>Ga0209014_10002424_pt1 | contig 10836 bp, 4 predicted proteins | sample BarGraNGADG00212_FD_184491 | JGI IMG/M metagenome (GOLD analysis project Ga0209014, IMG submission 184491) | Arctic peat soil microbial communities from Barrow, Alaska - Barrow Graham LP Ref core NGADG0002-212 (SPAdes) (version 2) | ecosystem: Environmental > Terrestrial > Soil > Wetlands > Peat... | reverse complement strand
GGGGATTTCGCGCCAGCTATCCGACTCAGGAGTGCGACTGCCGAAGGACGCCGGGCCGGACCGCCGAGCCAGAGTCCGCTTTCCCCTCACCCTGGATGTCCGCTACTCCGTCTCGCACCGCCGTGCGCCGGTAAAGACGGGCTCGGGCCAGATCATCGACCTAAGCAGTTCGGGGCTCCGCCTCGCCGCCCAGGGCCCACTGGAGCCTGGACTGAAACTCGACGTCGCCGTCAACTGGCCGGTTCTGCTCGATGGGCGCGTCCAACTGCAACTGATCCTGACGGGCACAGTCGTCTGGAGCAGCGAAACCGAGATCGCACTTCGAATCCAGCGGCACGACTTCCGAACGCGTAGTGTGCGACTGAAGGCTGCGTCACCTCAGGAATCGGACGGCCCAAGCTTGGCCGGTGTTAAAGCGGTCGATGCCCATGCCGTCGGGAGTGGTGGCGCTTCCAAACAGTAAACAACTGCTGGCGGAGCTCGTTTGGCAGAACGAGCCTTTTTGGTCGCCTTCAGTTCCGCGACTCCGGTGTCTTTGGTAGCTGCTAGGTTCTCCATGGTGATCTATGTCCCAGGCCAGCCCGCTCGGACCGCTTGAAACGGGAGTTCCGCGCGGGCCAGTTGAACCTGGATGAACCGTCGAAGTAGGGGTACCAGTTTTGGTACAGCCAGGACTTTTCCCCTTGCCATCTGGTAGGCACACAATTGCCGTGATGGCCAAGTCTTGCTCGAGACGACAGGCCGATGCCCTCGACACGGTTCGGTTGGAGTTTTCAAACATGAATCACAAACACGAATGCAGCCGGAAGCCCGGCCCCCAACTGGTGGCTCCCCTTCCGCCTCATGCGTCCTACCAGCGGTGCAAGTGCGGGTCCTGTCGCGGGTGCCGAGACAATCAAAAGTGGGACCGCGTCTTCGCCAAATTCGAGGTCACAGAAGACAACTGGGAGACGAAAGGATTCTTTCAGTCCACGCTACGTGGCTGGTGAGCGGTACCGTGGGTGCCTTGACTCTCCTCCACTCGGGTCTTCCACTGGCCCGATTCCTTGGCGGCCCGCCGCTTATGGCCGCGCAGTTCCGCGACCAGCGAGACCACGCCCGGATCGATGCGGTAGACCTCCCGGCCGGCTTTCTTGCCCTTGAAGTCGCGGGGAAGAAATCCGCTGGCGCCGCCGGGCACGTCGACCATGTCGGCGCCCCGCTGATCCAGGATCAGGTCGAGGCCCGTACGCAGGTAGTCCCACCACTGTTGCAGCGCCTGGACCCGGGCGTTGCGGCTGGGGATTTCGAGCGAGATGGTGCCCGCAGAAAAGGGTCCTGGGGTTCGCGAATCCGGGAGCAAAGGCCAGCATCCGCGGTTCCCGCAGTGGCAGGTTCCATAACCATAGTTACACTGGTCCTGTGCCCACTGGTCTGAAGCACTGGACCTGCAAGGAAAGGACCTGTTCGCGGATGCCGGTAGCCGCAGAATCGAAGCATGACGATCACTTACCCCAACGGAACCGTCCTCGAAGCAATCATGCTTTCCCACGAAGAAAACGAAATCCGCGCCATTGCCGCCGGTTGCGGTGACGTTCTCGCTTTCACTCGTATTCACGGCACCTGGATTTCCGAGAAGGACAGTTGCCGTCTAATGCCGAGTGCCCAGTCTGAGCCACATCACGCAGCCCGGCGCTACAGCCAAATCCAGCAGCGCCACCTGCAGCGGTCCGAATTGGTGCCGTAGCGCGAGATTCTCCAAATGGAGTGCGGCTCGGGATTTGAAGGCCGTCGACGCGGCGGCGGCCAACACGTGAAGCGCGCTGAGCGCCAGACGGAGGGATTGACGGAGGACACGCAAACTCCATGTTCTCATGCAGTTCGACATTTACGATAGGCACAGATGGAAAGCCACATCTCGGCCTGGGGAAGCGAACGTACCGCGATGGGCTGGCGGTCGGCCATGGGAAAGCGCACCAGAGCTTTCCCCGATAAGCGCACGGAAAAGGCAGGTCCGCCATCCTCTACTGCCGATGGAAAGACATGGATGTCCCGCGGGTCCACAAGATGAAAGGCGCAGCCCAGGGCCTTGGCGACGGCTTCCTTGACAGACCAGAGCAGCGCCGCGGCCTGGGCCAAGTTTCCGCCCGCCAACTCCAATGCCTGGTGAAGCTCCTGTACGTGGAAGACCCGGTGCACGGGGTAGCCTTCCTGGAATTCGGCACTTCCGGCCACATCGATGCCGATATCCGACTCGTCGCCACAGAGGGCGGCCCAGACTTCTCCGCCCGCCGTGCTGAAGGAGATGGCCGGGCCCTGGTGTTCTCCCAACAGGAGATGGGGCCGGCCCAGCGTATCGTGGACTATCTGAATCGGGAGTGCGACTTTGTCGGAGAAATGGGGGCGTTCCCAAAGAGGACTTCCCTTCGCCCGAAGGTGTTCCCAGAGGATGCTGACGAGCCGGCGACGGTTTTCCGCCCGACTGGTCGCGCATCCGGAGGAGGTTGCGGAGTTCTCTGGCATGGAGGCATAGAAGACGACGCCCCCGCAAGGGACCAGACGCACGGCCTGAACGATTACTTCTTGGCGATCCTGTGCCGCGGCTGCCCCCATCTGTACGAACCGCGTCACGGCGAAACCCAGTGCATGCGCATCGTACGAACCTGCATTATAGTGCGGCTTTGATCGTCAAATCCCCGGGCGTCCCAAGTGAGAGATTCCTGGTCCTGGATCCGCAGGCGGGCCTCCAGGGTTATCTGTTCGCCGGGCCGGCATTGGCGCAGAAACCGCATCTCGCCGATCTCTGTGGGCAGCATCGAGCGGCGATCCTGTGGGTCCATGGCCAACATGTGGAAGCCGGCCAACTGCATAAGGGCCTCGAGGAGGTAGGGAGAGTATTGGTAGCGGGCGGCGTGCAGATGCGCGAAATCAGCGGTCTCCCGGTAAATAGTCCGGCCCCGTACCAGCCCCGGACCGGCGCCGTCAATGACCTCCAGCACACGATACCTGCCGGCGAGTCCGGTGCGGTCTTCGTACCATTTGAGCACCTTTTTATGATTCACGGACTGAGTCCGCAACTCATCCGGACGGACAGGAAAATCCTGGAACCACTCGGCGAGTTCTCCACGCCCGCCACCGAGGAGCACCTGGCCAGTACAGTACGGGATGAAGCGGTCGCCCAGCCGGCCCGTGGGGGAGATCTCTTTTGCAGATAGAGAGACCTCGCACACTACCTCCCGAGGGTCGATGCCGGCTCGGCGGCAGGAGATTCTGGAAGACCGGGGAACCTCAGCAGGACAGGAGATCATGTCCATGAAACGCACCTGGCGCACGCCCCGCACCTGGAGGTGGGGATAGAGGATGCGGGCGGATTCCATGAAGGTCTCGATCATCATGGCGGCGGAGACCAGAGGATGGGTGAGGGACTTGAGTGGCCGGTGATCCGCGATCCACAGATCGTTCTGCGTGGAGAAGGATCTGGAGGCCTCCAAGTGTTCACGGCGCAGATCCAGGCAAGAGAGGCCATCGATCATGGGGACGTCCCGAGGACTGAAGGCCACGGGGCCGCCATCCAGTTGTCCACTGAGCGCGGGATGGCCAATATCACCGAGCGGTGCCGTCTTCACGGAGGGTAGGGCCCTGATGAACATGACCCAATCGTCATCGGCCGGGGCGACGAAGAGTTCCCGGCAGAACAGGCCGGCAAGCTCATGGACATGGATGTAAGCCACGCCTCGGCGTCTGAGCAAGTCTCGGACCTCCGGATCCTCGGCCATGCCAGCCCCCTCGACCGGGGGCAGCATCAACGCCTTGAAAAGGATGGCGCCGTTCCTGCGGCGGAGATATCGGAGTAGCGCCGACATCATGCGGTTGGCGGCAGCGTAGTTGGTCTGGCCGGGATTCCCCTGCATGGCCGCCACCGAGGAAAGGCCCACGAAGAACCTCAAGCCCGCCCCCTCTGCCGCCGAGAATAGATTCCAAGCTCCCAGGAATTTAACGTCCGCGACGAGGGAGAAATCCTCGGAGGTCATTTGGTCGAGGAAACCGTCCCGGAGGACGCCGGCGCCGTGGATGATGCCGTCGATCCGGCCATAGCGGCCAGCCACCTCGCCCAGCGCAACACGAACCGCCTCGGGGTCGGTCACATCGCAGGTCAGGTACGTGGCCTCGATTCCCGAGGCGTGCAAATCCGCCAGGGTCTGGGCGATCTCGTGGGCTCGGGATTTGTCAGGGGCAGATGCAGAAGACCAAGGCTCGGGTTGCGGATCCACGGGATGGGCGTGTGGATCAAGCTGGGTCCTGCCAAGAAAGACCAGGCGAGGCGCGAAGGGCGCCAAACTGCGGGCCAGGTGGGCGCTGATCCCCGTGGCGCCTCCAGACATGACTACAACGTCTCCGGGATTCAACTTCAGACTTGGCAGATCGCCGAACACCGCCGGGGCCAGGTGCCCCTGCGAGGTAAAGGTCTCGCCTTCGCGATGAATGAGCTCCACCGCGGCGCAGCCCTTGTCCAGAGCGGCGCGCAGGGCCAGGAGCAGGTCGGTGTCCCGGTCGATTTCCAGCGTGCGAAACTGGACCGCGGGGTATTCCTGGGCGGCACTCAGAAACAGTCCGAGCAGTCCCTCCGTCAGCAGCCGGCCATGAGTGTCGGTATCCTCGCGGGCATGAATTAGGACGACGAATTTCCTAGCTGATGATTGGAGAAAGGCCTTCAGCAGTTGAAAGATCCCAGTGAGCAGCCGCGAAACATCCACCATGCCGGCCAACCGTTCCGACCCTTCTTGAGGCAAGGTGATGACCAGCCCCGTGAGGGAGGCAAGGCTCGATATTCTCTCTGAGGTCCTGGTGACTCCCGCGGCGGTCAGAATGGTGTGGCCCTCTTCGCCCCGCCCCAAGTGCTCTGGCATGAATGGCAGGGGAAACGTGTCAACACCGTAAACCTGGTGGAGCAGGTCTCCCGCACTCTTGGCCAGTGCGTCATCCTGGTCCGGCGAGAGGAGGAGGACGGCCTCGCCGGGGCTCAATTCCAGGGGCATGGAAGCTGTCGGCTCCAAAGGGGCGAGGTTGAAAACGAGCCGCTTCAGAGGCGCCTCATCGGCTGACGGCTCCAGGATTCCGGCCGGCGCCGCGCCGGGGTCAGCCACCTTGGCGGCGGGCCGCTCGCCGGGGCCTTCCTGCCGGGCGACGATCGCGGAGATCCGCTGGGCGATGTCCCTTACGGTGCGGACATGGATAAAGTCCTCCAATTCGATGGTGATCCCGAAGTAGCGCTCCGCAGCATCCATGATGATCGGCAGACGGCTGGAGCGGATGGACAGGTTCCTCTTGAGATCCATATCGGGTTGGATTTCGTCCCTGTCGAATCCGGTGGCATCCATGATGATGCGAATAATCGCCTCCAGGTGGTCCTGCCGCTCAGGCGCTTCGGCAAGGGCTGGGGCGGCCTGTCCGTGCGGCGTGGCCGGGGGGCGATCAAGGGCGCGGGAGGACCGTTCTCCGACTGGGGCGTGGCCCTGAGACGCGGGAGCCTTCCGGGATGCCGGGAGGGAGACGAACCGCGGTTCTCCCCGAACCCGTAGATGCCCGTGAACGAAGAACTGCGCCAGGGCGGTCCGGTACGTGTGGCTCTCCGCGGTGGGCAGGCAGGTCTGGAGGCATAGCGGTTCAGGGAGCGTGTCGGCGATGAGATTGCTCAATATGTCGCCGGGGCCCACCTCCGCGAAGAGCCGGACGCCGTAATCATTCCAGAGAGTCTGGACATTATCCATCCAATGGACGGTAGTTTCCAGGTGGGCCATTAGGATGCGCCTGATCTCACTGGGATCCGATGGATACGGCGCCATGGTTGTATTGGAGATGACGGGGATCTGCGGGGGATGAAATTGGATGGAGGCAACGTACGCCTCGAGCTCATCATGGATAAGCCTCATGATGGGAGAGTGGAACGCCATGCTGACCCGCAGGCGGGTGGACCGGTATCCCTTCTCCTTCAGTCTGTTACCAAGATCTTGGACCGCGTCGGTGTGGCCACTCAGGACGACTTGGTTCGGTGAATTGATATTGCCGATGTGGACATCCTGGCGTCCCCGGATCATCTGTTTCAGCAGATCCAGGGGAGCGTCGGTGGCCTCCATGATGCCGGGATCCGCGTGCATGGCAGCGGCCTTGTCCATGCAGAGGGCCCGCTTGTTCACGATTCGAAACCCGTCCTCCACGGAATAGACACCGGCCAGGCATAGGGCGGTCAGTTCGCCCAAACTGTGGCCGGCCATAGCCACAGGGTGGATACCAAGAGTGATGAGGTACCGAGCCATGGCGTGCTCCAGGGCGAACAGGGCCGGTTGCTGCCAGCGGGTTTTCTGCAGGTTCTCCTCTCGATCATGGAATAACAACTGCAAAAGGTCGAAGTCCGTGGCGGCGGCGGCCGCCCGATCCATCCACTCCTGGATGACGGGAAAGGACTCGTAGAGCGCCTGGCCCATGCCGGCATAGTGGGCCCCCTGTCCGGGAAAGACCAGAGCGAGCGGTGGCATGGGCGGATCCTCGGGGCTGATGAAGAGGCCCTGCTGCGCCAGGGAACGCGCCGCCTTGGGTGAGGCGACCGCGGCTTCGAGCAGGGAGGCGGAGCGCTCGATGACCGTGAGGGCCTCATCGGCAGACGGTGCGACAACGCCCATCCGGCAGTTGCGGCCGGCAATCTGGGTCCGGAAGAAAGAGACGCCCGGGAGCGCCGCAGGGTCATCGGCCGTCTCCGTGGCGAGACGCGCCTCACTGCCGGTGGAGACCAGGATCGTATCCTCACCATCCAGCGCCTGCTCCACCTGGACCACGTAGTTGGAACCTCCAAACCCGAAGGCGTTGACCTGAAGCCTTCTTGGCAGGCCGTCCCGGCGCTGCCAATCAAACGGCTCTGGGGAGATGCGGAAGCCCGATCCTTCCAAGTCGATTTCCGGGTCTGGATGGCGATAGTTGAGGGTCGGGGGGAAAACCCCGGCCTTCATAGCCATGACTCCGCGAATGAGGTCGTTAAGGCCCGAAGCGCCCAGGGTGTGTCCGATTTGGGACTTGAATGAAGTGATCGCCGTGCTCTTGGAGGAATCGTAGACCGCCCTCAGGGCCCGCACCTCCTCCGCGTCTCCTTGCCGCGTACTGGTGCCATGGCATTCCACCAGGTCCACGGCCTCTGGCCCATAGAGCAAGCCGCGGAACGAGGCACGCATGGCGATTTCCTGGGTGACACTGGAGGACTCGACCATACCCAGATGGTTGTTGCTTGCGCCCATGCCGGTGATGACCGCGTGGATCGGAGCCCCTCGCTCGCGGGCCAGGCCTTCGCGCTCGATGACGATCATGCCCCCGCCTTCGCCGAGGACCAGCCCGTCTCTTTCGGCATCGAAGGGGCAACTGGCTTCGTGAGGCGGCCGCGGCCGTCCCGACAACCCGTAAAGAGCGCCCAGGGCGGAGAATTCCAGAAAATGCAGGTGCGTGAGATCATCCTCGCCGCCGCCGACGATGGCGGCGTCGATGATGCCGTTGCGGATCATCTGCAGGGCGCTGTAAAGCGCGACCAGGGATGTGGCGCAGGCGGCGGAGACCGCATAGCTGGGCCCCATGAAGCCGTAGCGGTTGCAGATGAAGCCGGCGGCGGTGCAGTTGAGCCGGCCCAGAAGCGTGGTGTCGTCCGGGGCCATGCGTCCGGACTTCACCTCCCGTTCGATGGCGCTCTCCTGATCCGGGGTGAGGGGAACGGCCCGCTTGATGGCGGCGAGGATTTCGTGCACGTACTCCCTGATGATCATATCGGTGAGGGTGCCCGCCGCCTCTCCGGAGTTCTGGGAAATGAGGACCGCGATGCGCTCGCGCGGGATACTTGACTCCAGGATGCCGGAGGCCTGGATGGCCCTTTGCGCCAGCCACATGGTGAGCCTGGTGGCCGAGGTCATGGTCCGGAAATCCTGTGGGGGAATCCCTAGTTCATTGCGTGAGACATGAAAGTCCACGAAGGCGCCCACCTGGCAGTAGGTCTTGTCCGTGACGCGCGGCCGCGGATCATAAAAGCGGTCGTGATTCCACCTGGAAGACGGCACCAAGGTAACGCCGCTCTTCATGGCCAAGCTTGCCGCCCAGATCTCTTCCGGACTCTTGCCGAGGGCATTGAGGACGCTCATTCCGGTGATGGCCACCCGGTCGCGATCGTCTCTCAGGCGGGCGACGCCCTTCGGTCTCCGGCCAACCCCGGGGGTTGGGGTTTCCGCGGGCGGCGGCGCGTCGGGTGAAGGCGCCGCGGTTTTTGCGGTCGACGTCGCAAAGGGCTGATGGAGCAAGAGCTGGCCTTCGGCCAACTCGCGGTGAAAGGACTCCAGCTTCTGGACTTTACCGATCAGTCCGGCGCAGGACCCGCTCATGAATTGCCCGCGTTCCAGACACGCCTGCTCATCCAGCGGCCGCCCGCTTCGGCGGTCCACGCCTCGGGCCGCGGCGAAGAGGCTGCCGGCGGTCATCTCCTCCATATTCTTACGGAAAGACTGCTCGTCCTGGTGGCCCGCGGCAAACTCCCTTTCCAGAGCTAAGACGGCGGCCACTCTCGGAGTCCTCAAGGAGCGCACGCGGAGTCCGGTGCTTTGGCCCGAAACGACCGTTCCCCCCGGCGGCGATTCCACTATCATCCGCTGATAGAGGGCCGCCAGGGCGCCCGTTTCAACGATCTCCTGGGTGGCCAGATAGGCCGTGCCCATCTGGATGGCGTCGGCGCCGAGCAGACTGGCCATGAAGGCGGTTTCCCGATTGAAGATGCCCCCGGCCAGGATCACCCGGCAGTCCTGGAACAGGGATGGCTGGCGACGTTTGAGGTCCAGCACCATTTGCGCCAGGGTGAGCGTGCTATGTTGCCCCACGTGGCCGCCGGCCTCGTAGCCCTCGCAGGCCACGTAGCGGACGCCCGCTTCCAGGGCGAGCTTCAACAGGGCCTCATCAGGGGCGATATACACGACGCCAATTCCGCATTGCAGCAACTCTCTTATGGGGGAGAGATCTCCTCCGGCGATCCAGACAAAGCGGGGCCGGTGTTGCTTTATCCAGGCCAGATGCGTTTCCCGGAACGGGTTCTCGGCCAGGGAGACGACATTTACCGCATACGGGCGTCCGCCCATGATCTCCGGCAAGCGTTCCAGCCTGCGGTCACGGGCCTGGGAATCAAGCATGCCGAGCGCGATGGTGGGCAGTCCGCCGGCATCGGCAATCGCGGAGGCAAACTCCGGGATATCGGTGATCGAGGACATGGCGCCCTGGATAAAGGGGTACTTGATGCCCATCTCTCGGGCTACGGGGCTGTCCAGGAAGCAATCCTTCTTCGCCTCGGCTGCGCCGCACAAGTTCCGCATCTCCGCCATGAAGGCTTTCACGGCCTTCTCGGTTCCGGCGCCAAAACGCTCGGCAAACGATGCGGCAAAGGCCGCCTCCACGCCCAGAGGAATGACCTCACTCTGGGTGAAATGGCTGTCCAGGGGGTGGAGGGCGCCGGCTTGCACCTGGCCGACGAAGGCACGACGGCTTTCATCCGTGATCTCGGCGGCGCACAGCGAGTCCTCGAACGCCTGGATCTTCTTGAAGGCCAGGGAGTTCCCTTTGTTGAAAAGGCGACACGGAACCTGCAGGTCCAAGCCCACCAGAGCAGTGGAATCCATGCGGAGTCTGGCGAGTTGCTGGCGTTGGCGATCGTCCATGACCACCAGATCAGTCAGCCAGTGGACGCTCTCGAAGACGATACCGGCGGCTCCGGTGGACAGGAAGGCCGCGGCCGCCTCAGGGGTGGAGACGCCGCCCCAGATGAGGACGTTCAGAGACTTCGCAAAGGCGTGCAGCATTTCCTTGGCCGCCGAATAGAGGACCAAGGTCGTCTCGCCGCTCACGAATCCAGCCGCCTCGCAGCCCTTGAGGACAATGCCCTCGATGCCCGAACCATCCCTGACCATGGCGGCCAGGAGAGGCACGTCCCCGACAATGGGAAAGCAGCGGTAGTCTTCCGACAAGGTCCGCAGTCGCTGTAGAAAGGCCGAAGGATCCCCCGGGAAGAACTGGGGCTGGCATTCTACCCAGAGGTTCCGGACGCCTGTTTCCTTCAGGAGATGGCCGACGGATGGATTCATCAGGGCCGAGACGGAAATCTCGATATCGCTGACATGGCCAGCAGGGTCAGCCGTTTGCAGGAACGAATGCAGTGCTTCCGCCCCCATCGCGGAGAAGTCGAAGATAGCCCGGCTGCCCGTGCGTTGCGCCATTTCCGGCACAGGCGAGCTTATCTCGCCAGGTCTCCACACAAAAGCAATGATGGGAACCTGTTCCTTAACCAACATGCCCAGACCTCCACTCCGATGCCAGACGTTCACGCGACGCGGAATTACAAAGACTTACTGAATATGCGATATCTCTTGTATGGTCTTGCGCTCGCTTCCAGCGCCAAGGTGTTGACCGCATCGTTGTCCTCCAGGGTCCACCCCATCTCCAGATACTGATATTTCCTTTTCTTCCTCACGACCTCGAATATGTGGTGGAAGGCCAACATGGGGACTCCCAATTGCCGGTACTTCTCCTTGACCCCGAACATCAACAGCCGCAATCCGTTGATCTTCCGGCTATAGATGAGCGCCTTCAGCAAACCTAGCAGGCCGATCCGCCCGTTGAGACGCTTGAGCAATGGGTTGATGTCGGGGAAGATTACACAGACCGCCGCTGGTTCGTCCTCGTAATAGATGAAGAAAACCAGGTCGGGATCCGCGAAGCTCTTCACGCTCTTCTGAATGTCCCGCATCTCCTCATCGCTCAGGGGGACGAAACCCCAGTTAGCGGACCAGGAGTCAT
>Ga0209014_10002420_pt1 | contig 10844 bp, 10 predicted proteins | sample BarGraNGADG00212_FD_184491 | JGI IMG/M metagenome (GOLD analysis project Ga0209014, IMG submission 184491) | Arctic peat soil microbial communities from Barrow, Alaska - Barrow Graham LP Ref core NGADG0002-212 (SPAdes) (version 2) | ecosystem: Environmental > Terrestrial > Soil > Wetlands >... | reverse complement strand
GCCCGCCACCGAACCACCCGCCCGCGGGGTCGTTCAAATGTACCGTCTCAGGAAGCCGAAAGGCACTCCTCGAGGTGTCGGTTCCGTGCCAGATCTGAGACCAGCCGGCTGAGTCGCGATTGCGGCCGGATACTCCTAGACCAGGCAAGATCTCCGGTATGGAACAGAGAATCAGCCTAGTTACGCTGGGCGTCGCGGACGTGGCTTGTTCGCGCGCCTTCTACGAGGCGCTCGGCTGGAAGGTGGGCGTCGAATCCGGCTCGGAGATCGCCTTCTTCCAGGTCGGGCCGATGGTCTTCTCGCTCTGGAATCGTGCGCAGCTGGCGCAGGAGAGCGGGGTAGAGGATTCAGGCGCCTGGGGCGCCGTCACTCTCGCCCACAACGTGCGCTCGGACGAAGAGGTGGACGACGTCCTCGACCAGGCGCAGGCCGCCGGCGGGACGATCGCGCAGCCGGGAGCGCCGATGTTCTGGGGCGGCTACGCGGGCACCTTCCTCGATCCCGACGGCTATCCCTGGCAGATCGCGCACAATCCGTCCTGGCCGCTCGGCGAGGACGGCGCGGTCACGCTCAAGTAGAGAAACCGCAAAAGAAAGAGCCCGGACGGCCGAGGCTGCCCGGGCTCTTTCGATGCTGCTCTCTGGTCCGGGCTAGAGCCAGCCGATCGCGGCTTTCGCCGTGTCGAACCACTCCTGCGGAACGGTCTTCAGCTCGGCGGTCGCCTCGTGCAGCGAGACGCCGACGATGTCGTCGCCGCGCAGAGCGGCCATCTGGCCGAAAGAGCCCTCGTGCACGAGGTCGGCGGCCTTGAGCCCGTAGCGGGTGGCCAGCACGCGGTCGCGCGAGGTCGGCGTGCCGCCGCGCTGCGTGTGCCCGAGCACGACCGAGCGGGTCTCGTAGCCGGTGCGCTTCTCGATCTCCTTGGAGAGCGCATCGCCGACGCCGCCCAGCAGGACGTGCCCGAACTGGTCGGTCGCGGGCGCATCCTTGGCCACCATCTCAGACTCGCCGCTGGCGAGGGTCAGCTCGTAGCCCTCGCTGACCGCGACGATGGCGAACTTCTTGCCCGAGTCCCAGCGCTTCTTCAGATGCTCGCAGACCTCTTCCACCGTCGTCTTCTGCTCGGGGATGAGGATCGCGTCGGCGCCGCCGGCGATGCCGGAATGGACGGTCAGCCAGCCGGCGTGGCGTCCCATGATCTCGACCACCAGCACGCGGTTGTGCGACTCGGCGGTGGTATGCAGGCGATCGATCGCCTCGGTGGCTATCGAGACGGCCGTGTCGAAGCCGAAGGTGTAGTCGGTACCCGAGAGGTCGTTGTCGATCGTCTTGGGAACGCCTACGACCGGGAATTGGAACTCGTCGTAGAGCTTGGCCGCGACGCCGAGCGTGTCCTCGCCGCCGATCGCCACCAGCGCGTCGAGTCCGGCATCACTGAAGTTCTTGCGCAGCTTCTCCACGCCGCCCTCGACGTTGTAGGGATTGGTGCGCGAGGTGCCGATGATCGTGCCGCCGCGGTGCAGGATGCCCGAGACGTGCGCCGGCCCGAGCGGCTTGAAGTTCGGCTCGAGCATGCCGCGCCAGCCCTCCAGCGCCCCAACGAGCTCGTACCCGCGCGCGAACGATTTACGGGCCACCGCGCGGATCACGGCGTTCAGCCCGGGGCAGTCGCCGCCGCCCGTCAATATTGCGATCTTCTTGGACACCCTTCCTCCTCTGCTCTCTCTTCTAAGCGGTCAAATCCTTGGTGAACGCTAGCGAACCCTCGGAGGCGGTAGTTAGTACAAAGGCGCCAGGCGCGCCGGCCGCCGCGACCGACCTGCGCGGGCGCGGCTTAGCAAACGCCGTCCCCAACCCTCACACTGCGAACACTGCCCACAATCACGGTTAGCCCGCTCCGTTTCTAGGAGCAGACAAGTCACACGTCCCGAAGGCACGCTGACTCGTACACACAGTGCCCATACCGCGAAAAGTCCTCGCCGGCCCTGACCGGCGGACTTTTCGCGGAGAAGTGCCGAAGGGGGGAATCGAACCCCCACGGGCCGAAGCCCACTGGATTTTGAGTCCAGCGCGTCTACCAATTCCGCCACTTCGGCGTGTGACTACTGCAGCAGGCCATGATAGTTGGCGCGCGCCTAGGATTCACGCGTGGCGGCGGCGACAATAAGGAAAGCAGGGCCGGCCGATTCAGCGTTCATCGCGGAGCTCGTCTCCTTGCTCGGATACCCCGCCGCGGTCGCCGAAACACGCGGCCGCATGGAGCGACTCGACCAGGATGGCCAAAGCCTGTTGGTCGCGGAGCTCAACGGCGAGCTTGCCGGCATCGCTGTGATGCAGATCTACCCGGTGCTGGTCCAGGATGCGCCGATCTGCCGGCTGGCCGTGCTAGTGGTGGCGGAGCGGATGTGCCGGCGCGGAGTCGGGCGGGTGCTCACGCTAGCGGTGGAAGAGGAAGCGCGGCGTTCAGGCTGCGATCGAGTCGTGCTCGATTCGGCTGTCTGGCGTGATGAAGCGCACGAGTTCTACCGCTCGCGTCGGTACGAAAGCACCGCGCACGCCTTCCAGAAACGGTTCTAGGGCGAAGTATCTGGCGCCGTCGCCGGGCGAAGAGCCGCATAGGGCGGTCCGAGCATGAAGCCGACGCGAGCGTTCTCGCCCATCGAGCCGATCACGAGCTCCAGAGCATGTCCGATTCCGTGCGACGGAATGAAGCCCAGCTGTCGCGCCGCGACGGAGTCGTGGCAGCCGGCGACGACGACAGTTCCGGCTCGCTCGATCGCGGGGCGGCAGGCGTCCCAGTCGGCGAAGGGAAGCAGCGGATGGCAGCCCTGTCCCTGCCGGTAGAAAGCCAGCGCGCGCGAATCGCTTCCCGCCTCGCGGGCGGCCTGGGACAGAGTCTCGGGGTCGCGTCCGTAGCGGACGGCCGAGAAGAAGGTTCGATAGGGCTGCTGGCTCGGGTGGGCGAAGTGGCGTTCGAAACCATGTACCAGCACGATCGCCCCACCCTGGCTGAGCGGTGGACGGTCGCGCCAGCGCCGGTAGGCGTAACCAAGCCCGAATGCGGCCGCCGCCAGCGGGTTTGGCCGCTCGCGCGGCAGCATCAGCGTCGTGTCGGGGACGGGGATGCAGAGCACGTCGAACTCGCCGTCGATCTCGGTTGTCCGCGTCGCGAGTGTGGCCAGCAGCGCTTCGGCGTGAGCGACCGAAGGCCGGCCCGCGAAGGCGGCGGTGGCCGCAATCTCAACCGGCGCTGCAACCAGCATTCGCCAGCGCGCCGAGCGCGGCACGAGCGCGAGCGCTCGGCGTAGATTCGAGTGCGCGATGCGTCCGAGAGCCTTCGCGTCATGGGGGTAGCCGCTGGCCCAGCCGCCGAGCCGCGGAGGAGCGAGAGCCAGAGAGACGCCGATCAGGGGTACCCTGCGCTCGAGCGCCCGCTCGACCGCCAGAGCCAGCCGCCAGCCACGCGATCCGCCGGTCTCGAGCAAGGAGGGTGAGTCCTGAGCGGCCTGCAGCGATTCCGCCGCCCCCGCCGCGAGAAGAAGATTGGGCCCTCCGTGCAGAACGCTTTCGGCGGCGCTCAAGGTGACGACCAGATCCGTTTCGGCGAGCGTCGGAGAAATCCGAAGCGGAGCCGTTCCCGTCTCATCCAGCGCCACGAGATCGGGAGCCTCGACATCGTGAACGACGACCAAGCCGCGGAAGCGCCGCGTGAACTCCGGCGTCACCAGTGCGGCCAGCTCCCGGCGCCCCGGTTTTCGGGCCAACCCGGCGGCGACCAGAATCGTCTGGCGCCGGCTTGGGATGCCGGCAGTCTCGAGCTCGTCGGAGGTTGCCACCAGCGCCTCCAGGCGCGGATCGCGCTGGCCGCTGGGAACGGGAAGCGCGGGCGGCTCGACCACGATCGTCGCCTTCTCCTTTCCGCGCGCAAGGTCGGCCAGCGCGGGCCCGGCAAGCGGAAAGCGGAGCGCATCGCGCACGGCGGCGGTGATGTCGACGATCAGCTCCTTGGTTGGCGGCGGCGGGGGAAGCGCGGTGCCGTTTTCCGGCAATTCGAGCGCGATCGCACGCGAGCCGGCGAGTAGAGCGATGCGAACCATGGAGATAACCCTAGGTCGCCGAGGGCGACTGGGGAGGAAGAAAGGCGTTTTCGCGTCGATCTCGGCAGAAAAGCGGGCGCTTTTCCGCGTTAAGCTCGAATCGGGGATGGGAGGCGGGGAACCCGCCTCACCCCGCGCCGGCCCACGCAACCTCAGCAAGCCCGTGTAGAGGCTTCCTAGCAAAGCGCCATCCCGCGCGTAACCGCCGAAGCTTCTAGACTCGAAGCAATGTCGCCGAAGGATCTGAGCGGAGCCGAGCTGGTGCTGGACGACGCGCCCGCGCGCGCGAGTGAGCTTTACCTGGTGGACGGCAACAACCTCGCCTACCGCGCCTTCTACGCGCTACCCGAGGACATCGCCACCAGCGAGGGCTTTCACACCAACGCGCTCTACGGCTTCACCAGCATGCTGCTCAAGCTGCTCAGCGACTACAAGCCGCGCGGCGTCGCCGTCGCCTGGGACACGCGCCCGGTGCACCGCGAGAAGATCCTCGAGGCCTACAAGGGGACGCGCAAGCCGACGCCCGACCTGCTGCGCGAGCAGTTCCCGCACTTCCGCCCGCTGGTCGATGCCTTCGGCTACACCAACGTCGAGTTCGAGGGCTGGGAGGCCGACGACGTGATCGCCACCCTGGCCACCCGCGCGGAGGAGGCCGGAGTCCCCACCTGCATCGTCTCGACCGATCGCGACGCCTTCCAGCTCGTCTCCGAGCGGGTCTGTCTGATGATGACGCCGCGCGGGATCTCCGATGTGCAGGTCTACACGCCCGAGCGGGTGACGGCGCGCTACGGCATCACCCCGGCGCAGATCCCCGACTTCATCGGGCTCAAGGGCGACACCTCCGACAACATCCCGGGCGTCCCGGGCATCGGCGAGAAGACGGCCGCCGAGCTGATCATCCGCTACGGCTCGCTCGAGGAAGTGCTGGCCCACGCCTCGGAGCAGACGCCGGCGCGGCGCAAGAAGCTCGAGGAGAACACCCAACAGGCGCTCGACTCGAAGCTGCTCGCGACGGTTCGCCGCGACCTAGGGATCGCGTTCGACGCGGCTGCGCTGGTGTCGGCGCCGCCCGATCGCTCGCGGCTCAAGGAGATCTTCCGCCGCTTCGAGTTCCGCTCGCTGCTGGGGCGGCTGGACACGCTCGATACGGCCTTGCCGGCCAGCGAGGAGGAGCACGGGGCGGCCGAGCAGCTGCGCTGGCGCGAGGGCGAGCTACCGGCCAAGGCCGCCGGCGCTCTGACCGTTGCCGGGGGCCGATACGCCTTCGCGGGCGGGGGAGAGGTGCTCGTCGGCGAGTGGCGGGACGAACTAGCGCAGAGGTTCGAGCCGGGCGCGATCGTGGCCCACGACTTCAAGGCGCTCCCGGGCGAGCTGGTGCGCGTCGCCGGCCCGGCCGCCGAGGACACGCTGATCGCCGCCTACCTGCTCGACCCGGGCCGCAGCGGCTACGAGCTCGACGAGCTGGCGCGCGAGCAGGGTATCGAGCTGGAAGCCGTCCCGGCCGCCGAGGAGGAGACGGCCGCGCTCGTCTGCCGCGCCGAGGTTGTGCGCCGCCTGGCGCCCCTCTTCGCCGAGCGGCTGCGCAAGCTCGAGCTGGAGCCCCTCTACCGCGAGATCGAGCTGCCGCTGACGCTGGTGCTGGCGAAGATGGAGCAGACCGGCGTCAAGATCGACGCCTACCGCATGGGCGAGATCACGGCCCGCCTGAGCGAGCGCACCAGCGAGCTCGAGGCGAGCGCCTGGAAGCTGGCCGACGAGACCTTCGCGCTCGGCTCGCCGCAGCAGCTCGGGCGCATCTTGTTCGAGAAGCTGGGCCTGACGCCGGGACGCAAGGGCAAGACCGGTTACTCGACCGACACCCGCGTTCTGCGGGCGATCAGAAGCGAGCACGAGATCGTGGCGGTGATCGAGGAGTGGCGTGAGCTGACCAAGCTCGTCAACACCTACCTGGGCCCGCTGCCGCTGCTGATCTCCGAGACCGACGGGCGGCTGCACACCACCTTCAACCAGACCGTCGCCCCCACGGGGCGGCTCTCCACGTCCAACCCGAATCTGCAGGCGATTCCCGTCCGCTCGAAGCTGGGGCGCGAGATCCGCTCGGCCTTCGTCGCGGAGGACGGCTGCCTGCTCCTCTCGGCCGACTACTCGCAGGCCGAGCTGCGCATCCTCGCTCACGCCTCGGGCGAGGAGAAGCTGATCGAGGCCTTCCGTCGCGGTGAGGACATCCACACCCGCACGGCCGCCGAGGTGCTGGGCAAGGATCCAGGTTCGCTCACGAAAGAGGAAAGAAACCGCGCCAAGGCGGTCAACTTCGGGATCATCTACGGCATCTCGGCCTTCGGTCTGTCCGAGCAGCTCGGCATCCCGCGCGAGGAGGCCGGCGCCTACATCGACACCTATCTGGCCCGTTTCCCACGGGTGCAAGAGTTCATCGCCCGCACGATCGCCGAGGCGACGAATAACGGCTGCGTGACCACGCTGCTCGGCCGCCGCCGCCCGATCCCCGAGCTCGCTTCCTCGAACCGACAGATGCGCTCGCTCGGCGAGCGGCTTGCGGTCAACACGATCATGCAGGGCACCGCCGCCGACGTGATCAAAGTGGCGATGATCGCCATCCAGCGGCGCCTGCGCGACGAGGGCTTCCAGGCCAGGCTGGTGCTGCAGATCCACGACGAGCTCCTGCTCGAGCTGCCAGGTCACGAGGTGGAGCGCTGCCGCGAGCTGGTGCTGCACGAGATGAAGGTCGCCTACCCGTTCGATCCGCCGCTGGAGGCCGAGGCGGGAGTCGGAACGAGCTGGGCCGACGCCAAATAGGTGCCCGTCGCCCTCGTCTCCCCGGTGCCAGGCACCGGGACTGGTATCTGGCGGGCTTGTCTGTATTCGACAAAAGCCTGCAGAGAGCGAAATCCGGCGGACTTTGCGCCGAGAGTGTGCCGATAATGCGGACAGTCCCGCAGAGACGAGGGCCGAGAAGAAGAGTCCCTGCAAACGCCCGCCCGCTGGGGCTGAACGAGACACCACCCCGCCGGCCATGTCCCGGTGCCAGGCACGGGGACGTGTCTCGGGCAGACAGGCCGGCGCGACCCGGGCCGCGGCGAAACAGGCCGACCCGCGTCCTTTCTCCACGGGAGAGCTGAAGGCGGCACCACTAGTGGGATCGGACCCGCGCCGCGCAGCTATACTCCGCCGACGCATGGCCGAAACGCTCGACAAGATCAAGGCTGAGCCCGGCGTCTGGGTCGAAGGCCCGGACGGAAAGCTCATCCCCGACTACGAGTCCACCTTCCCGACCATCAAGGAAGGCGAGGTCGTACACGGCACGATCGTCCGGGTCGACAAGGACGAGGTGCTGGTCGACATCGGCTACAAGTCCGAGGGAGTCATCCCGGCCTCCGAGCTCTCGATCCGGCGCTCGATCGATCCCTCCACAGAGGTAACGCTCGGCGACGAGATCGACGCGCTCGTTCTCACCAAGGAAGACGCCGACGGGCGCTTGATTCTCTCCAAGAAGCGCGCCCGTTTCGAGCTGGCCTGGAAGTCGATCGAGGACAAGGCGCAAACCGGCGAGCCGATCGAAGGCCGCGTGATCGAGGTCGTCAAGGGCGGCCTGATCATCGACCTCGGCGTGCGCGGCTTCCTGCCCGCCTCGCTGGTCGACATCCGGCGCGTTCAGGATCTCGACGAGTTCATGGGCACCATGCTTCGCGCCAAGGTGATCGAGCTCAACCGCTCGCGCAACAACGTCGTTCTCTCGCGCCGCGCCGTCCTGGAAGACGAGCGCAAGGAGATGCGCCAGGCGATCCTCGACCGGCTCAACCCCGGCGACGTGATCGAGGGCCAGATCTCGAACATCGTCGATTTCGGCGCCTTCGTCGATCTCGACGGGATGGACGGGCTGATTCACATCTCGGAGCTTTCCTGGAGCCACGTCAACCACCCCTCGGAGATTCTCGAGGTGGGGCAGACGGTGAAGGTCAAGGTGCTGGACATCGACCGCGACCGCCAGCGCATCTCGCTCGGGCTCAAGCAGACTCAGTCGGATCCCTGGCAGCAGGTGATCGACGCCTACGGCGACGGCGACGAGGTCGAAGGAAGGGTGACCAAGGTCGTCACCTTCGGCGCCTTCGTCGAGATCGTCCCCGGCGTCGAGGGGCTCGTGCACATCTCCGAGCTGGCGCAGCACCATGTCGAGAACCCGCGCGAGGTCGTCTCGCAGGGCGATCTGGTGCGCGTGGTCGTGCTCGAGATCGACGGCGAGCGCAGAAGGCTTTCCCTTTCCATGAAGCGCGTCGAAGGCGGCCCCGTAGTGATCGAAGCGGCGCCCAGGACGGCCGAGCCCGCCGACAAGGAAGAGGCCGAGATCGAAGCTGCGAGCGAGGCCGAGGCCGAGGCCGCGGCTGAGATCGGGATCGCTGCTGAGTCGGCGAGTGAAGAGGAATTCGAAGCGGAGCCCGAGATCGCGGCAGAAGCCGAGGCGGACGCAGAGGAAGTCATCGACTCCGCCGCCGGCGATGAGCCGGCAGAGGGCGAACAAGAGGACACCGAGTCGGAGCTCGCCGAGGCTGGCGACACGGCCGAGGACGAGTCCGGCGAGTAGTGCCCGCTCGGCCGCTTGCGGTCGCGCTGACGGGGGGCGTCGGCGCCGGTAAGAGCGAAGCGCTGCGCATGTTCAAGGCGCTTGGCGCCGCGACTCTCTCCAGCGACGAGATTGTGCACGAGCTGCTCGAACGCGACGAAGAAGTACGCACCAAACTCGAGAATCGCTTCGGGCCCGGCGTTCTGACCAGCGAGGGCGGTATCGATCGCGCTGTGCTGGGCCGCCTCGTCTTCAAGCAATCCGAGGGCCTCGGTTTCCTCGAGTCGGTTCTCCACCCGCGGGTGATCCGCGAGCAGAGGCTTTTTCGCGAGAAGCTGGCCGCGTCGCCCGATGCGCCTCCGATCTGCGTCATTGAAGTACCTCTCCTCTACGAAGTGCGTGGCGAAGGTCGCTTCGACAAGGTGGTGGTCATCACCGCCTCGGTCGCCCTGCGCCAGAAGCGTGCCGGCTCCCGCCTCGACGAGCGTGAAGAGCGGCTCATCTCGGACGCCGAGAAGGTGCGCCGCGCCGACTTCGTCTTCCGTAACGACGGCTCGCTCGCCGAGCTCGAAGCGTTTGTAGGTGAGGTCTGGCAGCAGCTTCTCGCGCAGGTGGACGCTTGAGACGCCTGTCCGGGCTCGCGTTGGCCGCGGCTGCCTTGCTTTGCGGCTTCGCCTACGTTCACTTTGCTCAGCCGGCCTGGTGGGCGCGCCTCTGGCATCCGCTTCACTACGAGCAGATCGTGCTCGGGCACGCCGCTCATTACGATCTCGATCCCGCCCTGCTGGCCGCCGTCATCTACCAGGAGAGCCATTTCCGCGCCGACGCCCGCTCGTCCTCGGGTGCGATCGGCCTGATGCAGCTGATGCCGGCAACCGCACAGGGAATCGCCGACCACACCGGCGGCTCTCGCTTCAAGCTCTCGGACCTCGGCGACCCGGAGATCAACATTCGCTACGGCGCCTGGTACCTGAGCCATTTGATGAAGAAGTACGGATCGGAGAAGCTCGCGCTCGCCGCCTACAACGCCGGCCAGCAGAACGTCGACAACTGGCTGGCCTCCGGCGAGGGCATCGCCTTCCCCGAGACGCGCGCCTACGTCGCTCGCGTCGAAAGCCTGAAGAAGCTCTACCGGCGCATCTACCCGGTCTTGCGCAAGAGCCCGCAATCTCGCTAGCGCCGACCGGCAAGTTCGTCGCTTGACGCCGAGATGATTAGCAAATAAGCTAAACATCGAAATGGCCGTCCAAGACGTATACCGCGCCCTCTCCGATCCAGAGCGCCGCAAGATCCTCAAGCTGCTGCAAGACGGACCGCTGCCGGCCGGCGCCATCGCCGCCGAGTTCGAGATCTCCTGGCCGTCGGTTTCCCGGCACCTCGGCCTGCTCACGAACGCCGGTCTCGTGCAGCACGAGCGAAACGGGCAGCGGGTCATCTATCAGCTGACCACCTCGGTGCTGGTGGACATCGTCACCGAGCTGGCCGAGCTCGCCGCCGTTGGCGGTCGCGTCGGAGGCACGACTACCAAGCAAACCGACCAAGAAAGGTAAAAATGATCCTCGCTTCTCTCCCTACGATCGGTGTCGTCATCCTGGCCGCGGTCGTCGCACTCGTGTTCTTCGCCGCCGGTTGGGTGCTCGCCGACGCTCGCTCGCGCGGTTTGCCGCGCCGCAAAGCGCTCACCTGGGCGTTCTTGCAGGGAATCGAGTTCCCGCTCTTCTTCTGGCTCTACCGGCGCGCCCGACCGCGCCGGATCAAGGGGACAAAAACGACGTAGTCGATTAGGGCAAGTCGTCTCGCGTTGGCGCACGTTTGCATTTACCGCAAACCGCCCGTTCGCAGCGTGTGCGTCCGTGATCGTCGAATCTCTGGCTGGTTGCGTATCGAGCGGTGTATTTCGCCCCACAACTCGCGCACCTGTAGCTGATAACAGAGCCTTCGACGTCTCGATAATCGTCGTGATCGGAGTCTGTGGGCCTTCCGCCCCGCGATTCGCCCTCCCAAGCGGCGGATCTTTCTTCCTCCAACTCTCGCCCAGAGAGCTTCTCGATCGTCCCTCTACATTTCACGTAGGTCCCGTCGCAGGACTCATCGACGCAAGAGATCGAGGGCACGGCAATCCTCTCCTCGCATCCACGACAGGTGAACGGCCCCTCCAGATCATCGAGTTT
>Ga0209014_10002417_pt1 | contig 10859 bp, 9 predicted proteins | sample BarGraNGADG00212_FD_184491 | JGI IMG/M metagenome (GOLD analysis project Ga0209014, IMG submission 184491) | Arctic peat soil microbial communities from Barrow, Alaska - Barrow Graham LP Ref core NGADG0002-212 (SPAdes) (version 2) | ecosystem: Environmental > Terrestrial > Soil > Wetlands > Peat... | reverse complement strand
TGTACAGTAGCCAGCTCGGACGTCCTTACCCGCAGTAATCCACCGCCGCTTCCGCCAGAATCTCCGCCAACTTGACCACCGATTCCACGTCCACCCACTCCACATCCGAGTGCGCCCCCGCGCCGCCCGCTCCGCACACCACGGTCTCCACGCCCGCGGCCTGCAACAGCGCCGCGTCCATCCACGGCGTATCGCCGATGTGGGCCGCCGGGCAACCGCGCACTTTAGCCGCGGCGCGGTCCACCGCCTTCACAATGCGCGCACTCGCCGGCACTTCGAACGGGTCGCGTACGAAGAATGGCCGCACCGTCGCGTGGAAATCCGCATCCTGCGCGGCTAGCGAATCCACGATGGCCTGAATCTCCGCGGTCGCTTGCGCCTCCGTTTCCCCGGGCACGGTGCGGCGCTCGATCTGCACCGTGCTCGACGGAGCGTACGTGCTGAGGCCCACGCCGCCGCTGAGCATGGCGGCGTGCAGCGAAGGCGGCCCCACCAGCGGGTGCGGCGGACGCGAACGCAGGTCGCGCTCCAGTTCGCTCAGCTTGGCCAGGAAGTGGCCCATCTTCATGTTGGCGTCGATGCCCAGTTCGAACTTGCTGCCGTGGGCCGCGCGGCCGGCCGTCTCCACCTGGATCCACAGGTAGCCCTTGTGCGCCAGGCAGACTTCCAGCGCCGTGGGTTCGGTCACGATCGCGCCATCCACCTTGACGTGCGCGATCATGTCGCTCGTGCCCAGGCTGCCATACTCCTCGTCCGCCACCGCCGCCACCAGCACGTCGCCGCGCAGGCGCGTGCCCGAATCGATGAGCGCCTTGGCGGCAGCCATGCACGCCGCCAGCGAGCCCTTCATATCGTAGGCGCCGCGTCCGTAGAGCTTGCCGTCGCGGATGGCGCCGCTGAACGGTTCGGCCATCCCGCGGACGTCCACCGTGTCGCAGTGCGCGTTGAGCATCAGGCTGCGCCCGCCGCCGGCGCCCGCCAGGCGTCCCAGCACGCTCGTCCGCCCAGGCGCGGGTTCGAGGATCTCCACCGTCAGCCCGCACGCGCGCAACGACTCGGCGATGAACGTGGCGATGTCCTTTTCTCCCGGCGCGCCCGGCGCCAGCGTGGGGTTGATCGAATTGATCCGCACCAGGCGAGCCAGAGTCTCCAGTGTGTACTTGCGGTCAATCTGCATGTGGCATAAGGCTCCGCCTTGTGCATCCGAGCGAAGCTCGGACTTACGCCCCTAACTTCACCACTCGTCCCGCGGGCAAAGTCACCGTCTGCGTGCGTCCATTGAAGCGCACCGTAGCCTTAGTCGCTACCGGAGATCGCAGCGTGGCGGAAGTCAGCTTGCCGTCTTTCCACGCCATGTCCACCGTCACGTTGCCGCGCGCCTTGAGGCCCGTGACCGCTCCCTCCGCCCACGCCTGGGGCAGCGCCGGCAACAGATGAATTTCCCCGGCCTGCGATTGCAGCAGCATTTCCGCCATCCCCGCCGTGGCGCCGAAGTTGCCGTCGATCTGGAACGGCGGGTGCGTATCGAACAAGTTGGAATACACGCCGCCGCCCTGGCCGTAATCGATGTGGTTCCCCTTGCCCGTGATGTGCAGCAGGTTGCGCAGCAGACGGTGGGCGTGATCGCCGTCCGCGAGGCGCGCCCAGAAACAGATGCGCCATGCCATGGCCCATCCGGTGGATTGATCGCCCCGCGCGAAGAGCGAAACCTTGGCCGCGTTGGCCAGTTCCGGCGTGGCCACCGGCGAAATCTGCCGCCCCGGATGCAAGGCGAACAGGTGCGAAACGTGGCGGTGCTCGTCGCGAATATCGTCGCGGTCTTCGGGCCACTCCTGTAATTGTCCCCACGCTCCGATCTTTGGCTTCAGCAGCTTCTCCCGCAGTTGCGCCACCTTCTGCCGGTACTCGGCATCCACGCCGAGCGCCGCGGCAGCCTCCATGTAGTTCGTGAAAAGGTCCCAGACCATTTCCTGATCGTATGTCACGCCGGGTTCCTCGGGTCCATGCTCCGGGCTCCAGCCGTCCGGCGTCACCAAAGCTCCATCGGCGCGCGCCACCAGGTGGTCCTCCCAGAATTGAGTTACCTCCTTGAGCACGGGGTAAGCCGTATTTCGCAGGAACTCCCGATCCCGCGTGAAAGCGTAGTGCTCCCAGAAATGCTGTGCGTACCAGGCGGAGCCGGGAGGATTCCACTTAAAACTCCCCGCGCCGAAAATGTTGTTTTCGGTCTGCACCGTCCAGCCGCGCACATTGGGATAGTGCTGGCGCGTCGCCTCGGCGCGCACGCCGCGCAAGCTGTTGACGTAATCGAAAAACGGCATCGCGCATTCGGCAAGATTGGTCGGCTCCGCCAGCCAGTAATTCATCTGGATATTGATGTTGGAGTGATAGTCGCTGCGCCACGGCGGATTGTTGGAGTTATTCCACAGTCCCTGCAGGTTGGCCGGCAGGCTGCCCGGCCGCGAGGAGGAGATTAGCAGGTAACGGCCGAACTGAAAGAAGAGCGCCTCCAGTTCGGCATCGGCCGCGCCATCGCGATAGCGCACCAGGCGCTCGTCGGTCGGGAGATCGGGCGCGCCAGAGCCGAGAGAGAGCGACACGCGCCGGAACAGCCGCTGGTAATCGGCCACGTGCGCCGCGCGCAAGTCGGCGTAGGGCTTGGCCGCGGCGGCCCGGAGTTGGCCGTCGATCCGCTCGTGCGGCCCTTCGCCGCGCCACCCGCGCGCGCGATCCGCTACATAATTGGTGCCCGCCGCCACCAGGATGGTGAGCGCATCCGCGTTCTCAATGTGAAGCACGCCGTCGGCGGAGGCGGTGACCCGTCCTCCGCTGTTGACTACCTGTACCGCGGTCTCATACCGCAAGCCGTTGGCCAGGTTGCCGCCCGCCGTCAGCCGATTGCCGGCCGCCGTAGTCCGCGCCGCGTGAGCGTCGTTCAGCTTCAGCGTGCCGTTGTAAGCGCCGGGTTTGCCGGCGGTGTAGCGCAACACCAGGGCCTGTTGCGGCGCAGAGGCCAAATACTCGCGGCGGTAGGCGATTCCATCCGCCATGTATTGAATGCTGTGGATCGCGCTGTCGATATCAAGGCGCCGCTCGTAGCCCTGCGCCGCGCCATGCGTCAGATCGAGCCAAAGGTCGCCCAGATTCTGATAACTCCCGGAATCTTTTTCGTCGCCGGTCCACAGCGAGATTTCGTTGAGTTGCAGGTGCTCGTGGCGCGCGTCGCCGAAGATCATGGCGCCGAGCCGTCCATTGCCGATCGGCAGCGCCTGGCTCTGCCAGTCCTCGGCCGGCTGATTGTAGTGCAGGGCAAGCCGCTGGCCGGACGCGACGGCGGCCAGGGCAAGCGCGGCGATCAATGCGCGGGCGGTAACTCTCATGGTCTTTTCCATTGTGCACCTTTCGAGGGGCGCGAGGGCAGTCGTACCGCTTCGAAGAACGTCGGCAAGGACGCCGACGTGGCAACCTGAAAGGTTACGCTACGAAGGTGCGTGTACGATGGTGCGTAATGGTACCGATATTCCCAAAAACCAATAGCGCAATCCTTGCCTGCGTGACTTATAATTGACGGTATATGTCTATTAGTCTTGACAAAGCGACCTTGGAAGCTGCGCTGGTGGGTTACCAGCAGCACCTCCAGCAGATCGAAGAGAAGATGGCAGACCTGCGGCGCATGCTGAAACAGACCTCTGCCGCGGCCCCGGCCGCCAAGCGCGCGCGTAAAGCCGCTCCCAAAAAGCAGAAGCATCGGATGAGTGCCGAGGGAAGAGCGCGTATTGCCGCCGCGCAGCGCGCCCGCTGGGCCAAGACCAAGAAAGCCCAGAAGTCCCAAGAGTAGAACTCCCTTGAGACTTAGCCGCGGGTCTGCGCGGTGTTACGCCGCTGCCGCCAGAGGCAAGCTGCGCCCAGCAGAAACAGGCCCGCGGAGATCCACTGCGACGCATCCAACGCCCCGCCCAGCACATTCCCCTGCTCGTGTACCCGGAAGAACTCCACCGTGAACCGCGCCGTCGAGTAGAGCATGAGGTACGCCCCGATAATTCCTCCATCGCCGTGCGGTTTCCGGCTCCGCCAGTAGAGGAAGGCGAAGATGGCGAACTCCGCAAAGGCTTCGTAGAGCTGTGTTGGATGTATCGGGAGATGGAGCGGCACACCCACCAGATCGTGCGCCACCGGACTGGTAAACGTCACCGCCCACGGACGGTGGCACTCCACACCCCAGCAGCAGCCCGCCGAAAAGCAGCCGAGGCGGCCGATGCCGTGGCCCAGCGCGATCGCCGGCGCGAAAACGTCGGCGGTCTTCCAGCCCGGAAGCCTGGTCTTCCGCATGTACCAGACCGCCACCGCCAGCGCCGCGATCAGCCCGCCGTAAAACACGCCGCCCGCCTGTAGCGTGCCGAGGGAAAAGATCTCGCCCGGGTGCTCGGTGTAGTACGGGATATCGATCAGAAACATCATCAGCTTGGCGCCGCCGATCGCCGCCAGCGCGCAGTAGATGCCCAGGTTGGTGACGGCGTCGGCATCCAGACCCGCCTGCCGCGAAAGACGCCCGGCCAGCCAGAGCGCGCTCAGAAACGCCACCGCCACCAGCACGCCATAGGTGTGCAGGAATGAGAGACCGAAGATTTCAGGGTACATTTGGCGCCTGCCTTTTCGGCCGTAACAGATCGATCAGCAGCAGCCCGCTGCCAATCACGATCGCCGAATCCGCCACGTTGAACGTGTGCCAGTGATGCTCGCCGATGTAGAAGTCCAGAAAATCCGTCACCCGTCCCCACACCGCGCGATCCAACACGTTGCCCGCCGCCCCGCCCAGAATCAGCGTGAGACCCCAGAAGGAATAGCGGTCCAGCCGCTGCGCGCTCCACAGCATGGCCGCCACAAACACCACCGCCGCCGCCGACAGCACGATCAATAGCGTGGTGCGCCATTCGTAAGTGGAATCGTTCAGGATACCGAACGCCATCCCGCGATTCTCCGAGTGCACGATGTTGAACAGCCCCGGGATCACCCGCACCGTGTCCAGCGCCGAGACGTTGCTCTCGACGAGCCACTTGCTGAGGCGGTCGAGCGCCAACACTCCCGCCGCCATTCCGTACGCCTTCACCCGCATCTTACCCATGGAGAATCTCGTGGACCGCCCCGGCACACGGCAGGCAGATGGTCGGGAAACTCGCGTCTCTTCCGACATCCGTCGTGTACTTCCAGCAGCGCTCGCATTTGTCTCCCGCCGCGCGCTCCACTTTCACGCCGAGGTCGTCCCCTTCCGCCCGCTCCACTTCCACCTGCGACACGATGAACAGCGCGGGCAGTTGTGCCGCGTACTGCTCCAGCAGCGTGTAGCGTTCGCCATTGGCGGAGAGCCGCACGCGCGCTTCCAGCGGCGCCCCGATCAATTTCTCGTTGCGCGCCGTATCCAAATGCTTCAGTACGACATCCCTCACCTGCATGAGACGGTCCCAGTTGGCCGTGCGGTTCCGCGCGGCATCGTCCAGCCCGGCCGCGATGTCGGCGGGCTCCGGGAAGTACGCCAGGTGGACGCTCTCGGTGCGTCCCATGTGTCCCCACACCTCTTCGGCGGTGAAGCTCATCAGCGGCGCTAGCAATCGCACGAACGCGTCCAGCAGCCGGTACAGCGCGGTCTGCGCGCTGCGCCTGGCTAGCGATTTCGGCGCCGACGTGTAGAGCCGGTCCTTCAGCACATCGAAGTACACCGCGCTCAGATCCACCGTGCAGAAGGCGTAGACCGCGTGATAGACCTTGTGGAACTCGAATTTGTCGTACCAGGCGCGGCAGCGCACCACCAGGTCCTCGGCGCGCAGCAGCATCCACTGGTCCAACTCCGCCATCTCGCCCGCCGGCACCGCATCGCTCGCCGCGTCGAAGTCCGCCAGGTTGCCCAGCATGTAGCGGAACGTGTTGCGCAGCTTGCGGTAGGCATCCACCAGGCGCGTCAGAATGGTCGCCGACATGCGCACGTCTTCGTTGAATTCCACCGACGCCGTCCACAGCCGCAGAATGTCCGCGCCGTGATCCTTGATGATGGTCTGCGGGTCCACCGCGTTGCCCAGCGACTTGTGCATCGCCTTGCCTTCGCCGTCCAGCACCCAGCCGTTCAGCAGGCACGCGCGGTAAGGCGAACTGCCCCGCAAGCCCGTGCCCACCAGCAGCGAACTGTGGAACCAGCCGCGATACTGATCGCCGCCCTCCAGATATACATCGGCCGGCCACGGCAATCCGAAGCTCTCGTTGAGCACCGCCAGGTGGCTCGATCCCGAATCGAACCACACGTCCAGAATGTCCGTCTCCTTGGCGAATTCCGTGCCGCCGCACTTGGCGCACGCGTGCCCGGCCGGCAGCAGTTCCGCCGCCGTGCGTTCGTACCAGATGTCCGCCGTGTGTTCGGCAAAGAGCCCCACGATGCCGTCCAGAATCTTGCGGTCCGTCACCGCCTCGCGGCAGCCCTCGCAGTAGAACACGATGATCGGCACGCCCCACACACGCTGCCGCGAGATGCACCAGTCGGGCCGCACCGCGATCATGTTGGAGATGCGCTCCTGCCCCCACTCCGGCATCCACTTGACTTGCTTGATGGCGGCGAGCGCGTCCTGGCGGAAATGGTTCAAGTCCATGCCGATGAACCACTGCTCGGTGGCGCGGAAGATCACCGGGTGGTGGCAGCGCCAGCAGTGCGGGTAGGAGTGCGCCAGTTTCTCCATGCCCATGAGCGCGCCTGCTGCCTGCAAAAGTTCCAGGACGATCGGGTTGCCTTCCCAAACCGTCTTGCCGATCAGCTCGTCCGGTAGATATCCCGGCGCGCCTTCCGCGCGGAAAAATCGCCCCGCCGCATCCACCGGGCAAAACGTCGCGATGCCATACTTCTGCCCGATGGTGTAGTCTTCCTGCCCGTGTCCCGGCGCGGTGTGGACCGCTCCGGTGCCCTGTTCCAGCGTCACGTGGTCGGCCAGAATGCCCAGCGAATCCCGCTCCACGAGCGGATGGCGGAACACCGCGCCTTCAATGCGCGCGCCGGGGAACGTGGCGATGGTCCGGCGCTCGCGCCAGCCCAGTTTTTCCGCCGTCACCTTCACCAGGTCCGCCGCTACCAGATACACCGCGCCCGCCACATCCACCGCCGCGTACTCGTAGCGCGGGTTGTAGGCGATCGCCATGTTCGCCGGGATGGTCCACGGCGTGGTGGTCCAGATCAGCCCGTATACCTTGCGGCCGGCGAGCGTCGGGTCGATCGCCTCGGCGCCAGAGACCAGCGCAAACCGCACCCAGATCGAAGGGCTGGTGTGGTCCGCATACTCCACCTCCGCTTCGGCCAGCGCGGTGCGGTCCTTGATGCACCAGTGCACCGGCTTCAGGCCCTTGTACACGTAGCCGCGATCCAGGAAATCGACGAACGCGCCGGCGATCACACTCTGATACTTCGCGCTCATCGTGAGATACGGATCTTCCCAGCGCCCCAGCACACCCAGCCGCTTGAAATCCTGCCGCTGGATATCGACGTACTTCTCCGCGTACTTGCGGCACGCGCGGCGGATCTCGACCGCCGTCATCCGCGCCTTCTTGGAGCCGAGTTCGCTATCGACTTTGATTTCGATCGGCAGGCCGTGGCAATCCCAGCCCGGCACGTAGGGCGAATCGAAGCCCGCCATGGTCTTCGATTTCACCACGAAATCCTTGAGGATCTTATTGAACGCCGTCCCCATGTGGATGCGCCCGTTGGCGTACGGGGGCCCGTCGTGCAGCACGTACACCGGCCGGCCGGCGCGCGACGCGCGAATCTTGTGATACAGCTTCTCCTCTTCCCACCGCGCCAGCATCTTGGGCTCGGCCTGCGGCAGGTTGGCCTTCATGGAGAAAGCGGTTGTTGGCAGATTGATGGTCTGCTTCAGCACTACGTTTTGCGGATCCATTTTAGGGGTAACTCTCATGGTACCAAGTAGCGCGGCGGAAGGCTCCGCCGTGGGGAAACGCGATGAGGAGGGTTGGCGATTTCGCCAGTGGCGCCGGTAGGGAACCGGCCCCACAAGTGGGGACGTTGTGACGCAAAATCCAAAAGCTGGGTGTATTTCTTGGGTGGGAGTAAGCTCCTTTGTTGCACCGGGTTGCGGGGCGGCTGGGAAATTTTGTGACGCAAACCGGCCGATCGTCCGAAGGCCTTCAGGGAGGTGGCGGAACCGGATGTCGATGGCGCAATCACGGCCGGCGGCCGAGGTCACTGGGATGCCGCGTTGGGCGATATATAGGATGGCGTCGAAGCCGGATGGGCCGCGGGATTTGGGTGGAGTGCGCATCTCTACTATTCGAGCGATAGCATTGGGAAGGATGGGATTCCGATTTTCGGGTCTGGAAGTGATTGAAATGAGGGGGAAAAGAAAGTTGAAGGTGGTGGCAATCCCCTGAACTCCCTATAATGGAATTGCGATCTGATGCCCACGATTCTCTATGTGCAGGGCTGGCGGTTTCATTTCTATTCGAACGAGGGCAATGAGCCGATGCACGTGCATGCGGTGAAGGGAGATGCGGATTGCAAGTATTGGCTGCAACCGGACCGTTTCGATATCGTCGAGGATTTTGAGTACAACTGCACGCCGCGTTTGCGACGCGAGGTGCGGCAGATAATCTTTGAGCATTTCGATCAGATCGTGGTGGCTTGGCGAGAGCAGTTCGGAGGGGATCGTGCAAAGTAAAACGAAGCCGGTTTTGGCAAAGGCAATCGAGACGACGCCCGAGGCGCTCATTGTGATTATGGAAACCGGGTCTGTGTCGATTCCTTGGGAAAAGTGTTCCGACCGGCTTGCCCACGCATCCCTGGTAGAACGAAATCGAGCGGAACTCTCGCCTTCCGGTTATGGTATCCACTGGCCCTTGATTGACGAGGACCTGGCGGTCGGCCCTCTACTTCGCGCGGCTGCTTGAGTAGCCGACGTCCCCGGTTCGGAATTAGTCCTTGTAAGTCCCGTTCCGTCACTGGGCTTGCAGCACTCGCCGGAGAGGCCCTTGGCGCGCGAATAGCATATGCTCGGGCCGATTGGCGCCGATCGCCCAGTCCCGAACAGGCAGTCCCATATCCGAACACCGCCTTTTCGCCCACCCCCCTGTGATCACAACCCGTTCCGCGCGGCATGTAACGTGCGCTGTCGGTTATCATGTGGATGACCGATGGTTTCTGAACCCAAACGCTACCGCGTACTCGTCTGCGACGATCAGCCCGACGTTCTCGAAGCCCTGCGCCTCCTCCTCAAGGGCCAGGGGTGGCAGGCCGTCACCGCCGATTCACCCCAGCGACTGCTCGACACCGTCCGCTCCCGCGGCCCTTTCGACCTGATCCTCACCGACCTCAATTACACCCGCGACACCACTTGCGGCCAGGAAGGCATGGACCTGCTGGCCAGCCTGGAGGCCCAGGGCAACACCGTGCCCGTCGTCGTCATGACCGCGTGGGGCAATGTCGATCTCGCCGTGGAAGCCATGCGCCGCGGCGCCTGCGATTGCGTGCAGAAGCCGTGGGACAACAACCGCCTCCTGGCCACCATCCGCAAACAGGCCGAGCCCACGCGCCGCCGCAAGAGCGAACTGGAGAGATCCGCCAACGTCCAGCAGAAGCTCTTCCCGCGCAAACTGCGCCGCCTGGAATCGCTCGACTACGCCGGCCACTGCATGCCCGTGCGCGAAGTCGGCGGCGACTATTACGACTTCCTCGAAATGCCCGGCCGCAGCATCGGCTTCGTGCTCGGCGACGTTTCCGGCAAAGGCGTCCCCGCCGCGCTGCTCATGGCGAATCTGCAAGCCTGCTTCCGCAGCCAGCCGCCGCACGCCTTGCTGCGTCCCGCCGAGGTGCTGGCCACCGTCAACCGCCACTTCTTCGATTCCACCGACGCCGAACGTTTCGCCACGCTCGTCTTCGCCATCTACGACGATGCCACGCGCCAGGTCCGCTACGTGAACTGCGCGCACTGTCCGCCGCTGTTGCTGCGCGCCGCAGGTGAGATCGAAATACTCGACTCCACCGCCACCATGCTGGGCGCCTTCGAACACTGGAGTTGTACCGAAGCTGCGACCACCCTGAACCCGGGCGACACGCTGCTGCTCTATTCCGACGGCGTCACCGAAGCCGGCGCCGATAGCGGCGACGAATTCGGCGAAGAGCGCCTCGTCCACACCCTGCGTGTCAATCAATCGCAGCCCGCCGAAGCCCTGGTACAAGCCATCGTGGACGACGTCAACGAATTCAGCGGCGCCGCCCGCAGCGATGACGTGACGGTAGTGGCGCTGCGGGGGCTATAGTCTGCTGCTGCATCGCGCGAGTGCCACGGCCGGTTTTCCTGCCGCGAGCGCGAGGAAACGCGCCCCCGGCGGGTGAATGTCATGCAGCGCTGTTCCTGGCCATCTCCTCGCGGATAATGCGCCGGAGAGTCTCTTCCCACTTCGGGGTTTTCCCCTCGACGTATTCGCGCAGCGCCGAATTGATCAACGTTTGGTAGCCCACCTTGCCGCCAGACCGATCGGCGATCGTACCGAAATAGTCGACCAGGTCTTCATCCAGCAGGATGGTGATCCTCACCTTTCCGGACCCTCGCGGCGGCTCAGCCACCACGCGGCCTCGCCTGCCCTTACTGAAGTCGTAACTATCCTTCATGGTTGCGTCTCGTACAATTGTGGGGCAGCTTGTCAAGCTGCGCGCCGGTTGTTTACCGGCGCTCCAGGCGGGTTGCCGGGGTACCCTTATGGGTCCGCCGCCAGGTTGACAACCCAATGCCACTCGTTTTTCCACTGTCGGCAATGCTGCGGAAGTTGTGGGGCAGACCCCCTGGTCTGCGCGGGACGCCTTCGTCCCGCATCTGGAA
>Ga0209014_10002416_pt1 | contig 10863 bp, 9 predicted proteins | sample BarGraNGADG00212_FD_184491 | JGI IMG/M metagenome (GOLD analysis project Ga0209014, IMG submission 184491) | Arctic peat soil microbial communities from Barrow, Alaska - Barrow Graham LP Ref core NGADG0002-212 (SPAdes) (version 2) | ecosystem: Environmental > Terrestrial > Soil > Wetlands > Peat... | reverse complement strand
GAGCCCGCCACGGGCCGTGCACCCCCTTGTACCAATCGTAGGTCGCACTCAACCAGCGGGCTTCGCGATCAGCATCTGACCATTCCAAGGCGCCCGAGGCGTTGCCTACATGCAGCACCTGAGCACGGGGCTCCAGCGTTACACGCCAGCCCTGCTGCCGGAGCCGCCAGCATAGGTCCATGTCCTCCGCATACATGAACCACCGCACGGTGTAGGGCGGCGCTCCCGCCAGCGCCCTGCGCCGGATGCAATGAACGGCACCGGTGACCCAATCCACGTCAACCTGGTCGCCGTACCCCGTCGGTGGGCGGAGCCACCAGCGCTGATACCTGGAACTACCCCGTAGACGTGGGGGAAGCAGGTGCGTCAGCAGCGCCAGCCTGGCCGAGGGAAAGCAATGGACGCTGTCTTGGACGGACCCGTCGACGTTCAGCAGGACCGGGGCAACCAGAGCAACGTCCGGGAACTTCTGAAAGACATCCAACAGAATCCGCAGCGATCCCGGTTCCGGCGCGACGTCCGGATTAAGGGCGAACAAATAAGGAGCCGAACTCCCGGCCAATGCCACGTTCATGGCTCGTGCATAGCCGACGTTCTTCTCACTGCGGACGAGCCTCAAATCCCGGTAGCCCTCGAGTAGCTCCACGCTGTGATCACTGCTGGCATTGTCGACGACGACGATCTCGGCCTCAACTCCGTCCAGCGCAGCAGGGAGAGCATTGAGGCAGGCTCTGAGGAGCTCCGCAGTGTTGTACGAAACAATCCCGACGCGAACCAGGGGGTTGGCCCGAGATGAATTCGGCGCTTGATCATCGGACGGAAGTGGCAGCGCTCCACGGACCCCGGCATTTGCGGCCGCGCTCACAATTGACTCCGACAGTTGCCATCGCGGTACTGCTTCACATGCATGGGAGGATTCTTCTCCTCACGACCCGACGACCTTCGGGCCGGCGAGCTGGTCCTGCCGCGGCAAGCCCTCCTCGTCCAGTCGGTACGTTTCGCTCGCCCGCATAGCCCGAGCCGGGAGGTCGACCATCACCAAGCCCCTGGGCTCCACGCCAGCCGCTCGAAGGGCGGCAACGGCAGTCCGCAGTCCTTCCCGGCGGGCACGGCGCAGGTCCACGGCAATGAGGGTGCGGCAGTCGTGACGTCGGAGTACCGACAGTGCGTCGGCGAGTTGCTCTACGTCCAGACCGCTGAAGATGACAAACCGCTTGTCGTCAACGGCGGTCCAGCTGATCGCGGAAGCAGGGCTGTCCCGGCGACGCGCCTTCAGGTAGTCGTCGGGATTGCTCACGAGTACGACGGGCTCGTCGAACTGTGCGGCGACTGCCTGCAGCGACGCACCCGTGAACCGACCCACCCATGGCGACCCGCAACCAAGGACAACCAAGGGCGACGCTGCCGGCCCGCTGGTTAGGGTGAGCCAAAGTCGAGCCAGTTCGGCGTCCGCGCCTGACTGGCCGTTGCTCGTTCCGATGTTTGCGATCACTGGGCATCCAGTGAGAGTCGCGGCCTCGTTGTCCGCGCCTCCCAGCGGCAGATGGCCGCGCAGCCGGCGGATGAGAATCGCACCTTCGGCGAGAACGACGAAGCCAAGCAGAAAGGCAAAGCCGGCCGCCGGCCCGGGCCTCGGCCCAGTTCTTGTTAGCGCAACCACAGGCGGCTGTGTCAAGAACGACAACGACGTCACAGCTTGTACCTGCCGGTTAGAGCTCGCCTGCAGCAGGCTCGCGTACTGCGCTTGCAGGGCCGCCACCGTCGGGTTTGCGGCGACTGATTGCGGGGTCGCTCCCTGCCTCGCCAGCTCCTGGCCCACCTGTCCCAGCTGCTGCTGCAGCTGGGCGACGTCTTCTTCTACTCGCTGCCGGTTGAATGCCGTAACGCGGTCCACCAGAGCACGGGCAAGCGCGATGCTGTAGACTGTCGCGTCGTCCTTGCTGCCAGCACCCGAGACGACCAGGAGCGTGGACGAGGCTCCAACTGCTACTCGAGTATGTTGGGCAACCTGAGTGTCCGTGCGCCCTGCGCCGAGGATTTTTGCTGCGTCTGCTTGCACTACGCTAGTATTTGCCAAGGCAACGAGAGCCTGTGCCGAGTAATCAGCTTGCGGTTTAGGGTCTGCTCCCTGCGAGGAGGGCAATTGCAGGCTCAAGGTAAGGTCGCCACGGTACTTTGCCGGGGCAAATGACTGAAGTGCGTAGACCGCGAGGCCGATCCCCACCGCGACAGCAAGGGTGAACCACCTGATACGCCAAATCGCAAGCAGGTGTTGTCGCAGATCCACTTCGCTCCCGGACGGTCGTTGGCTGGCTTGGTGACAATGGCAATCTGCCGCCTTCGCCGTTTGCTTCTGGGCTAGGATAGCGCCTCGGGGATACGTCTGGACTGAGTCGGGCGACTGAGGCAGTGTGCGGGCCAGCTGGACGTTCCGACTGCGCTCGTGGGCGGAGGACGGAGATAGCGCTGTCAACGGTGGGCCTGAATGCGCTGGCGCTGAGCGCCGGTGGCAGTGGCGTCCAGACATACATCCGTAATCTCGTGACGGCACTGGCGTGCACCGAGTCGGCACCGGGGATCAGGGTGCGCGTCCAGGGATCGGGGGCCGGCGAGCTGCCGCCGACGATCCCTACGGAGCAGCGGCCCGGGTCAGCCGGGGTCAAGCGAATGTTGCAGGGGCTGGTGCCGTTTGGACACGTCGCTGCGGTGCATGGGTTGGATGTCGACCTCCCCAGGCAGCGGAACGTGCCGCTGATCACCACCGTGCATGACCTCTCGGTTTTCGATGTACCTGCGGCCGGCCCACGGCTGCGGGCCCGCGCGGAGCGCCAGCTGATCCGGTCCGCGCTTCGCCGCGCCGACCAGGTCATTGCCGTGTCGAACTTCACAGCCGAACGAGTGCAGAACCGACTCGGAAGAACGGCGACTGTGACCTGGTTGGCGCCCGCTCCGGACATGACGCCGGCTGACGAGTGTCAGGTGATCGACGCTCGGCGCAGGTACGATCTGCCGCCCACTTTCGTGCTGCAGGTCGGTACGATCGAGCCACGAAAGAACGTGCACCTGCTTGCGGCGGCGTGTCGTCAGCTCAACATACCCATGGTCTTGGCCGGGGCCGTTCGAGCGACCCCTCCGGAAACCGCCGTTATTCTGGGTTACGTCCCACGGGCCGACCTGCCAGCCCTGTATGGCGCTGCCACCGTGGTCACTTACCTGTCGGACTATGAGGGGTTCGGCCTCCCACCGGTTGAGGCCCTGGCGTGTGGGGCGCCCCTGGTGGCCAGCCGCGTCGGCGCCTTGAGCGAAATCCTTGGCGACTTCCAGGGGCTGGTGCCAACGAGGCAGCTGGCCCCGCTCGTGACGCTTCTGCGTTCCTACTTGTGTGACCCGCAGATGCGCAGTGAGCAGGTGACGCTTGGTCAGTCCCGCATCGCAGATTTGTCGTGGGAGACGACTGCTGACCGGACGATAGCCGTATACCGCTCTGTGGGTTTGTGATGTCCACGGCATTACTGCTGCTGATCGGCACGATTGGGGCCGCCTGGCTTCTCGTCGCCATAGCCCGGCGGCCCCAGCGAGGTGTGCTCGCGCTGGCCGCCCTCGTGCCCTATCACGGACTCCTCACCCTCGTGCATGTTCCGTCCCTCCTTTCCGGCTGGAAGGAGGGCCTGGTCCTTTACACCGCGGCAGCCTCGCTCGCTTCTCACTCCTGGCGTCGGAAGTCGGCGGCCGGCTTCGAGGGCATGACATGGTTGCTGGCGGCAGTCGTCTGGGTCCTCCTCGGGGTCGTCTCCGTTCTTCGCCAGCGCAACGTGCAGGCTTTGATCGGATTCAAGGTGGCATACTTCTATCTGCTGTTGCCGCTGTCCCAGGTCTTTGCGCCGCTCGATCGGCGGGACCGGGATCGCCTGGCGACAGTTCTTATGGCAAGTGGCTTGGTCACGGCAACATATGGGATTGCCCAACAGGCGCTCGGACCTGCCGCGCTGCACAGCTGGGGGTATCCATACAACACGGTGATCAGAACTTCCGGCGGACATCTTAGATCGTTTTCGACCTTCAATCAGCCGTTCCCGTTCGCCTTCTTCTTGATGACAGTGCTGCTGATCGGGCTCCCCATTGCCCTGAGTGACACCAAGAGAACTCGCAACCGGATCTTTCTGCTCGGCTCCCCATCCTTGTCGTGGGATTGTTGTCCGCGATCGTTCGAGGTGCGATCCTCGGTCTGTTTGCCGGGCTTGTCGTGCTGGGTTTCCAGCGGTACCGCGGGCTATTGCTGATCGTGCCGGTCAGCGCGGCGGCGCTCGTGTTGGCACCGGCCAGCGTGACTTCGGCTTTCTTCTCATCCAGTTCCCTGGTGGAACGGTCGCAGACTAGACTTGGGACAACCGGGTCAACTACGTCGTGCAGGCGCCATTTGGCAATGGAATCGGAACGACCGGCAGCGCGGCCGCGAAGAACAGCGGGCTAGCCGGTACGTCGGGGAACTCGCTGGGTTCGTTGTTACAGGGCTATGCCGGCGCTGACACGTCCGACGACGCTTTAGGGTTGAAGTCCTCGTCGTTGATACAACCGGACAACAGCTACTTCGTGACCGTCTTCGAGCTAGGCGTTGTCGGGCTTTGGGTCATGGTGTTGCTGCTGGGCACGGCAGCGACCGAGAACATGAGGTACGCCTCCCGGGCAGGTCCCCAGGACCGGCCATGGGGCGACGGGATCGCTGCCTTGACGGTCGGCGTCGCTGTCGCCAGCTTGGTGGCGACGTACCTGCAGATCTTTCCGGACGATTTGCTCTTCTGGCTACTACTGGGAGTCACGGCCAAGGAACAGGTGCATTCAGGGCCGCGGGGGCAAGCTAACGCCGGACTGGCGGCCGAGCCGACCGAGAGCGGCGCATCTGTCGTTTAGCCGCGAAGCGGGAGGGCGCGGGTGACAATGGGCGCGTACCGCAACCCACGTTGGTCAGGAGACCCCACATGTCTTCCCCAGTTCAACATCGGCTGGCGCGTCCATTGCGAGTCCTCGTGCTGCCGCTTGATCTTGGACTGGGCGGAAGCATCAATGCTGTAGAACTGGCCATTGCCGTCCGCAAGCGGGGTCATGACGTGACCGTAGCAGCTCCTCCTGGTCCGCTGGTCGACCGGTTGCAGCAAGCGGATACGCCATACGTGCCGGTAACTGCTCCTTCCTTCAAGAAAGCCCGGGAGTCCATTCGCCAAGTGCGGGCAATCGCCGAGCGAGGCGTGGACGTCATCCATGCGTATGAGGCTGTCTGGATGACACTCGTCTGGTATGGGGTTCACCTGCCCCGGCAAACGCCGGTCGTCGGAACGGTGAATTCGATGTCCGTCGGCGGATGGGTACCCAGTCGGGTCCCACTCCGAGTCTGCAATCCAGTCATCGTGGCTCAGCAGCCCAAGAGACGAGTAGACGTGGGAGTATTGGAGATACCAACTGACACAACGTACAACAGCCCAGAAATCGACGCCACGAACTTTCGTAGACAGTATTTTTTGGGTCGCGACGACATAGTATTGGGTCTAGTGGGAAGGCTGCACCCCCAACTGAAGCTCGAGGGAGTCCTCAGCGCCGTCCGGGCCGCTGCCGAGCTGGCCAGCACGTTTCCCATCAAGCTCGTGATCGTGGGTGACGGACCATCTTGGGCCGACGTCGCCGCGGCAACGGCGCAAGCAAACAGCAGATGTGGGCGTGAAGTCGTGATTATGACGGGGGCAATGAACGACCCTAGACCTGCATACGCGGCCGCGGACATCGGGCTGGGCATGGGAGGGTCGTTGCTGCGGGCAATGGCTATGAGAAAGCCCGTCGTCGTACAAGGTGAATTGGGCTTCTGGCAGGCGCTATCCCCAGAAACGGCCGGCCGCTTCCGGTGGTCCGGGTTCTTCGGTGTCGGTGACGGTCAGGATGGCTCGCAAGCTCTCATCGAGGAGCTGACCCCACTGCTCGCCGACCCTGGCCTGCGGGAGCGGCGGGCCGAGCTCAGCTTGGCCCTGGTGAATGCCTATTACCGCCTGGACGCTGCCGCAGAACAGCAGGAGGAGATCTACTATCGGGCACTGGCTCACAACTGCCGGCGCGGCAGGGAGTACGCAGACGGGCTCTTCTCGGCTCTTCGGCTGGGCGCGTGGGGTTGCCGTCGGCAGTGGGATGCTCTGCGAGGCGGCGTTCGCGACGAGTGGAACTCACTCGAGCTCATCGCTGCCGGGTTGCGCAAGGACATACCTGCCGAGTACCTCGCGCCTTGGTATCCATGCTCGCCAAGCGACCCGGCGCCGGCTGGAGGTAGTTCGGCCCGGTCCCTGACGTGAGGAACCACTCAGCTGCGGGTCCCGGATCGAGAGCGACCGCGAGTAGGCCCGAGGTGGCTCGGCTGCGTTCGGACATTCCATCTCACTTCCGTTCCTGGTCAGCAATCCGAGGATGGTAGCGTTGCTCTGCCAAATCAGCAGGCGCGCGCAAGCGCGCTTGTCGGCCTGAATGCCCATCCGCACGCAGCGGTGAAGCCGGCGGAGCGCCTACGGATCCGGAGACGTACGTCGATGAAGAGTCGGGGAAGTACTCGGCTTCGCCTCGCCGACCGGTACGTCGGTATACCGCTGCTGGCGATCCTCGGTCTGTTGCGCCGCCGCGCGTCCCAGCTGCCCCCCGCCGTGTTGTCCATCGGCGTGATGAAGACCACCGCCATTGGGGACACCGTGCTTCTGTCAGGGGCACTGCACGACCTTGCGGCGGCACACCCGCAGGCGCAGCTGACGTTCATTGCCGGTCCTGACAATGCCGCCCTGGTTCGGCTGTTTCCTGAGCCGCGCCAGGTCGTGGTAGTGGATCCGACGAGCCCCGTGCGAGTTGTCAGCATGCTCAGGGACTACCGGTTCGACCTACTGATCGACTGCGGTCCTTGGGCCCGCTCGGAGGCGGTCTACTCGGCACTGTCGGGGGCGGCTGGCACTGTCGGTTATCGCACCAAGGGGCAGCACCGCCACTTCTGTCAGGACGTGAGCGTCGACCACCTGGAGTCCGTGCACGAGTCGGAGAACTACCGGCGATTGATGGCGGCGGCTGGAGCGACCGGGGATACCTCTCCTCGGCTCCTGGCTGCCGGCACCGCTGCGGCGGCTCGCTTCGCGGACAAGCCCTACATAGTCGTTCACGCCTGGCCAAGCGGTGTGCATTCGGAGCTCAAGGAGTGGCCGTCGGAGCGTTGGTGCGCCCTCATCCGGCTACTTGAGGAGGACGGTTACGTTGTCGCGCTAAGCGGGGGTCCAGCCGACGTACCGAAGTCGGCGGTCCTGGCGAAGCTCTGCTCCGCCCAGGTGGCCGACCTGGCCGGTCAACTCAACCTGGCCGAGCTTACCGACGTTCTGAACGCAGCTGCGTGTGTTGTCAGCGTGAACACCGGCGTCATGCACATGGCGGCAGCCCTCGGGGTGCCCACCGTCTCGCTGAACGGACCCACGTCAGAGCGGCGTTGGGGCCCCGTCGGGCGGAGAGCGACCTCGGTAAACTCCCGCTTTCCCGGGTGCGGGTTTCTGCACCTGGGCGGGGAGTTCGAGGGCAACCGGACAGACTGCATGTTGGGGATAGACGTGCAGGCGGTGTATGAGGCCATCACGTCCGTCGTCCAACCAGTTGCGCCAGGCAGGGCAGTGTGACTTCGATGACGTCGGCTCCGGTCGAGGCAGACGAGCTGCAAGCAAGAGTAGCCGAGGGCCTGGCCGCCGCAATCGCGCTGACTGAAGCGGCGTCCCGGAGCTGTGGTGAGGCTCTCGTTCGAGCCGCCCGAACCGTGGCCGATTCCCTCAGCCGGGGTGGCAAGCTGCTGATTGCCGGCAACGGCGGCAATGCTGCGGACGCACAACACCTTGCCGCCGAGTTCGTCGGCAAGCTCGTCAATGACCGACGCCCGCTGGCCGCGGTCGCGCTCACCACGGACACATCGGCGCTGACAGCCATCGGCAACGACTACGGCTTCGAGCAGGTGTTCGCCCGTCAGGTGGCGGCCCTCGGCCGCCCCGGTGATGTGTTGTTGGCCTTGAGCACGAGTGGTCGCTCACCGAACGTGGTGGCAGCCGCGGAGTACGCCAGGCAGGCTGGCATCTCCACCGTGGCTCTGACCGGTGGCGGCGCCTCACCTCTGCGTGCCGGTTGCGACGAGGCAATTGTCATCCCGTCGCGGGTCACGGCCCGGATACAGGAATGCCAACTCACGCTCGAGCATCTCTTGGCGGAATGCGTCGAGGCACTCCTGGTGCCCGAGACCGCGCCCCCACTGACCGAACCGGCGCGCAGCACTCGAACACTGACCCCGTGGCCGGAGCTGTTGGTCGAGCGGAGTCGGTGGGACGATGCCGGTCGAGTGGTCGTCTGGACCAGCGGTTGCTTCGACATCCTGCACGTCGGCCACTTGCGCAGTCTGCAGATGGCAAAGGAGTTCGGCGACATTCTCGTCGTCGGTCTCAACGACGACGAGTCCGTCCGCCGCCTCAAGGGCGACGATCGTCCGATCACTCCGCTACCCGAGCGAGCCGACCTCGTCGCCGCCCTCGGTCTGGTCGACAGAGTCGTTGCCTTTCCCGAGGACTCACCCGAGCGCGCGATCGGTACCCTGAAGCCCGACGTCGTGTGCAAGGGGGCCGACTACTCGCCCGGGGGCAAGCCCATGCCCGAGCGGGAAGTCGTGCGGTCCTACGGCGGGCGAGTGGAGATACTGCCCCTGGTTGCCTCGCGTTCGACGTCGCGGATCGCTCAGCTGATAGCCGAGGGAGCGTGACGCGACCCGCTGCTGCCATCAGCGGTCGAGTCCTGCAGGCGAGGCAGAGCCGGCGGTGTCACCAGCGCCGGGCGGGGCGGCACGATGTCTAGCGGTCTGGGGAGTGGGTCCGTGTATGGCTAGCGATGTCGGCGCGCTCGGCCCAGAGGCGTACCTCAGGCAAACGGAGGCTGTCCGGCGCTTCTCGAATCTGACGATCCTCGTGTTCGGCGACGTCATGCTGGACGAGTACCTCTGGGGTGAGGTTCACCGGGTGTCTCCAGAGGCGCCGGTGCCGGTAGTAGAGATCAAGCGAGAGACGGTGGTGCCGGGGGGAGCGGCCAATGCCGCCTGCGGCGTCGTGACTCTCGGTGGCAGCGCCGAGTTGGGTGGCGTTCTCGGGCAGGACTACCCCGGCCAACGATTGATGTCAGCTGTTCGTGACCGAGGAGTTGCGGTCAGCGGACTGCAGGTCGATCTGACCCGACCGACGACCATCAAGACCCGGGTGGTTGCCGGCAGCCAGCACGTGGTCCGGGCTGACCGCGAACTGGCCGCGCCACTGAGCGAACAGTTGCAGCAGGGATTGCGCGAGTGGGCCAAGGCCAAGCTGCCGGCGGCTGACGCCGTCATAGTCTCCGACTACGCAAAAGGCACAGTCACGGCCGACCTATCGAGGTGGATCCTCGCTGCGGCTGGGGAACGAGGCGTTCCGGCCGTGGTCGATCCCAAGGGACGGCAGTACGACAGGTACGAAGGAGCTACCGTCGTCACGCCCAACCGGCACGAGGCCGAACTCGCGTCGGGCGAGACGATCGTTGACGACGCTGGTCTCAGTCGTGCGGCTCATCGACTCATGCGGGAGTTCCACGGCTCGGTCATCATCACTCGGGGTTCGGCAGGCATGTCCGTATTCGAGGATGTAGACCAGCAGGCCTTGCACATTCCGACTGTCGCTCGGAACGTCTACGACGTGACGGGCGCAGGAGACACCGTGGTGGCCTGTCTGACGTTGGCCCTCGCCAGCGGACTGCCGCTCGTTGACGCGGCTCATGTGGCCACGCTCGGCGCCGGGATCGCCGTCGGCCGCTTGGGCACCGCGGCAGTCAGCGCAGCAGAGCTGCTCGAAGCTCTAAAGGCCGACGTTGGCCCCCGTGCGCAGCGCCGAGGGGACCCAGCTGGCATAGAGGCTATCTAGGCGGTCCCAGTCCAGGTGACCAAGCGCCCCCAGCACCATCAGCCCCTCGTCGGCCCGAACCGGCACCGCGTTGGGTACCACCACACAGAAGGACCCTGCGGCGTGTGCCGCCGCGAGCCCGACCGGGGAGTCCTCGAAGACGACGCAGGCCTGAGGATCGACGCCCAGGCGGGAGGCTGCGGTCAGGTACGGCTCCGGGTGGGGCTTGCCATGCCGGACCTCGTCGCCGGCCAGCGTGGTGGCGAACCAGTGCGACCCGATCGTCGCCAGCGCCGCATCCACGAGCACCCGGTAGGAGGAGGAGACCAGCGCCAGCGGCACGCCGCGGGCGGTCAGGGACTCCAGCAGTTCGCGCGCTCCCGGCATCCACGGCAGGTCGGTCCGGAACAGTTCCACCATCCGACCCAGCAGCCGCTCCTGGACCGTCTCCGGGTCGACGTTGGCGCCGGCGATACGGACCAGCTCGCGGCAGGACACCTCGATCGGCCGCCCCAGGCACGCGGCCTTGACCGAGGCGTTCCAGGGCCCGCCGAGCCGATCCATGACCTCGGCCTCGGCAATCGACCACAGCGGCTCGGAGTCGACGAGCAGGCCGTCGAGGTCGAACAGCGCGGCGCGAACGCCTGCACCCTCGATCTCCCGACCCCGGGCGGCCGGCACACCGCTCACGTGGCGTTGAAGTACTTGGCCTCGGGGTGGTGCACGATCACCGCCGAGGTCGACTGCTCCGGATGCAGCTGGAACCCTTCGGACAGCCGCACCCCGATCCGCTCCGGCCGCAGCAGCCCGACCACCTGTACCTGGTCCTCGAGGTTCGGGCAGGCCGGGTAGCCGAAGGAGTACCGCGACCCCCGGTACCCCTGCCGGAACACATCCTGCAGGTCCGGCGAGTCCT
>Ga0209014_10002411_pt1 | contig 10873 bp, 11 predicted proteins | sample BarGraNGADG00212_FD_184491 | JGI IMG/M metagenome (GOLD analysis project Ga0209014, IMG submission 184491) | Arctic peat soil microbial communities from Barrow, Alaska - Barrow Graham LP Ref core NGADG0002-212 (SPAdes) (version 2) | ecosystem: Environmental > Terrestrial > Soil > Wetlands >... | reverse complement strand
GCCGCCCGTGTTCGCGAGCGCGGCAAATTGCGACACCGTCACCACCAGCCCGGTGGTCGACGTCGATCCGCCGACATTGGCGTCGAGCCCCACCGGACCGATCTGGCCGTTCCCACACGCGGCCTCGAGCAACGCCAGCGCCGCCAGGGCCGCGGCCCCGAGAAACTCTCGGCGCGCCAGCTGGCACGATTGGTCACATGCATGTTCGTCCGACATTCGGGGAACCTCCGTCAAACGGTGATCGTCGCGCCGGCCCACTGGGTGGGCTCGGAATCCGACTCGTAATACTTGTCCAGGTTCACCGCCACCGAAGCGCCATCCTTGCGAATGGCGTACCGGTCCATGTTGCGCGTCGCACGCCCATCGATGAACTGGCCGTCCCACTTGTAGCGCGAATCATGCTTGGTGCACTTGAATCCGCCGCCGGCAGGGTCCGTCTTCAGCGCCGTATTCTGGTGCGGACATGACAGCAGGAACGCGTACACGTGCCCCGCGTTGCGCACGAGGATCACCTCGTTGGCATCGTCGAAGCTCACGCCATCCACCGAGGGTACCGCGTATCGCACCTCGCTGCGCACGCGCGACAGGGCGCGGATGGGCTGCGGTGCGGCGAATGCGACGCGCGGCGCGAGACCGGCGGCGGCAAGCACCGCGGCGAAGGCCGTCACATCACGCAGAAACGCGCGGCGGGCAATGGGACAATCGCCGGCGCAGTCGTGCTCACTCATCTCTTCGGGGGGTTGGGGTCAGGCATTCTTCAGGAGGACGCCGCCCAGCACGACGGCAAACCAGAACAGGTACGAGAAACGCGACGACAGGGCGAGCCGTCCCCACGCCGACGACATCGTGGCGGGCGCGCGCTCCACCCCGCGCTCTATGGACTGCAACCACGCGCCGTTGGCGAGCAGCAGCGCAAAGACTGCCATCTTGCCCCACCAGATGGGAGACGGCAGGAACGTCTTGATGTCGGCGGCCGTCATCAGCACGCCCGACACCACCGCCATCGCAAGCCCGATGATCACCGGCCGGTGGGTACGTTCCACGTCCGCCAGCAGCCGCGCACGCACCTCGTCGGTCGCGGTGCGCGCCTTCCACATGGCGCGATCCGCCGCGATGGCGAGGCCGCCGCCGCCGAGCATCCCAGCGAGATGCGTGAACGTCACCACCGCCTGGGCGGCGTTCGACTTGGAGTAGAACTTCGCCCACGGCTTGGCGACTTCCACGAGGGTCTCGACCCATGGCATCTCAATCCCTCCGGAACGGCTTGAGCATCATCAGATACCCCGTGGTGGCGACGGCGATCGACGAAATCGCGACCTGCTTGTGCAGCCGCCGGATGTTGATGTCGTTTTGCGCCGGCGTGGAGAGCTGTCCCGCCAAGGAGAAGCCGGCGTCCGACAGCAGCATCAGCACCGAATGCGCCGTGCGCCACGCAAACCCGCTCTCCTGCGAGCGCGTCTCCCACCAGTTCATCCCGCCCGTATAGGTGTTCATCGTGAACGTCACCAGCATGCCGGTGGCGACCACCCGGTGGCCGATCCGCGCCCACGCCGGCGCCTGCGCGCTCTTCTGCATCAACTGCTGGCCCGCAGCGTACTCGAACGCGAACATGGGCAGCATGGCGTACGCCCCAATCTTGTGGAGCTCAAGCCGAGTGTTGTATGCCTCGCTCAGCCGCAGCGCGTGCCGCCGTGGCCTGATAGTGTCGGGCTCGGCCGCGCCCACGCCGATGCGCGACGCCTCGATGCGCGGCCCCGTGCCTGGCGCCACCTGGGTGCTGTCGCCCGGCCCGCCGATTCCAGTCGCCAAGATGAGTGCCGCGACAGCAGCGATCATGACAAGCTCCAACACTGAAGGAAGTTCACCCGTGACGCGCGACATCTGGTGATACCGCGCCGCACCACCGAGGTTCCGACCGGCGGTCCTCGCGTGACACCGGAGCAAGATAACGACCAGTGTTCGCGCCAGCGCCGATTGGGCGTGCCCACCGGTTAAATTGCCCCCGTGACCCAGATCTCCATGGCCGGCGTGAGCGTCGAATTCGGTGCCACGACCCTGCTCCGCGATGTCTCCTTTACGGTCGCCGAAGGCGAGCGTTGGGGCATCATCGGCCGCAACGGCGCCGGCAAGACCACGATCTTCCGGCTCCTCACGGGCGACCAGCGCCCCACGGCCGGCGCCGTGTCGCGCTCGGGCGGCCTGCGGCTGTCGCTGCTCGACCAGCACCGCGACTTCGGTGACGCGGTCACGGTGTGGGAGGCGGCGGCTCAGCCCTTTGCCCCGCTCATCGCGCTCGAAGCATCGCTGCACGAGCAGGCCAACCGTCTCGCCGAGATGGGTAACCACCCCGACGCCGCGGCGCTCGATCGCTACGGCCACGACATGGAGCGCTTTGCCCATGAAGGGGGCTATGAGTTCCACGCCAAGGTCGACGCGGTGTTGCAGGGACTTGCGTTCGACGCCGAGGAATCCAAGGTCAAGCGGCTGTCCGTACTCAGCGGCGGCGAACGTGGCCGCGTCGGACTCGCCGCCCAGCTGGTGGCCCCGGCCGACGTGCTGCTGCTCGACGAACCGACTAACCACCTGGACCTCGAAACCACCGAGTGGCTGCAGCGCTACCTGCTGGACCGCCGGGGAACCGTGCTGATCGTCAGCCACGACCGCGCCTTCCTCGATGAGGTGGTGGATCACGTCCTCCACGTCGAGTCCGGCACCACGACGACCTACCGTGGCGGCTATTCGGCGTTCGTGATCCAGCGCGCCGAACGACGCCTCACGCTCGAACGACAGGTGGACCAGCAGCGGAAGTTCATCGCCAAGGAAGAGGATTTCATCCGTCGCAACATGGCCGGGCAGAACACCAAGCAGGCGCAGGGACGCCGCAAGCTGCTGTCCCGCCTGCCGCGCCTCACCCCACCCCCGGGCGAGGGTGATGCCATGACTTTCTCCCTGGAGGTCAAGGAACGTGGTGGCGATCGCGTGGTCTATTGCGACCGGCTCGACGTCGCCGTCGAGGGGCGCACGCTGGTGCGCGGCTTCCACGCTACCGCCATGCGCGGCGACGTGGTGGCCATCGTCGGCCCTAATGGCGCCGGCAAGTCCACGCTCCTGCGCACCATCCTCGGCGAACGCGCACCCACGTCCGGTGAGGCCCGGCTTGGCGGGTCCATCGCCGCGGCGCACTTCCGGCAGGATCTTGCCCAGGTGCCCATGGGCACGACGGTCTACGACGTCATCGCCAGCATGCGCCCGCTTTGGACGCGCGGGCAGGTACAGGGACTGCTGGGCGCCTTCGGCTTCTCCGGCGACACGGTGCAGCGCCGCACCGACGTCTGCTCGGGCGGCGAGAGATCGCGCCTGGCCCTGGCCATGATCACGCTGTCACGCGCCAACCTGCTCGTGCTCGACGAACCCACCAATCACCTCGACGTCGAGTCCATCGAGTCCATCGAAGATGCGCTCGACGGTTACGAGGGGACGGTGCTGCTGGTCAGCCACGACCGCGCCTTCCTGCGCGAACTCTCCACGCGTGTCTGGGCCTTCGACGGCACGAAGGTCGAGGACTTCAGCGGCACCTTCGTGGAGTGGGAGGCGCGCCAGAAGGCGCGCGCGGCCGATGCGTCGGCCGAGGCTACCCGCGCCTCGATAGCCCGCCGCGAGGCCGACAAAAAGCAGTCACAGCGCAGTTCGGCATCGCAGGGCAAGGAACATGCGGCCCGGCGTGACCGTCGGCGCGTGGCTGAGCAGGCCGAGAAGGACGTGGCCAGGCTCGAAGCCCGCGTGGCCGAGTGCCGCGACGCCGTGCAGGACCCGGCGTTGTATGATGGCAGCGCTGCCAGCGTGCGCCGCGCCACGTCGCTGAACCGGGCGCTCAAGGACGCCGAGGCGGCGCTTGACGGCGCCATGCAGCGCTGGGTCGAGGCCAGCGCCGCATTAAAAGAAGACTAGCTGCCAGCCGCCAGCAGCTGCCAGCTAGCGTACTTCAGGACGCGCCTTGGCGTACTGCTCAACCGAATATCGAAGGGCAAGCACGGCAGACGCCTTGAGTTCGTATTCAACAGCGAGTGCGCCGAGTTGCGCGGGCGCGTGCCTGCTCAGTTTGGCGGACTTGACGTTGCACGCCTGATGGCGCCGGGCGTATTCACGGCTCGCGTGCCACATCGTGTTGGCCGCATGCCAGCAGGCTTCGTCCAGGCCGTCGTGCGACTCTGACGCGAGGCCAGTATACTGCGCGCCTGCCGTCTCGAGCACGCGGGCGCTCACCACCGACACTTCAATCACGCCCTCCAGTTCGGCCTCGCCGCACGACAGCTCGAGCACGCGCGAAAGCCGCGCCTGCTGGCGGCAGCACTCGTCGGCCGCGCGAAACATGGCATCCGCCGCACACTGCAGCACCGGCGGCTCATGCGCTGAAAATGCAGGATCGCGTTTGACGGTGGCACTCTTGGAGGTTGGCATACGGCCAGGGGTCCGGAGTTGTGGGGACACTTGAACAATTGTCCACGGCACCGCCGCGCCACAAGCGCCCTAGCGCAACTCGCCCGCCCGGATGTACAGGGGGAAGGTCACCCGCCGGGAGATGGAGGGCGCCTCCCACCGCTCGGCGATCGCCCGGATGAAGGCATCGAGGGAATCTCGCCCCCGGGCCGCGATGCAGCGCTGCACCGAAGACCACGTCTCCACATAGCCCACGAACTGGGACAACGTCATGTCCGCCACCATCTCGAATGGCGGCACAACCAGCTCATCGATGGGCAGGGCAACCGACCGGTACCCCTCATCCACGAGCCGCCGTTCCGGAGGCCAGTAGGCGCCGACCGTCACCCGATGAAAGTACTGGACGATCTCGTCAATGCGAGGCGCGATCCGGCACAGCGAATAGCACCAGACGGCGAGCAACCCGCCGGGCTGAAGCACACGCCGCGCTTCGGCGACGAACGCGTCGACGTCCATCCAATGCAGCGCCTGCGCCGCGGTCACCAGCTGCGCGCTTCCCGCCTTGATCCCCGTGTCGTACATCGACTCGCGATACTCCACGCGCGGGTGTCGAACCGCGCTGGCGAGCTGCGCCGCACTCGGGTCGGTGGCCAGCACCCGGGCAAAGCGCTCGGCCAGTCCTGCGGCCGCCTGCCCATTCCCCGTGCCGCAGTCCCAGGCGAGGTGGTTGCCCGGCGATTGCACGGCAAGGTAGTGAAAGAGTACCGCCGGATACCGCGGACGGAACTTCGCGTACGCTGGCGCTTGCGCCGAGAAGTAATCACGGAACCCGGTGTTCACGGCCCGGTCATGGTGCCGGCCGATCCTCGGCGACGAACGCCAGGCGATCCCCCTTGGCGTTGATCGCGAGGCGCGAAATGCCCCGGACGCCATCGGCGGCGAGGTCGGCCGCCACGTCCCACTGTCCGTTCACCCAGGCGAGAATGCGCGAGCCGCTGGCCGTAAGCAGCACCCCATCAGGTGTCCAAACGTGGTAATCCGCCTTCTCTGGCGCTCTCGCGATCGGATTCGCCTGTCTCGTCACCAGGTCAAACTCGGTGATCCACGCTCCGTCCTTGCCGTTCTGCAGGTAGCTGATGGCGGCACGACCGGGGATCTTCTGCAACGCCCGCCCGATGTCGCGCGCCACGACGTCCGCTGCCCCGGTGCGCACGTCGGCAATCTGCAGGCTTGCAGGCGATCCCAGCACAAAGAGTCCCAGCGTCACCTCGCTGGCCCATACGTGGTACCCCACCGGCTTGATCCGTTCGAGCACGAGCGAGGGCGCGCCGCCGCCCTTCAGCGGGAATTTCCACAGGCGCTGCGTACTGTCAGCTTCCACCCGAATTGTCGAGAAATATTCGCCGCCAGGCATCGGAGTGGCCGAGTACTCGCTCTCGACGGCCGTGTTGGTGACGTTGGTCCGGACGAGCGTCTTGAGATCGATGCGCCAGATGTCGGACGGCCCGTCGCCCTCGATGACCGTGTACAGGATGGCACTGCCGTCGCCGGTGAAGGACGGCTGGTTGTCATAGCCCAATCGGTTCGTCAGGTTCACCGCGCGTCCCACATGGGGAACGCCACGCCCGTCGAGCGTGGCCGTCCAGATGTCCGTCGACGGACGCCCCTGCGCCGGGAGCGCTGAGAGCGGCACTGCCAGCGGCAGCGCGAGGGCACAGGTGCCACGTCGGAGCAGTCGGGCGATCATCCGTCTTCTCCCGCCAAAAGGTCTGTCCTCAATTCCATGCTCCGTGAGCGCGCTACGCAAGCGCCGGGAGTACCTGGCCGCGGCATTCGCCAAAGCCGATGCGCCGGAATCCTGCGCGCTCGCACCACCCGCGCAGCATCACCTCGTCGCCGTCCTGCAGGAAGACGCGCGTCTCGCCCGTCGGGAGCATCAGCGGCTTCTCCCCGCGCCACGCCAGTTCCAGCAGGCACCCGCACGCCTCGCGTTCGGGTCCCGATACCGTGCCACTCGCCATCAGGTCGCCCGGACGCAGGTTGCAGCCGTTGCTCGCGTGGTGCGTGAGCATCTGCGCCAGCGTCCAGTACATCGAACCGAACGAACCGTGGCTCAGGCGCACGGCCGGCAAGCCTGCCAGGCGCATGGCTGCGGTGCGCAGCCAGACCTCGAGCGAAATGCCAAAGCCTCCGCTTGCCTGATCCCCGGCATGCTCGAGGTAGGGCAGCAGCGCCGGATCCCCCTCCGGCCGCGCGAACGCGGGCGTGCGGAACGGCTCCAGCGCATCGAGCGTCACCACCCACGGCGACACGGTGGTGGCGAAGCTCTTGGCCAGGAACGGGCCCAGCGGTTGGTATTCCCACTGCTGCAGGTCCCGGGCCGACCAGTCGTTCACCAGGCAAAGGCCGAACAGGTAATCCTCGGCCTTCGAGAGCGGGATCGCGTCACCCATGCGGCTGCCGAGCGCCACGTACGCGCCGATCTTCAGTTCGTAATCCAGGTGCGTGCTCGGCGTCATGGACGGCGGCCCGGCCGGGTTGGCCACCGTCTGCCCGTGCGGCCGGCGTACCGGCGTGCCGCTGGCCACGATGCTCGACGCGCGTCCGTGATATCCTATGGGCATCCACTTGTAGTTCGGCAGCAACGGATTGTCGGGGCGGAACATCGACCCGACGTTCGTGGCGTGAAAGACCGACGCGTAGAAATCGGTGTAATCGCCGATCTCCGCCGGCACCCGCAGGCCGATGGAATCCATGGAGGCCAGGATGTCACCGGCCATCCCCTGCGCCTGCGTGCCTTCCGCCGTGTCGGCGCGCAGCAGGCGATGAACCACTCGGCGCACGGCGCGCGCATCGCCGCGGCCAAGCGCCATCAGCGGGTTCAGCGTCCACGATACCAGTGCGTCACGTATTGCCGGGTCGAGTCGGCCAAACAGCCCGGCGTGCGTGGCGGCCAGGCAGTCGAGTACCCGGTCGCCGATGGCAATGCCCACACGCGGCCGCTCCTCGAAGTCGTGCCGGAAGATGCCGAAGGGCAGGTTGGTGAGCGGGAACTCGGTGGCGGGCGCATTGGCGCTCTCGACCCACGACCCGAGCGCCGGGTCGTGAGTCTCGTCAATGCTCTCGCGCGAAGAATGGTCCGTCATCTATCGACTATCGTCTATCGTCTGCCTCACATCTTCGGCCCTTTCTCGAGATGTTTACCGAGCCATCCGTGGAACTCCTTGTACCACAGCTGGCTGTTCTGTGGCTTCAGGATCCAGTGTCCCTCGTCGGGAAAGACGACGAGGCGGCTCTCCACGCCCTGGCGCTGCAGCGCCGTGAACATCGACAGCCCTTCGGTATATGGCACCCGATAGTCGAGTTCGCCGTTCATCACCAAGGTCGGCGTCTTGAAGTTCTTTGCGTACAGATGCGGCGAGAACTTGCGGTACTGCGTGGTCATCGCGTCGGACTGCCAGAACGGTCCGCCGTACTCCCACTCCGGGAACCAGAGTTCTTCGGTGGCGGCATACATGTTCTCGAGGTTGAACGGCCCCGCGTGCGACACCAGCGCCTTGAAACGATTGGTGTGGCCGGCGATCCAGTTGACCATGTACCCGCCGTACGAGCCGCCCGCCGCCGCCATGCGCGTGCTGTCCATCCACGGATTGGCCTTGAGCGCGGCATTCAGCCCGTTCATGAGGTCGATGTAGACCTTGCCGCCCCAGTCCTTGCTGACGCCGTCCGTGAGCTTCTGGCCATAGCCCGTCGAGCCCGTGGGGTTGACGATGACCAGGCCGTAGCCGCCGGTGGCGAACATCTGGTAGTTCCAGCGCGTGCTCCACGAGTCGAACCAGGCGCCCTGCGGGCCGCCGTGAATGAGCAGCAGCACCGGGAACTTCTTCCCCGCCTCAAACTGCGGCGGCTTCATCACCCAGCCGTGAATCTTCACGCCGTTCGCGCCCGTGAACCAGTAGTCCTCGAGCGGCAGCAGCGTGAACGGCGCGAGCAGTGCGTCGTTCTCGTGCGTGACGGCATGTTGCCCGCTCACGCCGTTGACGTCGAGCGTACCGGTCCACACTTCAGGGGGCGCTGCCGCCGACTCGCGGATCCAGGCGACGGCGCCGTTGTTCGCCATCGAGAGCTGCGTGTTGTTGTGCTCGATGATCACCGGCGTGGGCGCGCTGGCACTCCCCTTGGCGTCGAGCGCAATGCGGAAGTAGCGGTCACGCCCCTGGTCGCCGGCAAGCACCAGCACCGTCTTGCCGTCGGGCGCGGCCACGTAGCCGTCGGCATTGCGGTCCCACGTCGGCAGCAGCTCGTGCGCCTTCCCCGACGCCACGTCCATCGCCATCAGCCGCCACTTGTCCGCCTCGAAGCCCGCCCGCCGTTGCGACGCGTAGTACAGCGTCTTGCCGTCAGGCGACGAGACGGGATTCTGGTCCGCTCCCTTGTTGCCGGCCGTCACCGGGTGCGCGTCGCCGCCCTCCACGCTCACCGCATACACATTGACGTCCGTCGACCAGGCATCCTTGGCGCCCTGATCCTTGGCCGTGAAGAACAGGCGGCGACCGCTCGGGCCAAATGTGTACCCTTCGCTCCCGCCGAACGGGCCGGGTGGCACGTCGTACGGCGCCCCGGGCACGAGGTCGCGCACCTCTCCGGCATGGTTCACGACAAACACGTGCGAGCGCGTCCCTTCGTCGTACGCGTTCCAGTGGCGATACAGCAGCTGGTCGGCGATGTGCGCCTTCACCTTGCTCTCGCTCTTTGCCTTCTCCTTCGCCGCGTTGCACGCGTCGTCGCGGCACGCCGGGTATACCGCCGACACGAAGGCGATGTGGTCGCCCGACGGGGCCCACACCGGCCCGCTCGCACCCCCCGTCAGCTTCGTCAGCTGCCGCACTTGAGTTCCCGTCGGGCTGGCCATCCAGAGCTGGCCGCCGCTGACGTAGGCCACGGTGCTGCCGTTCGGGGCCCAGCGCGCCTCGCTGGCAATCGTCTTGTCGTCGGGGAACTGGCGCGCGGCACCTCCGCTCACCGGCGCCACGAACGTGCGCGTCGTGCGCTTGTTGGCCGCCAGGTCCGTGCTGCGCACGGCGTACAGCAGCCACTGCCCATCGGGCGAGAGTTGCGGGTCCGACACCATGCGCGCGGAGGAAAAATCTTCGAACGTGATGGCCCGTCGCTGCTGCGCACCAAGCCCCGGCGCCGCCAGCGTGACGCCCAGCAGCGCGACCTTCGCGAGACGACGGAACATCATCGGGCACTCCTGCGGCCAGCGGCCGCCGTGGTTCAGAGAAACGCCGTAAGATCGGGGAACGCCTGCGCCAGTCGCGCCGCCAGCTCCGGCATGTCACGCATCAAACGAAAATCAGCGAACTCGAAACCCGGGGCCACCGTACAGCCCGCCAGCGTGAATTCCCCGGTGCAGCGCACCGCCTGCCAGCACCCCGCCGGGACGACCCGCACCGGCGCACTTGCTCCCTCCACCGGGCCGAGCACCTCCAGCTTGTGGCGCGAGAGCCGTGGATCGAGCAGGTGCAGTTCCAGGGGCGCCCCCTCGTACCAGTGCCACAGCTCGTCCGACGCCACCCGGTGCCACCGGTTGGTGTCGGTGCCCCGCAGCAGGTAGTAGATGGTCGTTGCCGCCCAGCGTTCGGAACGGCCATCGTCGGTGCGCACCATCCTCCGCGAACGGAACAACTCGCGGTAATAGCCACCCTCCGGATGCGGGGCGAGCCGGAGGTCGCGTACGAGCGCGTCGGCGCGATCGCTCATGACAGGCTCTGGCGCAGCCGCACGGCCGTCGCCCGCTCCCGAACATTGATGATGAAGATCATGAGGTCGATGCCGAGGACGAGCTCGAGCGCCGTCAGCGTCAGGAGCCCGATCCAGACGTTCGGATCGGCAAGCCAGGAGAGCATGGGGACGAGGGGTCGAGTGAAAGGGACCGCGGCGGCGTCCGGCAGGACGCGTCCTGCGCGCGATGTGCCGCCCCCTAAACTATCGCGCCGGAACCGGGAGCGGAGTGGCGCCCCCCGACCAGGTGATCGTCCACAGACGGGTCTCCCCGGCCTCCAGCCAAGAGGCGCTTCCCCACGCACCCAGCGCATCGCTGAGCGTGTCCGGGGCGCCGATGGCCGGTTCGAGCGCGAGGTTGTGGTACGACGCGGGCTTCCGCCACGGCAGCCACGACGTCTTCGGCAGCGGGTTCCAGCCCCCGTGATTGATCCACAGGCCGACGTGCGGCACCTGTGCGGCGTCGAAGCGCGCCGTCAGCATCGTGTCGCCCTCGACCACACTCACGGCCTGGTCCCCCGGCGGGAGGTCGACGAACAGCTTGCACGCGTAGGACTTCTTCCGCGTACTGCCCGGAACCGACACGTCCAGCATCTGTCCGCCGGAACGCAGGCGCGGCCACCGGTGCTCCGCCGCCACCCCGCCGAGATCC
>Ga0209014_10002409_pt1 | contig 10874 bp, 9 predicted proteins | sample BarGraNGADG00212_FD_184491 | JGI IMG/M metagenome (GOLD analysis project Ga0209014, IMG submission 184491) | Arctic peat soil microbial communities from Barrow, Alaska - Barrow Graham LP Ref core NGADG0002-212 (SPAdes) (version 2) | ecosystem: Environmental > Terrestrial > Soil > Wetlands > Peat... | reverse complement strand
CACCAGTTCGGCCGGTACGTCCGCACTGGAGAGCGCCACTGGTTTCATCGCCGCAACGTGCATCGCCACGTCCTTGGCGGCCACGCTGTCGCCCTCGTACTCCACCATCACGCCAATGCGGGTGCCGTGCAAATACGCGGCCAACTTGGCACCGGAGGCAAAACGCTGGAAGCGGCGAAAGCTCATGTTTTCACCGATCTTGCCAATCAGGCCCTTGCGCACATCCTCAAGCGTCGGGCCAAAACCGTCCTGCGCATAAGGCAGGGCCGAGAGCGCCGCCAGGTCAGCCGGGTTGTGTTTGGCAATCAGCTCGACTGCGGCTTGGGCGAGCGCCAAAAAGCTGTCGTTCTTGGTCACAAAATCAGTTTCGCAGTTCACTTCAAGCAAGGCGCCGACACCCTCATTGATGGAGCAGGTCACCACACCTTCGGCGGTGATCCGGCTGGCGGCCTTGCCGGCTTTACTGCCAAGCCTGACACGCAGCAGCTCCTCAGCTTTGAGCATATCGCCCTCGGCTTCGGTCAAAGCGCGTTTGCATTCCATCATGGGTGCGTCGGTTTTGCCACGCAGTTCAGCCACCATGCTCGCAGAAATTACAGCCATCTTGATTCTCCGTATTCAATCATTTAAATTTAAAGCGAAAGGACATCGTCATTGCCGCGCTACGCTCGCAATGACGGGACTCTTTCATTATCTGGGGTGCCACTCAGGGTTCATGCCAGCAAACTCAAAAAAGGGGCATCAAAGCCCCCTTTTATTGAGGTCACAAACAACTCAGGCAACGGCCTCGTTGACTTCGACAAATTCATCTGCGCTCTCGGCCACGATCGCTTTGACCACATCGTCCATTGCATTGGCACGGCCTTCAATAATCGCATCGGCAATGCCACGGGCATACAGAATCACTGCCTTGGATGAGTCATCGTTACCCGGAATAATGTAGTCAATACCTTCGGGCGAGTGATTGGTGTCAACCACCGCAATCAGCGGAATGCCGAGTTTTTTGGCCTCGGCAATGGCAATTTTGTGAAAGCCGACGTCAATCACAAAAATGGCATCGGGCAAAGCTGTCATGTCCTGAATGCCGCCAATGTCTTTTTCGAGCTTTGCCAGCTCGCGGTCAAACATGAGCTGCTCTTTTTTGCTCATGCTCTCCAGCCCTGCTTCTTGCTGGATCTTCATGTCTTTGAGACGTTTGATCGAAGTCTTGACGGTTTTGAAGTTGGTCAGCATACCGCCGAGCCAACGCTGATCGACATAAGGGACACCGGCGCGTTTGGCTTCCTCGGCAACCGTTTCGCGCGCCTGCCGTTTGGTTCCCACCATCAGCACGGTGCCGCGCTTGGCCGATAGCTGGCGCACAAACTTGGCGGCTTCCTGGAACATCGGCAGCGATTTTTCCAGGTTGATGATGTGAATTTTGTTGCGATGACCGAAAATAAACGGTGCCATCTTGGGGTTCCAGAAGCGGGTTTGGTGACCAAAGTGGACACCGGCTTCCAGCATTTCGCGCATGGTAACTGCCATAATTAACTCCAAAGGTTAGGTCTAAAATCCAGTTCGTTTTGCAGTCTTCTGGGGCCCTCACGAGCCTGTAAAACTGCAACACCTTGGTGAAACTGGTTTGCTGATTTGTTTGCCAAACAGCCAACTGGCCACTCAGCAAAACCTGGCGATTATAGTCTGCAAATGCTTCCCGACCTTCACACCACCCGGCAGTTGCTGCGCAGCGGCCAAACCCGACCCCAGGCAGAAATTGAGATGGCCATTGCCATCGCCCAATCGCCGCGCTGCCAGCACGTGTTTCTGAAAACCATGTTTGACCAGGCGCGCACCGTGGCCAGCACGCCGGGCATCGAAAACCAGCCTCTGGCGGGTCTGGCGGTCTCCATCAAGGACCTGTTTGATGTGGCCGGACAAACCACCATGGCCGGTTCGGTCGTTTTGCAGGGTGCCGCCAGCGCAGCGCAAGACAGTGTGGCGGTGACGTGCTTGCGCCAGGCCGGCGCAGCCTTGATGGGTCGCACCAACATGGTTGAGTTTGCATTTTCAGGCGTGGGCGTCAACCCGCACTTTGGCACTCCGGCCAACGCAGCTGCCTGCGACTTGCCACGCATCCCAGGTGGTTCATCGTCCGGAGCGGCAGTCTCGGTGGCCAGCGGTGCCGCTTTCATTGGGCTGGGCTCGGACACCGGCGGCTCAATCCGCATTCCGGCGGCCCTGAACGGCATCGTTGGCTTCAAAAGTACCGCCCGCCTGGTGCCGGTTGACGGTGCCCTGCCCCTGTCAAGCACACTTGACACCGTCTGCGCCCTGACGCGATCGGTGCGTGACGCGATGCTGGCGCATGAGGTATTGGCCCAGCGCCGGGTCAAGCGCCGCACGGCACCGCTGTCGAGCTACCGTCTGGCAGTTGCCAACACCTTGATGCAAAACGGGCTCGATGCGACGGTATCAAAGGCCTGGCAGCGCAGCCTTGCAAGCCTGCGCAAAGCCGGCGCCCAGATTGAAGAAATCGCACTCTCTGAAATTGGCGAGCTGACGCAAATTCATGCTGCTGGGAGTTTTACTGCGGCTGAGAGTTACGCCTGGCACCGTGCTCTGCTCGAACAACAAGCGCCACGCTATGACCCACGCGTTGCCAGTCGCATTTTGCAAGGTGCGCGCATGAGCGCCTGCGACTACATCACGCTGCACGCCGAGCGGCAAAAGTGGATTCAAAGAATGGCGCTCGCCCTGCGCGGCTTTGACGCCGTGCTGTCGCCCACCGTCCCGATCGTGGCACCGCCGATTACCGATGTTGCGCCCGGGCTTGAGCGCGACGCGGCTTTCTTTCGGATCAACGCTCAACTGCTGCAAAATACCAGCGTGATCAATCTGCTCGACGGCTGTGCGGTGTCGCTGCCTTGCCATGCAGCCGACGAGCTGCCGGTAGGTTTGATGGTCTGGGCGGGGGCGCTGTGTGATGATGCGGTGCTCAATATCGCTTTTCAAATTGAACAGTCACTAAAAAACAATAACCCAGCATGAAAATTGCAGTCATTGGTGCCGGCATCATCGGCATCACCAGCGCCTATGAATTGGCTTGTGACGGGCACGAGGTCACCGTGCTGGAGCGCTGCGGGGCAGCGGCCGAAGAAGCCAGTTTTGCCAACGCCGGCCTGGTGGCACCGGGCTACGTCATGCCGGTGGCGGCACCCGGGATGCCGGCCAAGGTGCTGCGACACTTGTTCGGCCGCTATGGCCCTGTCAAAATCGGGCTGCCGCTATCGTTGCACGAGTTGCACTGGATCTGGCGGTGGTACCGGGCCTGCCGCCTCGATCGCTACCTGGTGAACCAGGCAACCCTACAGCAACTGGCCCTTTACAGCCGCGCTCGCTTGCATCTCATCACAGCCGATTTGAAGCTTGAATACGAACGCAGCGACGGCTGCCTGGTGTTGTTGCGATCAAAGCACGACAGTCATCTGGTGCAGCCCGGCTTGCAAGTGCTGCGTGAAACGGGGGTCAGCTTCAAGGAGCTCGACGCCAACGACGCCCGCAAAATTGAGCCTGCGCTCAGTCCGGATACACCATTTTTTGGTGCCGTGCATTTGCCGGGCGGTGAAGTCGGCAACTGCCGCCAGTTTGCCCTGCTTCTCAAAAATGAAGCACAGCGCCTGGGCGTGAAATTTTTGTTCAACGCCAAGGTCACGCAAATCAAGCCAACCGGCGACGTCGCCATCAGCCTGATGGGCGAAGAGGCAGCGCTGCATTTCGACGCGGCAGTGATCTGCGCGGGCGTGGATTCAGCCCGGTTGCTGGCCCCATTGGGACTGAAGATTCCGCTGGCCGCAGTGCACGGCTATTCGATCAGCGCCACCATTCGCGAGCCGCTCAATGCACCGCACAGCGCCGTCATGGACGAACGCTACAAGGTGGTCATTTCACGGCTGGGCAACCGGGTGCGGGTCGCCGGCAGCGCCGAGCTGGGCGGTACACCCACCCAAAAATGCGCCAGCTCGCTGCAAAACCTGTACAAAGTTTTGCATGACTGGTTTCCGGGAGCAGCCAAGCTCTCGGGTGGCGTGCAGGAGTGGAAAGGCGCGTGCCCGATGCTGCCCGATGGTCCGCCCATCGTCGGCCCCAGCGGCAGCGTCGGCATCTGGCTGAATCTGGGACATGGCTCGAGTGGCTGGGCGCTCAGTTGTGGTTCAGCCCGCGTGCTGGCCGACCTGATCAGCGCCCGGGTGCCTGATCTCGACGTCAGTGGTTTGAGCATGTCACGGCTGGGCCAATGACAGACAATCCAGCGCATGAACTCTGCACTCACCCAAAAAATTGACGGGCAGGTCCGCCACGCTTTGTACAGCGTTGAGGCGACGCGCCGCATTGAGCACGCTATTGAAGCAGCGCTGCCGGCGCACACGCTGATGGCCCGCGCCGGGCTCGCAGTAGCGCAACTGGCGCTGGCGCTGGCACCGCACGCCCGGCGCATTTGGATTGCCTGCGGTGCTGGCAACAACGGCGGTGATGGTCTGGAAGCGGCCATGCACTTGCAGCGCTGGGGCAAGCAGCCCGTCGTGACCTGGCTCGGCAGTCCCGAAAAAGCGCCGTCGGACGCTGCGGCATCCTGCCAGCGTGCATTGGCTGCTGGCGTTGTCTTCGCCGACACGCCCCCTGAGGAGTTCGACTTGTGCATTGACGCCCTGCTCGGCATTGGCACCCAGGCCCGTGCGCCCGAGGGCCGCATGGCAGACTGGATCGACCTGATGAATGTGGGCCGTGCCCCGGTGCTGGCGGTAGATTTACCCACCGGTCTGCAGGCCGACACTGGAGCCGTCACCTCCCCCAGCGTCCACGCCACGCACACCTTAAGCCTGCTCACGATCAAACCTGGCTTGTTCACCGCCTGCGGACGCGACGCCACCGGTACCGTTTGGTTGAACTGCTTGAGCGGCAACGCCGCCTTGTCTGGAATCACCCCAGTGGTGGCACCCACCGCCTGGTTGGCAGGCGCGCCCGCCATCGCAGCGCGACCCCATGCATCACACAAAGGCAGCTTCGGCGATGTCGCCGTGGTCGGCGGCGCTCCCGGCATGACCGGTGCTGCCCTGCTGGCCGCCTGCGCCGCGCTGCACGCCGGTGCCGGCCGGGTCTTTGTCGGCCTGCTTGATGGCCCCAGCCTGAGCGTTGATCTCAATCAACCCGAACTGATGTTCAGAACCGTCGCTGCGCTTGACTTCAAGACGATGACGGTAGTCTGCGGTTGTGGCGGAGGTGACGCCATTGCAGCACCCTTGGCAAGAATTTTGTCGAGCGCTGGCAAGCTCGTGATCGATGCTGACGCGCTCAATGTCATTGCCAATGACAGCCAGTTGCAAACCTTGCTGAAGGCGCGCTCGCAGCGCCCGGTTGCCACTGTGCTGACGCCGCATCCGCTGGAGGCGGCGCGACTGCTGGGCAACAGCGCCGCCCAGGTACAAAGCGACCGTCTGGCGGCGGCGCAGCAACTGGCCGAGCGCTCTGGCTGCACGGTGGTGCTCAAGGGCTCGGGCAGCATCATCGCCGCTCCCGCTCAAACGCCAGTCATCAACCCCACCGGCAACGCCCGACTTGCCAGCGCCGGCACCGGCGACGTGCTCGCTGGCATGGTGGGGGCGGGTCTGGCCGGAGGTTTGACCGCCTTCGACGCGGCCTGCCAAGCGGTCTATCAGCATGGCCGGTTGGCTGACCGTTGGCCCTCCAGCCAGGCACTGACAGCCGGACTCCTGGCAGGTCGTGGCACGAACGACACCACAATCAACACCATCCCATCGAACGGCTCTTGACCAAAAAATATATCCAGGCACCTAGAAGAATCAAATGGCATCGAAGTAGCACGGCGGCTAAAAGCCTGTGTGCGCCAGATCGACAGCGTGGCGCGTTTCGGCGGCGATGAATTTGTGGTGCTGCTGAGCGAACTCGATACCGACAGAACCCGTTCTGACGCGCAAGCGAGCAGCATCGCCGAGAAAATCCGCAGCAGGTTGTCCGAGCCCTATGTGCTAAGCGTCAAGGACGATGGCGTGATCGAACATCATTGCACTTCCAGCATTGGGATAGTGGTTTTTTCCAGCCAGAATCAAAACCAGGACGACATCCTCAAGCGGGCCGATGCTGCTATGTACCAAGCCAAGGATGCCGGAGGCAACCAGGTACAGTTTTACTAAACCCGAGTTCGCCATTGGCCTGCACAATGCCGCTGGCCATGCGCTGCGTCATCTCGGTGGCGGCGTCGCCAATGCCGGTGCCAGCACCGGTCACGATTACAACCTTCGAATTGGATGTCATAAGGCTTCCTGTCGAAATACCAATCAGCTCACGAGCGACGCCGTGGTTTGCGCGCTTTGACCTCGCCCTTGACCGGGGCTGCCTTGACCGGCGTACGCGAGGACCTGGCTGCGGATTTTGGCATCGCAGCCAGCGGCTCGGCTATTTTTCGTGACGACGTCTTGTCAGCCCTTTTACCGCTGCGTGTGCCCTTGATCGTTTCGAGCTCAATGCCCGCCGCCTCGTCAGACAATCGGGCCGATTCTTTGCCGTGGTGAGCCGACCCGGTGTCGGCTTGATGCAGCAGCCGGAAATCAATGCGCCGGCCATCCAGGTCAACCCGGCTGACCTGCACCTGAACCCGGGTGCCGATGGCGTAGCGCATGCCGCTGCGCTCGCCGCGCAACTCCTGGCGCACTTCGTCAAAACGGAAGTATTCCGCACCGAGCTCGGTAATGTGGACCAAGCCCTCAACATACATGGCGTCGAGCGTGACAAAAATGCCAAAACTGGTCACGGCGCTGACCACACCAGAATATTCCTCGCCCAGATGACCCCGCATGTACTCGCACTTGAGCCAGGCTTCGACATCGCGGCTGGCTTCATCCGCGCGGCGCTCATTGGCACTGCAATGCAGACCCGCCGCGAGCCAGGCCTGGGTCTCCAGGCTTTGCTTCCTGGGTTTTTCGTCTGACTTGGTGAGGCGCGCGACGCGCCCTTTTTCCAGCCGCTTGGCGAGCTTGGCGTGCGCCTCGCCTGGTATCGGCAGCACTGGCAACTGGTACTTGGTCTTGGCCAGAATCGCCTTGATAACACGGTGCACCAGCAGATCCGGGTAACGCCGGATCGGGCTGGTAAAGTGGGTGTAAGCCTCAAACGCCAAACCAAAATGGCCTTCGTTGATGGGTGTGTAAATCGCTTGCGGCATCGAACGCAACAGCATCGAATGAATCTGTGCTGCGTCGAGCCGGTCTTTGGTGGCGCTGGCAATCGCCTGAAACTCGCCCGGCGCGGGATCGTCGCTGAGGGTGAGCGCAACGCCGCAGGCTTTGAGGTAGCTACGCAGCAGTTCGATTTTCTCGGGCGTTGGGCTTTCATGCACCCGAAACAATCCCGCGTGCTTGCTATGCGAAATAAAGTCTGCGCTACAGACGTTGGCCGCCAGCATGGCTTCTTCAATCAGCTTGTGGGCCTCGTTGCGCTTGCGCGGCACGATTTTCTCGATGCGGCCGTTTTCATCACAAACAATCTGCGTTTCAACGGTTTCAAAATCAACCGCACCCCGGCGCTCGCGCGCCTTGAGCAAGGCCCGATAGACATCATGCAAATTCAACAGATCGGCAACCCGCTCTTTGCGTTTGAGCGCTTCGGATCCAGCGGTATTGGTCAGAATCGCCGCCACCTCGGTGTAAGTGAAACGGGCGTGGCTCCACATCACAGCCGGATAAAACTGGTAGGCATTGATCTCGCCATCTTGGGTCACGACCATATCGCAAACCATGCACAAACGCTCGACTTCAGGGTTGAGCGAACACAATCCATTGGAAAGTTTCTCGGGCAGCATCGGAATGACGCGGCGCGGAAAATAAACGCTGGTGGCGCGCTCATAAGCATCCAGGTCAATGGCTGAGCCGTTTTCGACGTAATGGCTGACATCGGCAATGGCCACCAGCAGGCGCCAGCCTGGAAGCGCCGTTTTACCCTTGCCAATTTTGGCGGGTTCGCAATAAACAGCATCGTCAAAATCACGCGCATCTTCGCCGTCAATCGTCACCAGCGCCACATCGGTCAAATCGACACGACGCTTCTTGTCCGGTGCGCGCACACTGTCAGGCAGGTTGCGCGCCAGCGCAATGCAGGCCTCGGAAAACACATGCGGTACGCTGTATTTACGCACCGCAATTTCGATCTCCATGCCGGGGTCGTTGACCTCGCCCAGCACTTCCTTGATGCGCCCGACCGGCTGGCCGTACAGAGCAGGCGGCTCGGTGAGCTCAACCACCACCACCTGACCGGGCTGGGCCAGACCGATCGCCGCTTTGGGGATCATCACATCTTGCCCGTAACGCTTGTCCTCGGGTGCCACGATCCAGATCCCGCTTTCATGCAACAAACGGCCGATGATGGGCTGATCGGAACGCTCGATGATTTCCAGCACGCGGCCCTCGGGGCGGCCCTTGCGGTCGCTGCGCACAATGCGAACTTTGACCCGATCCTTATGCAGCACGGCGCGCATTTCATTGGGTGGCAGATAAATATCAGGCGCGCCATCATCACGCGACAGAAAACCATGCCCATCACGGTGGCCTTGCACCGTGCCTTCAACTTCATCCAGCAAACCGCTGGTTTGGCTATTATTTTTGATACAATTACTCACTTTCCTGAGATGCCCGGATGGCGGAATTGGTAGACGCGCACGGTTCAGGTCCGTGTGCCGAAAGGTGTGGAGGTTCGAGTCCTCTTCCGGGCACCATATTAATAAATTCCACTGCACTTGCGGTGGTTTTTTTTGTTCTGAAATAGTTCAAACGTTTAGTTCTAAAACGGCTGTGCCAGCAGATCATGGCCCTGCGTGCCGACAATGCGCGCCTTGGTGAACTCACCCACGCGCAAGGTCTTGCTGGCTTTCTCCGGCCGCAGCAACTGGACCACGCCATCAATCTCGGGCGCATCGGCATAACAGCGACCCACGCCACCTTTTTTCCCCAGACCCGGTGCCGCATCAACCAGCACTTGCAGGGTGGCGCCGACTCGCTGCTGTAATTTTGCCACCGACAGCGCTTCAGCCACGGCCATAAAGCGTGAGCGCCGCTCTTCGCGCAGTTCAATCGGCAACATGCCCGGCTGCTCGTTGGCAGCGGCACCGGCTACCGCACTGTAGGCAAAGCAGCCCGCATGGTCAATCTGGGCCTCCCGCATAAAGTCAAGCAAATGCGAAAACTCGGCCTCGGTCTCGCCCGGAAAACCCGCGATGAAAGTGCTGCGCAGCACCAGATCCGGGCAAGCAGCACGCCAGCGTTCAATGCGCTCCAGATTTTTCTCACCGCTGGCCGGGCGCTTCATGCGCCTGAGCACATCCGGGTGACTGTGCTGAAACGGCACATCAAGGTAGGGCAGCACTTTGCCGTCAGCCAGCAAGGGAAGGATCTCATCAACACTGGGATATGGATAGACGTAGTGCAAGCGCACCCAGGCGCCATAGGGCTCGGCCAGCTTACCCAGCGCGGTGACCAGCTCAAGCAAGCGCGTCTTGATCGGCTTGCCGTCCCAAAAACCGGTGCGGTATTTGACATCGACCCCATAGGCCGAAGTATCCTGGCTGATCACCAGCAATTCCTTGACGCCGCCTTCGAACAGGGCACGGGCTTCGGTGAGCACAGCGCCAATCGGACGCGACACCAGATCGCCGCGCAGCGACGGGATGATGCAAAAGGTGCAGCGGTGATTGCAGCCTTCGCTGATCTTGATATAGGCGTAATGACGCGGCGTGAGCTTGATGCCCGCCACACCGAAGGCATTGGGCACCAGATCAATCAATGGATCGTGCGGCCTGGGCAAATGGGCATGCACCGCGTCCATCACTTCCTGCGTTGCCTGCGGACCGGTGACGGCCAGCACGCTGGGATGCATTTGCCGCACCAGCAGACCGCCCGAAGCGGCGGATTGGGCACCCAGGCAACCGGTGACGATTACCTTGCCGTTTTCAGCCAACGCCTCACCAATGGCATCGAGGCTCTCCTTGACCGCATCGTCAATGAAACCGCAGGTGTTGACGATCACCAGATCAGCCCCTTGCAAAGTCTTGACGGTCTGATAGCCCTCGGCACTGAGTTGCGTCAGGATCAGTTCTGAGTCAGTCAACGCTTTGGCGCACCCCAGGCTGATAAAACCGATTTTGGGTACCGCGTTGCTGCGGGTAATAACTTCACTCATGTATCTCAGGGCTTGATGCCAAACGCACCGAGCATTTGGCCGGTCTGCTTTTGCATTTGTTCCTGCATTTGTGCCAACATATTTTTGGATTGTTCCAGACTGCCGCCCATCATGCCCTGTAGCACGGGCGATTGCAGCGTCATGAACTGTGCCCACATTTCAGGCGTCAAGCCTTTGCTTTGCTCACTGAATTTGGTCTGCACATCCATCAGCGACTGAATATTTTTCTCCAGATACCCCCCCATAAATCCCTGCATCGCCTGGCCATAAAAACGAATCAAACTGGAGAGTACCGGTGCCGTAAACATGGGAGAGCCATTGGCTTCCTCTTCAAGAATAATTTGGAGCAGAATGGAACGGGTCAGGTCTTCCCCAGTCTTGACATCGCGCACCTCGAAGGGCTCACTGGCCATCACCAGACTCTTGACTTCGGTCAGGGTGATGTAACTTGAAGTGTTGGTGTCGTAAAGCCGACGATTGGGATATTTTTTGATCACGCGTTGGTGAATCTTTGTCTCAGAGGATTTTTGTGTGTGCATAAAGGTCTCGCTGACTCAGAGCAAAGCGGGGCTTAAGGATGCTCTACACCCATAACTGTAATGCAGATTTGCCCATAATAACTTGCTATTATTTGCAGTGAGTTTCCCGGA
>Ga0209014_10002407_pt1 | contig 10879 bp, 12 predicted proteins | sample BarGraNGADG00212_FD_184491 | JGI IMG/M metagenome (GOLD analysis project Ga0209014, IMG submission 184491) | Arctic peat soil microbial communities from Barrow, Alaska - Barrow Graham LP Ref core NGADG0002-212 (SPAdes) (version 2) | ecosystem: Environmental > Terrestrial > Soil > Wetlands >... | reverse complement strand
TTCATCGATCGCGTCGAGTTGCGACGTTGCCTGACGCCCCAAGAGGTATTTCTTCAAAGCGCAAACTTCCCGCAGTGTGTTGGGATGATAAAACACCAACAAATCTTCCGGCAGCTCATCGGCGTCGGCGAAATCAATCTCCGCCAGTTGGCGCGTCACCTGATCCAAGGTGGGAGGGTTGAGACGCGGGCGGCATAGAAAAATGCTTAACGGGTTGACATCGCAGCCGAGCGGAACCCGACCGAGCAATCCAGTTTCAAGGAGAGTCGTCCCGCGCCCCATGAACGGATCGTAAACAACTTCCCCGAGCTGCGTCAGCCGCTGGATGAAGAACCGCGGCAACTGCGGTTTGAAGCAGGCCCGGTAGGAGATTTCATGCAGGCTGTGGGCGGCTCGCTGCTTCGCGGTCCAGAACTCGTTTACATAGGTGGGGACGCGCAACGGCTCTCCGCCAAAAGTCGCGGCGATGGTTTCGAGCACCTGGGTTCTTCTGCCAAACTCACAAAACGAAATGAGATCCCGGACGAAGTCATTCATATACGACGAATTATCGGAGCGGTTGTTCCGGGTTTGAGCGCGCGGCGGTTCCGGATGCGAGGAGGGAGAAATAAAATGCAAAGCATCGGGGTCGCAGAAAAGTCTGAGTTGAGGGGTGAGTTGAGGGGGAGGTGAACTCTTGGCTTCCCACGGGGCGACACGGAGCCGGCCGGATACGATCGGCTTTTCGGAGTTTGGAGGCTGGTTATCGTTATCGCTCATGTTTGTCCCTTTGAGACGAGTTTGTTGAGGTGCAACCAGCACACGGGGCCGAGTGATGACCCTTGAGAACCTGCGGGCCAACTTCCGCGGAGTCGATTCAGAGTTGCCACCTGCGGCGGAACTGCTCCCAAGGAACCCCTAGTTCTCTGGGCTTCAAACTCCGCCTGAGCCGTGCGACGGTTCAACCGCCTGGTCGGATGCTCTTTCACACAAGCGTTGTAACGTCGCAAGAGTGCTAGAAGAAGTGATTTCCAATTGGATCCCGGTTTGTTCGAAGGTTTCCCGAAACACCCAACGTACGAGAGAAATCACGGTGCCCCCCCTGCGGACCTTCCAAAGCGCCTGGCGCATCCTTGGCGAAGCCTCCTTAGTCGGGTTCGAGGAACACGATCACCGCTGCGGGCATCTGCTGGTCCGGATGTCATTCGCGTCCATCGCACCGACAAGATCCCGGCGTCCATCAACACCGGCGGCACCCACCTCGTTCCCTGCGCAATCGCCAGAGAACTCGACTGCGCCGTTATACCCATTGCCCGGGGCTACGCCCAACAAAGCGAGGCAGTGAAATAACACGAAAAACGGGCAAACAAGTCTCAAAAGAAAAGTCCGCACGATGAACGACGATAAATCCTCTAAACAATCCTCGAGCGCGCCTGTCTTATCTGGGCTAACCCCAAGCGAGACAGGTGACGGCAGCATAGGGTCCGTGGCCCGCAACTCGACGAAAATGAATAAGGCACCGAACCCCACCGGCAACCGCATGGATCTCGCCATCCCCGATTCCGCCCGATCTCACAAGCCACCCTCCGAGACTTCCTCGCCTCACGACGGGGCGGCAAAGCCAGTCGACCCGCCCGACCGTGCGTCATCGCTCGCCCCATCCCCGGAGTCGGCCGCAGCGCAAGGCGCAAACCATTCGATGCGCGCGGACCCCCTCCGCATCCAGGCCAAAGTAACGCTGGCGGCCGAGCGCGACGCCGAGGCTTCCCGCGCCGTCCTGGATCTCGCTCGCTCGCTCGAGGCCTCCACCGGTTACCCCATTCAGATCGGCTTTGAAGACCTGCCTCCCGAAGCCGATGCCTACGTCGAGGTCGCCCCCCTCGCCCGGCGCGACTGCCATGTCGTCCACTGCACGCCGTTCCTTTCCCGACCGATCTACCTGCACGTGCTCGCCCACGAACTCACTCATATCCATCTCGATCATCAGGCCCTCACTGCGGGCAAAGCACGCGAATTTCTCCCCAGCGCCCGGACCAGGCGGTACATCTCCGGGCTCTACTCGACGCCCGCGCGCCGCTTCCGGCGGCAGGGCTGGAGCAACGCCCAAATCGAGGAGGCCGTCCAGGCCGACGCCGGCTCTCTCCTCATGCTCCTATACAACTGCCCAGTCGACTTGGTCGTGGAGCTCTGGCTCAGCCGCCATTATCCCTGTTTGTCGGCCGCCCAGTTTCTCGCCCTCTATCGTTTGCACCAGCGCGACATCCGTCCGGGCGAGACCCTGGGCCAGGACAGCTTAAGGCCCCGTGGGCTCGACATCGGCAACCTGGCGCTGGACTGCGTCCGCGCCCTGCTCCACGACGAGATCTGCGCACCAGCGACCGATTTTGCCGCGCCGTATCGCGATACCGAGGTGTTCCCGCTAGCCCTCCGGCTGTGGCAGCATTGGAAGGCGGTTTCCCCTTCGCTGGGGCCGGGCGACGAATTCCGGCTCGTGGACGCCTTTGCGGATATCCTTGGCCTGCGCCAGGCGTATGAATCAAGGCCTCAAGCCATTTCTGCACCGAGGCCATTACCCAACCCCGCTTGACACTGGAATGCACAGGCCCATTGCCGGGGCTACGCCCAACAAGGCGAGGCACCGAGACGGCTTAAAAACCAAGCCTAACCAACCTCTGAAACAACTCGCGATATGAACGAAGATACCTCCTTCCCAGAACCCCCTCGGACCTCCAATCTCAACGCCCGGGAGCAACTCGACAAGCTCTTCCTCGACGTCGCCTCTCGCGCACATGGCGTCATGCACAGGGACGGTCGCCTCAGTCCGACGCTGTTCGCTGTGTCGCCAGGAGGATTGTCCGTTTATGCCCCGGGCCCTGTGAATGAGGCGCCGGAGAAGAACGATTTCGCGGCCGTCGCGCGCCTCATCTGCGCCGCCCAGGCCGTAACCGCCGTCGTCCTTGCCGTCGAGGCGTGGGTCCTAGAAGCCAAACCCGGCCAGCGGTTGGACCTCTTTACACGTCCTTCACAGTCACCTGACCGCAAAGAATACCTCTGCCTTTGCGGCGAAGCGTTCGGCAGCATCTACCAGCAGAAGCTGCTGCCCATTTTGCGGGACCATCGCGGCCGATTCTCCTGCCTGGGCACGTCCAAAATTCTGCCCCCCGAACCAACCGCCGGCCGATTCGCAAATCTGCTGCCGCAGACTCACCTGAACGACGATGTCCGGGCCTTTGCCGCCCTGATGCTCAAAAGCCGCGGGCTGGTGCCCGGAGAAGCCCTGCTGGAAAGCCAGCCGTCCGCGGCTGCTCGCGAATGATGTCTCCCTCGCTGTTAGCAAACCAACGAACTCAGAACACCATATTATGAAGAACACCATCGTCCCCTCTCTATCGCCACATTCCCAGACGCCACCCCGGCTCCATCACGTCACCCTCAACACCGGCCATGTCGCGCTGCATGATTTGAACGGCAGGCACTGCGTCAGCGCCCGCGATTTTTTGCCATTGCTCGAACAGCCCATCGGCGAGATTCCCGGCATGCCCGGTTTTGCTTTCTCGGTGGCCGAGGCGACCCAGTGCTGCCAATTTATCCTGTCCTATCAGGGGTCGGAACTCATCACCGGCGGCGTGGCCTGGGGGCCGGGCGCAGGTGACAGCCTCTGGCGCTGGCTGGGTGACTACTATGACTGCATGGCACCCTGGGTTCCCGGCTGGCGAACTTCCTGCCCGCGCACGCCGCCCGCCCTGCCCTGGCTGGGGGTGGTGCTGAACCTGAATTTAGGCCTGATCCACCATGAGCAAGCCCGGCAATTGGCCGCCGTCGAGCGCGACCTGGCGCTGGCCTTGATCCGGCGTTCGCTGACGCGCAATTAAAGGGGTTTCAGCGCAAGCCGATGGCAACAGTGAAGAGGCGAGCGCAACCATCATCACCGTATTAAACAACCGCTCGAAAGAGCAGAAAGGTAAAACATGAAACCGATCGGCATCTCGAAATTATGGAAAAAGCACCTGGGCGATTGGGGGGTCAACGTTTACAACGGCTGCGAACACGGCTGCGTCTTTTGCTATTCACCCGCTCAGCCAGGCGTCAAAGCGCAGCCTTTCTGGAAGGGGAAGACGCAGGCGGACTGGGGCCGTTTCAATAGCGCACGCGATGCTTTGGTAGAAGCTCTGCAGCATCAACTGCGCACCTTCACACCGGCGCGGGCTGTGAAGACTACCTGGGGCCAGGGTCGCATCCTGGTATCGTTTTTGTGCGACGCCTATCAGCCACTGGAGGAGAAACTGCTCGTGACGCGGCAGGTCCTTGAACTCTTGCTCCAAGCGGGCCATCGCGTCCGCATTCAAACGCGGGCCACGCTGGTGCGCCGCGATTTTGATTTATTGCTCAAATACAGGGACCAGGTGCAGCTAGGGACATCGTTGCCTCATCTCGACGATGTCCTGGCCAGTGTGCTGGAGCCCAACGCACCCGCGCCCACCGCCCGGCTGGAGATGCTGCGCGAAGCGGCGCGAGTGGGGATCCCCGTTTACGTGGCGATCGCGCCCTTCCTGCCGTTTCACAAGCTGGACGTGCTCGATGAAGTCGTGGCCCGAGTCAAGCCATTGCGCCCGACCGAGATATTCTGTGAAGTCCTCAACCCCAAGGGAGACTGTGTCGGGATGGTCGCCCAGGCGCTCGCGACGCAATATCCGGCCGAGGCGAAAATCGTGGCTGCCTACGATGACGCCGCGTGGGCTCGATGGACCTACGAAGTGTTGCGGCATGGGGTGGAGCACCACTCGGGCATGGGCTTCATGGCTTGGCCGGACACGGGGCGCGCGTGGTCCGATCACTTGACCGCCGATAAGGTGACGTTCTTAAATCAGTTTCTCCCCCCGGCGGAGCCAAACGAGAGCGTCGTCAAGAATTGCGACATTTCGGTTGGGATTGGTCCGCTTGCATAATTACCCCCCATGGACTTTACAATGAATAATCGCTGGGCGGCCGTCGCGGAGCCGGCATGGGAGTGCAACCAAGCTGTATTCCAGGACTTCTTCCAGCGGCGCGGCCACCGCCGCAACGTCCTCAACTGCGCCATCCCGTCCGCCCGGGCCAAGGTGCTGACCGACTTCACCATGCCCGAGGGCTGGGACGCGGACAAGAGCCTCATCGCCAGCGTCGGCTTCGGCGCCAAGCTCCCGCCGGGTTTGGAGAACTGGAGCTACGCCCCGAAGATCCAGGCGGTCAAGCAGCTCCCGCAGATGAAGGAACTCCCCACGGAGCACAGCACCCTGATGCGCTCCCCCTGGTTCCAGTCGCCATCGCAGGCGCTGGGCCTGGGCATCAACGCGCGCCACCTGCGCTACCACTACCAGCTCTGGAACGACCTCCAGCCCAAGACCCTACGCGGCGTGTTCACCACGCTGGTTTACGTCACCCCGCAGCTCGGCTACAGCCTGACGCCGCACATCAAGCTGGACCGGGTGTTCCGTTACTTCGGGGCACTCTCCCGCTTTGCCGGGCCCGCCCAACTGTTTCCGGCCTCCTACCTCTACCCGGATGCTAAGCTCCAAGGCATGGAGAAGGTGCCAGCGGCCATGTTCGCCGACATCCTGCCCAACCTGGGCTCCAGCTTCCCGCTGATGGACGAGACCCCCAACCCCTGGAACATCCTCGTCCGGCTCAACGGCCCCGACTGCTACTACGGCTACCCGTTCTCGCGGGTCTCGAACCCAGTGGAGGACACGACCGTCAGCAAAGTAATCACGGGGAGCATGACGCTTCCCAACGGCAAGCTGGTGCAGGCCCGCAACTCCGAGAGCTTCTGCTACGCCACGCTGGATGCCAAGCTCAAGGACGCCCTTAAGCTGGAGCGCTATGGTTTTCACGATTATGCACAGCAGCCGAACAACTTTCGGACCTGGAGGCAGTCGGTCTGCCCGCCCACGGACGAACTCGCCATACCTTCAAAACCGTCAAACACAAAACCGTCAAACACAAAAAAGTTAAACAAAACAGTCAAACAAAGTAAAAATATGACAACTACAAGCTTAGCTGAACCTACTAAGGCCAAACCGGCCCCAGCAACACCCACAACCGCTACAACCACGCCCCCCGAGAACACGGCTCCTGTCGACGCTGCGAGTCTGGGATTCGGGGCTTCCTCGGATGACGATGCCGATCGTTCCGAGGCGGCCGCTACGGCCAAGTCCGCCGAACAGAACCGCGGCGGGGGCACATCCCTCGGCGCGTTCGTCGAGGGCACCGTGATCCACAAATCGCGAGAGGGATCCCACTTCTTCCGTCCGATCGCTTTTCCCGGCCGTCCGAACCTCGTGGCCGACGTGGACGACCCGTCGCGACTACTGCTCCGATGGTGGATGCGCTACACACTCTATCGAGTAGCCGACCGAGCGAGTGGTCAAGACTCGGGGGGTATCATTTGTCGCCCCGGAGAGGTCCTTCTGAAGCAGGCTCGCATAGCTCTGTATCAACACCCGGAGATTGGCCCGCGCTACAAGGCGCAGACTCAAACTGGCTTCAGTATCAATACCTCCGAGCGTATTGTGTTTTTGACGTTGCCCTTCGACGGCAATGGGCTTGCTTGTGCTGAGCTTCTGGACCTCCCGATCAGCCGAGATAAAAACCCAAAAAAGCCGACCGACGCCCCCAAGAGACAATGCGGAGACGACCTCCGTGAGATGCCTCGCGCTCGTGAGGACGACCCGATCACCCTAGCTAACATGGGACTCGCTGATGGTGCCGTCCCTCCGCTAAAACACGGAGCGATATACAGTCTGGAAAAGGGTCGCATCGTCGCCCTCCACCAGCAGGGCACGAAGGAAACGATGGTTCGGGTAATCGAGGCGAAGAGCGTGTATCCGTTGGCTGATGTTGGCAACAAGGTCAAGCCTGCTTACATCGGCCTTCTCCAGGACGCCGCCGCCCGATTTGGCCGCCAGCCGATGGAAAAGTTGCTCCGTTACTCCTCGAAGGAAGACCAAATCAACTGGGTTCAGATGATCGCCCCGGCAGATTTTGGCGCAGTGGCGCTCCGCGCAATGGGCGTCAAAAACGCTCCGGTAGTTACCGCCCCCGTTGAGCACGGGGAACCGGCGGTGCAGGAATAACCGGGTGACCTCGTGTAAACTGCCCCTTGGTAACAGGGGGCAGCCGCATACGGCCAAACGGGCGCAGTAGAACCGAATGAGAATTAAAATTAAAATGAAACCCCCAATTGTCTCAGTAAATATCCTCGCACTTTCGTTGTACGAAAAGCACTGCTCCGTGAGCGCAAAGGATGCTTTCGTCAAGGCCCCCATGACTCTAAAGGAGTGGCGAGCGGCGATACGCGCGTCCCACCCGGGCCATGTGATCTACCACGAGGACCATGTCAACGCGAATATGCTGGCGTATGCCACGTGGCAACTGGCCGCAACGATAATGCAGGAGGCAGAAGCCTTGCGGGAACGCCCGGATGGTTTGCGTAATCGGGTGTTGCGCCTCCTCACCAAGGGGAGGCTCCGTCTCAACCTCGCGCGGCTGAACTCACCCCAGCCGAAATTCGTAGGCCCCCGTCGAGCCTTCGCGGAGGGCTGCGCGTTTGCCAAGGCTGCACTGAAATTCCTTTAACCCAGCCTAAACGTATGAGCTCCATTGCATTCGACATTGAAACAGGCCCACTCTCCAAAGAGGAAATCCTTCTAGCTGTCCCCAACTGGGGGGATCGCCCGTTTGACGAGGGCGCCCTGGATGCGAGGGCCGGATATGTCGCCGCGATCGGCACCCAACTCGATGCGGGCCCGATAGTGATCGGGATAAATGCCACCCTGCTACCAGGCTCCCCCGGCGACTGGGCGACATTGGGCGGGCAGGACATTCTGTTGCATCCCGGCGAAAAGGCGTTGCTTGATTGGTTCTGGAAGCAGTGCGAATCCGAGGCCGGATGGCCGCACAGGATCATCGGGTTTAATTCGAACCGGTTTGATTTGCCATTTTTGATTCGCAGATCATGGAAGCACCGCGTAGCCATCCCCAAGGCGCTGAGAAAGGGTAAATACTGGGGGGACTGCGTATTCGATCTCCGGGAGATATGGGGACTCGGGGACTACCGGGCGCAGGGGTCGCTCGACACCGTTGCGCGGCACTTGGGCGTCGGGGAGAAGAACGGCAATGGAGCACACTTCGCCGAGTTGCTCAAGACGGAACCGCAAGCGGCCATTGGCTACCTACGCAACGATATCCGGATGACCGCCGGGGTCGCGGGGGTGCTCCTATAATCCCTGTGATCCCTGTGATCTCCGTGATCCACATGATCCCCGTGATTCCCGTGATCCCCGTGACTACGACAACCCCATGCGAGGAAACCCCAGGTGTTAGGGAGCCTGAGATTTGCGGGGGTTGTCGGTGGTTCAGCTCCGTGGAAGGGCGTTGTATGAATCCTCGCAAGCGGTTAGACAGCGGTCGACAGCCATTGGTGGAACAAGACTACACTTGCAAACATTGGGGTGTCGTGGTGCGAGCAAAAGCGGACGGTTTGTAGTTTGCAAAACCGGACGTGCGAGCAAAGACGGACGAATCCATACTCAATATCGGCCTTTGTGATGCCGGTTCTAGCAATCAAGCCCATGACGACGAAACTCGACGTGACTAAACGGTGTTGCACCAATACCTGTCATAGCGACAAGGCTATGACACCCATACAGGACGACACGGAAGACCTCCGCCGCCGCAGGTCGATGGAAATCAACAGCACGGTCGAATCGGACGATGTAAACGCTGAGCGACAGCGCCTCGAAGATCGCTACGGCCAGATTTGGGACGCCGCGCAGCTTGCCAAGGACTTTGACGTGCTCGGGTTCCTGGCCCCTTATGTGGTCGTTGGGCGCAGGTCTGACGGGCGCAAGGGCAGTTTGGAGTTCCAGCACCTGCCGCGATTCTATTTCCATTTTGTTCTCGATTAGCCGACAACCCGCACCCTCCGCGCATACAACATGGAAATCCAACCCGACAACCTGTGGGGCGAACCCATCTTCAGATATACCCGCGTCCAAGCCATCGCGGATGGTGCGCTCGTGGACCTGACCACTGCTACCGACAACAAGGGCCAACTGCTTTGCCAGCAGGCAGGGTTCAAAGTTCCGGTCGCCATCACCCGGACGGCTTGGACCAAGACCATCGAGGTTGGGGGAATGTGGAAGCCTGATGGGGAGGGTGAAGTCCTCGAACTGAAGGGTGGTCAGTCACTTACCGGCAGGTTGTGGGATTTTATCCCGAGTACTTGATTATGCCGAGTGGGTGCCGTTTCTGGCCTCCCACCGGCGACAACGACTGTAACACACTGATTCGACTCGGCATAATTACAGGCGTTTCAAAAAGGCCAACAGGCGGTCACCCGGTTGGTAGCGTCCAGCCTTTGCGCCCACAGGTGCGGTCTTGGCGAGTGCCTGTTCCTTCAACTTTATATCGGCGTGCAGATATACCTGGACCGTATTCAGCGTTTCGTGACCCAGCCAAAGCGCAATGACAGCGCGATCAACTCCTGCTTGAAGTAATTCCATCGCGGCGGTGTGGCGCAGCACATGGGGTGAAACCCGCTTTGCTTTCAGTGAAGGACATTGCTTTGTTGCCGTGCTGGTATGGCGACCAATCAGGTATTCGACGCCATCTCGACTGAGTGAACCACCGCGCGCATTGGGAAACGCGACGGCTTCCGGCTGTCCGTTGCGCTCACGCAACCACCGGCTCATTACCGTTGCCGCCTCTTTTCGCAGAGGCGTGCTGCGTTCTTTGCGTCCCTTGCCCGGCACTGAACATACGCAGTGTTACTGAGCACAACATCCCGGCAGCGAAGCCCGGTCAGTTCAGAAACCCTCAAGCCGGTTTGCACCGCAACTAACAACAGGGCATAATCCCGGCGACCGGACCAGGTGGTCTGATTGGGTGCGGCCAGCAGAGCCTCAACCTCTTGTCTGGTCAGGAACGAGACATCAGGGTGTTCATATCGCTTGCTGGGCATCGCCAGGACCCGCTGAATAAGGGCGCTGTGTTCCGGGCATTGCAAGGCGGCATATCGGAAGAAGGAATGGATGGCCGCCAAGCGTGCATTCCGACTGCGAACGGTATTGTGGCGCTCCTTTTCCAGGTGATCGAGAAAATCGCTCACAAATGGCGCGTCCAAGTCCGTCAGTTTCAAATCCGACGGAGCTTTTCTGAGTCGCTCTTGTGCAAACGAGAAGATCAGCCGAAACGCATCGCGGTAGCTGCTGATGGTTTGTGGACTGACGCGCCGCTGCGATATGAGGCGCTCGGTAAAAAACCCTTCCATCAATCCTGCGAAGTCAGTGTTGTTTTTCATGTGAATTAACTCCTTTCAAATTATCGAGCCGCGTTGCGGCTAACTGTAATAGTTCCGGTTCAGCGCTGAGATACCAATAGGTGTAGGCCACATGCGAATGTCCCAAGTATGTGGACAGTTGCGGCATGTGGCGTTCGACATCAACCCCCGTACGATACCAACTAACCAACGTGCCAACGGCAAAAGTGTGCCTGAGATCGTGCAGGTATGCCCCTTTCGTCCCGGGTGGTCCCCGCAGACCCATCCGACGGGCAACCCGCAGAAACTCTTTTTCTGCTGTGATTACCTTTGGACGGTTGCCGTTGTTCAAAATAAAGAAAGCCAGAGTTGGTCGCTTTGGTTGGAGGTGATTGCGCTGACGCCGATACAGGGCGAGCTTATGCACGGTACTGCTATGGATCGGAACCAGCCGCGATTTGCGCCATTTGGTTCCACGAATCGTCAAAACGCCCTCGGCCAAATCGACGTCTGCGTCGTCCAAATTCAAGCACTCGCTCAGACGCATTCCCGTGACTGCGAGCAAACCAAAAAGCGTAGCAAACGTTTTCGCGCGTATCTGTC
>Ga0209014_10002406_pt1 | contig 10880 bp, 9 predicted proteins | sample BarGraNGADG00212_FD_184491 | JGI IMG/M metagenome (GOLD analysis project Ga0209014, IMG submission 184491) | Arctic peat soil microbial communities from Barrow, Alaska - Barrow Graham LP Ref core NGADG0002-212 (SPAdes) (version 2) | ecosystem: Environmental > Terrestrial > Soil > Wetlands > Peat... | reverse complement strand
GCGGGCCTCGGAGCGGGGAATAAGTTTGCGCTCCTCGGAGGCGTCCGGGCGGCGGCACAGATGATTAGCTACGAGATACCGCTGGTGCTATCGCTGCTGGCCGTGGCGATGATTGCGGGTACGCTCGACCTCGACAAGATCGCCCTGCTGCAGGCCCACCGGCCGTTCATTCTCCTCCAGCCGCTCGCGTTCCTCATCTTCGCGACGGCGATGCTTTCGGAATTGCACCGCGCGCCCTTCGACATCCCGGTCGCGGAGTCGGAGATCGTCGGCGGGTTCGTGGTCGAGTTCTCGGGCATTCGCTGGAGCATGTTCCAGTTGACCGAGTACGCCTCGATGTGGGGATTCAGCATCTTCGGCAGCGTCATCTTCTTCGGCGGGTGGGCGTTCCCGAAGGGCCTCGACTGGGGCTGGGGCTGGCAGCTCGCGCTGACGTTCATCAAGAGCGGCGCCTTCATCCTCGCGATCATGTGGGTACGCACGACCGTTCCTCGCCTGAGGATCGACCAGCTGATGAGCTTCTGCTGGAAGGTGCTGCTGCCGCTTTCGCTCGTTCAATTGCTGGTGAACGGGTTCGTCCTTGAATACGGCTGGCCGCAGGAGGTCCTCAGCCTGACGAGTCTCGCGGGTGCGGCGTTCCTCATCGCGGTCATCTTCAGGCGCGCCGCCCGCCGTCCCTCGAAGACGAAGCTGGTGGGGGCATATCGCCAGGCGCAGGTGCCAGAATGAAAGGACTCCTGAAGGGCCTCGGCACGACGCTGTCGACTTTCGCGCGGAAGCCGGTCACGATCGAGTACCCGGACGTGCATCATCCGCTGCCGGTGCGGCAGCGCAGCTTCCCGGTGCTCACCTGGGACTTCGATCAGAACGAGCCGTGCTGCACGGGCTGCAATATCTGCGTCCGCAACTGCCCGGTCGACTGCATGACGGCGATCATGCACGACAACCCGAAGCACGCCGAAGGCACGAGCGACCGGCGGAAGATCGTTGAGAAGTTCTGGATCGACTATGGGCGTTGCATGCGCTGCAACATCTGCGTGGAAGTCTGCCCGTTCGAAGCGATCGTGATGGACAACAACTGGAGCGGGCACGAGCACTCGGTCTATGACCGCCTCGACCTGCACATGGACATCGATGAACTGATGAAGGCGAGCCGCGAAGGCCGACTCAACCTTCCCTTCCAGCCGGAAGACACGATCGAAGCGCTGGTCGCGGAGCTTTCGGGTGCCGAGGCACCGGAGCTGCCCTTCAAGGTATCGCTACCAGAGGCGCGCCAGCGCCAGCTCGAACGAATCGCGCGGGGCGAAGCCGCCGCAATCCAGCTTCGCGAGCCCGAGAAGCCGAAGGCAGCCGCAGTCGCGGCTGCGACTCCCGGTGGCGAAGAAGTCGAGGTACTGTCCGAGTCGAAGATCCGCGCCAGGCGGATGCGCGCCGAGCGCCAGGCGAAGGAATTCACGGACAAGGGCGAAGCCGTCCCGGCCGAGATCCTTGCCGCGGTCGAGCTCTACACGAATATGAAGCCGGGAGAGGCGGCCAGCGGAGGCGGTGCCCCTGCTGCTGCCGCTGCAGCGGCTCCTCGCGGGGAGTTCCCGCCGGGCATCGGTACGGGGCCCAAGGGCGATCCGAACTCTCCCGAAAAGGTGCGCGCGCGGCGGATGCGTGCCGAGCGCAAGGCGAAAGAAGCACAGGCGGCGGGTGAGCCCATTCCCGAGGACGTCGTGCAGACGCTCTACGAGCTGGGCAGTGAACTGTCACCAGGCGGTGGTGTCTGGGCAACGCTGGGCGGCGCGACCGCGGTCGCTGCGGTCCCTGCCGAAGCTGCGGCGGCTCCCGAGTTCCCTCCGGGGATTGGCATCGGGCCGAAGGGCGATCCGAACTCACCGGAGAAGGTGCGCGCGCGGCGGATGCGGGCCGAGCGCCAGGCGAAGGAAGCACTGGCGAAGGGCGAACCCATTCCCGAGGAAGTGCTCGCCACGATCAAAGAACTCGGTGGAAAACTGCCGGAAGGGGCGGGCCAGTGACAGAAGTGCTCTGGTGGTTCTTCGCGGCCATCATCGTGGCCGCTTCCCTTGGGGTTGTCGTCGCCCGGTCGGTCATCCACTCGGCGATCTTCCTCATCGGCAGCCTGGCCGGCGTCGGGGCGATGTATGTCTTCCTGACGGTCGACTTCCTGGCGCTGGTCCAGTTCCTCATCTATGGCGGAGCCGTCACCGTCCTCATCCTGCTGGCGCTGATGCTCACGCGGGCGGACGTCACCGGGATTCCCGAGAAGCTGAATGGCCCGCAGGCGCCGTTCGCGGCGCTCGTCGGGGCGGGGTTGATGGCGATCCTCATCGGGGTGGCGGTCGGCACGACGTGGCCGGGGGATGTGAGTGGCAGGGCCCTCAACGTCCCGATCGAACTGATAAGCCAGAAGCTCTTCCTGGACTACGGACCGCCCTTTGTGATCGCCTCAGTTCTCTTGCTGGTAGCTCTGGTCGGGGCGATCATCCTTGCTCGGCAAGAGGAGGGCGAGTAGGACAATGGTGCCTCTCGATAACTACCTCGTCCTCAGTGCCATCATCTTCTCCATAGGCGTATACGGTGTACTCGCGCGTCGCAGCGCGGTGCTGATCCTGATGAGCGTCGAATTGATGCTGAATGCGGTCAGCCTGAACTTCGTTGCCTTCGCGGCGTATCTCGATCCGACCCGGATTACGGGCGCGATCTTCGCGGTCTTTGTCATCACTGTTGCCGCTGCGGAAGTGGGCCTCGCGCTCGCAATCGTCATTCGATTGTTCCGCAATCGGGCGACAGCAAACGTCGACGAGGCGGCAAGCCTCAAGTGGTAGGTAACCTCAGGAGATCGCATGGGAGCTGAACAGGCCTGGCTGCTGGCTGCCGTCCCGGCGGGCATGTTTGTCGTGCTTGCCCTCTTTGGACGTTACCTGCCGCGCAAGGGCGACTTTCTTGGCGTCCTCGCGATCGGCACGTCGTTCGTGCTCTTCTTCTTCGTCCTGCACAACTTCCTGAACGCGGGCGAAGCGAACTGGCCCATGACCCGGGACATCCGCTGGTCGGACATCGGCGCGTTCCATTTGCGGATGGGGATCGCGGTCGACCAGATCACGATCGTGATGTTCGGCGTCGTCACCACCGTCGCGCTGATGGTGAACATTTTCTCCATCGGCTACATGAAGGGAGAGCCACGCTACTGGTGGTTCTTCGCGGTCCTGCAGCTCTTCGCGGCGTCGATGCTCATGCTCGTGATGGCCGACAACCTGCTGTTGCTCTACATCTCGTGGGAGCTGGTCGGCGCCTGTTCCTTCCTGCTCATCGGGTTCTACTGGGAGAAACGGAGTGCCACCGAGGCGGCGAAGAAGGCGTTCATCACGACACGCGTCGGTGATGTCGGCCTGCTGATCGGGATCATCCTGCTCCACAAGGCCACCGGCACTTTCAACATCCAGGCGATCATCGAGCAGGCGAAAGCCGGCGAAATCGGTTCGACATACCTCTTCGTCTCCATGTGCTTCGTCTTCCTCGGAGCGATGGGCAAGAGCGCCCAGGTCCCGTTCCACGTGTGGCTGCCGGACGCTATGGAAGGCCCGACCCCGGTCAGCGCCCTCATCCATGCGGCGACCATGGTGGTCGCGGGCGTCTATCTCACGGCGCGGATGCTGCCCGTCTTCGAGGTCGCCGACGGCATGATGCTGATCATCACGCTCGTCGGGCTGACGACGGCGCTGGTGACGGGATTCATCGCGCTCGCGCAGACGGATATCAAGAAGGTCCTTGCCTACTCGACGGTGGGGCAACTCGGGTTCATGTTCGTCGCGCTCGGCTGCGGACGTCCGGACGCGGCGATGTTCCACCTGATGACGCACGCGTTCTTCAAGGCACTCCTCTTCCTGGGCAGCGGCTCGGTGATTGCGGCCACGCATCACAACCAGGAGATGGACAAGCTCGGCGGGCTCTGGAAGAAGATGCCGATCACGGGAACGACCTTCCTGGTTGGGTCACTGGCGCTCGCGGGCGTCGTGCCGCTGGCCGGCTTCTGGAGCAAGGACGAGATCCTGGCGGGTACCCAGACCTGGAGCGGCGGCTGGGTGACGATCGTGCTCGGGTTCGCCGCGATCATGACGGCGTTCTACACGACGCGTCTGTTCATCCGGACGTTCCTTGGCAAGCCACTCGACCAGCACGTCCACGACCACACGCACGAATCACCGGCGGTCATGACGCTGCCCCTGATCTTCCTGGCGATCCTCGCCGCTATCTCCGGACTCGTCGTCTTTAACGGCGTAGGAAAGGCGCTGGGCTTCCCCGGAGGATTCACCGAGTTCGTCTTCCTCGAGGAGCCGGAGCGCTACCACATCGACTGGGCCCTTGCGGGCGGCTCGGTGGTTCTCGCCGTCGTCGGCATCTACTTCAGCAGCTGGATGTACTGGGGCGGCAGCCTCGTTCGTTCGACCCGGCTGGCGGAGTTCCAGCCGCGCATCTACGAGATGCTGCAGCGGAAGTTCTACTTCGACGAGCTCTACCAGGGGGCGATTGACCGGGGAGTGCTCGGGTTCAGCTACATCGTGTCCTGGTTCGACCGCTACGTGGTGAACGACACCGGCGTCGACGGCTCGGCGCAGATGACGGGCTATTCGGGGTTCCTGCTGAAACATCTTCAGACCGGCAAGGTACCGAACTACGCGATGGGCATCGCCCTCGGCGTGGTCGTACTGGCAGCAGCCGGACTTGTGGTAAGGGGCTAGAGCATGACCTTCGATGAGCGCCAGGGGTACGTCGTGCTCGCCACACTGGCAGCTCCCTTGCTGGCGATGGTGCTGCTCTTCTTCGTGCCTGGCTCGAAGAAGATGCTGGCCCGCTACATCTCCCTCGGCTTCGCGACGATCATGCTCGGGCTTTCGGTGTACATCTTCGTTGCCTACCAGGTGCACGGCGGCGACATCCAGATGGAACTCCGCTGGGGGTGGGTCCAGAACGTATCGTTCCTCAAGGATGGGATTAGCCTCCACCTCGGCATCGATGGCATCAGCGCGCTGATGACGCTGCTGACCGGCGTCGTCGCCTTCGCCGGCACGCTGGTCGCCTGGAAGATCGATTTCCGCACGAAGGACTTCTACATCCTCTACTGGATGTTGATTGGCGGCGTCTACGGGACGTTCTTCTCGCTCGACCTTTTCTTCTTCTTCTTCTTCTACGAACTCGCGGTTGTGCCGCTGTACATGCTTATCGGCATCTGGGGTTCGACCCGGAAGGAGTACGGCGCGATCAAGCTGACGCTCATGCTGGTGGGCGGCTCCGCGCTGATCTGGATCGGCATCTTCGCCACGGTTCACCAGGCGGGACTCGGCACGTTCGACCTGCCTGCCCTCTGGAAGGCCGGCGCGGACGGTACCCTGACGCCCGAGTTCCAGAAGATCTTCTTCCCGTTCTTCGTGGTGGGCTGTGGCGTGCTGGCCGCGATGTGGCCGCTGCACACGTGGTCGCCTGACGGCCACATGGCCGCGCCTACCGCCGTTTCAATGGTCCACGCGGGCGTCCTGATGAAGCTCGGCGCGTTCGGAATCATTCGCCTTGGCATCCAGCTAATGCCTATCGGGGCGAGCTTCTGGATGCCGGGGCTCATGGTCCTGGGCGTCATCGGCGCGCTTTACGGAGCGACGGCGGCACTGACGCAGCGCGACTTCAAGCTGATTTCGGGCTACAGCTCGGTCAGCCACATGGGGTACGTGCTCATGGGGCTGGCGACGCTGAACCAGATCGGCGTCACCGGCGCCGTGCTCCAGATGTTCAGTCACGGAGTCATGACGGCTCTCGTCTTTCTCATGATTGGCGCGCTCTACGACCAGGCGCATACCCGCGACCTGAAGGACTTCGGCGGCCTCGGCAAGGTCATGCCGATGTGGGTAATCTTCTACACGATCGCTGGACTCGCGAACGTGGGGCTCCCGGGGCTCTCAGGGTTCACGGCGGAGTTCCACATCTTCGTCGGCACGTTCCAGACCTACCCGGTCTTCGGCGCACTCGCGATTTTCGCGGCGGCACTGGCGGCGGCCTACATGCTTCGCATGTTCTCGATTGTGTTCTTCGGTCCGTTCAACCCGCGCTGGTCCAGCCTGCGCGACATCACCCCGCTCGAAACGGTCTCGGGAGGCCTCCTCATCGGAGCAATGCTGGCCATGGGCATCTGGTGGGCGCCCTTCATTGACCGGGTCGGACATACGGTCACGCTGCTGCCGGGGGTGACGGGCTAATGCGCGACTACACGATCTTCATCCCCGAATACGTGGCGGCCGGGTCTGCCGTTGCGATCGTCGCTATCGAGTTGATCTGGCCGCGCTTCCGCAAGGATGCACTCGCCTACCTGACGGCCATCGCCGCGCTGGGGTGGTTCGTCGCGAGCCTCTTCTTCGTCGGCAAGACCCCGGGGGACTTCCAGGGGCTCATCCGCACCGACAACTTCACGTCGTTCTTCCGTCTTCTCGGGTCGGGCATCGTCTTCGTGGTCGCGCTGATGTCGGCGACGTACATGCGAGAGCGGACGAAGGCCGCCGCCGAGTACTACGGGCTGTTGCTGATCGCCGGGGTAGCGATGGTCTACATGGCGGCGGCGCGTGAACTGATCACGGCCTATATCTCGCTGGAACTGCTGAGCTTCTCGCTGTACATCCTCGTGGGGTACCTGAAGCGCGACAACCTGAGCAGCGAGGCGAGCCTGAAGTACATCCTCCTCGGCGCCTTCTCCAGCGCGATGCTGCTGTATGGCCTGAGCATCCTCTACGGCGTGACCGGGACCACGAGCTACGACGGCGTGGCCCAGGCGCTCGCGACCCGTGCCGGGACGACTGACAGCGCCGTTGTCGTCAGCCTGATGCTGGTGCTCGCAGGTGTGGGGTTCAAGGTTTCGGCGGCACCCTTCCACATGTGGGCGCCCGACGCCTACGAAGGCGCGCCGCTCCCGATCACCGCATTCCTCTCGACGGCCTCAAAGGCCGCGGGCTTTGCACTCATCGTGCGGCTGTTCAGCGCGGCCTTCCAGACGAATGCCGTGGAGTGGCGCTGGGCGGTCGCGATTCTCGCGGCGCTCACCATGACGGCCGGCAACCTGATCGCCATCCAGCAGACGAGCATGAAGCGCCTTGTGGCCTACAGCTCGATCGGGCAGGTGGGCTACATGCTGGTGGTCATCGCCGCGATGGGCTACGGCGACGCGAAGGTCGGGCACGACGCGACGGCGGCGCTGCTGCTGCACATCACCGGCTACGTCGTCTCGACGCTGGCACTCTTCGCCGCGCTCACGGCCTACTACAACAAGACCGGAAACGACTCGATCAAGGGCCTGCGCGGCCTCGCTGAGACTCAGCCCTTCCTGGCGGTGGTCATCACCGCATCACTCTTCTCGTTTGCGGGGCTGCCGTTCTTCGCGGGCTTCGCGACCAAGCTGTTCATGTTCCAGGCGAGCACCTCGCACGCGCTCATGTGGCTCATCGGGCTGGCGGTGTTGAACAGCTTCATCAGCCTCTACTACTACCTCATGGTCATACGCCAGATCTACCTGTTCGGGCCCGAAGGCGGCCTGACGCGGTTCCGGGTGAGCCCGGTGCTTGGCGCTGTGGCCGGTGCCCTGCTCCTCGGCATGCTGTTCATTGGCATCTACCCGGCGCCGGCGTTCCGCGGCGCCGAGCGGGCCGTCAACCCGCTCTTCGACCTCAGTGCGCCCCCGGCACAGATAGCAGGCAAGTAGATTCCGCAGCATCGTCTTAGGTGTTTGCCGCATATCACTGCAAATTCAGACATTCCTCAGCTTTACATAGACCAACGTTGCGAACGCCGTACTACTCTTAGAGCTAGCTGCCGATAATTTCGGCAAGAGCGGCCCACTTGCCGCGGCGGGTTTATGCATCTCATGGAGCAGACACGGGCTAAGCGTGCGGATCGCGTGGTGTTCTACGCGACCCGGCTAACGACGCAGTCGGCGCAGAACATCCTGATCGCCGCCCTGTTCGTCGTCTCGGGCACCGGATCGCACGTGGCGCTCGACCTAAGCAGCCTCTTCCTCGCGACCCTGCTTCCGTCACTCTGCTTTGGCTTCCTCGGTGGCGCGGTCGTCGATCGCATTGGACCTGCCCGTGGGTTTGCGTTTGGGGCGATCCTGAGACTCCTGGTGGTGGCCGCCGGGGCCTTCTTCATCGGGTCCGAACGCTCGGTATGGGTGATCGCCTTCGCTTTCTCGACGGCATCACAGGTGTTTTACCCGGCCGAGCTGGCCCTCGTGCGAACGATCCAGAGCGACGCCACCCGACGGGCACACTCCGTCCTCGTCGTGCTTCAGTACGCGGGCCAGGGGCTGGGCATGCTTGTCCTGGCGCCGGTGCTCTACCTGCTCGGCGGCCCCGGGGCGATGCTCGCGGGTGCAGCGGTTGGCCTGGTCCTTGCTTCAGCGCTATCGATCACTCTCTGGGTGCGGATGCGCCGGACGGAGGCCGTGGCTGTGGTTTCGTCCCGCCAGGCCTTCACTTTCGGTGAGACCGTCCGTTTCTTCCGGACCCAGGCGCGAGCACGGTACGCGCTGGTCGTCACGACGTTCAAGGTCGTTGTTTCGCGAGGCCTCGTGGTGGCCTTGCCACTCTATTTGCAGCACGACCTCCGGGTGGGGAGGGACGCGACCGCGCTCCTCTTCGTTCCTGGCGTGATCGGGGCCGTCATTGGCGTGGCGTGGTGCAGCCGGACGGTGACCCTGGAGCGCACCCGGGAAACGATGCGGCTGGCGCTGCTGGGGATGATGGTTGCGATGCTGGCGCTGTCGTTGTTTGACGGTGGCCTGGGCGTGGTGATGCAACTGAGCCGTATCGGGCCGATCGTCCATCTCGATTCTCGCCAGGACGTGAGTTACTTCGTGGCTTTGCCCGTCGCCTTCCTCTTGGGGCTTTCGCTCTCCGGAGCGATCATCGGGGCCCGTGTTGCGTTGACGGAGACGGCACCGCTCGGCCAGCAGGCGCGGGTGTTCGCCGTGCAGGAAACCATCACCGAAGCATTTCTCTTGCTACCGCTGCTCGCGGCCGGGCTGGCGGTGCAGTTCGCCGGTCCGCGCGTGCTGCTTGCCGCAATCGGTGGTGCGGCAACGATCGCGTTCCTCGTCATGGAGCGATCGGACCGCCGTCGAGTAGGCGAGCCACAGATGGCCATTGCCGCGCTCGACAGCGCTGTGGTCTGAAGGGCGAAGAACCGATCTAGTTCTGGCCGAGGTCTCCCAGGCGGAAGGTGCTGCCGCCCTCTTCGTCGTCATCATCGTCATCGCTATCGGTGTAGACGCCGGCCGGTGAGCCCTTCCAGACGGTGACGATGAAGTCTTCGCGATAGGGATCGGCGTTCATGACCAGTCGTTCGTCCGCCTCATCGATGATTGCCTGGATGCGCTCTTCGCTGGCGTCGAGCGTGAGGCAAAGGGTGGCGTAGACGTTCGCGCCCTGGAAGTGGATGTCGATGCGGCCGCAGATGCCGCCGTCTTCCAGGATGGAGTAGGACTCGGAGTGCGGGGTTCGTACTTCGCGTTCGAATTCGATCACAGAGGCCTCACCTGCCCATCACCGAAGATGGTCCATTTGTAACTGGTCAATTCGCGGAGGCCCATGGGACCTCTCGCGTGCATCTTCTGGGTCGAGATGCCGACTTCGGCGCCAAGGCCGAACTGGGCGCCATCAGTGAACTGCGTGCTCGCGTTCACGTAGACGCAGGCGGAATCGACTTCATCGAGGAAGCGCATCGCGTTCGTGTAGTTTTCAGTGAGGATGGCGTCGCTGTGGTGACTGCCGTGGCGCTCGATGTGGTCGAGCGCTTCGTCCATCGAATCCACGATGCGGATGCCGACACGCAGGGCCAGGTGCTCAGTCTCCCAGTCGGCCTCGGTTGCCTGCCCGAGCGAGAGACCCGGCCTCGTGAGGAGGGAGAGCGCCCGCTGGTCGCCCAGGAGTGTGACCTTCGATCCCCAGCGTTCGCTGAGGCGGTCCAGGAAGGCGGGTGCGATGGTGGCGTGGACCAGCAGCGTATCGACGGCGTTGCAGATGCTGTGGCGGCGGGTCTTGGCGTTGTCGACGACGGTGACCGCCTTCTCCACGTCGGCGGCGTTGTCGATGTAGATCTGCACCACCGCTTCACCGTGGGCAACGACGGGCATGGTTGCGTTCATGCGGACGTGGTCGACAAGTTCCTTGCCGCCGCGGGGGACGATGAGGTCGACGAGGTCGTGGGCCTTGAGCAGGTCTTCAACGAGGGCGCGATCGGGGTCGCTGATGACCTGGACGGCGTCGGAGGGGACACCGGTGCCCTCCAGAGCCTTCTGGATCAGCTCGCCCAGGGCGGCGTTGCTGTGGCGCGCTTCCTTGCCACCGCGGAGGACGGCGGCGTTGCCACTCTTCAGGCAGAGCGCGGCGATATCGACCGTGACGTTCGGGCGCGACTCGTAGATGCAGGCGACGACGCCGAGCGGGACGCGGCGCCGGCCGATGAGCAGGCCGTTGGGCAGCGTCCGGGTGTCGAACATCTCGCCGACGGGGTCTTCGAGGCGGGCGACGGTTCTGGTATCGGCCGCGATCCCATCGATGCGGGCGGGAGTCAGGGTGAGGCGCTCAACGAAGGCGTCCTCAAGGCCCGCTGCCCGGGCGGCTTCCAGGTCGAGGGCGTTCGCCGCGAGGATCGGTGCCTTCTCCGATTCGAGGAGGTCGGCAATCCGGTTCAGGGCAGCGTTCTTGGCGCCTGTGGAAACACCAGCGAGCTTTTTCGAAGCGGCGCGGGCCGCCGCGGCGCGTTCACGGATCAGCGAAGTCGCGGTCGTCATGGCAGATCAGTGTAACAGGGCGCCATCAACGTGACCGTGATCAGGGGGT
>Ga0209014_10002404_pt1 | contig 10885 bp, 8 predicted proteins | sample BarGraNGADG00212_FD_184491 | JGI IMG/M metagenome (GOLD analysis project Ga0209014, IMG submission 184491) | Arctic peat soil microbial communities from Barrow, Alaska - Barrow Graham LP Ref core NGADG0002-212 (SPAdes) (version 2) | ecosystem: Environmental > Terrestrial > Soil > Wetlands > Peat... | reverse complement strand
CCCGCCCCGTCCGCCTTCTGCAGCCCCTCGATGAACGCCTCCACGAGCTGCGGATCGAACTGGGAGCCGGCGCCGGCGCGGAGTTCCGCCAGCGCCTGCTCGGGCGAGAGCGCCGGACGGTACGGGCGGTCGCTCACCATGGCCTGCCAGGAGTCGCACACGGCGATCACCCGTGCCGCGAACGGGATCTCCTCCGCCTTCAGACCGTCGGGGTAGCCCTGCCCGTCCCAGCGCTCGTGATGGTGGAGTATCACGGGGGCGAGCGCGTGCAGGTGCATCGTGCTCTCAAGCAGACGCATCCCGATCTCCGGATGCCGACGGATGGTCGTCTGTTCCCCGGCGGTCAACTCGCCGCGCCTGTTGAGCAGCTCCACCGGAATGCCGACCTTGCCGATGTCGTAGACCAGCGCGGCCACGCGCAGCACGTCGCGTTGCGTGTCGTCGAGGTGGAGTTGGTCGGCGACCATCCCTGCCGCGTGAGCCACGCCCACAGCGCGCTCGCCGGCGAACGCGTCGCGCAGGTCGATCGCGGCGGCCAAGGTCTCCAGCGTCTCGATATCCGCCTTCTCGAGGCGGAAGGCGAGCCCTTCGAGATCGGTCTGGTCGAGTTCGACCAGGGAGATCCGCGAGAAGTCCGCGACCATGTCGCGCCCGGAGCGCTTGGCGAAGAGGAGCGCGGCGTCGGCCGCCGCGATGAGGCTCTCACGGTCGCGGCCGCAGGTGGGGAAGTCGGCGACGCCGATACTGATCGACAACGGCGGAGGGTGAGGGACGGCGAGCTTGATGTCGCGCACGCCCTGGGCGATCCGCTCCGCGAGCACGCTGGCCTGACCCGCCGTGGTGCCCGGCAGGATCATCACGAACTCCTCACCGCCGTACCGCGCCACGAAGTCCGAGCTGCGGGCGTTGGCGCGCATCACCTCGGCGACGGCTCGCAGCGCCTCGTCGCCGCGAGGGTGCCCGAGACGGTCGTTGACGGTTTTGAACAGATCGAGGTCCATCATGAAGAGCGCGAAGACGAGGCCGTAGCGCGTGGCGCGTTCGACCTCCCCCTGCAGCGTCTCCTGGAACTGCCGGTGGTTGAAGAGGCCGGTCAGACCGTCGGTGACGGCGCGCTGTTCGAGCTCGGCCTCGTACCCCGCGTTCTCGATGGCGCTGGCGGTCACGTTGGCGAAGACCTCGAGCGCCTGGAGGGCTTCGGGGGTCGGAAGCAGCCCATCCTCCGGGTCGTAGAGATCGAACAAGGCGATGAGGTGCTCGTCGTGGTCGCGGAGCGGCGCGAAGAGTGCGTCGTCGGCGTGGAAGTGGCCCGGCCCCAGGTCCGGCAGATCGCCGGGCGGGAAGAAGAACAACTCCTCCTCCGTCCAGGAGTAGCGCGTGTGGTCGACGAGGTACACGCTGCCCTGCCGGAACTCGTCGCGCAGCACGTCGCGCACGATCCGGCCGGGGATGGGACGGGCGAAAAGCACCTGGTTGTAGTCGGGATCGCCGCCCAAAGCCGCCCGCGTGCGATAGACGTCCGCCTCCTCGTCGAGGAGGTACAGCGCGCACTCCTTGTAGGCGAGCGTGTCCTTGACGGCGCCGGCGGCGAGGTCGACCGCAGCCTGCACGCCTCGCGCCGTGCGCAGCACGTCGCTGAGCCGCAGGATCGCCTCCAGGCGGCGAGACCGCCGCGAGTGCGTCTCCGCTTCGTCGTACAGCTCGGCGACCCGTTGGTGCTCCCGCACGAACAGGTAGAAGCAGCCGAGGAGCAGCGAGACGACGAGCGCCGATTCGAGCAGGACCGCCGCCCACTGAAGAGCGGTGTGGGCGGTATCCTGATCGAGGAACAGCTGCACGCCGAGCACTGCCGCCAGCAGCGCCGTCGAACACACGAGCAGCACCCAGGAGCCGCGCCGCGAACGCAAGGCGCGGCGATCCAGCGAGATCACCCTCGCGGCGATGAAGAACGCCAGCAGCGCCCCGGCGAAATTAAGGTACCCGATGATCGCGATAGACGTCACCCCCCGGCGAGGAGCCTCGGCCCGCGCCCGCCGCGACTTGTTTCGACGAAGGAGCGCGAGCACCTGTTTGGAAGTCGGATCGCCACCACCGCGGCGTCCGGCGCCGGCGGCGCATACTGCCGCATTCTGCGGCAAACCTCGCGCCGTCCCTCCCGGAGAGGGCGCAGAAGCCTGATGCGGCGCCGACGCCTTGACACCTGTGCGGGATCGGAACTAGGGTTCCCCATGCGTTAGTTATTCGCCTAACTAACGCTCTTCTCACCAGCTGCCGCCTGCAGGAGGTGCCATGGAACGGCGCATCGCCACCCGGCTCGGAGACGGTTCTTTCATCGAGCTGACCCGCAGCGAGATCGAGGCCGACCTCGTCGCCGGAAGTGAGATGGGCGCGAAACGCTCCAAAGCACCAGTCCTCGGCGACGACGAGATCGCCCACCTGCTGGACGTCTTCGCCTCGGAGGCCAAGTTCTCGGCAGTGGACATCGGCGACGAGGTCGTGCTCAGTTTCGATGGCTGTGGCAACGCCGACAACGGCACTCCCGTCGCCGACGTGCTTCTCTATCAGAACCATCACGGCGCCGACTCCGTCGAGCTCTGGCACCACGACTACTCCTACAAGGCCGTGAAGACCGTGCTGTCGTTCGAGACTCAGGCGATGAAAGACGCCCAGATGATGGTCGTGGCGCCGCTCAACTACGGGGCGATGCCCGACCTGGGTCGCTACTCCATGCCCGACGGCCCCTTCCCCAACTGGTCAGAGTTGCTGCCGCTGGGCAGGATCGACGAGGCGCGGGCCTCACAGGTCGAGGCCGGCGAGCACGCCACCCGCGACATGGTGCACGTGGCCGAGGCGATGATCGAGGCCGGCGCCGACGGCATGGACTTCGACACGTCCGGCGCCGCCGGCGATGGCGACCTGCTCGCCACCCTCAACGCGGTGCGGCAGATCCGCACCGCGTGGCCGGAGGCCGGCATCGAGATCGGCATGGCCAGCGAGTGCGTGCTCGGCATGCACGGCGAGCTGGAGTTCGAGGGTCGCCGCCTGGCCGGCATGTGGCCCAAGGACCAACTCGCCGCGGCCACCGCCGCCGGCGCCACGATCTTCGGGCCGGCGGTCAACGTCAACACCACGAAATCCGTGGCCTGGAACGTCGCCCGGGCCTGCACCATCGTCAAGCCCTGCTCGGCGACCGCCACGATCCCCGTACACATGAACGCCGGGATGGGCGTCGGCGGAGTGCCGATGTCCGCGTATCCGCCGGCCGACGCCACCGCCCGGGTGTCTCGCGCGCTCGTCGACATCCTGCAGCTGGACGGCTTGTAGGTCGGCGTCGGTGACCCACTCGGCATGGCGTCGACTCACGCGCTGGCCTCGGGGATGGGCGGGATGCGGACGGCTGGAGACCTGGTAGCCCGCATGCAGATCACCCGAGGGATGCGCCTCACGCAAGCCAAAGAGCACGTGGCCGGCAAGCTCGGCTGCAGCCTCCGTGACCTCGCCGACCCGGTGGCCATGCACGAGATCCGCGGAGAGCTTGGCCTCGGCCGCATCCCCGTGCAGGACCTCACCTACCCCAACGAGCCCGGCGGCCTCGAGGCGAAGTTCCACATCGCCGATGTGCTGGACGTGCCCGTCAATTCCGTGGAGCGCTTTCGCGGCAGGACAGGCATCAGTGGGTGAGTCCGGCCTCGACGTCACGCAGCGCCAGCCGCTGTGCCCGCTGGGCTCCGATTTCCGCGTGTCGTTCTACGACGAGCGCGTCCTGGGTCGCTACGAGCAGGCCATTCTCCAAGTGCTGGAAACGACCGGTGTGCGCTTCGGCTCGCCCAAGGCTCTCGACATCCTGGAGGAGCACGGTGCCGCGGTCGACCGCGGCAGCGGCGTGGTCCGTTTCGCCGCGGAGCTCGTGAAGCGTGCCCTGGCAACCGCGCCGCGCGACTTTGTCCTCGGCTCCCGGAACGGCCGCTGCGACCTCGACCTCTCGCGCCCCGAGACCTTCAACACGACCAACGGCTGCGGCACGGAAGTCATCGACTGGCACAGCGGCGCGCGGCGCACGTCGACAAAGGCCGACCTCGCCGCGATCACGCGCCTCACCGATTACCTCGGTTCGGTGCAGTTCTGGTGGCCCACGGTCGCCGCCAGCGACTGTGGCGAGACGCATGAGTTGCACGAGCTCGAGGCCGGGTGGGGGAATACCGTGAAACACCTCCAGGGCATGGTGCAGGGCGAGCGCGCGGCGCGGTATGCCGTCGAGATGGCCACGGTCGTGGCCGGCGGGGCCGAAGAGCTCCGCCGCCGGCCCGTCATGAGCGACCTCATCGGCACCGTCCAGCCGCTGGTCATCGACAAAGACGGCATCGAGGCCGCTCTCGTGTTCGCCGAGGCCGGCGTGCCGGTGTGCTTCGTCACGATGCCGACGTACGGGACCACGGCGCCGGCCACCAAGGCCGGCGCCGTGGTGATGGGCTTCGCCGAGCTGCTGAGCGCGGCGGTGCTGGTGCAGCTCGCGCACCCGGGGGCGCCGGTCCTCACCTTCCCCCTGCCGGTGCACGCCGACCCGCGAACGGCCGCGCTGGTCACGGCTCCGCTCAACCACCGCGGCCTCTTCCTCCCCACCGAGCTCGTCCACCACTTCGGTCTGCCCGCCATGAGTGGCTATGCGGGCACCGACGACGACCTTCCGGGAACGTGGTTGGCGGCCGCCGAGACGGCCCACACGGTGATGCTCGCCGGCCTCGTGGGCTCGGAGCTGATGACCACCATCGGACTCACGAACCGTTACCAGCTGTTCACGCCCGAGCACATGCTGCTCGACGACGACCTCTATCACCGGGCCGCGAATGCCTTCCGCGATCTTGAGCTGGACGACGAGACCCTGGCGCTGGACGTGATCGACGCAGTGGGACCCGGCGGGCACTTTCTCGCGCAGGCGCACACCCGCAGGCATATGAGGGAGACTGTGGAGCGCTCCATCGGGCAGCAGATCGGCCCCGACGGCGTGCACTACCGCGACCCGGTGGAGGTCGCTCGGGAGCGCGGTCAAGCGATCCTCGCGGGCTACAGGCCGGAACCCCTCGACGAGGAAAAGCAGCGCGAGCTGCGGCGCATCGTGGCGGCGGCCGACGCCGAGTTGCGCGACTGACCCCTGGTCAGGCTTCGCCGCCCGGCGAAGGCCCGGCGGCATCCAGGTAACCGAGCACGAGCGCGCGCCAGATGTCGAAGGCCGGACCGATGTCGAGGTCGGGGTCGGCCTGCACCTGCAGGGCGACCCCATCGGCAAGCGCCACGGTGAGCAGCGCCAGCGGCTCGAGATGCGGTTGCGGCTGCGCGCCCTCCTGTGCGCCCAGCGCCCAGGCGTCGAGCTTGCGATACCAGTCGAAGAGGTCGCGGAGATGCGGCCGTAGCTCCTCGTCGCGCATGATATGCGGGATGATCTCGTAGAACATCTGGTACGCGGAGGTGTCGCGCGCGTACCGCTCGTGGAGGCGAAACAGAGCCCTGCGTCGCTCCTCGCCCGGCGGCACGCTCGTCAGCTCCTCGATGAGCTCGACGCTCTCGAGGTACATGACCGAGTCGATGAGGGTCGTGATGAGGCCCGCCTTGCTACCGAAGTGGTAGCGGATCAACGCCGGGTTCTCACCCGCTTCGGCGGCGATCCTCGCGAAGGTCAGGGCGCGAAAGCCATCGCCGGCGAGGACGCGCTTGGCGGCCTCCAGGATGCGCGCCGCGGTCGGCGAGAGGTCCGGCGTCGGGTCGCTGATCGGTAGCTCGTATCTCGCCATCGCCTCCGGCCTCCTCCTTCGCAGGGCCCCGCGGGCCACTTGACACGGCTTCGCCGTCTGCTACTCTACCACATCAGTTAGTTATGCAACTAACTAAGCGTTTTTCGAGCCTACGTGGGGGTGCCGAGTGGAGCGGGGAGTCCGCAGACGACTGCGCCGGCCTGGGAGCCGGGACCTCATGCGGACCATGAAGGGTCGCCATTCCAGCCAAGGAGAAACGGTGTGAAACGCAATCTCCACGCCGGCGGCGCCCGCAGCCGCGGGCTGAGCGTCAGTGTGTTCACGGAGTCGGAGCTCGACGACGTCCACCTCGCCACGCTCGAGGTCCTGGAGCGCACCGGCGTCTTCGTCGAGGACGACGAGGCGCTCGACATCTTCAAGGACGGCGGCTGCCGCATCGACCGCGGGACGCACATCGTGCGCATCCTGCCCCACATCGTCGAAGACGCGATCGCCTCCAGCCCAAGTCGGTACACGCTCTGCGGCCGCGACCCCAAGAACGACTTCGTCATGGAGCCGGGGCGCGTCGCCTTCACCAACTTCAGCGAAGGCATCCGCGTCATCGACACCGAGACCGGCGAGTACCGCCAGTCGACCACGAAAGACATCGCCGACATCGCTCGCCTCAACGACTACCTCAGCGAGATGGACACGCACGAGATCGCGGTCGGCGCCAAGGATGTCCCGCCCGAAACGGCGGCCGTGCACAACAGCGAGGTCCAGCTGCTGAACACCACGAAGCCGATCGGCATCGGCCCGCTCTCGGGCATGGAGGCGCGCGCGATCTACCGCATGGCCGCGGAGATCGTCGGCGGCGAGGACGAGCTGCGCGAGCGCCCCATCGTCTACGGCGGCGTCTGCCCCGTGAGCCCGCTCAAGCTGCCGCGCGACGCCACCGAGGTGATCATCGAGTCGGCGCGCTGGTGGATCCCCGACAACATCCTCAGCATGGCAATGGCCGGCGGCTCGTCGCCGGTCACGCTGGCCGGCACGCTGGTCACGCACAACGCCGAGGTGCTGAGCGGCATCGTGCTCGCGCAGCTCACCGAACGTGGCTGCCCGGTGATGTACGGTAGCTCGACGACGGCCATGGACCTCAAGCTCGCCGCCGCTTCCGTCGGCTCGCCCGAGATCGCCGTGATCAGCGCCGCGGTGGCGCAGATGGCGCGGCGCTACCTGCTGCCGAGCTTCGTGGCCGGGTTGTAGACGGATTCGAAGCTCGGTGACGCCCAGGTAGGGCACGAGAAGACCCTCACCGGACTCATGGCAGCGTTGGCAGGGGCCAACCTGATCTACGGTGCGGGGATGATCGAGTCGGGCGTCACCTTCGATTGCGGCCAGCTCGTGATGGACAACGAGTTCGCCAAGATGATCAAGCACGTGGTGGCCGGGATCCCGGTGGACGATGAGACCCTGGCGGTGGAGGACATCGCCGGCGTCGGCCCGTTCGGGGACTTTCTCAGCCTCGACGCGACCCTCAAGCACATGCGTGAGCTCAGCCAGCCCGAGGTGCTCGACCGGCGGGTGCGCGAGGACTGGGAGGCGCGCGGAGCGGACGACCTGTACACGCGGTGTCGCGCCGCCGCCCGCGACGTCCTGCGCGAGTACCGGCCGGAGCCGGTGCCCGACGACGTGGCCGCGCGCCTGCACGCCATCGTCGAAGAGACCGACCGCGCCGCCGGCGTCGCCTGAAGGAGGCACACCCAGTGAAAGACCAGCTCAAAGAGGCCCTCATCGCCGGCGACGCCGGCACCGTGAACGCCTTGACCCAGGCGCTCATCGCCACGGGCGTGCCGGCCCGCGAGATCCTCGACGAGGCCCTGCTCCCCGGCATGGCGGTGGTCGGCGAGCGCATGAGGAGCGGCGACTGCTTCATCCCCGAGGTGCTGCTCTCCGCAAGGACCATGCAGGCCGCCCTCGACCTCCTGCGCCCGCACATGGCGGCCGGCGAGAGCACCTCCGCCGGCACGGTCGTGATCGGCACCGTCGAGGGCGACCTCCACGACATCGGCAAGAACCTCGTGGCCATGCTCCTGCAGGGCGCCGGCTTCACGGTCGTCAACCTCGGCACCGGGGTGACCAGCGCGCAGTTCGTCGCCGCCGTCAGGGAGCACGCCCCGGCGATCCTCGGGATGAGCGCCCTGCTGACCACCACCCTGCCGCACATGGCCGAGACCATCGCGGCGCTGAAAGCGCAGGGCCTGCGTGACTCCGTCAAGGTGATGGTCGGCGGCGCCCCCGTGACGCAAGCCTGGGCCGACGAGGTGGGCGCCGACGGCTACGGCGCCAACGCCGGCATGGCGGTGGAGCGGGCGAAGGGGCTGGTGGACGGATGATCACACCCGAGCGCGCACGAACACATGCGATCCGGTCGAACAGGGTGAGGCGGTCGCCGTCTCACCGCAGCAGGGGGTAGGAAATGTCAAGCAAAGGCAGCATGGCCGCGCGCGCGAGCGCCGCCGGCGCGATGGGAGAAGAGCGCAAGAAGATGCGCAAGGTCCTCTCGCGCTTCGACATCGTCTTCTTCACGATCGCCGCGTTCATCAGCCTCGATACGATCGCGGTGACCGCCGCTTACGGCGGCGGGGAGACCTTCTTCTGGCTCATCTTCACCTTACTCGTCTGGCTCGTGCCCTACGGCATGATCATCGCCGAGCTCGGCTCGACGTTCCCCGTCGAGGGCGGCCCATACGTGTGGCCGCGCATGGCGTTCGGCCGCCTCGCCGGGTCCCTCACCTCGGTGTTCTATTGGATGAGCAACCCCGTGTGGATGGGCGGCACCCTGGCGGCGGTCGTCGTCGCCACGATCAACACCTTCTACCTCAAGAACCCCATGGGCACCCTGCCCTCGATCATCGTCGGCATCCTCGTCGTGTGGGCGATCGTCGGCCTGTCCTTGGTCGAGCTCAGATGGGGTAAGTGGACCGGCATCATCGGCACGATCGTGCGCTTCCTCGTACTCGCAATCTTCCTTGCCCTGGTGATCGCCTTCCTCATCAGCCACGGCAAGCCCGCCGGCACGGTGACCGTCTCGTCGCTGAAGCCCAGCCTCACCGGCTTCCTCGCGGTCATCGGCCTGCTGCAGTTTCTGTTCGTGGGCTTCGAGCTCTCCAACGGCGCCGCCGAGGAGATGAAGAACGCGCAGCGTGACGTGCCCGTGATGATCATCCGCTCCGGCATCATCGCCGCGCTGGTCACCGGCTCCATGATCCTCGGCGTGCTGCTCGTCATGCCCAGTAGCGAGCTGACCAACGTCGGGGGGTTCGCCGACGCCTACTTCAGGGTCGCCCAGGTCCTCACGGGTGGGATCAACACCGGGCTCAAGTACGTCATCGGCGTGCTGATCGTGCTCACCGTGATCAGCGCCGGCGGCGTGTGGCTGCAGGGCGCCGTCCGCGTGCAGGCAGTGGCCGGCCTGGACGGCGCCGGACCGCTCTGGCTGGGCAAGTTCAGCAAGCGCACCGGCACGCCGGTGATCATGAACATCGTGTCGGCGGTCATCGGCTCGATCTTCGTCGCCCTGGTGTTCCTGCTCACGAGCGGCAGCCTCGCCAGCTTCTTCACCGTCATGGTCACGCTCGTCATCTCGCTGACCGCGCTCATGTACTTCTTTATGGTGCCGGCCATCATCCCGCTACGCCGAAAGTACCCGGACCATCACCGTCCGTTCCGCGTGCCCGGCGGCACGGTCGGCGTCTGGGTCTGCGTCGTCCTCTCTGAGGCGATCATTATCCTCACCGCGATCACGCTTCTCTGGCCGGGCCTGCTCGACAGAATGCTCGGGCGAAGCTACGACATCCAGTACAACTGGGGCGTGTCGCGCGGGTTCTTTGAGGCCGTCACGCTCGGCTCCCTCGCCTTCTTCATCGTCACCAGCGTGGTGTTCTGGCTGATCGGGAAGCACAACCTCGCCAAGGGCGTGGTGAGTGGCGGTGACCTGCTGGCCATCGACCCGGAGATCGCCGGCGTCGCCGGCATAGCGATGCCCGCCGTCACCACGGCGCCGGCAGCGCCCGAAGAGGCCTGAGACTCGCGGTTCGCGCGAAAGGATCGGACGATGCCGGAAGAGAGAACGGGTCCTCACCGCCAGCCCATCTCGCCGTTGCGCTCCGACTTCGCGGTGCGCTTTCACAGCGAGGCGCAGATCGAGCCTCTGCGCGAGGCCACGCTGGCCCTGCTGGAGCGCACCGGCGTCAAGTACCAGTCGGCAAAGGCGCTCGCCATCTTGAAGAAGGCCGGCGCGAAGGTGGACGAGGGTTCCGACCTCGTGCGCCTGCCTCGCCGGCTGGTCGAGGAGACGCTCGCGCTCGCCCCGCGCAGCTTCGTGCTGGGCTCGCGCGACGGCGCCGACGACCTCGACCTGGCGTCGGGCTTCACCTACGGCACCACCGACGGCTGCGGGGTCGAGGTCGTGGACTGGCGCACCGGCGAACGGCGCGCGTCGACCAAGGCGGACCTGGCGGACATCACGCGCATGCAGGACTACCTGGGCTCCATCTCGTTCTGGTGGCCCACGGTAAGCGCCGGCGACTGCGGTGAGACGGCCCAGCTGCACGAGATCGAGGCCGGCTGGAACAACACGACCAAGCACCTGATGGGCATGGTGCAGGGCGAGACGCTGGCGCGCCACGCCGTGGAGATGGCCACCGTGATCGCCGGCGGGGCCGAGGAGCTCCGCCGCCGGCCGCTCATGAGCGACCTCATCGGCACGGTGTCTCCGCTGGTCAACGACAAGGACGGCATCGAGGCCGGCCTCGTCTTCGCCGAAGCCGGCATCCCCGTCTGCTACGTGACCATGCCGAACCTGGGCACGACGGCGCCCGCCACCAAGGCGGGCGCCTTTGTGGTCGGCGCCGCCGAGATCGTCAGCGCGGCTGTGCTCCACGAGCTCGCCGCGCCCGGCGCCCCCGTGTGGGGATCCATCATGCAGATCTACGCCGACCCGCGCACCGCCCTCACCATGACCACGCCGCTGGACGATCGTTGCCGCTTCCTCGCCACGGAGCTGCTGCACTCGTTCGGGCTGCCGGCGCTGGGGCCCTTCGGCGGCACGGACGCGGAGCTCCCGGGGACCTGGCAGGCCGGCGTCGAGGGCCTCG
>Ga0209014_10002403_pt1 | contig 10886 bp, 12 predicted proteins | sample BarGraNGADG00212_FD_184491 | JGI IMG/M metagenome (GOLD analysis project Ga0209014, IMG submission 184491) | Arctic peat soil microbial communities from Barrow, Alaska - Barrow Graham LP Ref core NGADG0002-212 (SPAdes) (version 2) | ecosystem: Environmental > Terrestrial > Soil > Wetlands >... | reverse complement strand
CGCGATCACCGACGATGGTCGCGGACCCTAGACCCGACCGCCACCCACACCTCGACGGGCTCTGGCGTTGGTTTTGCACCGGTTGGACCTCCTAGCCGGCGGTCGAGCCGGTCGCGACACAGCGACTCGAGGCCGTGCCTGGCGCGCAGCCGCCCGGCGAGCCCGGCGCCCGGCGCCGCTGCGACCAGGGTGTCGACGTCGCGAGCCAGCGCGGGCGCCTCGCCAGCGACCACGACCGGATGGGCGTAGAACGCGGCATGCTGGCGGATCGCCGCCTCCTTCGCCTGGCCGAGATGGCCGGCGAGGTCGGCCAGCACGTCAGGCGGCACGGAACTGGGCCGGCGTTCGGGGAAGCCGGCGGGCAGCCGGTGAAGGCCGTCGTGGTGGGCGGCCTGCAGCCGCAGACCACCGAGGTCGAGCAGCCCACCGGGGGCGTGAGACAGGACGCGGCTATCGCAGAAGCGGCCGGACAGGTAGCCGCTGGCGATGCTGCCCGCGTCGAGCTGGCGGTGCTGGCAGCTCCCGCAGCCGCGGCGCACCTGCAGGGCGCCAAGCGCGGCGAGGGCCGGGGCGAGTCGCATGGTGGGCACGGTAAGCACCGCTCGGACCCGGGCGTTGCGCCCGGTCACCTCGGTCAGCGAGCGGGCGAGGTCGTGCAGGTGCTTTAGTCCTCCCGCTAGCGGGAGGACTGCTGGCCAAGCCAGCGGCGCAGCGCCCGGCGGCGCTTCACTTGCCCACCCTGGGCTCACCGTTACCTCCCCCTACCCGACCAGTAGGGCCGGGGAACGACAGGATCGGCGCCGTCACCCGGCGGCGGTTCGCGGATCGTGTGACGCTTTCGAGGATCGGCCTCCGGTTCGGTGGTCTTGAGTGCTCCACCTTGGCTGCGGCGGAGAACTAGCTAGCGCCGGCTAACTAGGCGAATGGGAAGGCGAAGCCCGGCTTCGCCGGGCAAAAGGGGCCTTCGGCCTGGCCTTCGGCCCCAAAAGGACTCCCGGTCGCACGGCAAGTCAGATAACCAACGCTGGCACGGCAACTCACCGCCCGGGTAGGCGGCTAAGGCTGGGACACACCGAAGGCGTGCCTGGCGCTCAGGACGTCGCCGTTACCCAACTCGTGCACCGAGCCCGCGGGCGCTCGGGATTCGTGCCACTGCACTGCGCCTTCCTCCAGCTTCCCCCGGGGAAGCCCGGTCCGATGGCCTCCTTCGTCAGAAGGCACGACGGGCGCGCCTTGGACATGCTCCTCATGATCCACGCGGTGACGAGCAGTCAGCCCTGGGATGTCAGGCTTGAAGCCGGTGCCTGGGCAAGGCTGGACAGGCGCCACCTCGCGGACTCCGGAGGTGCGCGTTTCCCTGAGCATGTCGAAGAGGTCCGCTTCCATGAGTACCTCGATGCGGTGCCCTTTGGCTCGCCAGTGCATTGCCTGCGCGGCCTTGCCGGTGTAGAAGTCGGCTGGGTCGTCGCCGGTGAACCCGTCTCCGACGACGAGTAGTGTCGTCCGTTTCGTCACGCCCTTCTCCGGACTGGCCCCGCAGGCAGCGACCGCTGCCCACGCGTCCTGCCGGCGGATGCTCAGGGCGCCGGTGAAGACGATGACCTGTCCGTAAAGCGGATGCTCCGGGTCCGCGCCCAACGCGGCCTCAGGGGGTGGCGCGTACCCCCACTTTCCGCGACACCCGTGCCACACCTGCGGGTCAAGGCGGCCCTTAAGCAGGTGCAGGTCCGTGAGGAGGTCATCCAGGGTAGTTGCGCCCCTGCGTCTGGCAATCTCTATGGCGATGCCGGCACAGGCCACGGCGTCAGCGCACGGCTCGTGGTGGGCAGCGAGTTCAACCCCACACTCCTTCGCGACGAGCGGCAGCCGGTAGGAGATGAGATCCAGCGCCCGCCGAGCCATGAGCAACGAGCAGGCGTAGTCGACACGTGGCCAGGGGCGGCCTTCGAAGGTGCAGGCCTCTCGCACCGCGCCCATGTCGAAGGACGCGTTGTGCGCCACGATCGGCAACCCGGAGGTCAGGTCGAGCAGTTGGTCCAAACGCTCGCAGAACCCTGGCTGACCGGAGACCATCTCGGGGGTGATGCCGTGCAAGCTGATGTTGAACCCGTCGAAGAAGTTGAGTTCCTCCGGCGGGCGCATGAGCCATGAGTACGTCGAGACCACCTCGCCTCCACGCACCACCGCCGCGCCGATGGCACACACCGACCCGCGATAGCGGTTGGCCGTCTCAACGTCGAAGGCGACAAAGTCCAGCCCCGCGAGCCGGCCGGCAGCCTGGGCGACGCCGACGTCAACGTCTGTCGGCGTCCGCGGGCCGGGCAGAAGTTGGCTCATGTCGGCACCGTCGGCTGCGAAGAACCCGCAACCACTACCACCGGGAGAAGTCGCGCGGTTTCACCACCGAGGAACCGCAGGTAGGGGCGAGCGCGCCGCTGCTGTTCGACGCCATCCCACGCTTCGCACAACCAAACGAACCAGCGGGCGATGGCCAGAACTCGACTCGCCCGATCGTCACCAGCCGGGACGGCAGCGCGTTCGACGTCTAGCGGCTCTAGCAGTGTCGGCCACCTCGGCGGCACGAGCGAGCGCCCGTTCTTCGCCGTCGACTTCCGCTCGTACCCGGCTTGGAGCTCATCCCGCACGGCCACGACGGCGGCAAGAGTCGCCGTAGCGTCGACTACCGGCCCACGACGGACATCCCAATCGTTGAGTGCCGACTGACCCGCTTCAGTGGCCAAGACGATTCTCGTCGCGATGAGCGCAGGAAGCTTTCGTCGCAGCTCGTCGGTGTCCAGCACCCACGCGCCTGACAGCCGGGACATCCCCAAGCCGCGACCGAGGTTCACCCACCACACCACCGCAACGCCGTCGACGCTGTCGACGACGGCCAGCACCCAACTCGCCTGCCCCATGCTGTCTTCACCCTAGGAGACCGCTGAACAAAGCGGATGTCGGTCTCGCTGTCGAGCATCTTGAGGGGCCGTGTCGGACGAGCTGTGTACGACTTCGACCAGTACTGGGCCTACCACCTCACCCCAGGAACGACGACGCGTGCACCAGACGCGCTACGCCGACAACGTCATCCCGATGGCCGCCTAAGCATCACTCCAGAAGAGCCACACCCATTCACCCATTCGATTGTGGATGACGAGGAGGCGGAGCGGGTCGACCGCGTGTTCGCCGCCCTCGGAGACGCGACCCGGCGCGACATTCTGCGCCGCGCCGCGCGTGGCGAGCACTCGGTCTCGGCCCTGGCCAGGCACTACGCGATGAGCCTGGCCGCCGTGCAGAAGCATGTGGCCGTGCTCGAGCGCGCCACGCTCGTCACCAAGCGCCGCCGGGGCCGCGAGCAGCTCGTGCGCACCGACGTCGCCAACCGTGCAGGAGGCCCGCCGTCAGCTCGAGTTTGGGATCCCGAGCACCTTCTCGCGGGCTCGCATGCTTTGCCACTCCGCCACACACCAATGTGAGGTGAAGTACTGTGGCGACCAGACTGCAAGCAGATAGCGTGACCGGCTCAAGGCCTGTGCCAACTCGTCGGGCCAATAGGTGCCCACATCCATGCGGTTGTCGACAAAAACGCTAGGTGTTCGAACGAGCTCGTCCTCGAGGCAGTTGCTAAGAACGGGATGGAGGTGATTGCGGACCCATCCGGTTACGTTGGGAGTTCCGCGATAACTGATGAAAACATCCCAGCCATAAGTCATGCTGCCCCCAGGGCACCAACATCGCCAGCAGTACACCGCGACGTACGGTGCAGCCTGTACCTATCGTTCTTGCTGAATCAGCTCGCCCGGTCGCGTTCTTCTCACAGCATTGACCCAGGCGTGCTCACCTTCCCTGGTGCCCCTCGGTGGCGTATCAGCTTGAATAGGTCTGTCTATATGGCTCCGCAGCCAGGCTGGCGCAATGCCACTCTGCTCGGGCAGCGCGCGACAGCCTGTCCGGCGCGGTAGTGCTGGAAGCTGCCTTCTTCCTCCCACCGTCGTCGTAGGCCTGCCGATGGCACGCTACGGACGCCGCACCTTCTTGCCTACGCTGCTGCAGCCGACAGGGGCGTTGTCAGCGCACACAATAGGGGTGATAGCGGATGACATGGGGACCGGATAGTGTCGAGGTCGGGCTTAACCTCGGCGTCTTGACATCCAGCGTCGAGCAGCCTCAGACCTCCTCAAGTAGACACAAGATCAGTGTTGAGACTCATGCCGCAGTGACCTGGTAGGTCAGCCGACGGCGGTCCCCGGGCAGAGACCCTCGCCGACACCCGGCGGATCCTCGGCCCCGACCACCCGGACACCCTGGCCTTGGTGAACAACCTGGCCTTGGTGAACAACCTGGCTCCCAGCCACTGCCGTTGGTTCTGCTGACCTCGGGGGTCCTGGACAAGCGGGCCCAAGTGCACCGCCAGCGCCTCCAGCAGCCCCTACCCCTGCTTCGTGGTGGACAGGTGCCGCCGGGAGGCCAACGTGCTCAGCTCTGCCAACCACTACCGCCGCGGCCTGCTCAGGCTGCCCGGCGTGGCCGAGTTCCGCTCGAACAACATCGCCCACCGCCCCGTGATCGAGGCCCTCGACGTGATCGTGCGCCATTCCGGCGCCACCGCCCGGTTCTATCCTCCGGAGGAGCCGGTCGGTTGCTCCTCGACGGTGTTGTCCGCCCCGACTGGGCGGACATGCTCCAGTCCGGTTGCTCGTCTCCCGCGACCACCGCACCTCCACCGTCGTCCGGGAGGAAGTGTGAGCCTCAGCACCACGGTCCCGACCACGCCCAGCTCGCCCCCGACCGACCCACCGGTCACTGCGCCTGGTGCGGTCGCGGGTCGGATGCGCTTCTCCGTCGACGGCTGGGACCCGACCTACGGCACCAGCCTGGAGCCGGAGGACGACCTGGGGGAGTCCAGCGCCGAGGTCATCGTCGACATCGAGCTGCCGGCGGCGCAGTGGCGGCCCATCGAGGTCGATCGGACCGTGACCCTCCCAGCGGCGGCGCTGTTCGTCGACGGCGTCCGCCGGGTCGAGGCCCGGGCGTGGATAGACGAGGTCAGCGACGGCGCCCCCGCGACGGAGGCGTCCGCGGCGCTGTGCGCGTCGTACGCCGCCGGGGTGGTGTGCTGCTGCGAGAGCCAGGCGCACCTGCTGGCCATCGAGGCGCGTCGCGGTCTGTTCACGATCGCCCCCCATGCCCTCGACATCTCCACCAGCGCCGGTGTGTACCACGCCTGCCACACCCCGCCCAGCGACGTGGCCCCGCTGACGGTCACGCTCTCCGCCGCACTCCAGCGCCGTCTCGCCAAGCTGGAGCTGGCCGCGGCCAACGCCCGCCCGCGCCGAGCTCGCCGGCCACGGCGCCGCCGAGGACCGCGATCTGCTTGTCATCGACGGCCCACTGCGCAACCGGACGCACCTTCCGCGCACGATCGGCTTCATCAAGAGCCACCGCAGCGCCTACCTGCCGTCCAAACTGCACGCGATGGTGGGCGCGCTCGCTGGCGGCCAGCGCACGCCGGTGTTTCTCATGGGCACCACCTGGGAGCGCCACGCGTGGTACTTGCGGCTGCCGTGCAGTCCCGGCTCGCCCTGGGCCGGCGTCGTCCGCATCGAGTGCTCGGCGGACCTGCCGAGAGCCGAGGTGACCCGGCTGGCGAACCTGAGCCAGGCGACGCTGTGCCGGTATGCCTCGCTGGAGTACAAGGACGCCCGGGCGCCGCAGAATCTCTACCCGATCGCCGGCCTGGAGCGTCAGCTGCGGCGCCGGCTTGGTGATACCCGGCTGCTGTACCGGGCGCTGCGCGTCGCTGCCCAATGACGGGGCCGGACCGATCTCTCGAGACGCGAACGGCACCCAGGGCAGCATGCCGGCCATCTCCCCACGCAGCGCGTCGAGGTCGTCCACATTTCCGGCATCGCCGCCGGCCGGTGGAGGCCAGGCCCCGCGGGGATGCTCCAGCAGGTAATGCCTGTAGGCCCGGCTGCCGCCGTCACGGCACCCGTCGCCGCCCGCGGGTCGAGGCCGCGAACACACCGCGCTACCGCTTGCTCCGGCCGTAGACCTCGACCACGTTGCACGAGAGGAACGTAGGACAGTATGGACGGTGGTGGAACGGGACCAGACACGAGGAGTATGCGTGGGGATACCTGTCTTCCTTAGCCGCGCCGCCCCACATCGCATTTCCCAGAATCAGTTCTTAGTAGCGCTTTGCGGTCATCTGCGCGAGCGCGGGATCGAGCCACGGACAGTTGGCGAAACGGACTTCGGGATGGTTGGTCTCGACGCGATCCGCGGTCTAATGATGCAGTCTAACGGGCTGATTAGCGTTGCCTTTCGACGGACAATTGTGCATAGCGGAGAGGACAGGCCGGACTCGGATATCCATCTCGACCGTACCCAGCGGATGGCCCTGCAGAATGACACCTGGTTGACGACCCCATGGTGTCACATGGAGACTGCCATGTCTTACCAGCTTGGGCTACCCATCCTCGTATTGGTCGAGAAAGGCGTGCGGCTCGACGGGATTCTGGAGGCGGGAGTTCTTGTACAGTATCCGCCACAATTCGACGCTGACAGCGGTACTTCAGACCTGGAAGGATTCTTTGACAATAGGGAGAAGTGGCGGCAGCTCGCCGCGACATGGGAAGGGCAAGTCCGAGAGGTCGTACGCAATAGGGCAAGGCCGGCGGCCCTGTACGGCGCGGTCTGAGGCCGCGGGCGTGCCCAGGTGACATTACCTTGATGACCCGTCCTCTGTGCTTTGTGCTCATGCCATATCACCCTGCCGTGGAGAGCGACGGGCAACGCATTGACTTCGAGGTGGTATACGACCGGCTTATCGTCCCGGCTGTCGAGAGCGCCGGGATGGCCCCGGTAAGGGCTAGAGAGGACCCTCGGGGGGGCATATTTCAGAAGAACATGTTCGAGCGGCTGGTTGTCTGCGAGTTCGCCATTGCAGATCTGTCCACCGGCAATGCCAATGTCTACTACGAACTTGGGGTCCGCCACGGACTTCGTCCGTATAGCACAGTTCTCCTCTTCAGGAAGGGTTGGCGCCTGCCGCTAGACGTGGCGCACGGATCGGCCCTGGAGTACACGGTGGGCACGAATGGGGAGCCCATAGACCTCGCGGATACGCGGGCGAACCTCGTGGCGCGCCTGCGGCAGGCGCGGCAGGCATCGATCGACAGCCCCGTTTACCAGCTAGTCAGCGGGCTGCCGCAGCCGAAGGTCGACCACGAGCGAATCGACACTTTCCGAGACCACGCTGACCGGGACGAGCGGTTGCGCCAGCAGCTCGACGAGGCGGCCCACGCTGGGCCCGCCGTCATGCGCGCTGTCGAGACACATCTCGGCGAGCTGGGCGACTTGGACCTCTCCACCGCGCTGTCCTTACTCGTTAGTTACCGATCCATCTCCGCGTGGGAGGAGGTTGTTCGGGTCGTCCAGGGCTTCGCCAGGCCCGTGTACCGCCTCGATGTCATACAGGAGCAGTACGCCATGGCGCTCAACCGCTGCGGCCAAGACGTAGAGGCGGAGAGAGTGCTAAAGGCGCTGCTGCGGAAGCGCCCCAGTAGCGAGACGTACGGACTGTTGGGACGGATCTACAAGGACCGGTGGCGGGCGGAGAAGTCTCCGTCCCGTCGAGCAGGCTTGCTGGGCCGCGCGATCGACGCTTATCTGCGGGGCTTCGAGACGGACTGGCGCGACCCGTATCCGGGGGTAAATGCCGTCACGCTGATGTCGTTGGCCTTACCGCTGGACCGACGCCTGCCCGACCTGCTTCCCGTTGTCCGGTATGCAGCTGATCGCCGGCTCACCCGGGCGGGGCACGACCCTGATTACTGGGACCATGCTACCGATCTTGTACTAGCCGTGCTCATGGGTGATCAGGACCGGGCACACCGAGCCCTCGAGTGTGCACTGGCCGCGATACGGGATCGTTTCGAGCCTGAGACGACGGCGCGTGACCTCGGCTGGGCCGCCGAAGCCATGCGCCGACGGGGTGAGGATGCAGCCTGGGTGGACGAGATGACTGTGGATCTCGAAGGGGTCGTCCCACTCTGATGGAGTTTTCGTCGCTCGGAGAGCCGCCACCCCTTGGACCTCCGCAAGCGGCACACTCCGGTCCCCGTGGAGACGACGAAAGCAACTAGCCCGGAGGCGGGGCTTGAGCGCGTGAGCCTGCTGGGGGAGACGTCACGGGAATTGGCCGATTGGGAGTTTCGCCGTCACCACCCAGATCCGACGATCTTCCTGCTCATGCGTTTTGAAGATTCACCGGTCATGCGAGCGATCAGCGAGGGAGTTCGCGCTGGCGGCGCTCGCCACGGCCGGAAGGTTATCCGTGCTGACGACCATGACTACACCGGCGAGATATGGGCGAACGTGGCACTCTGCCTCCGCAACAGTGACATCGTGATCGCTGTGCTCGACGAGATAGAGCGCAGGGACTGCGATGCCAACGTTATGGTCGAGCTTGGCCTGGCCCTTGGGGCCGGGCGTCGATGCCTGATCCTCGTCGAGCGCCACCAGCGAGAATTACCGGCGGTGCTCCGCCATCGCCTGACCCACACCTTCGATGCGTACGACGTGCCGAGGTCAGTCGAGGCACAGGTCGATGACTGGTTGCGGCGTAATGTGCCACGCTCTAAGTCCGAAACTGCTCCATCGCCGGGCTGACACTGACAGAGCATGAGCAATGGGGAGTTGGGCGTGCTCCTGTGATAGTCGTTGAGTTCTAGACAAGGGACACTATGATCGCTGACATTAATCGTCCGATTCCGATGAAAGCGGCGTAAGGGTGCACGTGTTGGGCTGCTTCGGCGACCACCGGGAGGTCGCTGCGAACGCAACGAGGCAGCGATGATCTTCGTCATCGATCCCGCGCTCACGAACGGTGGGGACCGCGCCAGAGAACTGTTGGACGAGGCCCGGGACCACGTGGAGCAGCACTCGCCGACCTGCTTCATCGCCACCGACGCCGCCGCCTACGAGGCATGCCCAGGCAGCGCCGACGGGTTGCTGCTAGCTAATCCTGCCGAGGAACAGACGCTGCCCGAAGCGGTATTTGATCTCGTTGAGCGGGCTAAGGCCGCTGGCACCGTGGTACTGCCCGTCGCTCTTGAGCCTGGACGGCGCCGCCCACCGGCGCCCGTTAAAGCCGCACAAAGTTATGATGTTCACGACCGGCTACGTTTACGTTCCCTGCCCCCGAGCGCGCTCCCCGTTATTGCCCAGGAGCTCAGCCGGACGATCCTTTCCTTGGTGCAGCCCACCCTGACCAAGGACTCGCTCCGGCTCTTTCTGTGTCACCGTCGAACCGACGCTGAGGACATCACGCGACGGCTCGATCAAGCCCTTTCAAACCGGCATGAGCATACCTTCCGCGATTTGGTCAACGTCAGGCCGACGGCCGACGCCCAGCAGGCTATTGAAGACTATCTCGGCGAGGCAGACGTGCTGGTGTTTCTTGACACCCCACTGGTAGGGGAGTCGAACTGGGTGATCCGTGAAGTCGAGCTAGCCCTCGGCCAGCAAATCCCAGTAGTTTGGGTGCGGATCAACACTGGGCGATCCGACCGTGTGCCGATGCGCGCCAGTCCTATGTCAGGAGTTCTGAGCCCGGCCGATACCCCTCATCTTGAGGTCACCATCACGGATGCAGAGGATCCATCGGTCGACTGGCACTCCCTGGCAGACGACATCCTGGATGCGGTGTTCACGGTCGCCCGCGAGCACGTCAGGGTCGCGCAACAGACGTTTAGCCGGATTCGGCGCCGTGTCCAGTCGCGAGGTTGGGCAGTCGAGGTCCTGGACCAGCGCCAGATGATTTATGCATTGATCGAACCGGAGGACAGCAGCGCAATCTACCCGCGTCGTCCCCGCACAGACATCGTGCAGGTGTTCGGACACCGCCCTCGAGACGCCGACCGGGGAATCCTCATGCATTGGCTCGCAGACAAGGACTACGGGCCCCATGGCCGGAGCTGTCGCGCCTTCGACGCCGCGATCCTGCTCGACCCCCTACCGCGCGCCACGGCTGCGGGCGACGGAATAGCTTCCGTCGTGGAATACGGCGCCGCGTACTTACAGCGCCTGACCGACCCTGTCCCGAACCCCAGCACGGCACAGCCGCGTCGGCTGCTCCTGCTTGGCGCGTTCCCGGAAGGTATCGATAGCCAAGAGCCCGTCAAGCAGGCCGCGCATGCCCTGGCCACCACATGGCTGGCCCGCGGCGGGTACGTCACATTCGGTGGGCATCCTACCTTCACTCCTTTGATAACTGAGGCGGCCCGCCAACTGCTCGGTGTGACGGCGCGCGATCGCGTCACTATTTACCAGTCGCGGTTCTGGGTCACGGACGCCATGGCCTCAGCGCTAGAGCAGCTCGCCCGAGTTGAGCTCGTCGACGCCGCGGCTGACATGCCGAGCTCGCTAACCGCGATGCGCCGGCGAATGGTCAGCGACGTGGCGAGCGACGTCGTCGCAGTCATCGGAGGACGGACTAGCGAAGGGGGGACGCATTCACCTGGGGTGGACGAGGAGATGGAGTTGGCACGCTCTGCGGGGTACCCGATCTACCTCATCGGAGCTCCCGGAGGCCGAGCCGCCGAACTTGCTGCCGAGTCTGAGGCGACCGGCTGGATCGGCCTCAGTAACCGGTTCGATGTCAAGGCGAACAGACTCTTGGCCAAGACGGACGAGTACCAGGAGATCGCCGAGCTGCTCTGGAGTATGGGGTGACTGCAGACCCGATCTGGCGCGGCATTGCAGGGATCCGCGGCTTGGCCGGCCTAGATGATCGATTCCTTGAAGCTGGGCCGGGTCAGTGGTCGTAGGCGATGAGGCTGCGCTTGTCGGGGGCGTTGATCGCCCAGTTGCGCCAGACCGCG
>Ga0209014_10002402_pt1 | contig 10887 bp, 12 predicted proteins | sample BarGraNGADG00212_FD_184491 | JGI IMG/M metagenome (GOLD analysis project Ga0209014, IMG submission 184491) | Arctic peat soil microbial communities from Barrow, Alaska - Barrow Graham LP Ref core NGADG0002-212 (SPAdes) (version 2) | ecosystem: Environmental > Terrestrial > Soil > Wetlands >... | reverse complement strand
CGCCCAACACCTGGGCAGGGTCGATCTCCGCGGGAGCGCCCGGCGCAAACAACTCGATTTTCCCAATCGGCGACGGCCAATCCCGCCACAGGGCGATGGGGCCTACTTCCTCCGACAGCACGTTGTCGACGAAGAAGTGCTCTCCCGGCCGGTCGTAGCCGTAAACGACCGAGAACTCGTGCAGATGGAAGTCGAAACCGATGACCGGAATTCCCGAGTCGATCCGTGCCGCGGCCCATTCGATGGCCGCGGTCCGACTGGCGCCGACTTCATCCGCGGGAAGGAACCGTTCCCACGTAAATCCCGCACGGGCGTAGTTCGCGGTCATCGACTCCCAGTCGAGATCGTGCGGGCCGCTGGGAAGCGCGACTACTCCCTCCCGCGTACCCAGGCACGTGTGCCAGGCGTGGCCCGTCAGGCCCATGATGGCATGGCGCGGGAGTGGCGCCCCAAGGAATTCGAGAATTCCCTCAAGCGCACCCGCCGCGCTGGTCCAGTTCGGGGCGATGTGAACGCCCTCAATTGTCGGCATGCTCACGAGTGTAGGAGCCCGGCGAAAGAGTCGCTGGCGGCCGAGAAAAAGCTGCCACTTCCGGTAGAGCGGAAGAACCGTAGAATACGGCCTCGAACCATGGGCTGGGAGGCACGCTTGGCAGTTACCTGGGAGATCGCGACCCTGCCGAATGGGCTGCGCATTGTTACAACGCCGATGCCGTCGACGCAGGCAGTCTCGGTCAACCTGTTCGTGGGTGTTGGCTCGCGATCCGAACCGCAACGTCTCAACGGCATCACCCATTTCCTCGAGCACATGGTGTTCAAGGGAACGGAGCGGCGGCCGGATGCGGTCATGATCGCCCAGGAGATCGAAGGCGCCGGGGGCACGCTGAACGCCTACACGAACAAAGAGTTCACCTGCTACTGGAACATCGTCCCCTATGACCGGTTCGAAACCGCGCTCGACGTGGCCGCCGACATGCTGCTGCATTCGAAGCTGGAAGAAGCGGAGATCGTGCGAGAAGCGACGGTCGTCCAGCAGGAACTGAAGCGGAACCACGACAACCCGGGGGCATGGGCCGGCCGGCTCATTGGGACCTCGGTCTACGGCGAACAGCCTCCGGGCTGGGATGTTGGTGGCACGGGTGAACTGGTCGCCCAGATGCATCGCGATGACTTCATCGAGCACATTACGGCCTGGTACCGGCCCTCGAACATCGTCCTCTCTGTGGCCGGGAACGTTTCACACGAACGCGTCGTCGCGCAGGCAGAACCCCTTTTCCGCGACATGAAGGCCGGGCCGCTGCCCGAGATCGTCCCCTACGACCCGACCATTACGGGCCCACGGGTTGAGACGGACAGCCGCGACATCGACCAGTGCAGTCTCTACCTCGGTGCGCCGATTTTCGGCCGCGATGACCCGGACCGGTTCGCGCTCCGCGTCTTCAACGACGTCCTTGGAGCGGGCATGTCGTCGCGGCTCTTCCGCGAAGTACGGGAACGGCGCGGGCTGGCTTATTCCGTCGGGTCGGGCTACGGGTACCTGGCCGACGCGGGTGTCTTCACCATCTCCGCGGGCGTCAACCGCGAGCACGTGGTCGACACGATCAAGGTGTGCATGGACGAGGCTATGCGCCTGACCGATGAGCCCGTTCCCGAAGAAGAGCTCCGTAAAGCGAAGGACCACAATATCGGGCGTTTCCGTCTGTCCAACGAGACGGCACACTCGGTCGCCCAGCGTCATGGGGAGCTTCTTCTGACAAAAGGCGAGATCGAAAGCATCGATTCGGTGGTGCAGCAGATCAATGCCGTGACGGTCGATGAGGTGCTGGCGGTGGGCAGGCGAATCCTGCAGCCGCAGTCATTTCACTGTGCCGTGGTTGGCCCTCACCTCAACGATGACGAGATCGCGACAGCGATCGGCTGACGGGCCGCTGCCGTTTTCCAGCGCCTGTCCCGGGGCCGCATTCACCGTAAGTCTCTCCCATAGCAGCTATTGACAGGGGCGATAGAATGCGGGGGCAAGGAGGCAGCGATGACGCACGAACGCTACTGTTTCAACTGCGCCAAGGCGGTGCCCTGCCAGGCGCTTCTCCAGCCCGAGCGCTCCACCGCGGAGACCATTGTTCACTTGATGTGCACGCTCTGCGGGCGGCACCTGGGACATCTCGACCAGGCAGCCAGCCGCAGATAACCAGGCCCCCGGGCCGACCCATGGGAACTTCAATGAGACCGCCCCTAGAGGGCGGTTTCGTATGCCTCGCGGAGTGCCGCGACGGTCATCGTGGCCGGACCCAGCGTGAAGGTGCCGCCTGCGACAGTGCGCCCCAACGACGCAAGCGGGACGCCGTGTTCGGCTGCCAGGGCGGCTAGCCGATCCACCCTGCCCGCCTCATCCCTGACGCTGACAATGATCCGCCCTTGCGCCTCACCGAACAGCGCCGCATCGAGGCGGCCGACCAACTCAACGGAGCCTTCGAAACCAACGTCGCCAAGGATTGCGCTCTCGGCAAGGGTCACTGCCAGCCCGCCCTCAGAGCAGTCGTGGGCACTCAGCAGGATGCCCTCAGTGTTGAGTTGCAGCATGAGCTTCTGAAGCCGGAGCTCAGCTTCCAGGTCGACTCTTGGGATGCCGGCGACCTTCTCATGTGTGGCTTCGAGGTATTCACTCCCAGACAACGTCTGCGCAGCCTGGGCGACGTCCGAGCCAAGCAACCAGACGGTTGCCCCTGGTCGGGTAAACCCGGCCTGGAGCGAACGGGAGACGTCGTCGAGGAGGCCCAGCATGCCAATGACAGGGGTGGGGTAAATGGGGCGGCCAGAAGTCTCGTTGTAGAGGCTGACGTTGCCACTCACAACCGGGGTAGCGAACACCGTGCAGGCGTTTGCGATCCCGTGAACCGCCGACGAGAGCTGGTAGTAGACGTCCAGCTTCTCAGGGTTGCCGAAGTTCAGGCAGTCAGTAACAGCAACGGGAGTCGCGCCGGTGCAGACGATGTTTCGGGCGGCCTCGGCGACGGCGATCTCGGCGCCGATGTACGGGTCGAGGTAGCAGAAGCGAGCGTTGCAGTCGGTCGTGACCGCAATCCCCTGGTCGGTACCCCAGATACGGAGGACAGCCGCGTCGCCCCCGGGGGCGACCACCGTGTTGTTCAGGACCTGCTGGTCGTACTGGCGAAAGACGGCGCGCTTGCTGGCGATGTTCGGGCGGGCCAGCATCTTGAGCAGGGTGCCGGTCGCGTCCGCGGGACGGAGGTCAGGCAGGGACGCCGGGTTGAACTGGTTCACCAGGAGAAGCTCCGGCGCTCTCACTCCCTGGCGGCGATACTCGGGCGGGTCGGTAGCGAGGTCGTAGGGGACCCGAGCCACTTCAACGCCGTTGTCGAAGATGACGACCTCGTCACCCTCAGTGACCTGGCCGATTTCCTCGCAGTGCAGTTCCCAGCGCTGCATGAGCGCGGCGACGTCCGAGACGTGCTCCCGCTTCGCAACGACCAGCATCCGCTCCTGGCTTTCGCTGAGCATGATCTCGTAGGGGGTCATTCCAGCCTCGCGACGAGGGACCTTCGTGAGATCCAACAACGCGCCAGACTGGCCCTTGGCGCAGCACTCAACGACAGAACTCGTGAGACCGGCGGCACCAAGGTCCTGGAGACCCACGATCCACTCACCGTGCTCGGAGGCGAGCTCGTAGCAGGCTTCCATCAGGAGCTTTTCGAGGAAGGGGTTGCCGACCTGCACCGCCGGGCGCATCTCGTCGAAACGAGCCTCCGGGTCGGTGCGACTGGCGAGACCGCTGGCGCCGTGGATGCCGTCGCGGCCCGTGTCAGCGCCGACCAGCAAGAGGGCATTGCCCACGCCCGTCGCGCGAGCGCTGAGCAGCTTCTTCGTCTCAGCCAGCCCAACGCACATCGCATTGACGAGCGGATTCCCGTTGTAGGTCTCAGAGAAGAAGACCTCGCCTCCCACGTTGGGGATCCCGAGGCAGTTCCCATACGAACCGACGCCGGAGACGACGCCTTCGAGGAGGTAGCGATTCTGGCTGTCTTCGGGAAGACCGAAGCGAAGCGAGTCGAGGATAGCGATCGGGTAGGCGCCCATGGCGAAGATGTCCCGGACGATCCCGCCCACACCCGTCGCCGCGCCCTGATGGGGCTCAATGGCGGACGGGTGATTGTGGGATTCGACCTTCATGACGATGCAGCGGCCGTCGCCGATATCGATTGCGCCTGCGTTCTCGGCACCGGCTTTCGTGAGGACGCGGTCCCCGCCGGTCGGGAAGAGGCGGAGCAGGGGCTTGCTGTTCTTGTAGCCGCAATGCTCGCTCCAGAGGGAGCCGAACATCCCGAGTTCGACCTCGTTTGGTTCGCGGCCGAGACGCTGGACGAGGAGATCGTATTCGGCACGGCTCAGGGCGACGGAATCGAGGGCGGCCTGAGCGACTGACATGGCCTAAGCCTACAGGGAGGGGTGCACACGGGACAGGGAGCGGACGGCCCTAGTGAGGGGCGGGCGTCGGCGTTGGGATCGGCAGGCTATTGATGGTGTCGTAGGCCTTCTGGAAGGCCTGCACGCCATTGTCGAATGCTGAAGGAAGCACGGTCAGAATGGCCGGGGTCGTATCGATGAGCTTGCCCGCCACGAGTGAACCGTTGATGGAATCGGAGAGGTCGGGCTTCTGGAACACGACCAGGGCCACCAGCGCGACCTGGCAAATGATTACCGCCTTGAGGAACCCGAAGCCAGCACCGGCAGCCCGGTCAACCACGCCAAGGTTCAGCAGGGAAACGGTGCGCTTGAGGAGGTGGCCCGCCACCTGACCGGCAACGATCACTCCGATCAGGATGGCCGCGAAGGAAATCATCCTGGCCAAATCGAGGTTGTCGACGATGGGGTTCACCTTCGGGGTCATCTGCTTGTAGAAGACACCCGCGATGGGGATCGCGAGGACGGTCGCGGCGAAGGAAACCACCTCGCGAATGAATCCGGTCCGCCATCCGCTCCATGTAATGAAGCCAATGAATGCCACGAGGACAACATCAAGCCAGTTCACGAGTGAGGCCCCCGGGTGCTGGTTTGACGTGATGGCATCGAAGGAACGATGCGCCGCTCTTCCCGAAGGTTCAAATGAACGACGTTATGGAGGATAGGAGCCAACGGCGGTGGGGCTGTACGATGTGGCCATGCGACACGACCTGATGGAAATCCTTGTTTGCCCCATGTGCAAAGGTGACCTGGTCCTGACCGTCGACAAGGAAGAGGCCGGCGAGATCATCGAGGGTAAGCTCGTCTGCGCAGCTTGTTCCGAGACGTACCCCATCGAGGACGGGATTCCCAACCTCCTGCCGCCCGACCTCCGCGACTGATCCGGCAGTGAGCGTCGAAGGCCACGGGGCGCCCCACGAACCCGCCGCCCCCGGGCCACGCTACGTCATGCCTCCGTTTGCACTGCTCTGGCGAGGGATCGTGCTCCTCATGCTGGCAGCGGTGGCATTCTTCGGCGCCGAGGAAGCAGTTCGCAGGAACTGGCTCATGCTCCCGGTTTCATCAGTCCTCGGCATCACCGGCGTCCTGGCCGCGTGGGCCGGGCTTATCGAGGTTAGCGGCGGAGAGAAGTTCGACGACCACCCCTGGGTCTAGCCCGGCAGACTCACCGGGACACGTCAGCGACCACTCGGTTCTCTCCAGCCCCACTGTCCCCACCACCGCCAGTAGCACCTCCGCGGACTGCCCAAGGACGGGCAAGAGCCCTTGAACTACCTCTGCCAGCGGAGCGAGGACGAAACCTCTTTCTGCAATCCTGAGGTGCGGCACCTGGAGATCGGGCTCATCCACCACGAGGTCGTCGTAGAACAGGATGTCGACGTCGGCGGGGCGGGGGCTCCAACGTGGTGATTCGCGACGACCGAGGAGATGTTCCACCTCCTTTGCGACCCGGAGCAGGTCGCGCGGACTGAGATCGGTCTCACCGGCGATCACCGCATTCAGGTAGCGCGGCTGCCCCGGTGGCACTGGCTCCGTCTCCCAGACGCAGGAAGCCGCCGTGACGGTCACTCCACGTTCGGCGAGCAGATCGATTGCAGATTGGAGGTTGGCCAGGCGGTCGCCCAGGTTTGAGCCGAGGGCGAGCACGGCGCGGGTCACTCGGGATGCCAGTTCCCGCGCACGATCGCATCGGCAACGCGCACGACCTTGCGGATCTGCGCGAGGTCGTGGACGCGGACGATGTCGGCGCCGCCGGCAATGCTCAGCGCGACGGCCGCGGCGGTCCCCTCGATGCGCTCAGCCGCAGGTGCGTCGAGGACCAGGCCTATCGTCGATTTCCGGGAAACGCCGAGCAGGAGGGGGAGCTCGAATTCCAGGAATTCCGGCAGGCGCCGGAGCAACTCGAGATTCTGCTCCGGCGTCCAGCCAAAGCCGAATCCCGGGTCGAGCACGATGTTCGCGGCGGAGATGCCGGCTTCGTGCGCGAGCCTCAAGGTTTCAAAGAAACCCGCACGCACGTCGCGTACCACATCGTGGTACTTCGCCCCCCTCTGGTTGTGCATCGCGACCAGCGGCACTCTATGGCGTGCTACCGCGACTGCCACACCGGGGTCGCCACGGAGACCGTGAACGTCGTTGACCATATCCGCGCCTGCATCAAGGGCGGCTTCGATGACGGCCGGGTGGGTGCTGTCGATTGAAATCGGAAGTGAGGTTGCCGCACGAATCGCGGTGAGAGCAGGCAGAACGCGAGCCAGCTCGGCTTTGGGATCGAGGGGCAGGGCCCCGGGCCGCGTCGACTCTCCGCCAATGTCGAGGATGTCGGCGCCTTCGTCCTCGAAGCGGCGGGCGAGGGCCAGGGCAGCCGCCGTATCAGTGCCGAGGCCGTCACCGCTGAACGAGTCCGGCGTCACGTTGATGATCGCCATCAGGTAGGTGCGCTGGCCCCACACAAAGGAACGGCCGCGCACGACCATGTCGCGGTAGCGGTAGCGGCGCGAGACTGGGCGCCGACGTGAACCCTCGTCGTCCGTCAATCGACGACCTCCCACTCATGTTCGGTGGCGGTGCTGTCTTCAATGTAGAACACGCGGGCCACGGGCCGCACTCGGTCGGCGACGCCGATGACGAAATGGACATACGGCGGCCCGAACAGCGTGCTCATCATGCGGATGTCGGTGGGGCTGGGACGGGCCTCGCTGCCGGTGTGCGAGTGGTAGAAGCCCACGAGCTCCTCCCCCCGGCAGTCCATCGCTTCTTCGGCTCGCTTCGTCTCGAGCGGATCGATGCTGAAGCGGTACGGGCTCGCCTCCTTGTTGCGGGCGCGCTGAACCGTAGCGACGACGCCGGCTTTCGCCGCGAGCATGCCACAGCACTCTACGGGAGCGTCCTCGAGGGCGTGGGCGATCATCGCGTCGAGATGCGCCTGAGAGAGACGGACAATGACAGCCATTCGGTCCTCCGGGTGAGCAAATAGTAGCGTCAGGCGCGAGTTTTCGTCGGCCAGGTGTCGGGAGCTCCGGCCTCACGGAGCAACGCCAACAGCGGCTCCATGACTGCGGGGGATGCGGCAAGGACCGACCCGCGCGTGATCGGACCGCCGCCAATGCTGCCGGTCAGTCCGCCTGCCTCGCGGACAATAACCTCCCCGGCCGCATAGTCCCACGGCGCCAGTGGCTGTTCGTAGTAGGCATCGAGGCGACCGCATGCGACCGAACAGAGGTCGAGCGCCGCTGAACCGGACCTCCGGACATCGCGGACGCGGCCCAAGAGGCGCCCAAGGACTGCGCCCTGACGAGCGCGATACTCGGGGTCGTAGGCGAAGCCCGTCCCGAGGAGCACCTTCGACAACTCGTCGGCGCCGCTGACCCGGATGGGGCTGCCGTCGAGGAATGCGCCCCGCCCCTCGGCGGCGGTGAAGGTCTCGCCACTGGCGAGGTTGTGCACGACGCCGACCACGCCCCGGCCATCAACGTGGACGCCAATAGAGATCGCGTAAGCAGGGTAGCCGTAGACGAAGTTTGTCGTGCCGTCGATTGGGTCGATGAACCAGCAAGTTTTTGAGTCGCTGGCACCCTGGCCCGAATCGATGCGCCTGAGCAGGGCCGCCGCCGCGGGCCCCTCTTCTCCAACGATCTCTTCGCCGGGCCGGGCCGTGCGGATGCGTTCCACTAGCAACGCCTCGACCGCCTTATCGACATCGGTCACGAGGTCGGTGCTCGTCGATTTCGTCGCCACCGAGAGATCCCGCCGCGCACGCGCTGCTACGAAAGCACCAGCTTCAAGGGCCAGCTCTATCGCGAACCGAAGCAGAGAATCCAGGTCTTCGGAAGGGGGAAATGACACGCGTCAACGGTAAGTGCCGGAGGTGTTCTCCACCAGCATCGGAGCGACCACCCACCTGACATGGGCACAGTGCGGGTTGTAGGCTCGGACCATGGTTTATGAGCCCGCCGACCTGGAGCCGCTGGAGGTGGCCCTCCTGGGGGTGCTTTGCGTGGGGCTGCCGCCGTCGCGGTCGGCGGATGACACGTTCCGGCTCGACCACGTCACCGCGGTCGTGGCGGGGTTGCAGCAAGAAGGCCAACCGGGCATTCACCTCCGCAGTGACGGCCTGGCCGTATCCCCGGAGTTCCGGGCAGCTCTACGGATGACGATGCAGTCGCTCGCGGAAAAATCCATCCTGACCAGCCCTGCCGCGGACATGCCCGCGGCCCCGGGTGGCTACGACCCGACACTCCAGGTCGATGTCGTGAACCCGGATGAGCATCCGATCCTCATCGACAGCTACCTTGCGCAGGCCTGCATGGAAGTCCTGTTTCGGACGCCTGCCGTCTATCCGTACCTGATGGACCGATATGCTCGCAGCGGGGAAGTCTGGCGGCGTCTGCGCGCGGCGGGGTACGGGGATTAGTCGGACGCGGCGGCCGGCAAGCGGACCGTGAACACCAGGAGCCCGTCCCGAACATTGGCGTCGAGCGTCCCGCCGTGGAGAACGATGATGTCACGGGCGATCGGCAGACCGAGCCCAGACCCCGAGGTGCGATCGGTCCGCGAGCGATCACGCCTGTAGAAACGCTCAAAAAGGCGCGGCAGCTCGGCAGGGTCTACCTCGGGAGCCGAGTTGGCGACCTCGACACACGCCTGCCCCCTGGGGCCCGTTTCCCGCCACGTCCGGATGCTGAGATGACCGCCTTCAGGCGTGAACTTGCGGGCGTTGTCGAGCAGGTTCTCAATCGCTCGTTCGAGCTTCGCTGCATCCGCGGACACTTCGACCCCTGCCGGGCATGAGACGGACAGTTCGACGCCCGGACGGAGCCCGTTTGCCAGGACGCGGGTTTCGACTGATTGCACGAGCCTCCCAAGATCGAGCTGGTCGGTATCCAGGAGCGCCTGGCCGGACTCAATTTCCGAGAGGTAGAGGAGATCGTTCAGGCGTGAAGACAGGCGAGATGCTTCTTCTTCGATGACCGCACCCATCCGCTGAACCTCGGCGTCATCAGCAGCCTTGCCGCTGTGCAGAGCGCGCGCGAACCCGAAGATGGAGGTGAGCGGCGTCTTGAGATCGTGCGAGACGTCAGCGACCAGGGTACGCATCTGCCGCTGGGTACCTCCGACGCGCTCCGCCATCGTCACGAAAGCGCGAGCCAGCTGGCCGACTTCGTCGGACCGCTTCGTCGAGACTTCGATGTCGAAGGCTCCCTCCGCCATGCGTTGCGAGGCCAGCGTCAGCTGGTGGATCGGACGGGTGATGTAGCGCGCGATGAAGATCGCGAGGAGCACCGCGACGGGCAGCGCGAATACCGCGGCAATACCGAGCCCGGGTAACAGCCCCAGCCACGCGCGCGTGATGGTCTCCTCGGGCACGCCAAGGATGAGTGTGTAGTTGTCTGTCCCGCGCAACAGGAGTCCCTGCCGATTCGTGCCGGCAAGACGCACCGTCGGCAGGTTGGAGGTCAGCAGGATCAGGCCCTCGCCCGGGGTGCCCGCCTGTGGCTTCCAGGAGAAATACGAACGCCCCGGCGGCCGCTGAAGCCCGGGGCCACCGCCGGGAACGGGGGAACCACCAGGGACCGGCGAGGCAACCGACGATGATGGAGTCGCCGGGGACGGAATGGTGATCTGCTTGCCTTCCAGGCTTCCACTGCTGTCCTCAGCCACGATGCCATTCGAATCGAGCAGAAGGATTCGGACACCGTAGCTGCTGGCTTCCCGCTCGACGAAGGTCTGCAGGGGGACGTCGGTATCGTTTCGTAGAGCCCGAACGCTGAACTCACCGAAGATCGCGGGTGACGCAGCGACTACCTTGTCGAGCGCGCGGGTCTCCTGGTCATTATGGCGCAGGATGAGAAAGGCACCGGCCGAGAGCGCGAGGGCCACCACGACAACCACGACGAACGCCGCGATCAGCTTCGCCTGCAGGTTGACGAGGAACCGCATCGTCAGGCCCCAACGGCCAGCCGGTAGCCGCTCCCCCAGACTGTCTCAATCCGAATCGGCGTCGCCGAAAGCTTCTCGCGCAACCGGGCGACATGAACGTCGACGGTCCGGATCGCGTAGAACGAGGTTCCCCAGACGAGGTCGAGAAGCTGTTCGCGGTCGAGCGCCACGCCCGGGAAGCGGGCGAAGACCGAGAGAAGGTCGAACTCCTTGGGGGTCAGCGGCAACTCAACCCCGGAGAGGGCAGCCGAGCGGGCAGCCGTGTCGATCGTGAGGTCGCCGACCACAATCTCTTCCTGTTGCGGATTGGCGGCGCCGTTGTTGGCACGTCGAAGGATTGCTTCGACCCGGGCGACGAGTTCATCGGGGTTGAATGGTTTGGTTACGTAGTCATCGGCCCCGAAACGAAGGCCGGCGATCTTGTCGATGTCACTGGAGCGCGCCGTGAGAAGCAGGATCGGGATGTTG
>Ga0209014_10002398_pt1 | contig 10894 bp, 8 predicted proteins | sample BarGraNGADG00212_FD_184491 | JGI IMG/M metagenome (GOLD analysis project Ga0209014, IMG submission 184491) | Arctic peat soil microbial communities from Barrow, Alaska - Barrow Graham LP Ref core NGADG0002-212 (SPAdes) (version 2) | ecosystem: Environmental > Terrestrial > Soil > Wetlands > Peat... | reverse complement strand
TGGCGAGACACCGGGGTGGTGTCTCGCCACTCCTCGTCTCCTCCCTACTCGCCGCTGGTCTCGCCCCTCAAACTCACCCCTCCCCACTCGTTTCTCCCCACTCCCCACTCACCCTGGCCACTCCCCGCTGGTCTCACCACTCCCCGCTACTCTCGCCCCTCTGATCTCAAGTCTTGAGTTATGGAACGATGTTCCGCACTGTCGGATACTTGATCCCGAGCTGCTCCAGATACGTCGCATATTTCTTGGGATCATAGTAGAACGGCTTCATGAGCGGCCGGTACTTCTCCATCCTTTCCTTGTTCATCCAGATCGGCGGCTGATCCGTCGCCGCGAAGAACGGCTTGTACTTGATGTCCTTCGTCTCGACGTTGGTGAAGTAATCCTTCGCATCCTTCAGCAGCTGAGGCTCAAGCAGGATGTCGAGCATCGTCATCGCCTGGACCTTCGCGCCCGCGATCACGCCCTTGTGCGCGATCGGCGTCGCCATCGAAATCGCATTTGCCCAGTGATGCCCCGGCAGTCCCGGAATGTTCGACGGATAGTTCAGCGTGATCGTCGGCACCACCCAGCTCACGTCGCCGATGTCGTCCGAACCGCCGCCCGTGCGCTGCGCCTCGACCGCGCCGCCGCTCAGTTGCAGCCCACGATCGCCCTCGAGCAGTCCGGTCTCGCGCGCACCCAACTCGCGCTGCGTTCCCTTCGCGAGCAGCTGGTCCTTGTCGTCCCACTTCGGCATCCCGACCTTCTTGATGTTCGCGTACATGTCCTCGGCCACCGGGCGGCTGAAGTGTCCGCTCCAACCGGAGCCGACCATCATCACCGTGTCCACCTGTGTGCCCGTCATCATCGCGGCCGCCTGCGCCTTCTTCTTGGCGTCCTCGAACATCGCCATCGTGCGATCGTAGTCGAGGTGGCGGAAGTAGAACCAGATGCTCGCCGTCGACGGCACGACGTTCGGCTGGTCACCGCCGTCGGGGATCACGTAGTGCGAGCGCTGTGCCAGCTCCATGTGCTCGCGCTGGAATTCCCACGACATTCCCATTAGCATCGCCGCGTCGAGCGCGCTCTTGCCCCGCCACGGCGCGCCGGCCGCGTGCGCCGCCTGGCCCTTGAACTTGAATATCGCCGAGATGAGCGCGTTCGAGCCCGACTGGCCGTACGAGACGGCGAGGCTGTTTCCGACGTGCGTGAAGAGCGTGACGTCCACGTCCTTGAAGACGCCGGCGCGCACCAGCCACGCCTTGCCCGACATGAGTTCTTCGGCGACGCCGTCCCAGATCTGGATCGTGCCCTGAATGTGGTCGCGCTCCATGATCTTCTTCACCGCGAGCGCCGCCGCGATGTTGAGCGGCTCGCCGGAGTTGTGTCCCTCGCCGTGCCCAGGCGCGCCCTCGACGAGCGGATCGTGCCAGCCCACGCCGGGCTTGTTGCTCGCCTGCGGAATGTCGTCGATGTCCGATCCGAGCGAGATCACCGGCTTGCCCGATCCCCAAGTCGCGACGAACGCGGTCGGAATGCCGGCGACGTTGCGCTGCACCTTGAACCCGTTCTGCTCGAGGATTCCCGTGAGGTACTTCACCGTCTCGAACTCCTGGAAACCAGGCTCGCCGAACGAGAAGACCTCGTCCACCATCTCCTGTATCAGCTTGGCCTCGCCCTGCACGAGATCCGCGGCCTCGGTTTTCAGCTTCTCGAGCTGCGGCGTGCCGGGATACACGTACTTGATGGAATCGGCGGCATGGCTGTTGCCGCGTCCGCCCTGCGCCAATAGCGTGACCGGCGTGAGCATTGCGACGAAGGCGAGCGCCGCAATCGCGGCGGACACTAGGCGAATCTGGAAATGGCGGGGCATCGAACGATCTCCGGTGGGGTCAAAAAAAAGGCGCGAGTAGTCATCTTCGATCTTCCATCTTCGATCTTCCCTCTTCGATCTTCCATCTATGTCCTGAGCAATCTCTTGGCGAGCAGATACAAGGGATAACTTGCAGCGATCACCACCACGGCGCGAATGCTGTTGGCCTGGTCGCCGATGAACCACGCGGGATGCGGCAGCGCCGCCGCCACATCGCCGGGCGACCGGAGAATCCCCGCTCCGATGGTGTTGCCGACGATGATGGCGAGCCCGAAGGCCACGCCCAGGACCTTCAGCAGACGCGAGGGATTTTTGTCTGGCATGAGGGCCGAACTTACGATATATGCTTGGGACATGACCAGCCTCCTGCCGCTCGTCCTCGCGTTCTCGCTCCAGCAGGGCCCCGATTCCATCGTGGCCCGGGCAGCCAAGGTCATCGCACCGCTGACCGACTCGAGGATTGCACGGACCGCGACGACCATCGGGGAATCCCCTGTGTTGGTCGGGTGATGTGCGACGTTATTATAGATGCGTCACCCCCCACCCGACGAGGTCTGGTTTTATGTCCCGTTCACGATTCGGCATTGTCTTCTCGATCGCTCTGATCGCATCGCTCGCCGGATGGCGTTCCGGCGGATCCGTTCCGCCCGCCGATCCGGCGCGCGCGACGCTCGACAGCGCGATCCTCAAGTCGTTGCGCTGGAGGAATGTCGGCCCCGATCGCAGCGGTCGGTCGATCGCGGTCTCCGGTGTGAACGGCCAGCCGAAGGTCGGCTACTTCGGCGCGACCGGCGGCGGACTCTGGAAGACGACCGACGGCGGTGAGCACTGGGCGAACATCACCGACGGGCAGATCCACAGTTCGTCCGTGGGCGCCGTGACGGTGAGCGCGACCGATCCGAACGTCGTCTTCATCGGCATGGGCGAGTCGTGCATCCGCGGTGACATCCAGCCCGGTGACGGCGTGTACAAGTCCACCGACGCGGGGAAGACCTGGACGAACGTCGGCTTCGGGAACTCGGACGCGATCTCGCGCATCCGCATCCATCCGACGAACCCGAACATCGTGTTCGTCGCGGACTTCGGGAAATACGGCGTCAACAGCGAAGAGCGCGGCATCTTCAAGTCGACGGACGGCGGGAAGAGCTGGCGCAAGGTCCTGTACAAGGGGCCGGAGTCGGGCGGCATCGACGTCGAGATCGACCAGAAGAATCCGAACGTGATGTACGCGGCGCTCTGGGAGGCGTACCGCAAGGAATGGCAGATGTCGAGCGGCGGTCCCGGCAGCGGGATGTACAAGTCGACCGACGGCGGCGAGAGCTGGACCGAGATTACCCATGCAACGGGACTGCCGGCGGGGATCGACGGCAAGATCGGCATCTCCGTTTCGTCCGTCGACGCGAACCGCGTGTTCGCACTCGTCGAGAACGAGAACGGCGGGCTGTTTCGCTCGGACGACGCCGGCGCAAGCTGGTCGCTCATGAACAATGAGCGCCGGTTCCGTCAGCGCGCATTCTACTACACGCACGTCTTCGCCGACACGAAGAACAGGGACCTCGTCTACGTCGGGAACGTCGGGACCTATCGTTCGACTGATGGCGGGAAGACGTTCGACCAGCGCCAGTTCGCGGGCGGCGATTCGCACGACCTGTGGATCGACCCGAACGACAACAACCACGTCCTGCACGCGGCCGATCCGGGCGGCGACGTCACCTTCAACGCGCTCGCCGATGCGCCGACGTGGACGGCCAAGGCCTATCCAACGGCGCAGATCTACCACATCGTCGCCACCGCGCACATTCCGTTCTACGTGTGCGGTTCGCAGCAGGATGCGAGCGAAGTGTGCATGTCGAGCGCAGTCGCTGGCGGCGGCGGTCGCGGCTTCGGCGGCGGTCGCGGGAACCAGCAGCCCACGGAATTCAGTCCGGGCGGATCGGAAGACGGCTACATCGCACCCGATCCGCGCGACCCGGACATCTTCTACTCCGGCACCAACGCGAACGGCGGCGGATTCCTCACGAAGCTGAATCGCCGCACCGGCGAGGTCACCGAGGTCAGCCCGTACCCGCGCATGTTCTCCGGCGAGGAGTCCGCGGTGATCAAGGAACGCTGGCAGTGGACGTATCCGATCGTCTTCTCGCCGGTCGACGGCAAGACGCTCTACGTGGGATCGCAGCACGTCTGGAAGACGACGAACGGCGGCCACACGTGGACGAAGATGAGCCCCGACCTCACGCGCCATGATCCCAAGACGATGGGCCCGTCGGGCGGCCCCATCACGCGCGACATGAACGGTCCGGAGGTGTACGCGGTCATCTTCTCGATCGCGCCGTCGAAGCGGACGACCAGCGTCATCTGGGCAGGATCGGACGACGGATTGGTGCACGTGACGAAGGACGGCGGCGCGACATGGACGAACGTCACGCCCCGGGACATGCCGGAGTTCGGACGCGTATCGCTCATCGATGCAGGTGCGCAGGACTCCGCGACCGCGTACGTGGCGGTGAAGCGTTTCCTGCTCGACGACAAGGCGCCGTACATCTACCGCACGCACGACATGGGCAAGACGTGGACGAAGATCGTGAACGGCATCGCCCCGAACCACTTCGTGCACGCGGTGCGCGAGGATCCGACCCGCAAGGGACTCCTCTACGCCGGCACGCAACACGGCATCTACATGTCGTATGACGACGGCGACCACTGGGAGTCGTTGAACCTCAATCTCGCCGACATCCCAGTGTGGGACCTGATCGTCGTGAACGATGCCCTCGCGATCGCCACGCACGGCCGGAGCATGTACGTCCTCGATCGCATCGAGCCGCTGCGGCAATACAGCGAGAAGCTGATGGCCGGCAGCGATCCGATCCTGTTCCGCCCCGCGCCGGCGATCCGCGGCGCGAACCAGCCCGCGACGATCCAGTACATGCTGCGCCAACCCGCGCAGAACGTGCGGATCGAAGTGCTCGACTCGAAGGGGACGCTCGTGCGCTCGTACCCCGACACTCTTTTGGCCAACGCCGCGGATGACGGACGTGGTGGCGGCGGTGGTCGCGGCCGCGGCGGTGCAGGCGGCAACGCAGGACCGACGAAGACCGCGGGAATGAACACCTTCTCGTGGGACATGCGCTACGCGCCGCCGGTGAGCTTCCCTGGAATGATTCTCTGGGGCGGCTCGCAGACCGGCCCCGAAGCGGCGCCGGGCAAGTACACCGTGCGACTCACGGCCGACGGCCGATCTATTACACAACCACTCATTGTTAGACGTCACCCGATGCACGAGGCGACCGACGCCGACCTGGAGGCGCAGACGGCGCTCGGCCTCGCCATCCGAGACAAGGTCAACGAAGCGAACTCGGCCGTCATCAAGATTCGAGACCTGAAGAAGCAGGTCGCCGACCGCCTCGGAAAGTCGAGCGACGCCAAGCTCAAGTCGGTGGGCGATTCGCTGACGGCGAAACTCAGCGCAGTGGAGGAAGAGATTTACCAGGTGCGCAACCAGAGCGGGCAGGATCCGCTCAACTTCCCGATCAAGCTGAACAACCGGCTCGCGTCGATCATGGGCGTCGTCACGCGTGGCGATACGCGGCCGACGGGGAATGCCGCGCCGATCTTCACCGACCTGAAGGCGGAGCTGAAGATCCAGGCCGACAGACTGCAAACGGTGATCGACAAGGACCTCGCAGCCCTGAACGCGGAACTCAAGCGGCTCGGACTCGAAACGATCAGCGCGACGAACAAGCCGATCGCGTAAGTCACGCAGCACCAGCGCAGTGCGCCGCGCCCCGCAGGCGCTGCGTCCGCAGTGAACATTAGGATTCGATTGTGTCTGGAACATCCGGCCCCCTCCGGTAGTGTGATCGGAGGGGGCTGAGTCCGTTGGATCGCTTCCGTTCACGACTTTCAAAGGAGTAAACACATGCGCAAACTGGCTTTGCTGATGGCCGTCGTCGCGATCTCCGCGTGCGACCGCTCGAAGCCCGAGCTTGAAAAGACCCTCGTGCAGGTGCAGCAGATCTCTGCCGAGAAGGACTCGTTGCTGCGGGACGTGATGGCCACGACGCAGTTCATCGCGGACGCGAACACCGAGCTGTCGAAGGTGCGCACCAGCGCGACCGCCAAGCCCAAGGTCACGGAGGCGGGCGAAAACGAAGGGAAACTCTCGCCGAGCCAGCAGCGGGCGCAGTTGCTCGTCCGCATCAAGGGAATCACGGCGAGCCTGAACGAGGCGGACTCTCGTCTTTCCGCAAGCCGCAAGCGGGTCGCGATGCTCGACAAGGACAACGTCGGCTTGAGGGGACAGCTCGCTGCCTACGACTCGACGATCACGTCGTTCAAGGCGATCATCGAAAGCCAGAAGGCCCAGGTGCTCGATCTCACGGCGCAGATCAACGCGCTGACGGTGGAGAACACGCAGCTCAAGGCGTTCAACGTTCAGCTCACGTCCGACAAGGGCGCGGTCACAGTCGAGCGCGACGTGCTCACGACCGAGAAGAACACGGTCTACTATGTGATCGGCACGAAGGATGACTTGCTCAAGCGAAAGATCATCGTGCAGACCGGCGGCATGCTCGGGATCGGCAAGGTGCAGGTGGCCGCACGCGACCTGAACCCGACCGACTTCACGAGCATCGACAGGACCAGCGTCGCGAGCATTCCGCTCCCGAACGCCGCAAAGCCCTACCGCATCGTGACCCGCCAGGACGTCGCCGCGCTCGAAACGCAGCCGGACGCCAAGGGGCGCATTCGGGATGCGATCAAGATCAAGGATCCGGTTGCATTCTGGGGATCGTCGAAATTCCTGATCGTCATTGAGCAGTAGAAACTGACAACAGCGGGTAATCGGTCGTTGGTCATTGGTTCTTGGTAATCGGCCCCGGCTACGGAGCGCGTGAATGCGCTCGTGACCGGGGCCAATTACCAAGAACCAATGACCAACGACCGATTACCCGCCGTTAGTTGTCTTTCGCGACCAGCACTGCCGCCACCAAATCGCCGGTGACGTTCAGCACTGTCGCGAACGTATCCGGAATCGCATCCACCGCGATCAGGATGCCGATCCCCTCCGCCGGCAGCCCGATCGCGAGAAAGAGCGGCGTGAGCATAATGAATGCCCCGCGCGGCACCCCCGGCGCCGCGAACGCGAGAAACACGGCGGCAAACGCCACGGTTGCAAGTTGCTACGCGTGCAGCGGCACCCCGTAGAACCAGCCGATGAACAGCGCGCCCACCGTCCAGCTCACCGGCGCCGCGAGCTTGAACGCGGACACCGAAAGCGGCAACACGAATCCCGCTACGCTGTTCGGCAGTCCGAGCCCGCGCTCCGCGCTCTCCACGAGCGCCGGCAACGACGCCACGCTCGATGACGAACTGAACGCGATCAGCTGCGACGGCAGCGCCGCGCGCGCGAACTTGGCGATAGGAATTCCCGCGAACACCCCCACCACGGGATACAGCAGCAGCGTCATGACGAGACTCACGGCCATGTACGCCACGATGTAAAATCCGATCGCTCCCGCGAGCGAAGCGCCGGCGTGTGCCGCGAGCGGCAGCACCAGTGCGAATATCCCGATCGGTGCCGCGAGCACGACCCAACGAACGAGTATGAGCATCGCATCGCCGAGCGCCTGAAAGAAACCCACGAGCGCAGTGCGGGCGGCCGGTGAGCTGCGCGCGATCGCGAGCGCCAGGAGAATCGTGAAGATGATCAGCGAAACCATCTGACCGTTCGCCGCCGCGGCGATCGGGTTCGACGGTATCAGCGACGTCAGCCACGCGCCGAACGTCTGCGTCGTCCCGCTCGACGCGATCTGACCCGCCGCCTCGGCCGCACCGGCCGGAAGCGCGGGCTTCGCTCCACCGGCGGGCAGCAGCGCGAACAGCGACGGCGCGAGCGGAACCACCACGGCAGCGACACCGGCGAGCAGCAGGATGAACACCATGAGCGTCCTGCCGCCGAGCCGTCCGATCGACTTCACGTCGGTCGCCGACGCGACGCCCGTGATCAGCAGCGAGACCACCAGCGGAATCACGGTCATGCGGATCGCGTTCACCCAGAGCGATCCGATCGGCGCGATGACATCCACGGCATTGAGCAGCGGCGCGCTTCCCGAAAGCGAGATCGCCGTTCCGCCCGCCACAGCCGCGCCGAGCGCGAGGAGAACTCGAGTGGATTCCTTCATCTACATCATCAGGTCGCCGCCGTTGATGTCGAATGCGGCGCCGGTGATGTATCCCGCCGCCTCGGACGCCGCGAAACAAATGAGATCTGCCACCTCGAGCGCGGTGCCGAGCCGCGGAACCGGAAGGCCGGCGGCGAGCCGCTCGAGGAATTCCGGCGACGCGCTTTCGCGCGTCAACTCGGTGTCGATCATCCCTGGGCACACGGCGTTCACCGTGATGCCGAACTTCCCGAGTTCCTTCGCCGCGGCCCGCGTGAGGCCGAGCAGACCGGTCTTCGATGCCGTGTAGTGTGCGCCGCCGAGCGTGCTGACCATGCGGCCGGCCGACGACGAGACATTCACGATGCGGCCGTACTGCTGCGCCTGCATCGCGGGGAGCACGGCCTTGGTGAGCAGGAAGGGCGCGGTGAGGTTCACCTCGAGCGCCTCGCGCCATTCGTCGGCGGTGAGATCGGGAAAGCGCGTGGTCTCCGCCATCGCCGCGTTGTTCACGAGGATGTCGATGCGCCCGAACCGCTCGAGCGTGCGGCGCGCGATCTCCCCGGGTTTTCCGGCTGCGGCGACATCACCGGGCACCGCGAATGCGCGTTCGCCGAGCGATTTCGCGAGTTCTTCCGCGCGTTCCATGTCCCGCACGTTCACCGCGACCGAGGCGCCACGCTCGTACAGCCGCTGCGCGGCGGCGCGCCCCAGGCCGCGCGCCGCGCCGGTGACGATCGCGACACGTCCCTCGAAATCAGCCTGCATCAGGCCGTATGAATGCCCGGATGCGCGGTGGTCACGTCGCGCCGCATCCGCATCCATATCAGCCCGAAGACCAGAATTCCGATCGATATGAGTTGCGCCGTCGAAAGCCCCAGGGCGACACCGGCGATCCTGTCATCCTTCGCTCGCAAAAACTCCACTAGGAACCGCTCGACTCCCGCGTACACCGCCCACACGCCGAACAGCCACCCCTCGGCGTGCTTGTGCTCGCGAAGCTTCCACACGGCCAGGAAGATCAGGAATCCGAGGAAGACCTCGAGCAGCTGCGTCGGATAGACGCCGATCACCGAAAGGGGATCGGTGCCCGGCGTGAATTGCACACCGAACTGGCTTGCCATGTTGCCGGCCGTCGAAGGCGGCGCACCTTCCGGAAACTTCACCGCGAGCCAGCCGCCGGGCCACGGCTTTCCGTAGTCGTCGCCAACAGCCCAGCACCCCGTGCGGCCCACGGAATACCCGGCGGCAAGCCCGATGCAGAAGACGTCGGCGATGTGCCAGAAGCGCAGCTTCTTCCAGCGGATCATCATGGCGCCCGCGATGACGCTGCCCGCGAACCCGCCCCAGAACACGAAGCCGCCGCGACTCAGCAGTGAACTCCAGCTGTGCGTGAGTGCGGCGTAGTACAACTTCGCGCCGATGATGAACCCGACGAGCGTGGCGGCGACGATGTCGCCCACTGGATTGGCGGAAGAACCGCGGCGCTCCATTTCACGCGAGGCGATCATCTGGCCGAGCACGAACGCGGCAGCGACCGCGATGCCGAAGCCCGTTATGGAGATCGGGCCGACCGCGATGTTCAGCGCGTGATGGACAGTGGCGTCGGAGGCGAGGAGCATGGTTTCCAAATGTAGCATCTCCGCGTGATTGCGGAGAGCGGAGGCCCTAAGGTCTGCACTCCGGCATCCGGAAGCCGCCGATCCGCGTGGAATACGTCGTCGCGCCTTTCTTGTAATAGTCGCCGACGTACCAAAAGGTGCAATCGTCGGCCGGGTCCATCGCAAGCGTGGTATAGTCCTCCCACCGCAGCGTGCTCGTCTGCGCGGCCTCGCCGTTCACGAGAATCGTCTCGCGAAAGGTGAACTTGCCGCGCGGATCGTTCGCGAGCCGCGCGGCGAAACGCTGGCCGGCGAAGTTGGGCGTGCCGCCAAACGAATAGCCGATCCCGATGTTTCCCTTCTTGTCCATGCCGATGCTTGGCATCCAACGGTAGAAGCTGTCCGGAGCGAAGGTTCCCTGCTGGTAAAGCACCGGATCGCGCTTCTTGTCGAGCCGGAATTCGTACCAGCGCACGCCGCCGCCGCCGGCCGACGTGTTCACCGAGTGCTGTGCGACGATTGCTTCATGCCCGTTCACGCGCCGGTACACCAGCCGCTGCATGATCTTGTCGCCCTGCGCGTCGAGCTTGCGGTCGGTGCCGGGCTGGGAAACGCAGCTCGTGAGCTGGCCGTCGCAGAGGTAGTGATACGGCGCAACCGCGATCGGGAACGGCCCGGTGAGTTTCGTCCTGGTGGTGTCGTTCCAGTCGACGTGGAACTTCCAGTAGTAGATGACGGAATCCGCGAAGACTTTCTTGAGCTGCGCTCCGCCGGCGGCCATCATGATGTTCGGCGCGCCCTTGGGCGGGAGCGCCTGTCCGTCGATGTCGGCGTTGTTCAGGAAGTTCACGCCGTCGATCACGATGCACTGCTCGCGGGCGGGAAGTCCCTTCAGCATCTTCTCGCGCTCGACCACGCACACGTGCTTCTGGATGAAGTCGTCGCTCGTGCTCGTGGGGATGTAGTAACCGTCCGGCCACACGGCGGGGCGCGGATAGTCCGGGAACAGCGGGCGCTTGAACTCGTACCGGTAAAACGGTCCCGTGGGATCGGCGCCCTGGCTCAGCGCGTAGCACATCGAGTACGGTCCGGTGGAATCGTTCGCCGGCCGGCGGAAGATCGGCATCACGTAGAGCCAGCGGTTCGCGAGCTGGTCGTAGCGCACGACGGCGTCGCCGTTCGGACGCGCTTCACACACTCCGCCGAATCCGGCGAAGAGCGTGTTCGTCGGCACCGCGCCGTAGATCAGCTTGCCGGTGGTGTCGAACAGCGCGCCCTTC
>Ga0209014_10002397_pt1 | contig 10895 bp, 6 predicted proteins | sample BarGraNGADG00212_FD_184491 | JGI IMG/M metagenome (GOLD analysis project Ga0209014, IMG submission 184491) | Arctic peat soil microbial communities from Barrow, Alaska - Barrow Graham LP Ref core NGADG0002-212 (SPAdes) (version 2) | ecosystem: Environmental > Terrestrial > Soil > Wetlands > Peat... | reverse complement strand
TGGTCGGCAGCCAGGGAGGCGCGCCCAGGCATGCTCCCAAGGATGAGAATTTCTGCGTTGCGGTTTTCAATCGGCTCGAAACTGTGGACACGCGGACTTCCCAGGCGAACCACTCGCAAGCTCATTTTGGCTCCTGATGCAATTGGATATCTGCCTTCACCCCCGCATCAGCGCCTCGATCTCGGCCACCGCCACCGGCACATCGCGGCTGATCAGCTCGCAGCCGGTGTCCGTCACGATCGCGTCGTCTTCGATGCGGACGCCGATGTTGTGGAATTGCTCGGGCACGCCTTCAGCCGGACGCACATAGATGCCGGGCTCGATCGTTAGTGCCATGCCGCTTTGCAGGATGCGCGCGGGCCGATCAATGATGAGCTCGCCGGTCAACGGGTCTTTGCGCTCGCTGCTTTGGCCGACTTCACTGGGCTCGGTATAAGCGCCGCAGTCGTGCACGTCCATGCCGATCCAGTGGCCGGTGCGGTGCATGTAGAACTGGATGTAAGCGCGTTTCTCGATCACATCTTCCAGGCTGCCAACTTTGTTTTTGTCGAGCAGTTTGAGGTCAAGCATGCCTTGCGCGAGCACCTTGACGGTAGCCTCGTGCGGGTCGGTAAAACGCGCGCCGGCTTTGGTGGCCGCAATCGCCGCTTCCTGGGACGCCAGCACCAGTTCGTAGAGCGCACGCTGTGGCCCCGTGAAGGTGCCGTTGGCCGGGAAGCTGCGCGTGATGTCGCTGGCGTAGCCGTCGAGTTCGCAACCGGCATCAATCAGCACCAATTCCCCATCGCGTATCAAACCGGTGTCTGCGCGGTAGTGCAGCACACAGGCATTGGCACCGGCGGCAACAATCGAGCCGTACGCCGGGTACTGCGAGCCGTGGCGTCGAAACTCGTGCAGCAGTTCGGCATCCAGGTGGTACTCGCGCAGTTCCTGGCCGGCGCGCAGCATCTTGCTTGATAGTTGCATGGCGCGAATGTGGGCACCGGCGCTGATCTGGGCGGCGCGGCGCATGGTGGCTTGCTCGGTCGCATCCTTGACCAGGCGCATTTCGTCGAGCACGCCGCACAGGTCGCGCTGCTGCTGCGGACACAGCGTGCCATAGCGCACGCGGTCGCGCACGCTGCCAAGCCAGCCGTCGATGCGCGTCTCCAGCCCTTTGTGCGTGGCAAACGGGTACCAGACCGCATCGCGGCCGTCGAGCATACCCGGCAGTTTGGCGTCAAGCTCGGTCATCGGTAACGCTGCGTCCAGAGCCAACGCAGCCGGTGCAGCCTGTGGCCCGAGTCGATAGCCGTTCCAGATTTCACGCTCCTGGTCTTTGGGTTGGCAAAACAGTGTGGCCTTGCCGTCACCGGTGATGACCAGAGCGGCGTTCGGTTCGGTGAAGCCGGTCAAATAATAAAAGTAGCTGTCCTGCCGGAATAAAAAATCGTTGTCGCGATTGCGCTGCTGCTCGGGCGCGGCCGGGACGATGGCGATGCCTTGCGGCCCGATCAACCTGACCAGTTGGGCGCGGCGCCGGGCGCAGGGGGAAGCTGCTTTAGAGAGGGTCATGGGTGCGTTCCAGTCAGTACAAATTATTTCAAGTGGTTCAAGACATTCAGCCGCGCAGGCGTGCCAACATCAGTCCAGGCACCGCCATACAACTCGGCCGTTACCAGGGCATTGTCCATCGCCGCACGCAGCAAGGGTGCCAATGGGGCTTTGATGCCCTGCGGGTTGCCCGCCGGGATGCTGCACCAGGGCAATTCAAACAGGGCCTTGCGGTACAGGCCGATGGTGGAATAGGTGTAGTGCGGTCGCGGGTCGCTCGGCAACAGGTTGAGCGCCAGGCACGGCGGGTCGGTGTCGCCTGGATTGGGTGCCAGGCCAAAGTCGCCCTGCGGGTGATGCGCCGGGTTGGGCACCAGCCAGAGGTGCGCCAGCTTGCCGCTGGCGCTGAAGCGCTCGACCGCCGCCTGGGTGAAGCTGAAGTCAGGCGCAAACACGTCGCCCGCCAGCAGCCAGAACACGTCGGCACCCACGCCAGTGCGCTCAGCCGGGCACAGCAAGGGCAAGGCACGACTGATGCCGCCCGCCGTTTCCAGGGCACCGCCAAAGTCGCGCCCTTCGTGCGAATACTGGATTTGCAATGAATTTGAATTTGAACGCTCAATCTGCTCTCCCAACCAAGCGGTGTTGATCACCACGCGATTGAATCCACCGCGCGCCAGCGCCTCCAGATGCCACTGCATCAGCGGTTTGCCGCGCACCTTGAGCAGCGGCTTGGGGCAGCTATCCGTCAGCGGTCGCATGCGCTCGCCGCGACCGGCAGCCAGCAGCATGGCGGCAATGGGCGTGGCCGACATGGAAGTTCCCGCCAATGCTTCTACCTCATGCCACCCGCCACCTTGCCAAACACCGCTTGCGCCCCATGCGGCAGGCAACGCCAGTATCTGGGGTTGGCAGCCACCTCACCCGCCAGCGCCGCAGCGGCTTGCCAAGGCCAGCGCGGCTGGTACAGCAGGGCGCGCGCCACAGCGATCAGGTCAGCGTCACCGGCCTGCAAAATGGCTTCGGCTTGTTGTGGCTCGGTGATCAAGCCGACAGCGGTAGTGACCATGCCGCTGGCGGCGCGAATGGCGCGTGCAAATGGAACCTGGTAGCCTGGCCCTGGCGCCAGTTTTTGCAAGGGCGAGACGCCACCTGATGAAACGTGGATGAAGTCGCAACCCAGCGCCTTGAGCCGCTTGGCAAACTCGCCGCTTTGCGCCACGTCCCAGCCGCCTTCGACCCAATCCGACGCTGAAATGCGCAGCCCCAGCACGCCGGCAAAGGCTTGGCGCACGGCGGCGAAAACTTCAAGCGGGAAGCGGATGCGATTTTCGAAACTACCTCCATAGGCGTCACTGCGCTGGTTGGCGATGGGCGACAAGAATTGATGCAGCAAATAGCCGTGCGCGTTGTGGATTTCAATTGCGTCAACGCCGATACGATCCGCGCGCTGCACGGCGGCTACAAAAGCGTCACAAATGGTTGACATGTGCGCCAGCGACAGTTCGGTCGGCGGTGTTTCAGCCGGCAGTTGCGCCAGGGCTGAAGGTGCAAAAGTCTCCCACCCTCCGCGCGCCGGGGATAACAGTTGCGCGCCGTCCCACGGCAGCGCGCTCGACGCCTTGCGTCCGGCATGGGCAAGCTGCAGGCACACCGGCACCGGCGGTGCCAATTGGCGCGCGCGCTCAAGCACAGCACCCAGTGCGGCCTCGGTGCGCTCGTCCCACAGCCCCAGGCAGCCTGGCGTGATTCGCCCCTCGGGCAGCACGGCGGTGGCCTCAAGCGTGACCATGGCGGCACCGCTGTTGAGCAGGTTGCCCCAGTGCATCAAATGCCAGTCACCGGCCTCGCCACTCTGCGCTGCGTATTGGCACATCGGTGCCACCACAATGCGATTAGCCAGGATCAGGCCACCGCGGGGCGACGGTAGGGTCAAGGGAGAAAACAGCAAACTCATGATTTTTCGACCTCAGGTTTTAACACTGGACCGGTGCCGCTGAACCGATCCAGCGCCAGGTAAATCACCGGTGTGATGAAGAGGGTGATGGCTTGTGAGAACACCAGCCCACCGACCACCGCCAAGCCCAGCGGTTGGCGCAGCTCAGCACCGGCACCTATGCCCAGGGCAATCGGCAGCGCACCCATCAAAGCCGCCATGGTGGTCATCATGATCGGGCGAAAACGCAGGATGCAGGCCTCCCGGATCGCCTGGGCCGGCGCCATGCCCTGGTGGCGTTGGGCATCGAGCGCAAAGTCGATCATCATGATGGCGTTTTTCTTCACAATGCCCACCAGCAACACGATCCCGATGGTGGCGATCAGCGTCAGGTCTTGCCCAAAGAGCATCAAAGTGGCCAGGGCGCCGACCGCTGCCGAGGGCAAACCGGCAATGATGGTGATGGGGTGAATATAGCTTTCGTACAGCACTCCCAGCAAGACATAAATCACGAGCAAGGCGGCAATGATCAGAATCGCCTGGCTGCCTTGCGAACTCTTGAAGACCGCCGCGTCGCCACCGTAGCTGGTGATGACAGACGACGGCATCTGGATGGCAGCGCGGGCCGCATCAAGTTTTGCCGTGGCATCGCCCAGCGCAGCACCCGGCGCCAGATTGAAAGACACCGTGACCGCTTGCAATTGCCCAACGTGGTTAATCGAGGTCGCACCGACCGTGCGCTCAACCGTGGTGAAACTCGACAGCGGCACCAAGGCACCGGTGCTTGCGCGCACGTAAATACCGTTTAGTGCGCGCTCATCCTGCCCGGCCTCAGCCTGCACCACCATGATGACCTGGTAGCTATCGGTGGGCAAGTAAATCGTTGAGACCTGGCGTTCACCAAAGGCGCTATACAACGCAGTGCGGATGGAATCAATCGAAACCCCGAGCTTGTTGGCGCTATCTCGGTCAATCTTGAGTTGTGCCTGCAAGCCGTTCAACTGTGAATCGCTCGTCACGTCCCGGAACATGGTGTCAGAACGGAGCTGCTCCTGCAGTTTGGAGGCCCAACCCGTGAGCTCATCAGCCCGAACGCTTTGCAAAATGTATTGATACTGTGACTTACTCTGGCGCCCACCCAACTGCAGGTTTTGAATCGGGCGCATGAAGACATTGATGCCGGCCACCGCACTCACCTTACGGCGCAGCCCTTCGACCACTTTTTTCATCGGTTGGCGTTGGTTGGCATCCTTGAGCGCAACAAACATGCGCCCACTGTTTTGGGCCCCGCTACCCCCATTGAAAGAACTCACTGCGGCGACGTTCGCATCAGCGCGGATGATCGCCGCTGCGCGTTCCTGCAAGCGCACCATCTCCGGGAACGAGGTGTCTTCCGAGGCTTCGGTTGTCACCTGAATTTGCCCGATGTCTTCTTGCGGAAAAAACCCTTTGGGAATGACATTGATGAGCCAGCCGGTGGCGACCAAAGTTGCCACGGCAACGCCGAGGACTATTTTTTGGTGGCGTAGCGCCCGGTCGAGCATGCGGGTGTAGGCCGCCAGCAGCAGGTCAAAGCCACGCCCAAAAGCGCGCACCATAGCACCGGGCGCTTTCTTGTGCACCTCGTCCGTCAGGAAGCGACTGGCCAACATCGGCACCAACGTGAGCGAGACAAAGGCCGAGACGATGATTGCCAAACCGACCACGACGGCAAATTCATGGAACAACAGACCGATGACACCGGGCATGAAAAAAATTGGAATAAACACGGCAATCAGCGAAGTGGAAATCGCAATAATCGTGAAACCCACTTCGCGCGCACCGCGCAGGGCGGCAGCAAAAGGGGCTTCACCGTTTTCAACGTGCCGCATGATGTTTTCCAGCACCACAATGGCATCGTCCACCACCAAGCCGACCGCCAGCGTGAGCCCCAGCAGCGAGATGTTGTCGAGGCTGTAAGAGAAACCCCAGAGCAGCGCGACCGCGCCGATCAGCGAGACCGGCAGCGACAGCATCGGGATCATGGTCGCGACAAAACGCCGCAGAAAGAGAAAAATCACCAGCACTACCAGGCAAATTGTGCCCAACAACGTCAACGATACGTCATGCAAGGCCGCGCGCACGGAGATGGAGCGATCCAGGATCGGGGTTAATTTGACCGATTGCGGCATCTGGCTTTGCAAATTGGGCAAAGCCCGCCGAATCGCATCCACCACGCTCACAGTGTTGGCACCAGGCTGGCGTTGCACCGCCAGCGTAATCGAGGTTTCACCGTTGAAGGTGGCCCAGCTTTTGAGCGATTCCAGACTGTCTTCGACCTGCGCCACGTCTTTCAGGCGCACCGGATTGCCACCCCGGTTACTGACGATCAAGTCAGCAAAATCAGCCGCATTTTGCAGTTGCCGATTGGCTCGCAGCACCAGCGTTTGACGAGGACCGTCGAAGGTGCCCACCGGGGTATTCACATTGGCGGCGCGCAAGGCTGAACTCAATTCGTCCAGGCCGATGTTGCGCACCGCCAACGCCTGTGGCTGCACGCTCACCCGCACCGCGTAGCGCTTGGAACCATAAACGTTGACCTGCGCTACGCCGTCAATGGTGGAGAGGGTGGGCGAGATTAAATGCTCGGCAAAATCCTGCAGATCCGAGGGTGCCAGCGATGGCGACGTCATGGCGATCAAGAGCACCGGCGCATCAGCCGGATTGACCTTGCGGTAGGCCGGCGTTTCGGTCATATCCTGCGGCAGTGAGCGCTGCGCGCGCAGCAGCGCGGCTTGCACATCCACTGAGGCAGCATCCACATTGCGGCCTTCGTCAAACTCCAGTGTGAGCGAGGTCCGGCCCAAGGTGCTGGTCGAGCTGATGGTTTTGAGTCCGGGAACGGTCTGGAATTGTTTTTCCAGCGGCAACGCTACTGAACTGGCCATGGTTTCCGGATTGGCTCCAGAGAAGTTGGCAGAGACATTGATCACGGGCGTGTCGTAACTGGGTAGTGCCGCCACCGGGATATTTTGAAACCCGATCACCCCGGCCAGCACAATGGCCAGGTTGAGCAACACCGTCATCACCGGCCGACGGATAAAAAGCTCAGAGAAATTCATGGCGCGCTAACGCTGTGCGCCGGATTGGAGGCAGCGCCTTTAGGTGCGCTCGTGCGCTCCAGCACCGGTGTATCGGGGCGCACATTTTGTTTGCCATCGAGCACAATCGACTCGCCCACTTTGACCCCGGTCACCACCGCGTCCTCGCCCTGGGCGTAGACAAGCTGCACCGGCCGCAGCACGGCTTTGCCATCCTGCATGACATAAACGATGGTGCCACGAGCGCTTGGAATGATGGCCGCTTGCGGTATCACGGTGGCGGCCTGGAGGGTCTTGATAGTCTGTACTATCTCTACGAACGCACCCGGCCAGAGCTTGCCCTGAGGGTTGGCAAAGACCGCCTTCACTTTGACCGAGCCTGAACTGGGATCGACTGCGTTATCGACAAACTCCAAATGCCCACCAAAAGCCGCACCGCCATCGGCCAGTGTGGCACGCACCGAGGCACCACCGCCCTGCAAGGCCGACAAGGCATCCGGCAGATTGCGCTGGGGCAGACTAAAGCCGACCGCAATCGGGTCCAGTTGAGTGATGGTCACCAAGGTGGTGACGTTGGCCTGAACCACGCTGCCGGGCGACACATTGACCGCGCCGGCCCGCCCTGCGCTGGGCGCTGTAATGCGCGCATAGGACAGCGCCACGCGGGCAACCTCAATGGCGGCCTGGTCGGCCGCCACGCCAGCCTGCGCTGAATCAAGCTGTGCTTGCGCCGTATCGACCGCACCTTGCGAGACAAAGTTTTGCGAGAACAGTTGTTGGGTGCGCACCAACTGACGCTGTGCGTCGGTGAGTGCCGCGGTGTCCTTGGCCAACTGGGCGCGTGCCTTGGCAACATTGGCCTCATCGGTACGCGAATCGAGTGTAAACAACAACTCGCCGGCCCTGACAAACTGCCCATCCCGGACATGCACCTTGGCCACTTGGCTTGTCACCTGGGCTTTGATGTCCACCGTGGCCAGCGGTATCACGGTGCCGGTGGCGGCAAGCACCACGGGAAAATCGCGCTGCTGGGCGCGCACAGTAGTCACCGTTACCGCCGCCAGGCTAGCCGCAGCGTTGACCGCCGCGCTGGCGGGGGTGGCGGGCGACGCCGTGTCGGATTTACTGGTGCAGCCGGAAAAGCCGATTGCCAGCAGGCTGCCTATTACTGCCAAAAAAAAGTGAGTCATTTTCGTACGCTGTAATTCTGAGTGATGTTTGTCTCGCATTCATTTCAGCCGCCATTGCCTGCGGCGGCCGTCATCATCACTGGGTTTTGATGAATTTATTTAGTGCAATGATAAAGCGTAGCACGGCTGGTTTGCATTTTCGCCATTTTTGAATTGAAAAGCCCAGGTAAAGCGAAAGCGAAAACGCTGCCCGGTAAAATGCACTCTACTTCGTTTCATTCCCCCACAACAATCCCGGAGTTGGCACCCATGGCTGATACAGAGCAAGCAGAACAAACACAACCGCAAAGCGGCGCCAGCCGCACCGACATGGCGAACGCGATCCGCGCGCTCGCCATGGATGCGGTGCAACAAGCCAACTCGGGCCACCCCGGCGCCCCCATGGGCATGGCCGACATGGCCGTGGCATTGTGGGGCCAACACCTACAGCACAACCCGGCCAACCCCAAGTGGGTCAATCGTGATCGTTTCGTGCTCTCCAATGGCCACGCTTCGATGCTGCTCTATGCCGTGCTGCACCTCACCGGCTACAAGCTGCCAATCAGCGAATTAAAAAAATTCCGCCAGTTGCACAGCCAAACCCCGGGCCACCCTGAAGTCAATGTAACGCCCGGCGTTGAAACCACCACCGGCCCGCTCGGCCAGGGCATTGCCAACGCAGTGGGCATGGCGCTGGCCGAGAAACTGCTGGCGGCAGAGTTCAATCGCGACGGGCATGCTGTCGTCAACCACCGCACCTACGCCTTCATGGGCGACGGTTGCATGATGGAAGGCATCAGCCACGAAGCCGCCGCGCTGGCCGGTGCCTGGAAGCTGAACAAACTGGTCGCCTTGTACGACGACAACGGTATCTCGATCGACGGCCCGGTGGTGTCCTGGTTTATCGACAACACGGCACAACGTTTTGCGGCTTATGGCTGGAACGTGCTGGGCCCGATCAACGGCAACGACGCCGAGCTGGTTGCCAACACGATTGCCGAGGCAAAAAAGTCTGCAGACAAGCCCACGCTGATCATCTGCAAAACGGCCATTGGTAAGGGCAGCCCGAACCGCGCCAACACAGCCAAGGCACACGGCGAACCACTCGGTGCACCAGAAATCGGCTTGACCCGCGAGGCGCTGGGTTGGCCTTATGCTCCGTTTGTGATTCCGAAAGAGGTCTATGCCGCCTGGGACGCCAAAGCCGCCGGTCATGCCGCCGAACAAAGTTGGCAAGACAAGTTTGCTGCTTATCAAGGCGCTTACCCTGAGCTGGCTAAGGAGTTGCTGCGCCGCATGAAGGGCGAGCTGCCCAGGAACTTCAACCAGGTGGCGGTGGACACCGCGGTAGCGGCGCACACCAAAGCGGACACGGTGGCTTCACGCAAAGCCTCGCAACTGGCACTCGAAGCCTTCACCGCCGCCCTGCCCGAAATGCTGGGCGGCTCGGCCGACCTGACCGGCTCCAACCTCACCAACACCAGGAGCACGCCCAACCTGCGCTTTGACGCGACCGGCGCGGTGATCAAGACCGCCAATGCCGACGGTGCGCTGGCGGGCGGGCGTCACATCAATTACGGCGTGCGTGAATTCGGCATGGCGGCCATCATGAATGGCATTGCCTTGCATGGCGGATTCATCCCTTATGCGGGCACCTTCCTGACCTTTAGCGACTACAGCCGCAACGCCATCCGGATGGCCGCGCTGATGAAGCTGCGCGTGGTGCATGTGTTCACGCACGACTCGATCGGTCTGGGCGAAGACGGCCCGACGCACCAGTCAATCGAGCACGCTGCCAGCTTGCGCCTGATCCCCAACCTGGACGTCTGGCGTCCCGGCGACAGCGCCGAGACGGCGGTGGCCTGGGCCGTGGCGCTGCAAAACAAAAGCAAACCGACCGCTCTGCTGCTCTCGCGCCAGAACATCCTCTACGCCCCCAAGTCCAGCCTGGGCGACATCAGCAAGGGCGCTTATGTGCTGGCTGAACCGAGCGAAGTCGGGATGAACAAGAGAATGCAGGCAGTCATCATTGCCACCGGCTCCGAAGTGCAACTGGCGCTGCAAGCGCAGGAACTGCTGGCCAGGCGAAAGATCGCCGTGCGCGTGGTCTCGATGCCCAGCACCACCACCTTTGACCAGCAGGGCCTGGCCTACAAAGCGGCAGTACTACCGGCCGGCGTACCGCGCATCGCAGTCGAGATGGGCGTCACCTCGGGTTGGTGGAAATACGGCTGCGCGGCGGTGGTGGGCATTGATACTTTTGGCGAATCGGCCCCGGCACCAGTGCTGTTCAAGCACTTTGGCTTCACGCCCGAAAACCTTGCTGATACGGTGCAAACCGTATTGCAACGCAAGGTTTCGGCGTAGGCTAACAATTATGCGAATGCATTTGTTATGCCGAAGCCAAAATGTGGCGGATACGGTGGAGCAGGCATTGCGTTCCTAAAGTTTGCGGGACAGACCGCAGACTGCGCAGCAGGCCAGCTCTGTCCCCAACATTTCAAGTTCAGGTTCAAGTTTTAATCACTGGAGAAAGTAATGACGATCAAGATTGGCATCAACGGCTTTGGCCGTATCGGGCGCATGGTGTTCCGGGCCGCCGCAGAGAACTTCAAGGACATTGAAGTGGTGGGCATCAACGACCTGCTGGAGCCTGATTACCTGGCTTACATGCTGCAATTCGACTCGGTGCATGGCCGCTTCAAAGGCGACATTGCGGTGGATGGCAACACCTTGATCGTGAACGGCAAAAAGATTCGCCTGAGTGCTGTCAAAGACCCGGCCGAGCTCAAGTGGGGCGAAGTCGGCGCCGACATCGTGATCGAATCCACCGGCTTGTTCCTGACCAAGGACGCAGCGCAGAAGCACATCACGGCCGGGGCCAAGAAAGTCATCATGTCGGCACCCAGCAAAGACGACACGCCGATGTTCGTTTTTGGCGTCAACGACAGCTCTTATGCGGGCCAAGCCATCATCAGCAACGCCAGTTGCACCACCAACTGCCTGGCCCCGGTGGCCAAGATTCTCAACGACAACTGGGGCATCAAGCGCGGCCTGATGACCACCGTGCACGCCGCTACCGCGACCCAGAAAACGGTGGACAGCCCGTCCAACAAAGACTGGCGCGGCGGCCGCGGGATTCTGGAAAACATCATCCCCTCCAGCACCGGTGCGGCC
>Ga0209014_10002396_pt1 | contig 10895 bp, 9 predicted proteins | sample BarGraNGADG00212_FD_184491 | JGI IMG/M metagenome (GOLD analysis project Ga0209014, IMG submission 184491) | Arctic peat soil microbial communities from Barrow, Alaska - Barrow Graham LP Ref core NGADG0002-212 (SPAdes) (version 2) | ecosystem: Environmental > Terrestrial > Soil > Wetlands > Peat... | reverse complement strand
ATACGAACAGAGCGGATACAGGCAGCGTGGCCTCACTCCGCAGCAGAGACGATATTCTTCGCTGCGCGGCTGCCGGTCCTTCCTATCCGGCTGATGCAGGCCAAATTATCCATCGCTTGCAGCGCAGGGGAGAGAGATGTCCGAATCAAAAGATCGGTCCGAATGGACTAAGAAGACTCTGGATCCGTCCGTCAAACGGTTCCCCCAGAGGCAGGAGAAGTTCACCACCTCCTCAGAGATCGAAGTCGAAGCGGTGTACACCCCTGAAGACCTCGAGGGCTTGGACTACCACGAGCGCGTCGGATACCCCGGTGAGTTCCCGTACACCCGTGGCCCTCAGCCCTCCATGTACCGCGGCCGGCTCTGGACGATGCGACAGTATGCGGGCTACGCGGGTGCCGAGGAGTCCAATCTGCGCTACAGGTACCTGCTTGAGCAGGGACAGACCGGCCTGAGCGTGGCGTTCGACCTGCCGACCCAGATCGGCTACGACTCGGACAACCCGCTGTCCGAGGGAGAGGCTGGCCGGGTTGGGGTGGCTATCGACTCGATAGAGGACATGGAGACGCTCTTCAGGGACATCCCCCTCAATCGAGTGAGCACGTCCATGACCATCAACGCCACGGCACCAATCCTGTTGGCCATGTACGTGGTTGCCGCGAAGCGGCAGGGGGTGCCCCTCGCGTCAATCTCCGGCACCATTCAGAACGACGTACTCAAGGAGTACATCGCCCGCGGCACATACATATTCCCGCCGAAGCCCGCTATGAAGCTGGTAACCGACACCTTCGCCTACTGCACGCAGTACCTTCCGAAGTGGAACTTCATAAATGTCAGCGGTTACCACATTCGCGAAGCCGGTTCCGATGCCGTACAGGAATTGGCCTTCACCATGGCCAACGCCGTCGCATACGTGCGAGCGGGACTTGAGGCGGGGATCGACATCGACAAACTGGGTCCTCAGTTCGGGTTCTTCTTCGTTTCCCACAACAATCTGTTCGAAGAGGTGGCGAAGTTCCGGGCCGCGAGGAGGATGTGGGCCCACGTGATGCGCGATCGCTTCAACGCAAAGGACCCGAAGTCGTGGGTGCTGCGCTTCCACACCCAGACGGCCGGAAGCACCCTCACGGCCCAGCAGCCCGAGAATAACGTGGTCCGTGTGGCGATCCAGGCCCTGGCCGCAGTGTTGGGAGGAACACAGTCTCTCCACACCTGTGCCCGCGATGAAGCCCTTGCGCTGCCCACCGAGCAGTCCGTCCAGATCGCCCTCCGCACCCAGCAGCTCCTGGCCTATGAAAGCGGCGCCGCGGATACGGTTGACCCGTTGGCTGGCTCCTACTACGTGGAATGGCTGACAAATGAGCTCGAGGCCAGAGCCTGGAAGGAGTTCGACAAGATCGAGAAGATCGGGGGGTCGCTGGCCGCAATCGAGACGGGGTACATGCAGAGAGAGATCACCGAGAGCGCCTACAGGTACCAGAGGCGCGTGGAGGAGGGCGAGCAGACTGTGGTGGGGGTGAACCGCTTTACCGTCGACGAGAAGCGCTCCATCCAGATCCTACGAGTGGACGACGAGGTGACGGCGAGGCAGACCGCGAAACTGGCTGACCTCCGAAAACGTCGCGACGCTGCCGCGGTGTCCACCTCCCTGGCCGGCCTAAAACAGACCGCGACGAGCGGAGACAACGTGATGCCCTCCATCGTCGATTGCGTCGAGGCAAGTGCAACTCTCGAGGAGATCTGCAACGTCCTACGGGAAGTGTACGGAGAACAGCTGCAGAGCTTTATATAGTCGAGGATCTGATACGACCCGCGTGGCGAGCCGATGAATGATGCTGAGGTGATCCGATGGTTGAAGACAAAAAGATAAGAGTACTGGTCGCCAAGCCTGGACTGGATGGCCACGACCGCGGAGCGAAGGTTGTTGTCAGGGCGCTGCGCGACGCGGGGATGGAGGTAATCTACACGGGTATCCGTCAGACTCCCCAGACGATCGCCGACGCGGCCCTTCAGGAAGATGTGGACGTTATTGGCCTGAGCAGCCTCTCCGGCGCTCATATGTCCCTATTCTCACGGGTGATGGAAGAGTTGAACCGGAGAGGGCTGGGTGACGTGGTCGTGATCGCCGGCGGGATCATCCCCGACGAGGACCACGAAGAGCTGAAAAGCATCGGAGTGCGAGCGGTCTTCGGACCCGGCAGCTCAACTCAAGACGTGGCCAAATACATCAAGACAGCTGTAGGGTCTCAAGGATGATCATCGAGGGTCTGGACGAGGCTGTCCTGGCAGGGCAGCCCCGTGCCATGGCGAGAGCAATCACCCTGGCGGAGATCGGGGGCGAGGATGCGGCGCAGCTGATCGAGAAACTGCGTCCGGCAGCCCGCCGAGGACACCTGATTGGCCTTACAGGCGCTCCCGGGTCCGGCAAGAGCTCGCTAATCTGCAAGCTCGCGATGGAGTTCCGTGCCCGCGGAAGATCCGTGGGTGTGATCGCCGTGGACCCTTCCAGCCCCTTCAGCGGTGGAGCGGTGCTCGGAGACAGGGTGCGCATGACCGAGCTCGCTAGCGACCCTGGGGTGTTCGTGCGGAGCATGGCATCTCGTGGTCGGACAGGCGGGCTTGCGGCGGCGGTGGAGGATGCGGCGGTAGTCTTGCGGGCAGCCGGCAAGGACATAGTCCTGCTGGAAACGGTAGGGGTGGGCCAGGGCGAAGTGGACGTGGCGAGTGCCGTCCAGACTGTCGTTGTCGTGTTGACGCCGGGGATGGGGGACGAGATCCAGTCGTTGAAGGCCGGCCTCCTTGAAGTGGCGGATATTTACGTCGTCAACAAGTCCGACCTTATCGGTGCGGACTCGGTTGCCCGCTCTCTCCAGGCCGCCGCGATGCAGCCGGAGGGCGCATGGACGAGGCCGGTGCTGCAGACTTCTGCTATCTCCAGCGAGGGGGTCCCAGCGTTGGCAAACGCGATCGATGGCCACAGAGAGTATCTTCGCAGCCACCGGGTCCCAAGCGAGCAGGAGATCCGCCTCACCTACAAGTCGATACTCTCCATCGCCGGACGGCAGTTGATCGCCCAGTTGGAGTCACAGGTGGAGCCGAAACAGTTGAAGCGCCTCGCGGCTGAGGTGGCGGCCGGTACACTGGAGCCTCGAGATGCCGCTAAGGAGGCAGTCTCCCTGTTTCTCGAGGTCCAATTCCGATTAGCAACTATCAAGTAGGAAGCTGAGGTTGGAAGTCTCATGGGTGAGCAGATGATCACGAAGATCGACGAACTGCACAGACTCCGGCAGCAAGCGGCGCTGGGAGGCGGGCATCGGAGGATCGAACAGCAGCATGCCAAGGGCAAGTTGACCGCCCGCGAAAGACTTGATCTTCTGCTTGATCCCGGGAGTTTCCAGGAGATCGGAATGTTCGTCACGCATCGGTGCACGGACTTCGGCATGGAACGGCAGAAGTATATGGGTGACGGCGTGGTCACCGGCTACGGGACGATAGACGGGCGCACGGTCTATGTATTCTCCCATGACTCCACTGTTTTCGGCGGTGCCCTCTCGGAAGCCCATTCTGAGAAAATATGCAAGGTCATGGATCTGGCGGTCAGGAATGGCGCGCCGATCATCGGCATCAACGACTCGGGTGGCGCGCGAATTCAGGAAGGCGTGGTGAGCCTCTCGGCCTACACAGAGATCTTCCGCCGAAACGTCCTGGCATCTGGAGTCGTGCCGCAGATCTCCGCGATCGCCGGTCCATGCGCCGGCGGAGCGGTCTACTCGCCGGCAATCACCGACTTCATTTTCATGGTCAGAGGCACCTCCCACATGTTCGTCACAGGGCCAAACGTGGTGAAGGCCGTGACCTACGAGGATGTGACGGCGGAGGACTTGGGCGGGGCCAGGGTTCACAGCACGACGACTGGCGTCGCCCATTTCGCCACGGACACAGAGGTGGAGTGCTTCCAACGGCTGCGGCGTCTGATGAGCTACCTGCCGGCCAGCAACACCCAGAGCCCGCCCTACGTGATTCCCACCGACTCACCGGACCGCGCGGAGGATCGGCTGGATAGCATAGTGCCCGATGATCCGTCCATGCCCTACGACATGCACGAGGTGATCCACCTGGTACTGGACGACGGCGATTTCCTCGAGGTCCAGGAGGAGTTCGCCACCAATCTGATCGTGGGCTTCGGTCGCCTCAACGGACATCCGGTCGGCCTTGTTGCACAGCAGCCGGCGGCGCTGGCCGGGGTCCTGGACATCGACTCATCGGTGAAAGGCGCCCGCTTCGTCAGGTTCTGCGATTGCTTCAACATACCGCTGGTGACCTTTGTGGACGTGCCGGGCTTCATGCCAGGGACCAGGCAGGAGCACGGTGCCATTATCCGGCATGGAGCAAAGCTGCTCTACGCCTACATCGAAGCGACAGTCCCCAAGGTCTCGGTGATAACCCGAAAGGCGTACGGCGGGGCATACACCGTGATGAGCAGCAAGGAGGCCCGCGGGGACATCAACCTGGCCTGGCCGAGCGCCGAGATTGCGGTCATGGGGCCCGAAGGGGCGGTCAACATCGTGTTCAAGGACAAGATCGCGAGGTCGCCAAACCCCAACGAGGCGTGGGCCGCCGCTCTCAAGGAATACCGAGAGAAGTTCGCCAATCCCTACGTGGCAGCTTCCAGGGGCTACCTCGACGACATCATCGAGCCCAAGCACACACGACCACAGCTGATAAGGGCTCTGGAGAGCCTCAAGAACAAGCATGACATCAATCCGACCAGGAAACACGGCAACATACCGCTGTAGGCCAGAGACCAGGGTTGAGGGTCAAGAGCCCCGTGTCAGAGGCCTGGTCGGGTGTCCCAATCAAGAAATGCGATGCTGCAAACCAAGTAAGGGAGATGAGCGGTGATCAAGGTCAATAAGATCGAGCACGTAGGAGTGGCTGTCCGCAACTGCTCGGCCGCGTCCTCCTTCTATCAACTGCTGGGCCTCAAGGTTGACTGCACGGAAGAGGTCGGCGACTCCTTAAAGGTAGCGATGCTTGGGGTTGGCGACAGCCAAATCGAGATGCTGGAGCCAACGAATCCAGATGGGACCGTGGCGAAGTTCCTGGAGAAGCGGGGAGAGGGGATTCACCACCTGGCACTCTGTGTGGAAAACCTGGACGGAGCTGTCAAGGAGTTGCTGGCAGCCGGAGTCAGGATGATCGACCAGGCCCCACGACCGGGCTCCAACGGTTCGATGGTCGCTTTCGTACACCCATCGGCCACGAACGGAGTACTGGTGGAGTTGGTGGACAGCTAGCAGTCGGGGGCGGCGGGCGAGACGCCGCATTCCAAATCCGCGCTTCACCCGCCTTTACGGATCTTGGGCATCACCACCCGGGCCGTCATCCCCACCCCTGGGATGAAGGACGCCTGGCCGACCCGCAGGTCGCCGGTGGCCGACACTAGCATGAAGGCAGCTTCCCTGTCCAAGTTCAGCCTGCGCCCCAGAAGCGCCACCATATCTCGGGTCGCCGTGCGTATCGCCTCTTCCAGGGTCGATCCACACCCATAAGTGATCCATGCATCCGCACGCTCCATCCAGGGCCTGGCGATCCGTTCGCCCTTCCTCAGATCGATGCGGACTATCACCTCTCCGGCGGCCTCCAGGGCAACCCCGGATAGCTCGCCGTCCCCCATGCTGGCGTGGAGATCGCCCAGGGCGAAAAGGGCTCCGGGCACGCTCACCGGAAGGTAAACACGGGTACCCACGGTGACATCCAGCAGGTCCATGTTGCCTCCGTGGTCGCCGGGCTGCAGGTTGGGGATCTCGCCCGCGGCGGGTGCGGTCCCCATGACCCCTATCATCGGCCGGGCGGGGAAGCTGATACCCTCGCCGAAATCGATCCTCCCATCACGCACCTGGACCACCCTGCCCCGAGGGGTCTCCACCTCCCCTGCCAACACCCCGTTGCCGGGTAAGAGGCGAGTGAACGCCTGGCTGGCCAGATGGATCTCCAGGATGTCTACCACCAGGGTATCGCCGGCCACCGCTCCACGAACGAACACCGGGCCCGTGGCGGCGTTCACCTTCTCTGGGTTCCGGGTGCGAGCAATATCCGCTGCATCCTCGGACGTCTTCACCTTCCCGTTGGAGGTATCCTGGAGCTCGAAGAGGAGATCCTCTCCGGGATCGATCTCGACAACTGGAGGGGCCTCGCGGGAAAAGCGGTAAATAATCTGGTCGCGGGTGAGTCTCTTCACTTAATCCCCCTTCGGCTCTGGTGGCTAGTTGGCAATTGGCCGATACTCCGCGCCGCGGCGACTGAGATGGAAGTGGCACAATGTTATCAGAATGGCGAGAGCTACGGCAACGCCAAAGGTGAGCGCCGGCACATCGCCGATATGCAGATATCATCAGGGTCTCTTCCAGATTCACCGGGAAGGGATCGCCGAACGCGTAGGGCCTGGGCTCCTCGCTGCGCTTGCCAGCTTCATCATCTATCTAAGCAAGCAGTAAAGACTACCCTGGACGGGGGGAGTTGTAAAGGCATGGACGAAGCGCTACCATCGCTCAGCATCGTCCACGTGTCCTGTAAATCCTCATGGAGTCCCTGGCGCAACATCAGACACCCAATAACTGCTGGAGGCCTCGTCAATGAAGGCAGAAATGACATCGCGCGAGCGCGTATTAGCGACCTTGAGCCACCAGGAACCAGACCGCGTCCCCGTCGACCTGGGCCAGGCCGGCGGCGACGGCATCACCGCCGTCGCCTACCAGAACCTCCGCCGCCACCTGGGACTCCCCGAGATCCCCATTACCATCAAGCACAAGTTCGCTCAAGAGGCTCTGGTTGACGAAGACGTCCTGCGACGCTTCAGGATAGACTTCCGGTTCGTGGAACCGGGCGCCCCCGACGGATGGGCGGACGTTCCGGTAGGGGAGAACGGCTACCGGGATGAGTGGGGTGTTGTGCGGACCATGCCCCCCGACAGCTACTACTACGACCTGACCGGAAGCCCCATGTCCGAGGACGGCACGAAGTCCGCCATCGCAAACCATCCGTGGCCGGACCCCGAGAACCCGGGCCGTTACAGGGGCCTGAAGGAGAAGGCTCGCTACCTGCACGAGGAAACCGATTACGCCGTCGTGGCCAACCTCAACTGCTCCTTCTTCCTTCGCTGCTTCGAACTGAGGGGTTGGTCCAACTTCTACATGGACCTGGCCGCCAACGTGGAGTTCGCCGAGGCGCTCATGGATCGATACCTGGACGTTCGGCTCCGCATCGCGGAGTTGGCCCTCGAACAGATCGGCGAGTACATTGACGTGATCATGGTGACCAGCGACGACCTGGGGATGATCGACCGTCCCCTCGTCTCTCCGCCAATGTACCGTGAGTTAGTCAAGCCCCGACAGAAGCGGACCTTCGATTTCTTCAGAAAGAACTCGGACGCCAAGCTGTTCTATCACTGCGATGGCGCAATCCACCCACTCATCCCCGACTTCATCGAATTGGGGGTCGAGGCTCTGAACCCGATCCAGCTAAACGCCGCGGAGATGGGGGACACCAAGAGACTTAAGGCCGAGTTCGGGGACAAACTCACCTTCTGGGGCGCCATCGACACCTCCCACGTACTCCCCAATGGCACACCGGAGGATGTTCGCGCCGAGGTCAGGCGACGCATCGAGGATCTGGCTCCCGGCGGCGGGTACGTCGTCTGCTCGGTGCACAACATTCAGCCGGAAGTCCCGCCGGAGAACGTGGTGGCCATGTTCGATTCGGCATACGAGCTGGGGCAGTACCCGCTCCATCTGTAGCCCTTACAAGAGGAGCGTGCGGCCGTCGCACCAGCCCCTCGGTAGCCGGTAGCCACGTCGGCATGCTGCCCGGAGACCGCCATCTCCAGCCCGATTCGAACAGCCGCGCGTAGAAAAGGCGGGGCGGGATTATCCCCGCTCCGCCTCAGCTTTCTCCTACCCTTTCACTTTCACACACCGGAGTCCCGGCGGTGGCATGTCGCCCGGCCCGAGGCCCTTATCCCTTCCCCATAATCAGGTTTGGAAGGAACAGCACCAACTCAGGGAAGTAGGTGATTGCCAGCAGCACCAGGACCAGCGCCCCGATAAAGAGCGGGATCTCCTTGGCAAACTGGGTGATCTTGATCTTGGCGATCGTGCAGGATATGAACATGGACATGCCGACGGGCGGGGTGATCAGGCCGATCATCAGGTTGAGCGTGAACACCACCCCGAAGTGAACCGGATCGATCCCCAGCGCCTTGACGAGCGGCATCAGCACCGGCACCAGCAGGATCATGATGGAGAGGGTCTCCAGGAAGCAGCCCATGATCAACAGGATGATGTTGATTACCAGCAGCACCATCTTGGGGTCGGTCGTGATGGACGTGACGGACTTCACCAGCAGCGGTCCTGCCTGCTCCCGCGTGAGGATCCAGGCCAGCAGGTTGGCGCAGCCGACGATGAACATGATGGTGCCGGCGGTCAATGCCGCCTCCCCCAGCACCTGGTAGAGGCGTGGAAGGGTCATCTCCTTGTACACGAAGACGCCCAGGAAGAGGGCGTACAACACAGCCAGAACGGCGGCCTCGGTCGGCGTAACGACCCCGCCGATGATCCCCCACAGGATCAGCACGGGCAGCATCAGCGCCGGGATGCCGTCCCTGAAGGCCAACCACAGGCTGCCGCAGGTCGCACGCTCTCCCTTGGCATAGCCGCGCTTCTTCGACACGAAATAGACAACGGCCATCAGGTAGAGCCCCATCAGGACCCCCGGGATCGCGCCACCGAGGAAGAGGCGCCCGATGGAGACGCTCGCCAGCACCCCGTAGAGCACGAAGGGAATGCTAGGAGGGATGATGGGGCCGATGGTGGAGGCCGAGGCGGTGACGGCCGCCGCGAAGGAGGGCTCGAACCCCGCCCTGGTCATCGCGGGGATCAGCACCGATCCGGTGCCGGCAGCATCGGCGACGGCGGAGCCGGACATGCCGGCCATGATCATGTTTGTCACGACCACCACGTGGCCCAACCCGCCGGTCAGGTGGCCTACCATGGCGTTAGCCAGCCGAACCAGCCGCTCGGTCACCCCGCCGGTGTTCATCAGCGCGCCGGCGAGTATGAAGAACGGCACCGCCAGCAGCGGGAAGGAGTCGACACCGGTGACTATGCGCTGGGCCGTCACCTCAATGGGTATGTCTCCCCGGATAAGGATGGCAGAGAAACCCGCCAATCCCATGGAAACCGCTATGGGAACGCTCAGTACGAAGAGAGCAATCAGTATGATGGAGATCGTCGCTAGCATCTTCTAGTCCATCAACAGGGTCTGGCTCTCGATTTCAGAGCCGCGGAACCCCGCTATCAGTCTGAGGATTATGTAGAGGCATGACACCGCGGCTCCCGCCGGCAGCGAGGCGTACACCACCCCCATGTTGAGTCCCATGGCCGTGGAGGTGGTATCTGAGGTGAGCACCATCATGTTCACCCCTTGCCACAGCAGCACCAGCATGAAGGCCAGGTTCACCAGGTCGGCTGCTATTACCAACCCCCGCCTGGCAACGCCGTGCAACGCCGCCAGCAACGCATCCACGAGGATGTGGGAGCCGCGGCCGAAGGCCAGCCCCATTGCCAGGAATATCTCCCAGGCGAAAATGTAACGCGCCAACTCCTCGGTCCAGGTGGGAGGATTCTGGATCACGTAGCGAAAGAACACCTGTATCGTAACGTCGACGACCATCGCTGCCAGGAGAAGGGCGATAGCCGCGAACAGCACCCTATCCAAGAGTTTCACTGCGCCGGACAAATGAGACCTCCAGTTGCAGGGGGGTGGCCGGGACTGAAAGCAGCCCCGGCTCGCGGATACTACGCCACTACTTCACGAACTTCTGGACGTCCTCGAAGAAGCCGGGCATCCACTTGGACTGGAACTGCTTGGGCAGATCTACCAGCGCCTCCTGGAACTTGTCCAACTGGACGGGGTTGAAGATCATGCCCTTGTCTTTCATCTTCGTCTCGTAGCCGGCCTCGTCCTCGGCCTGCATCTTGTCCTGCAGCTTCGCCATCTCGACCAAGCCGTCGGACACCGTCTTCTGGAGCTCGGGAGACAGCGTCTTGAACCACTTCTCGCTCACCACCACCTCGTAGCCGCTGCGCAGGTGGGCGGTCTGGTTCAGGTACTTCTGGACCTCGAAGAAGGAGCTACCGTAGATAAGCTCATAGGGGTTCTCCTGGGCGTCGATGGTGCCCTGCTTCAACGCCATAAACACCTCGGGGAAGGCCATGGGGGTGACGATCGCGCCCAGCATCTTCCAGGCGGCCATGGACATCTCAACCTCGGGCACCCGGATCTTGATGCCCTTCAGGTCGGCGGGTATGCTCACCGGCTTGTTGCTGGTGAGGTACCGAGGGCCCCTGTTCTCCCAGGCGATGTGGCGGAGGCCCTTGCGCTCCAACATGGCATCGTACATCGGCTTACTCAGCGGCCCATCCACGACCCCTCGGAACTTCTCCTGGCTGGTGATGAAGTAGGGCATGGAAAGAACCCCGCCCCACTCTTGCGCGACGTTGTTGATCAGATAGTCGCCAAAGACGCAGATCTCGATGGAGGCGAGCTGGGCCGACTCCACCATGTCACGCTCGCCGCCCAACTGCCCACCGAAGAAGACCTGCACGTCCAACTCGCCCTTGCTTCGATCCTTCATCCACTTGGCGAACTCCTGCGCCGCCTTCTCCGAAGAACCGCCGGCGGGGTTGATGCTCACGACGCGGGCGACCTTGGCCTTCCCGCCGGCAGCGGGCGCAGCCGCCGCGGGAGCGGACGTCGCCGCGGCCGGAGCAGAGGCGGGTTTCGTCGCCTGGGCAGCCGGAAGAGCCGTAGGTGCGGCACCCGGAGCGGATGATCCG
>Ga0209014_10002395_pt1 | contig 10898 bp, 6 predicted proteins | sample BarGraNGADG00212_FD_184491 | JGI IMG/M metagenome (GOLD analysis project Ga0209014, IMG submission 184491) | Arctic peat soil microbial communities from Barrow, Alaska - Barrow Graham LP Ref core NGADG0002-212 (SPAdes) (version 2) | ecosystem: Environmental > Terrestrial > Soil > Wetlands > Peat... | reverse complement strand
CTCTTGTACTGCACCTATGCGGCGCTGCCGCATCTGCTGGCCGCCGCGGAGACCGAGCCACGCAAGCTGGCCGACCTCGTCAACATCAGCTCGGTGGCGGGACGCAAGGCCAACGCCGGCTCCGGTATCTACAACCTGAGCAAGTTCGGCGTGGGCGCCTTCAGCGAGTCGCTGCGCATGGAGCTGGCCAAGCGGCATGTGCGCGTGTCGTTGATCGAGCCGGGCTTCGTCAAGACCGAGCTGTCCAATCACATCCGCGCCGAGCTGCGCGAAGCGGCGAGGCAGCGCTACGCCGGTGTCGAGATGCTGGAAGCCGAGGACATCGCCGATGCGATCGTCTACGTTGTCACGCGGCCGCGACGCATGGCCGTGAACGAGGTGCTCGTGCGCCCGACCGAGCAGGAGTTTTGAGCGAGCCCGTGGACGATCTCGGGAGGCAAGGCTGGCGCGGGAGCGAGATCATCACGCTTCCGGCGCCGGCCTTGCCTGCCCGCACGGCGGCGATTACCAGCCGCGATAGAAGCCGAACATTGTCGCTAGCGTTGCGAATCCTGCGGCTAGCATGGTGAGACGTACGCGCATCGATGCACCTCCTCTCGCGTGGTGGCGCTGGACGAAGATGCGAGAAGCGTTGCACCGTCTTTGTCACGCGACAACTATTTGTCGTTGCACTGACTCCTGACAATGACCAGAATACAGAGCATATGACGAAAAAGAACGACGGCGTCGAGAACGAAACCGTTGGCCAACGAGTCCACCGGTTGCGAAAAGCGCGGCGTCTCACCCAGGTCGACCTCTCCGGCCCGGGAGTCACGAACGCCCACATCTCGCGTATCGAGACGGGTGCCAGGCGGCCGTCGCTCGGGGCGCTACGTCACATCGCACGCAAGCTCGGCGTTCCGGTGGAGTACCTCGAGCAGGGCATCGATGTCACGACGCGCGAGCAGCTCGAGCTCACTCTCGCCGATCTCGAGCTTCGCGTCCGCCTCGAGGCGGATACGAAGTCGGTCGAGCGTGACACGAAAGCGCTCATCGTACGTGCTCAGAGCGAAGGCGAGCCCGACATCGTGGCCAGGGCGCGGGCGACGCTCGGAATGGCCGCCGCGGCTTCGGGTCGACTCGCGGACGCGATTCGCGAGCTCGAAGCTGCCGCTGAGCACCCGCTCATCCGGCCGGAGCTGTTCCCCGATGTCTACACGACTCTGATCGCCAGCTACCGCCAATCGGGGCGCTCCGAAGAAGCCGTCGTCGTCTGCGAGCGAACGCTTGCCCAGGTAGCGCCCGAAAACGGACAGCTTCGGATGCTGCTCGCGACACACCTGAGCCACGCGCTCTCAGACCTCGGTGAGCTCGAGCGCGCGAAGGTCGCACTCGAGGAGTACGGGGACTTCGAACAGAGTGACCCCTACGCGCAGGCACGCATGCACTGGTCGCTCGCCCGGGTCGCCGCGATGCAGAACGAGCGCCGTCTCGCGCTGCGACACATGAGGCAGGCGATCACGCTTCTTCGAGGCACCGAGGACACGATTCGGCTCGCGGGGGCCCACCTCGTCTGCGCCCAGATACTCCTCTGGGGTGGAACGACGACAGGCGTCGAAAAGCATCTCGGCGCCGCGCGAGCTCTCCTGCCGGCCCACGCCGAAGCCGGCGATCGCGGCACGCTCCGCGGGCTCGAAGCGCTACTCGCCGCTCGGAATCGCTGCTTCGAAGAAGCTCGGCAGGCCGCCGAGGAGGCGCTTCTGCTGATGCCCGAGCACACGCCCGAAATCGCGCCCGCGCTTTATGCCAAGGCGCTTGCAGCAGCAGGAGAAGGGGACTACGAGATCGCCGACGAGGCCTTCAAGAGCGTCCTCGAGCTCGCGAAACGCAGCGAGCTTTGGCAAGAAGCAGCCCTTATCGCTCGCGACTGGTCGGACATGCTTCGCTGGGCCGGCCGACCGTCTGAGTCGGATCGGGCAACACGTGATGCCGACAGGTATGCAAGCGAGGCCCGGAAACGAGCGCGCCGGATTAGCACCGCGTAAAGCCGCGCCTGGCTCGAAGGCGCTTGGCGCCCAGACAACTCAATACTTGCTGACCGTCAGCACGGCGCGCGCGTAGCGATCAACCTTTCGCTCGCCGAGCCTCCCGCCGGGGAGCTCGGCGACGAACGCCGCGGATTCCGGAAGAAGATGGCGCTTCCAGGACGTCGCGCTGCCTGGGTAAGCCGGCAGCCGCGCGAGCCCCAGCCCGGCCAGGCGGGCGAACTTGCGCTCGAGCGCGAGCGAGCGCGTCGTGATGCTGACCGCTCCAAGCGGCTGATGGAACCAGATCGACAGCCGCGGTCGGAGGCGCTTGATGAGGCGATAGGCGGCGCGCGATTCCGGTTCCGACAAGCGGCGGCGACCCGAGTAGAAGGCTCTGCCCAGGCGCCGCCAGCGCCAGGGGAAGTTGCGGTTGAGATCGACTCCGTGGGCGTTCCCGCGCGTTCCGGCCGCCCGACCGTCGGGGTTGAGGTTGAGGATGACCCAAAGATCGACGCTCTCCGGCGCGGGCGTTTTCAGTAGGCGCCGCGCGACGGCCACTCCGCCTGCCTCGTTGCCGTGGATCGATCCGACGATCAATACCGTCGGGCCATACGGGTCGCCTCGCTGGTAGGCGTAGATTGCCCGGCCCTGAACGGAGCGGCCGATCAGGTGCCGCGTCGTACCGCGCCCCGCTGCGGGGGCATCGGCGCCGAGGGCGACCGAAACGGCGAGCGCGATTCCTACGGCGATCAAAGTGAAGACGACGGCTCGCTTGCGATTCCTCGCCACGATCGCTCAGCTCGCCTGCTCGAGTCGTTCTTCCATGGAAAGCGCGTGACCGAGCGCGTCCAGCAAGCCGCGCGCCTTGACGAGCGTCTCCTCGACCTCCTCGGCCGGATCGGAGAGCGCGGTCACGGCGCCGCCCACGCCGATCGTGGTCGCCGCGGCGGTCGCGACTATGGCGCGAATGACCACGCAGAGATCGGCCGCGCCGCCAAGCGAGAAGTAGCCCAGTACGCCGGAGTAGACGCCGCGGGCTCCCTGCTCGAAACGGTCGATGATCTCCATTGTGCGCAGCTTCGGGGCGCCGGTCATCGAGCCGGGCGGGAAGGCGGCGCGCACACATGTCACGCTCGATTCGTCCGGGCTCAGCGCGCCGCGGATCGTGCTCACCATCTGGTGCACGGTCGCATAGCTCTCGATCTCGAACAGCTCGCTGACGCGTACGCTGCCGATCTCGCAAACGCGGCTCAGGTCGTTGCGCATCAGGTCGACGATCATCATGTTCTCGGCTCGATCCTTCTCGCTCGAAGCGAGATCGTCCGCGAGCGCGCGGTCTTCGCGAGCTGTCGATCCTCGCCGCCGCGTCCCCTTGATCGGCCTCGACTCGGCCTTGCCTGCGCTGTCGATCCGCAGGAAGCGCTCGGGCGATGAGCTCAGCACACTCAGCTCCGGAAACTGAAGATACGAGGAGTACGGGGCCGGGCAGCTGGACCGGAGCGCACGGTAAGCGCTGAAGGGATCGATCTCCTCGTCGATCGAGAGCATGTTCGTCAAGCAGACTTCGTAGCTCTCGCCTGCTGCGATCTCGGCCTGGCAGCGCCTTACCAGGTGCTCGTACTCGGCCAGCTCGTGCCGGTAGTGAATCGAAGGACGCTCGATCGCCATGGCGGCCGGCCCGATGTTGTCGGGTACTAGCGCCAATGCTTGCAGGGCCTGGCCGGTTGCATCCAGCCACTCGAGCGCCGCCGGCTCGGTCTCCTCCCTGCTCAACGCGAGCAGGTAGATCAGCCCGCCCAGGTGATCGAAGACGAGCATGCGGTCGCAGAAGACGAAGGCTGCATCGGGCGTGGCGGCGGTATTCGCCGCCCGGGCTCCGCAGTCGGCCTTCATCTCGTAGCCGAGATAGCCGACATAGCCGAGCTGGAAATCGAACGGCAGCTCGTCACTTACGAGCGCTCGCCGCGCCAGCTCGCGCTCGAGGTAGTCGAGAAAGGCGATCGATTCCTCGGCGACACCGTCACGTCCGCTGACAACCACTTTCCTGTCGCGCAAGCGGTAGCTGACGTATTCGGCGTGCGGGCCTCTCGCGTCGCCCATGAACGAGAAGCGCGACAAGCCGTCGGCGATCAGGCTCGAGTCGAGCCAGAAGCTGGGCGTCGCCGCGCTGAACAAGGCAGTGAAGGCCGCCTCGGGCGTCACCCGGCTCTCGAGCGTGCGCACCTGCATCTGGAAGCCGCTTTCGTCCACGAGCCAAGGCTACTCGTAGGGTCTCGATTCGGCGCTGGTCGCCGAGTGATCGGTATCGCGCGGCGGCGTAGCACGTGGCTGCCATGGAGGAGCGTTCGCGACGGTGGCAGGGGAGGGCGAAGCGTGAGCGACCAGAGAGAAAACGCCAGTTCGGCGACTATCGCCGTCGTCGGTGACTACGGCGCCGAGCGACCAACGCACAAGGCGACGCAGCAGGCGCTGGAACACGCGGTCGAGCCACCGCTTCGCTTCGAGTGGCTGCCCACCGAACGGGCGGCCGAGCTGGAAGACGCCGAGCTCGCCTCCTTCGCCGGGCTCCTGATCTCGCCCGGCAGTCCCTACCGGAGCATGGACGGCGCGCTCAGGGCGATCAGGGTCGCGCGCGAGCAGGGAGTGCCGCTGCTCGGCACCTGCGGCGGCTTTCAGCACGTGGCGATCGAGTTTGCACGCGACGTGCTCGGCATCGAGGAAGCGGATCACGAGGAATCGAATCCGGATGCCCGCGAGCTGGCGATAGTGAAACTCCCGGTCTCGCTCGCCGGCGGCGAGCACGAGGTCTTCTTCGAGCCGGGCTCCCGTGTCGCCGCGATCTACGGAGTGCCCGCGGCGGTCGAGCCCTTCTTCTGCAGCTTCGGGCTCAACCCGGCGTACCGGGCAAGAATCGAGGCGCGAGGTCTCGCGGTCAGCGGAACGGGCGCCGACGGCGCCGCGCGCGTCTTCGAGCTGCCCGAGCACCCGTTCTTCGTCGCCACGCTGTATGTGCCGCAGGCGCGCTACCGGCCGGATGATCCGCATCCGCTGGTGACGGCGTTCGTTGCGGCTGCTGCTACGCGTAGCTAGTTCTGCTCGAAGATTCGGCCGATCTGGGCGGGCTCACCGCGCGCTTTCTCCCTATTCGGGTTGAAACGCGCTCCGCTTCGGCGTCGCATGACCAGTCGGCGGCTCGGTGCGGTTGCATTCCCGCGTTGGCAGGCCGATGACGTTTGTATATGTCTGCGACCGAAAACGGTTCTGACCGAGCCTTTGTCCGCCTTGCGTGGGCGGTGTTGGGCGTCGGAGCGGCAGGAACCGTCGCTTACGCTTTCGCTCCCTCGAGTAGGGTCGCGGACATCCTTTATTACTCGGTTGGCACGGTCGCGCTCGGGCTCGGCTGGATTGGGATCTTGCGCCGTCGCTTCTCGGGCCGCTGGATCGCGGTTTCGCTGATCCTGGGCGCCACCGCCTGGCTTGTTGCCGACTGGATCTGGTGCCTGCTCGAGCTTTTCGGGTATTCGGTGCCGTTCCCCTCGCCGATCGACGCTCTCTACCTGGCCGGTTATCCGCTTACCCTCGTGGCGCTTGTCTGGTTCTGGCGCCGGCTGATGACGGGAGTACTCGGTGGAATGCTCGAGAGCGTGATCCTCGCGACGGCTTTCAGCATCTTCACCTGGGCGGCCGTGGTCGCCCCGGCCGGCGGCGCGCACCGCGACCTGAGTCTGCTGACAATCACCGCGGTCTCCTACCCGGCGCTCGACGCGATGCTGCTCGTCGGTCTCGCCCAGCTTCTTCTGGTGCCGTCGCTGCGGCGCATGCGATCGCTGCAGGTGTTGACGCTCGGGATAGCGTTGTTCCTCGTTTCGGATGCTTTTTACGCGTTCGGCTCAGTCCGAGACGTTTACGTGGCTAATACCTGGCGCGACAGCGGTTGGCTGCTCGCCTACGTCCTCTGGGGCTTCGCCGGCCTGCATCCGTCGTTGCGAAGGTTTGTCACATCACAGCCGGGCTCGATCCGGCGGCCCTGGGCGTTTAGTACGTCGGTACTCGCTCTGGCTTGTCTCGGCATGCCCGTCGCGATTCTGATCGCCGCACGAAGAAATGCCCTGAATCCCACGGTGTTCCTCGCCCTCGGCTCGTTGATGATCGCCGCCGTCTTTGTGCGGATGGCCCTGATCCTGCGGGTCCAGCAGCGCCGTGAGGACGAGCTTGCGGAGACGCTCGAGAAGCACCGGACGCTGATCGAGGCGGCGCCGCTTGCGATCATCGCGGTCGGGAGAAAGCATCTCGTCACGCTCTGGAATCCCGGCGCCGAGCAACTCTTCGGCTGGCCGGCGGAAGAGGCAGTCGGCAAGCCGTATCCCCTCTGCGCGAGCGCGGAGGTAAGCGAAAACCTCGATCGAATCCTCGCCGGCGAAGCCTTCCACGGCGAGTCCGAACGGCTGCGAAAGGACGGCTCGACGGTCGAGGTCACCGTCTCGTCGGCGCCGCGCCGGAACCAAGCGGGAGAGGTCGTCGGCGCCGTCAGCCTGTTCCTCGACATCAGCGAGCGCAAAGCCCTCGAAGAGAAACTGCGTCACTCGCAGCGGCTGGAGACGGTCGGACAGCTTGCAGGCGGTGTCGCGCACGATTTCAACAACCTGCTGACCGCCATCACCGGCTACTGCAACCTCTCGCTCGAACGCGCGAACGGCGATCAGGAGCTGGCTCACGATCTGCGGGAGATCGCGCGCGCCAGCGACCGCGCGACCGGATTGACCCGGCAGCTGCTCGCCTTCGGCCGCCGCCAGGTACTACGGCCCACCGTTTTCGATCTCAATCAAGCCGTGACCGAGATGGAGGCCATCCTCGGTCGGTTGCTCGGTGAGCAGATCAGGATCGTCCACACGCTCGAGCCCTCAGGGTGCCCCGTCAAGATCGACCAGGGACAGATCGAGCAGGTGCTGATGAACCTCGCCGTCAATGCCCGCGATGCGATGCCGCAGGGCGGCACGCTCAGCTTCGTGACGGAGAGCGCCGACCTGACTGCATTGCAGGCCGAGCCACTGGAGCTCCAAGCCGGCGTTTACGCGCATCTGCGCGTTTCCGACACCGGTCATGGTATGGACGAAAAGACCTGCTCGAGCGCCTTCGAGCCATATTTCACCACCAAAGACGTCGGTAAGGGCAGCGGGCTCGGCCTCGCAACCGTCTACGGCATCGTGAGCCAAAGCGGTGGCCGGATCAGCGTCGAGAGCAAGCTTGGTGAAGGCACGAGCTTCGATATCTACCTTCCGCGCAGCGAGCTCGAGCCATCAGCTTCCTCCGACGCGGACGATCAGCCGATCGCGGGCGGCTGCGAGCGCATCCTGCTCGTCGAGGACGAGCCGGGAGTTCGCGAGATCACAGCCCGGATGCTCGCGCGACGGGGTTACGAGGTAATCGTCGCCGCGGAGCCGAAGCAGGCGATCGCGCTCGCGGCCCAGGTCGAGTTCGATCTTCTCGTCACCGACGTCGTATTGCCGGGCATGGACGGACAGCGACTTGCGACCGAGCTCCGCAGCCGCAAACGCGAGCTCCGCGTCGTCTACGTCTCGGGCTACCCCCGCGACGGGCTGGTTGAGGGCGAGCTCAACGGGAGAACCCGGTTCTTGCAGAAGCCCTACTCGACCGACGAGCTCGCCCTCACTGTTCGCGGCGCGCTAGATACGAGCTTGGTCGCCGGCGCTTCGCGCTAGAGACCGCCGCGGGGCGACCACAAATGTCGCAGCGGCAACAGCCCGTCTTGGGACGACGAGTCACTAGGTAAAAGCGGCCGACTTTCAACTAGCTACAGCCGGTGTTCGTCCCGCAGTCGCGGCACGTATAGCAGCTGCCCGTCCGCACCATGCGGCCGCCGCAGCGGGCGCACTCGACCGCGTCTTCCCAGCTGTTGAAGAGCGCCTTCTGGCCGGGCGGGGGCATCTCGGCCGGAGCCGGGTCACCGCCCTGGCCGGGGCTGCCGCCGTTCGTGTAGGCCTGGGCCATCCGCTGCCTAACCTCGAGCGAGAGGATGCCCAGCTCCTCCTGTTGATCGACGGTGAGGAAGCGCTTGCCGAGCCAGCGGAAGATGTAGTCCGGTAGCGACTTGGCGATGCGGATGTCGGCATCGTTGGTGTCGCCTGCGGGATGGAAGCGCATGTGCGCGTACTTGGAGACGAAGACCTCGAGCGGCACGCCGTACTGGAGCCCGAGCGAGATCGCGATCATGAACGCGTTCATCAGCCCGGCCAGGGTGGTGCCCTCCTTGGCGATGTCGACGAAGACGTCGCCGGCCGTGCCGTCGTCGTAGACGCCGACGTGGATGTAGCCCTCGTAGTCGCCGACGCGGAACTTGCGCCCGATCTCGGTGCGCTCGTCGGGCAGGCGATGGCGCTGAGGCGCCGCCAGCATCGGGAGGGCGCCGGTCAGCATGGCCGCGCTCTTGTCGGCCTTGCCGGAGAGCGGCTGGGCGACCTTGGAGCCCTCGCGGTACAGCGCGATCGCCTTGACGCCGAGCCTCCAGGCATCCTCGAGCAGCTGCATGACGTCCTCGACCGCGGCCGACTCCGGCATGTTCACCGTCTTGGAGATCGCGCCCGAGATGAAGGGCTGAACGGCGCCCATCATCTTCACGTGGCCGACGTAGTGAATGGAGCGCTCGCCGACTGCGCAGTCGAACACGGGATAGTGCTCGTTCTTCAGGTGGGGCGCGCCGACGACGGTGTTGCGCTCGTCGATGAAGGCCTCGACCTCGGCGCCTTCGGCGGGCGAGTAACCGAGCTTCTCGAGCGCCATCGGCACCGTCTTGTTCACGATCGTGATCTCGCCGCCGCCGACCAGCTTCTTCGACTTGGCCAGCGAGAAGTCGGGCTCGATGCCGGTGGTGTCGCAATCCATCATGAAGCTGATCGTGCCGGTCGGTGCGAGCACGGTCGACTGGGCGTTACGGAAGCCGTGCGCCTCGCCCAGGTCGAGTGCCTCGTCCCAGGACTTGCGACAGGCTGAAAGGAGCTCGCGCGGGACGGACTCGTCGTTGTCGATGTTGCCGACCGCGGCCCGGTGCTTGGAGACGACGCTGAGCATCGCGCCGGCGTTCTTCTGGTAGCTGGCGAAGGGGCCCATGCGACTGGCGATCTCGGCCGACTTGCGGTAGGCGCGCCCGGTCATCAGCGCCGTGATAGCGGCGGAGTAGGCGCGGCCCTCGTCGGAGTCGTAGGGCAGCCCGCGCGCCATCAGTAGCGCGCCGAGATTGGCGAAGCCGAGCCCGAGCTGGCGGAAGGCGCGCGCGTTTCGCTCGATCTCGGGCGTCGGGTAGCTGGAGTAGCCGATCAGAATCTCCTGCGCCAGGAAGACGACGTCCACGGCGTGCTCGAAGGCTTCGATGTCGAGCTCGCCGTCGTCCTCGCGGCGGAACTTCATCAGGTTGAGCGAGGCGAGGTTGCAGGCCGAGTCGTCGATCGACATGTACTCGGAGCACGGGTTGGAGGCGTTGATCCGGCCCGAGTTGGGAACCGTGTGCCACCTGTTGATGGTCGTGTCGTACTGAATGCCGGGGTCGGCGCATTCCCAGGCGGCGGCGGCGATCTGGCGCAGTAGCTCGCGCGCCTTGGTGGCCGCGACGACCGCGCCGTCAACCCGGGCGGTCAGGTTCCAGTCGGCGTCGTCCGCGGCCGCCTGCATGAAGGCATCGGTGACCCGGACCGAGTTGTTGGCGTTCTGGTACTGGACCGAGGCCCAGTCGGGCGAGTCGAGCGACATGTCGTAGCCGGCCGCCTCGAGCACGCGAACCTTCTTCTCCTCCTTGGCCTTGCACCAGATGAACTCTTCGATGTCGGGATGGTCGACGTCGAGGATCACCATCTTGGCCGCGCGCCTCGTCTTGCCGCCGGACTTGATCGTGCCCGCGGAGGCGTCGGCGCCGCGCATGAAGGAGACCGGCCCGGAGGCGTGACCGCCCTTGGAGAGCTGCTCCTTGGAGGCGCGCAGGCGCGAGAGGTTGACCCCGGCCCCGGAGCCGCCGCGGAAGATGACGCCCTCGCGCCGGATCCAGTCGAGGATCGAGTCCATGCTGTCCTCGATCGAGAGGATGAAGCAGGCCGAGCACTGCGGCTTCTCCTCGAAGCCGACGTTGAACCAGACCGGCGAGTTGAAGGCGGCGAGCTGGTTGACGAGGATCGCCTTCAGCTCGGCCTCGAAGGTCTCGGCCTCCTCCTCGTTTGCGAAGTAGCCGCCCTTGCGGCCCCAGGCGCCGATCGTCGTGACGACGCGCCCGATCATCTGCTTGACGCTCCACTCGCGCTCGGGCTCGCCCATCTTGCCGCGGAAGTACTTCTGGGCGACGATGTTGGTAGCGGTCTGCGACCAGAAGCGCGGGAACTCCACGCCCTTCTGCTCGAAGGCCGCGCCCTCCTTGCCCGGGATGAAGGCGTCGCGCACCTCCCACTCGATCTCGTCGAACGGGTCGCGCCCGGGGATGGTGAAGTAGCGGCGCACGCCGAGATTCGCTTCCGCATCGATCACGACGTTCTCCAGCTCTTTCTCCGTCGCCTCAACCGGTGTCTCTTTGGCTGTCGCCATCTCGCCTCTCCCTCTCTGAAACGGACTCCTGGGGACTTCCTACGGCCGGCTGAGCACCCGATTTTGCGGGCAATTGACCGACGGACCTCGGAACGATAGGAGCCTTCCCGGACGTAACCTATTTTACCTGTAAAACACGTGTTTCCCGGTGCCAGTTTGGGCACCGCTCGGGGTGGCCGAAAAGCCCGACTCCCGCTACCACCTCCGACCCGGGCTCAACCCTACCCGTTCGCGCCGCTCTCGAAGCGGTACCCCATGCGCGGCTCGGTGAGGAAGTAGCGCGGCCGCGAGGGGTCGGGCTCGAGCTTGCGC
>Ga0209014_10002392_pt1 | contig 10901 bp, 7 predicted proteins | sample BarGraNGADG00212_FD_184491 | JGI IMG/M metagenome (GOLD analysis project Ga0209014, IMG submission 184491) | Arctic peat soil microbial communities from Barrow, Alaska - Barrow Graham LP Ref core NGADG0002-212 (SPAdes) (version 2) | ecosystem: Environmental > Terrestrial > Soil > Wetlands > Peat... | reverse complement strand
AGTACCTACCGCGTCCCCGCCAATGGCCGTCACCGTTGTCGGCGTCACCGGCGAAAATGCGGGCGTTTTATTCCGGTGATGACAGCTCCGGTCGCGCGACCGGAGAAATCTCGCTCGAAGTGCTGAATACGCTGATCCACGCCCTGCTTCAATGAGGCTCCGGTCGCGCGACCGGAGAAATGTGACATCCTCCCGGCAAAAGAGATTGTCTTCCTCGCTTCAATGAGGCTCCGGTCGCGCGACCGGAGAAATGCCGGAACCGGACAATACGGAACGATTTCAATTATGCTTCAATGAGGCTCCGGTCGCGCGACCGGAGAAATGCGTAGTACATGCGGAACGTCTGCGTAGTGCCGAGCGGGCTTCAATGAGGCTCCGGTCGCGCGACCGGAGAAATGGCGTCGGCACAGCGGCACACTGGAAGGCCACCACGCTTCAATGAGGCTCCGGTCGCGCGACCGGAGAAATGCGAAAGCCCCGTGTTTGACGTGTCCGGGCTCTATGGCTTCAATGAGGCTCCGGTCGCGCGACCGGAGAAATAGCCACCCCTTCATCCTATTCAATTATCAAAGATCTTTCCAGCACAACGCGAGCGGTGTCCGTCACCTCTCCAGAGCCCACTGGACTATCCTCACCCTTCACCTGCAACCTCCCGCAAACAAACCCGATCCATCTCGCGAGCGCCTCCCCATGTTTCCGCGCCGCACCACCGCTCGCGACCCCTACCGTGTCGTAAAAACAGGATATTCCGCAATCTCACCATCCAACACCCGCGCTAGCAGCCGCGCCTGAATTTCCAGTAGACGCCGATAGCTCACCCGGTAATCAAATAGAGGATGGGTCACCAGGGTATCCATCCGCATCTCGTAGGCTCGCAGAAAACCCTTGCGACCGCCAGCCGTCAGCGCCACTGCATTGCCGGCCCGCACGAAATCGCGCGGCGACACCATACCCGTGTTCACGGCCGTCAGCACCGCCGAGTCGGCGATCAATGGACGGAACGGTTCCATCAAATCCAACGCCAGCGCCGGCCGCCCGAAGCGCGGCTGGTGATAGAAGCCAATGTACGGATCGAACCCCACCGCATAGCATGCCACCGTCAGGTCCTTCGCCAGCAGACTGTACCCCAGCGAAAGTAGCGCATTGATCGGGTCGCGCGGTGGCCGCCGGTTGCGCCCTTCGAAGTCGAACGAAAATCCGACGGCATTTTCCGCTTCGTCCGGCTTGATCATCCCGCTGAAGTCGCCGAAAAAGAGTCGTGCGGCGTTACCCTCAATCCCCAGCAACTCATCCAGACGGGACGCCCTCTCAGCGCGCTCCGCCATCTCTTTTAGTCCGGCCAGCGTGTTCCGGTTCGGCTCGATGTGATTCCGCTGTAGCAGCGTCCTCTGGTTGCGCACCTTCCCCGCCACCAGGCGCCGCGAAAGCGCCAGCGCAAAATACTCCTGCTCCGCCAGCCGGAACTGATTCCGCCGCAGAAACACGTTGCGCTCGTTCAGCCCCATCGTGATCCCGTAGAACCACTCGCCCATCGAGAAGTAGCAGACCGGTACCTCCGCCTCGCACAGCGCCTGCACCGCCTGCGTCGAGATCTGCACGTTCCCCATCAGGCTCACCTGGCACGTCTCGCCGACCCGCACCTCCTGCACCAGCCTGTCGTTTTCTTTCACCTGCAGGACACCGCCCGACTTGCCCACGCGCACGCCTTGCGTATTCAGATACAGCGGGCGCATCTCGCTGCGCGGCGTCACTAGCGGGCGCACCTCTCGCCGCACCGACTTCCGCGGAGCGCCATCGAACAGCACCAGTTGCCGCGCTTCGCGCTCCTCCTCGCCCGCCGCGCGCAGCGTTTCATCGGGCAGGCAAATGCCCACCAGCGAACATCCGGGGCACTTCGGCGAATCCTCCAGCGGCGGCGGGATCACACCCTCCGCAGCAGTGCTCCAGGCGCGCGCGATCAGTGCCTCGGTCGAAGCCATCAGCTCTTCATCGAACGCCACTCGTACGCGCTGGCCCGTCTTCTTGTAGTAAACGATGCCCTCCTCGCACCGGTATCCGTTGTCGCGCAACACGATTGCCTGCACCGCCAGTTGCGCCCGGTCGGAGGGCCATAGTTCCAAACCGTCCGGCCCTTCGCGCGGGCGCCCGCGCTTGTAATCCACCGGTGTGACCACCCCGGCCTCGGCTTCCACCAGGTCCAGCTTGGCGATCACCTTCAGCCGCTCGCTCGAAAGCGTCACCGATCGCGAATGGATCGTCTCCGGCAGATCCTCGGACGCCGGCAGCGCATCCTGCTTACGGTCCACGCGCTTGTGCTGCGCCGAGCCCTCGACGGTGTCGGATCTCTCCTCGAAGACCCCCTCCACCCACTCATAAAAGAAGAGACGCGGGCAGTAGCAGAACTCGTTGACCATCCGCGCCGGCAGATAGTCCGGTAAATCGCTTTGTCTCTCCGCAAGAACCGGCAGTGCTCCCATAAGGCCTCACACGATGATGCACGGCGCGTCGATAGCGGCGTACGGTTTGCCAATGGCTGTGATCACGCGGTCGCCGCGCCCTTCCGCCGGACCGAGATTGACGAACAGCACCTGGTCTTCGGCATGGTTGATAATCGCCGTCAACTCCGCCCGGCATTTCACCAGGTCCATGGCAGTTAGCTGGCATTCGAACACGGAGTATTGCAGGTGGTCCCCGTAGGCACGCATGGTCTGGAAAACCTTGCGCAAGCGTTTGTCGTCGCAGATGTCGTAGCAAACCAGGTAGGAAGTGCGCATAAGACCTACACCGCGCGAGCCGGCCGGAAGCTCACCTTGAAGTTCGCACCCTGGCCGATTTGCACACGTTGCACTCGAAAGATATCCTCAATCCCTCTTGCGCGCAATGCCCCCCGTTCGGGCTCATCCTCCTGGATCTCTCGCAAGCCTAGTAACGATCGGACGGTATCCATACTCGCCCACTGGGTCCAGATCGGCCAGGTGAACTCATGCGCTCGGCTGCGCCTTTGAAAGCCCGTAGTTCTCAGCTCGGCTCCTGCCGGCGCTGTCGGCAGCAACGGCAGCGCCTCAAAGGCCAGCCGGTTGGCCCCCCATACGCTAGAGACACCGCCGATGCTCGGATTGCGCCAGCGTAGCGCATACTCTTTCGCGTCGTCCGGATCCCAACGTAGTGAGAGGCCTGCGTCCGCGTAACGCCACGGCCCGAATAGCGCCTCCCGTAAGTGCTGCGCCTCGCAGGAATCGGCCAGCCCCTTCGCTGTCCCGAGAAAATCCTGATGGCCAGAGCCCGTGATGAAACATAGTTCGCTAAACCGGATGCGTCCCTTCTTTTCGTCCGCACATGCCTCACTTCCAAAGGCCGCGATGAAATCCGCCCCTCTCCGATCTTTGGGAGACACATGGTCCTTCACGAGTGCGGCCACTTCCTCGAAGAGTTCGGGCGCCACCGTGAGGTTCTTGCCTAGCCGGCTGAAAGCTTCCAGGGGCGCCCACGGCGCTTCCTTGTGCAATGCGCTGCAAAGCTCCGCCTCGTCCTCCACCGGCAGGCCCGAGACCTCCGGTCGCCATCCACCATCATGGATCCACCTCATCCGAATGCCCTGGTCACACCAGAGCAGATCGCAAATCCGTCCCGCTCCCAGGGCCGCCAGGAACGCCAGCGGATTCGATCCCTCGATTCCGCGAAACACCAACGTGCTCATGCTTTCTCCTTGCTGGCTTTCCAATCCGCCAGCCGCAGGATCGATTCCAAATACGCCAGTCCCCACCATCCATAGCTTCGGGTCAACTTCCAGAACCGGTCGGATACACCGCTTTCCAGCCGGTGGGCCGCCTGCTCCCTCCGCTGCTGCGCCGTGATATGCCATCCGTTATAAAGAAGGTCCGATCCTTCGTCCTCCACCACGGGAGCGAATGGACGGCACCGCCCGTGGTGACTCGCGATCAGATGCAACGCCAGATCGTCTGCTGCTGCATCGCGATCCTGCGCCGCCAGCAGCAGCGACACCAGTTCGTGGCGAAAGTCGTCCGGCAATTCGCTCCGCCGCCATTGCGCCCGGCGCTCCGCTCGGCCTGCAATCGCGCCGCCTTTTGCGAGCAGCTTCGGCGCCAATTGCCCGGCCCATGAGTCTCCGCCCAGCAGAAGCGCCTGAAACCGGCAGTCCGCTTTGCCGCAATCGTGCAATTCAGCCGCCCGCGTCAGGCTCGCCCGTAGGCCATCGTTCGGGATCAGCGCCGCAGCCACCTCCTTCAATGCCTTCGTAACGTCGCTCAGATGCCGGTCCAGAAATATCGGCTTGCCCGCCGAACTCTCGTCCCCTCCGGAATCGGCTTCCACAGACCGCTGCGATAAAACCCAACCCGAATGTTTTTCGCCGGGGTACGCCGATGCCTTGACCCCCTTCGGTATCCGCGCCAGCGCATCCTTGAGCCAGCCCGGTGCATCTTCGCTCAACTGCGCGCCGTAAGCCCTGACGCTGGCGATCAGGGATTCCTCATCGGACTCTCCATCTTTAACTGCCTTCAATATCTCCGCTTTGGCCTCATTCTCCGGCCAGTTCTCGATCAGCTTCGGATGAAGCCGCAGTACCCAGCCCCGCCGGCGCATCTGCCAGCGAGCCAGATCCGCTACATCTGCCGGCTTGGAAGGGGGCTTATGCCCCAACGCGTCCCAGCCCCCGTCCTTTGCCGCCAGAATCAAAGTGTCGCCGGGCTGTATTTCCACGCTCTCATCTCCGCCCCACCGCAATACCGGAACCCTCGCGCCGCCTTCCGGAACCTCCGATTCTTCGTCCGCCCCTTCCACGTCCGAACCCTCCTCGGCTCCGCCTCCACTCATCCAGGCGCGGAAATCCCGTAGTGTTACAGGCATCGCCTCCGCTGCAACCGGAGGGCACAGCCCGACGATTTCCGCCCACTGACCCAACGGTGCGTCATTTAAATCGGTTCGCCACACTACCTGTACTTCCGGCGATCCTTTGTCCTCCTTTCCGTGCAGGAACAGACGCACATCCGGTTCCAACGCCGGTCGCGGCGAAGTCTGTGCCAGCACGTCCAGATGTGCCGGCAGCAACACAGGCGCGTGTGTCGCTTCGCGTCGCAGCCCCGCCGCCGCCTCACCCGCCAGCATCAATCTCTCGCGCACGGTCTTGTCGCCCCCTTCCGAGCAGATCCCGAAATCCGCCACGTCGCCGGCGGTCTTCAGCCATTGCCACGTCTTTGTCAGTGCGTCGCCGTAAATGGGATCGCTGTACTTTTCATCCGTCATCGGTGAAGCAATCACCACACGACCCTGCGCCGCCACACCCGACGCCCACAATTCTCCGATCCGGTCCAGCCGCCCGAACCTCTGCACCAGGGCGTCGATACTCGCGCACTCGGTCACCACGGCATCGAAGTCCAGGTCCGCCCCTACCTCCAAGCACTGCGTTGCCACAACAAACACGGGGTCGCCATCCGGCTGCCGCGGCTTGCCGGAGAGCATCGCCTCAAGATCGTCCGGCAAGGGCGAGCGGTCTACTGGCCGCATCCGGCCCATCAAGAGATGCACCTGAAGCCCGCGTTCCCGCAGATCGTCGTACACGTACCGCGCCGTCTTCACGCGATTGACCATCACCGCGATGCGCCGCAGCCCCGGTTCCTTCGATTGGCGCACCGCCTCATCCGCCAGGTCCGCCGCCAACCTTGCGGAGTCTTTGATGCGGGCCTTGCTCACCATCAGCTTCGCCGGTTTTGGCGCATGCAGCCGCTTGTGCAATTCCGGGTGCCCCAGGTCGTCCGCATCCAGCCGAAATGTATCTGCGGAGTCGCGTCCCGGCGTGGCCGTCATTTCCACAAACGCAAAAGGCGTCTTGAGATTCGTCCGCGCCCACTCGCGATACCCTTTAACCGCTCGTAGCGTCTCCGAGAACGGACGCGAACAATGAGCCTCGTCCAAAAGAATCAACGAGTCGTTCGTTACCAGCGAAGCGTGGATCGGCAGCGTATAGTCCCATACGCCGTACCCGCGAAATAGCAGCCGCGACCCAGTCTGGTCCACCGTGCTCGCGATCAGCGTCGGCTCGAGCGGGCTGCGCACCCACGAATCGTCCCGGTAAATCCCCCCCCGCATCTGGTAGGTGTCGAGCGGGCACTCGTCATGCCCCATCTCACGAAGCCGTTCGGCCACCAGTCTTAGCACGCCGCCTTCCGCCGCGCACAGTTTTCTCGCGATGTCTTTCATCCGTTCGAAAGCCGCATCTACCACCACCCGGCGATCTACCACGAAGAAGACCCGGCGCGGACCGTGTCGTCTCACCGCCATCGCGAACACCGCTACATCCAGGCAAGCCGTCTTGCCGCTTGCCGTAGGCAGGTCGAGCGCCTCGGGCCAATCGCCCGCACACACAAGCTTCGCGAGCCGCTCCTGCCATGGGAACGGGTCCTTTCCGTGCAATTCCTGGAAGAACGCCCGAAAGTCGCTGGACTTCAGTTCGTCGTTCATGCCCGATACTCCACTACCGGCCGGAACAGACCGTAGCCGCGGAATCGCCCACGTCCTACCAGCATCGGTCCGCTAACCGGCTGGGCGAATCTCGCTACCACGTGGGTCTGGTACCGGCATAGATTGGCGCCGCCTTCTGCAAAGGGCGGCATCGCCATCGCGTGGCCTGCGCCTGAAACTGCTGAGACGCTGCGCACCTCGATAACCTCCGGCTCAGGAAACTGCGCGGAGACGAAAGCCTCTCTCACGATTCGCTCCACATCGCCCTCCCGTTTCTTCGGGTGGTGATGCAGCACCACGGGCGTGACACTCGCCCAGACCAGGCTCGGTTTCGTCCACCTCAGGCGTTGCAAGCTCAGCCGAGGCCGTTCGCGGGTCTCGCGCTGCAGCTCCCACTTCCAGATCATGTTTCCGTGACGATCCCGTCTCCACAGATCCACCGGCTTTTCTTCGCCGGTGTCTAGATCGAAAAATAAAGGACCGAGAACGCGCCGCAGTTCCGCCGAATTCTTCAATCCCCTCGGAAGAGCCATGCCCAGCCCCAGGACGTGGCCGTCGGCATGATCGAAATCCACGTACGGCAAAGGAAAGAACGCAGCATGATTCTCCAGGCTCGGCGATCCTGCCCGGTCATGCCCGCTCAGCCACTCCGGCGGGTCGACCGCCGCCTTCATCGCTGCGTCTCGCAAAGCGCCCGTGAGTTGAAGCGTCGACTCCAGCCCCAAGGTCATCCCCTCGAACTTCGTCAGCACCACGAAGTCTTCGTCGAGCGGCCCATCCACCACTGTTGCCGCCACATCCAAACCGCACGCCCGGCCGTACCCTTGCCACTTGACGAGTATCGGCCTCCTGGACTCCGGCATGCCGTTTGGGAACTTTTCTTTGAGCTCGCTCTTGAGGGCAGCCTTCTGCTTCCCCTTAGATCCCCCGAGAGCCTCGGCAAGCGCACCGTGTTCCTGAATCGCTTTGCCGTTGAACGCTACCTCCAGCGAACGCAGCGTGCCGCCTTCTGTGACTCGCATGCGCGAGTCCTGGAGTCCTTCACCGGGGAGCCAGTTGGGTGCGGGCTCCTGCCCTTCAGGCACCACCCACATCTGTACCGCCGAACTGGAGTGGCCAATCCGCGTTACCTTCCGGCAAAGCCGTTCCAGTGCCGCGCGAATCTCCATGTCGGGCTCGCCGTTCCAAACGAAGTAGACGCACTCTTCGCGGGGTCGCGTTCGCGGAAACGCGCGGTCTTGGCGCGCGCGCCGAAGAATCCCACCATGGTCGTCGTTCACCGGCACATAGGCTCTCACGATGCTTCGCTCGTCGGCATCGCTCGCGCGCAAGGCCGGCGCAGGTGCGGCCTCAATCCATTCGAGCGCCAATCGTTCCCCCGCCGCCTCGCCGCCTTCGAAGTGCCCCGCCGCCATTGCCATGAAGGTTCGGCCCCAGTGCGGCGGCCATTCCGGCTGCTGCCGGGCTAGGTTGGTCGCCGCCGCATACCCGGTCAGATATCGAATGCCCAGCGCGATCATGACGCCTCCGTCTCATCTTCCGCCGACATTACCTCCTGACTCTTCCGGATCAGGGCAGTCAGTTCCGGAGTCGGCTTCAGCGTCAGCTTCTCCTCCATCCAGGTAAGCTTCGCTCCTTTCGCTGCGGCGACAGCTTCGTTCAGAAGCGCAATCGCCGCCGCGCTGTCCACTGTGTAAGTCTTGGCTGCCGCACCGGGGCCATCGAGCAGTTCCCAAACGCGAGGTGCAACCGGACGGAGACTGCACCGCGACCGCAAACTCGTGCCCCGTTCGCTCGCCAGCACACCTGCACACAGGCCCATCGCCGCCAGCACCGTGCGCGCGGCGTCGTCGCGCTTCGCGTCATTCTTCCCGTCACTCGGGAACCGCAGCTTCCGCAGAGCGCCCAACGACACCACGGTCGTCCGCTCGGCAAACCGGCAACGAACGCCGCCGTTGGTGCTGTCGAACGGGATGTTGCCGTGATTGAGCTCCGACGGGCGGACCGGGTTCTTAGCCTTCTCGGCGGCTAGTTGGAATCCGTCCCCAGTTCTAACGAGCGGGACGTCTTTGCTCGCGCTGATCGGATCAATCCGGTATCCTGAGCGTTCTTTCACCACCAGGGCATCCACCCCGACGATCTCCGAGATGTAAGCGCGTTCGAATTTGGCGCCCAATCCACCAGGCTTCTCGGGCGATCCCCACATGCCGAACACCAGGGCCGTCGGGCACAGTTCGTAAATAGCGGTCGCATTCCAGAGATTGGAGCGCCCCCACCGCGCGGCATAATCCGACTTGGAGAACCGCGTGCCATCGGGCAACATGCTGTCGCGCAAGATAGCATCGGCCAGGCGATGCGGCACTTCCAGACTGGTGAGGTTCGGCAAATCCTTCTGGAATTGCTGATTGGCTTCGCTAAAATCGACCTCGATCAGCGGAAGCCTGATCTGTTCCCGCTCAATGGCATGGAGCAACGCCAGTTCAGCGGCATTCGCTTCCGACTGAACCGAGTTGAGCAGGACACACTCGACCTCGCGCTCGGTTCCATCATCGGAAGCTAGCCGCCTCTTCTCTGTCGCGTATTTGCCCTTATCGTACGTGGAGGGAAATACCTTCCCGCCTTCCCCTTCAATCGGTTGAAGTTTAGTAATCGACCGGAGCGCAGCCGCGCTCCCGCCCATAGCGGCCGACAGTGCGGCCAAAGTCAGATTCTCAGACATTAGGTTTCTAACCTCCTTAACATAGTTCCAAGGATGCCCGGTAGACGAACTCGCCAGCCTGGCGGCAAGAGTTCCCCGACCGAAAACACGATTCGCCGCCAACCTTGCGTCTTGTGGACTGGATTTGGGTTTATCATCCCCAGAAAGGATCATATTCCGGAACGGGCTCTGTGTCAACAGTAAGTTTTTCAAAAGGCTATTAGATATAAGCACAACTACGATTAGGGTGTTTACCTGTATGAACCCAAAGCAAAACAAACCTGCCCGTTGTTCAAGGGAGACCGGCGCCAGGCACGAGCTATTCCCAGAGGTGCCCGGCGCTTTAATGAGGCCGCAGTCGGATGACTGCGGAAACGTACAAACCGCTCGCCCCTGCAAAAGGCAATGAGCTACCTTCAATGTGGCCGCCTAGCAGGCAGAACGACACCACAATATCACAAGAAGTCCATCTTGTTGCCGCAAAACTGAGCAAACCCTTTCGGTGAGCACGCCCGGCATTTTGCCACTCGATGCGAGCGCCGAGGCGATATTCCATTCCACGAGCCTTCGCTGGTGGTTTTGTGCCGGTTTTGTTGCCGCTTTTGTGTCAACGGCAGGTCGCGGCGGCTGGCTGGCTTCTGTTCCTTTCGGCGAATCGGCATCTACGGCGTGTTGACGTACTACCCAGCACCAGCGCGAGATCGGGATCCGCGCGGCGCTGGAATGCTGGACGCCGGCCTGTTGCTTGGAGTGGCAGGTTCGGTAGCCCCACGCTCGGTGGTGGCGGCAGCGCTACGCGTGAAACCGCTGGGCCAGGGTGGTGATGTCAGCGGTGCCCTTGCGCTGGCCGTAGTCGGCCTGGCGGCGTGCGCGCTGCCGGTTTGCCTTAGCCACCATGGGGGCCGTCCGCGCTATCTCACTAGACACGCAGCAAGCTGTTCCAGGCACTCGACGGCTGCCGCCAGCGCGTCCCGCTCGGCCTTCAGGTCCTGGATGATGCGGTTGATGTCCGCCTTACGCCGCCTTCAGCAGCCTCGCGACGTACTCGTGCCGCCACGCCGAACCTTGCCGGGTCCGAATCTTCAGCCGGTTCAACTGGTCGGCGATCTTCCGGAGTGATTTGCCGCCCTTCCTGAGCCGGTGAATCCGCTCCAAGATCGCCTGCTCGCCCGGTTCCGGTTCCACATGGCGCTTGTCGGCGGCTTGCCGGTAGCCGTACGGGGCATTGCCGACGAATTCCAGCTTTGCCTTCTTGTGCCGCATGGCGTCCCGCGTTCGCTCTCCGATGGCTTCCCGCTCCCACTGGCTGACTGAGACCATAATGTTCAGGACCAACCTGCCGGAGGCGCTGCCGGTGTCCAGGGACTCGGCGACCGAGACCAGCGAGACGCCCCGGCGCTGGAACTGCTCCAACAGGACGGCCAGGTCCTTGACGGATCGGGTCAGTCGGTCTAATTTGGCGACGATCACCATGCCGATGGCCCGCGACTGGACCATTTCGAGGATGCGGACCATGCCGGGCCGGTCGAGATCCTTGGCGCTCTCACCGGCGTCAACCAAGACGTCCAACAGCTCGACATCATGGACGGTGGCCATTGCCCGGATCTTCTCCACCTGGGCTTCCAGCGAAACACCCCGGTCCGCCTGCTTGTCTGTCGAGACCCGCACGTAACCAATCGCGTTTGTTTTCATAGCCAAGAACCATTTCAACACGCGAAATATGGCG
>Ga0209014_10002389_pt1 | contig 10905 bp, 6 predicted proteins | sample BarGraNGADG00212_FD_184491 | JGI IMG/M metagenome (GOLD analysis project Ga0209014, IMG submission 184491) | Arctic peat soil microbial communities from Barrow, Alaska - Barrow Graham LP Ref core NGADG0002-212 (SPAdes) (version 2) | ecosystem: Environmental > Terrestrial > Soil > Wetlands > Peat... | reverse complement strand
TCCTCGGCGGGATCGTCAACTACATCCTGACCCACGAGAAGTACTTCCGCGACTATGTTGTCGCCTACACCAACGCGGCCACACTCGTCAGCGAGAACTTCAAGGACGTCGACGAGCTCGACGGCGTCTTCTCCGGCTACGACCCCGAGACGAGCACCTACGACCCGACCTCGTGGGCTTACCAGGGGGCAGCCGAGCAGGCCGCGGGAGGGGCCGGGCAGGCAGCGGCCCAGGGTGACGACACGGGCAAGGCCCAGCACGGCCATCGCGCCGGTGATGTGCTGGGCGGCCAGGGTGCTGCCCATGAGGGCTCCACGGATGTGGAACGGGACGAGACGCTGCAGGACCCGCGCTGTGTGTTCCAGGTTCTCAAGCGCCACTATGCCCGCTACACGGCCGAAATGGTCGAGCGCTTGTGCGGCGTCTCCGAGGAGGACTTCATCGCGGTGTGCGAGGCGGTGACGACCAACAGCGGCCGCGACCGCACCACAGCCTGGGTCTACTCGGTGGGCTGGACGCAACACTCCGTGGGCGTGCAGTACATCCGCGGCGCGGCGATCATCCAACTGCTGCTTGGCAACATGGGCCGTCCAGGTGGTGGCATTCTCGCGCTGCGCGGGCACGCGAGCATCCAGGGCTCGACCGACATCCCGACGCTGTTCAACATCCTGCCCGGCTACCTGCCAATGCCGGTGGCAGGCCCGCACGAGTCGCTGGAGGAGTACCTCTCGACGATCTCCAGCGCCCACCAGAAGGGATTCTGGACCGAGGCAAGATCCTACACAGTCAGCCTGCTCAAGGCGTGGTGGGGAGATACCGCAACCGAGGAGAACGAGTTCCACTTCGACTATCTCCCCCGGCTCACCGGCGACCACGGTACCTACCAGACCGTGTTGAACATGCTCGACGACCTCGTCGAGGGCTATTTCCTGCTCGGACAGAACCCCGCGGTGGGGTCGGCGCATGGACGCCTACAACGCCTCGGTATGTCGCACCTGAAGTGGCTCGTGGTGCGGGACTTCAACCTCATCGAGTCCGCGACATTCTGGAGGGATGGCCCCGAGATCGCGACCGGTGAGCTGCGTACGCAGGACATCGGCACCGAGGTCTTCTTCTTTCCCGCGGCCTCACACGTTGAGAAGGACGGCACGTTCACCCAGACCCAGCGGATGCTGCAGTGGCACCACCAAGCGGTCGAACCGCCTGGCGACGCCCGCAGCGATCTGCACTTCATCTACACCCTCGGCGAGAAGATCCGGCAGCGGCTGGCGGGGTCCGGTGACGAGCGCGACCGTCCGCTGCTGGACCTGACCTGGGACTATGCCAGTGAGGGCAGCGACGAGCCTTCCGCAGATGCCGTACTGCGCGAGATCAACGGCTGGCATCTCACCGGAAAGAGCCTCAACAAACCAGGCGAGCTGTTGTCCAGCTTCACCGAGATGAAGCCAGATGGCTCTACCGCTGGCGGCTGCTGGATCTATACGGGGGTGTATGCCGGCGGCGTCAACCACGCCGCTTCGCGCAAGCCGGGCAGCGAGCAGTCCTGGGTGGCACCAGAGTGGGGATGGGCCTGGCCTGCCAACCGGCGCATCCTCTACAACCGCGCCTCCGCAGATCCGCAGGGCCGGCCCTGGAGCGAGCGCAAGGCCTACGTCTGGTGGGACGAGCCGTCCGGGAAGTGGACCGGTCACGACGTCCCCGACTTCCCGCTGACCACGGACCCGGCATATCGGCCCGAGCCCGGTACGGCAGGACCCGAGGGGCTCGCGGGCGACGACCCGTTCATCATGCAGGCCGACGGAAAGGGCTGGCTGTATGCGCCCAAAGGCCTCCTGGACGGCCCGATGCCTGCGCACTATGAACCGCAGGAGTCACCGGTCCGCAACCCCTTCTACTCCCAGCAGGCCAACCCGACCCGGCAGGTGTTCAAACGCAAGGAAAATCCGTCGAACCCTTCAGCTGGAGGCCCGGGTAGCGAGGTCTTTCCCTTCGTCTTCACGACCTATCGCCTGACCGAGCACCACACAGCCGGGGGCATGAGCCGCTGGTCGCCCTTCCTCGCCGAGCTGCAGCCCGAGTTCTTCTGCGAGGTCTCCCCTGAGCTGGCCCGGGAACGTGGTCTGGAGAACGCCGGCTGGGCCACGATCATTACGGCGCGCGCGGCGGTCGAGGCGCGCGTGCTGGTCACCGACCGGATCAGAGCGTTGGTCATCGACGGCAGGCAGGTTCACCAGATCGGGCTGCCCTACCACTGGGGGGTTGGCGGTGGCGGGGCGATCGTCAGCGGCGACAGCGCCAACGACCTACTCGGCGTGACGCTGGATCCCAACGTGCACATCCAGGAGTCCAAGGCAGCCACCTGCGACATCCAGCCGGGTCGGCGTCCGACGGGCCCAGCTCTGTTGCGCCTTGTCGAGGGGTACCGCACCCGAGCCGGTATCACGGTGGAGACGGGAAACGTCCTGCGCAACGAACCTGATCCGGCTTCCCGGCGCCCGTCTGAGGGAGAGAACTCATGAGCAACAGCCTGCTCAGACCAGTCGATCCGGCGTCCGAGGCCGGATGGCAGAACGCACCGGCCCGCAAGGGATTCCTCACCGACACCTCGATCTGCATAGGTTGCAAGGCCTGCGAGGTCGCGTGCAAGGAGTGGAACGACATCCCCGAGGACGGACTCTCCATGCTGGGCTCCTCCTATGACAACACCGGGAACCTCGGCGCGAGCACCTGGCGACACGTCGCCTTCATCGAACAGCCGACAGGCGCAACGCGTTCCGACGCCCCCGTGGCCGTGCCTGTGGATCTGGGTATGCCGTCTGTTGGGCTCCCGGGCGACGGTGATCTGACGGGGGCAGCAGCAGAGGGCACCTCGGTCAAGGGGGACTTCCGGTGGCTCATGTCCTCCGATGTGTGCAAGCACTGCACCCAAGCGGCCTGCCTGGACGTGTGCCCGACGGGGTCGCTGTTCCGGACCGAGTTCGGCACCGTCGTCGTTCAGGACGACATCTGCAACGGCTGCGGGTACTGCGTTCCCGCCTGCCCGTTCGGGGTCATCGAGCGACGCACCGAAGAGGCAGCCCTGGTCACCGACTCCGGCACCAGAGATGGAACCCCGCCCGGCACAGCCACCAAAGTCCATAGGGTCGAGAAGGTGCCGCAGAGGAGGGTACGGGCCAAGAACGTCGGGATCGCTCAGAAATGCACCCTCTGCTACGACCGGCTCAAGGCCGGAGACACACCGGCCTGCGCACAGGCCTGCCCCACCCAGTCCATCCAGTTCGGCGATGTCGACGAGCTGCGCGAACGTGCCCATGCGCGAATGGAACAGCTCCAGACCCAGGGCGTCTCGCAGGCCCGGCTCTATGGGGCCGACCCCCACGACGGCATCGGCGGCGCCGGTGCGATGTTCCTGCTCCTGGACGAACCAGAGGTGTACGGCCTGCCCCCCGACCCCGTGGTCACGACCAGGGATCTGCCGGCCATGTGGAAGAAGGCCGGCCTGGCCGCTCTTGCCCTACTCGGTGGCGCCGCCGCCAGCTTCCTTGGCGGCCGCTCATGAGCACACCTGGGGAGGCTGAGAACACGTTCGGTCGCTGGCCCGACGACAACGACCGAAAGGGGCGCCGACGCCGGGATGTCCAGGCGGCAGCGGCCCGCGGCCTGCGAGCCGGCAGGGACCAGCTAGCCGGGCTCTCCGAACGCGCGGGGCGTGGCGCCCCCAAAGGAGGGGACCGTCGTCACGTGATGGGCAGTCGCCCTGGCGGCGAGGGCGAGCGCGCCATGGTGCCCGAAGCGACCTTCACCTCCTACTACGACCGACCTGTGGTCAAGGCCTCGCCATGGAAAGCCGACATCCCGGCCTACTTCTTCCTCGGGGGCGCTGCGGCAGGCTCCTCCCTGCTGGGGGCGGGCGCGGACCTCACCGGTCGGCCGGCGCTGCGTCGCGCCGGACGTCTGGGGGCGCTCGTGGGGATCCTCCTGAGCATGGTTGCTCTCATCCATGACCTCGGCCGGCCGAGCCGGTTCATCAACATGCAGCGGGTGGTGAAACCGACCTCTCCGATGTCGGTCGGCACCTGGATCCTGTCCCTGTACGGACCACTGACGGGGCTGGCCGCAGCATCAGAGATGGCCGAGCTGGCCGACCTTCCCAGGCGGCTTCCCAGGACGTTGCGGGGTCCGGCCCGGCTCCTGGTCTTCGTCGGTCGCCCAAGCGGCATTGCGGCCGCGATGGTCGCCCCGGCTGTGGCCTCGTATACAGCGGTACTGCTCTCTGACACCGCCACTCCCAGCTGGCACGACGCTCGCGAACAGCTGCCGTTCCTGTTCGTCGGGTCTGCTGCGGCTGCGTCCGGGGGCTTCGCCATGATCGCCGCCCCGGTCGACCAAGCCGGCCCCGCGCGACGGCTGGCGGTGGGAGGCGTCCTGCTGGAGATCGCCGCCGACCAGCGGATGGAGAAGGCAATGGGGTTGACGGCCCAGCCGCTGCACCAGGGCAAGGCAGGCGGCTACCTCCGAATCGCCAAGGTTCTCAATGTCATCGGCACGACCGGCACCGTGCTTCTTGGCTCGCGTAGCCGTAGCGTCTCGGCGATCTCCGGGGCCGCCCTCATGGCCGGTTCGGCGCTGACCCGGTTTGGCATCTTCGAGGCCGGCCAGCAGTCGGCCCGCGACCCGAAGTACACCGTAGTCCCCCAGCGCGAGCGCCTGGACCGCGTCAGCGGATCGTCAGAGCACGCTGGCGTCGCGGCACGATCTCGCCGATGACAGGGGCGCCGGGCACCTCGCCGATGACAAGCAGCCCGCCGCTGGTCTGTGCGTCAGCCAGGAGAAGGAGCTCGTCCTCGCCGAGCGTTGACTCGATCTGCGGGCGCACCCACCCAAGGTTGCGCCGGGTCCCGCCGCTGACAAAACCGTCCCGCAGCGCCTCGCGGGCCCCATCGAGGTAGGGAACGGCCGCCGCGTCGATAACCGCACCGACACCCGAAGCGCGCACCATCTTGAACAGGTGTCCCAGCAGTCCGAAACCGGTAACATCCGTCGCGGCCTCGACCCCGGCGGCGACGGCGTCCCGGGCTGCCACGTCGTTGAGCGCGACCATCGAGGCCACAGCCTGGGGGAAGACCTCGCCCGTTGACTTGTGGCGGTTATTGAGCACCCCGACGCCGAGCGGCTTCGTCAGGCTGATGGGCAGCCCTGGCCGCGCAGCGTCGTTACGAAGGATCCGCCGCGGGTCGACCAGCCCGGTGACCGCCAGCCCGTACTTGGGCTCGGGGTCGTCGATGCTGTGACCGCCGGCCACGGGCGCACCGGCCGCCAGCCCCATGTCGAGCCCGCCGCGCAGCACCTCCGCCAGGAGCTCCATCGGCAGGACGTCGCGGGGCCAGCCGACCAGGTTGATCGCGACGACCGGGCGTCCGCCCATCGCATAGATATCTGAGAAGGCGTTGGCCGCCGCGATCCGGCCCCAGTCATAGGCGTTGTCGACCACGGGGGTGAAGAAGTCAGCCGTGCTCACGACCGCCAGCCCGTTCTGGACACGAAACACTGCGGCGTCGTCGCCGTTCTCAACCCCGACCAAGAGATCTGGCGATGTCATCATCGGAAGCCCCGAAAGGATCTGCTCGAGCTCACCGGGAGGGATCTTGCAGGCGCACCCACCCCCATGGGCAAACTGCGTCAGCCGGTAGGCAGTCGTGTCGATGTCACTTTGGTATCCCTCATCTGCCATGTTCATCTCCGGCATCTTAGGTGCGTCTCGGCTACCGTGTCCCGAAAGCCATCCTGGAGGCGTATAGGTGCCTGGTGGCCCTCCCGGTCCTCAAAACCGGTGTGACCCGGTATCCGGGTCAGGCGGGTTCGATTCCCGTCCGCCTCCGCCACTCATCCCTGGCAACTGTCCCGGGCAATGCGATCCGCCCCGTCATAGGATCGGGCGATGAGACACCCAGCAGGCGCCGGTATGCCGGATCCGCGACGTCTCGTGCCGCGCACTGACACGGTGCTCGCAGACCCGCGGATCGTCGCGGCCGGGGCACGCCTGTCCCCTGCGGTCGTCAGGGCTTCGGTGCGAGACGCCCAGGCCCGGGCTCGGTCCGGAGAGATCCCAGCGGTGGCCGTTGCCGATGAGGCGGTGGCCGGGCTCCCGCGTGCGGCAACGTCGCTGCGGGCGGTTCTCAACGCCACCGGGGTGGTGCTGCACACCAACCTCGGGCGTGCCCCGTTGTCGCAGTCGGCGCTGCAGGCGATCCTGGCGGCCGCGGCCTACGTCGACGTGGAGTTCGATATCGAGACGGGCGCAAGGGCCCGCCGGGGCAGGGGCACCCTCGAGGCCCTTCGCAGGGTCGTGCCGCAGGCCGGTGATGCCCTCGCGGTGAACAACGGCGCCGCCGCCCTCGTCCTTGTCACGACGGCACTGGCGGCCGGCCGGGAGGTCATCGTCAGCCGGGGGGAGATGGTCGAGATCGGTGACGGGTTCCGCCTGCCCGACCTGATCGCATCCACGGGTGCCCGGCTCCGGGAGGTCGGCACCACCAACCGCACGTCACTGCAGGACTACGCGGGAGCCATCAGACCGGCCACGGGCTGCGTCCTAAAGGTCCATCCGAGCAACTTCCGCGTCGAAGGCTTCACCTCTTCGGCGTCAGTCGCCGATCTCGCGGGGCTGGACGCACCGGTTGTCGTCGACATCGGCAGCGGGCTCCTGGCTCCAGACCCCCTGCTGCCTGACGAGCCCGATGCAGCAACGACATTGGCCGATGGGGCCGACCTCGTGACCTGTAGCGGCGACAAACTGCTCGGTGGTCCGCAGGCCGGTCTCATCTTCGGCAGAGACGAGCTCATCGAGCAGCTTCGCCGTCACCCGCTGGCACGAGCGGTCCGGGTCGACAAGCTCACCCTCGCGGCCCTCGAGGCGACCCTGCGCGGTCCGGCGACCCCCACCAGCGTCGCCCTGCATGCCAGCCCCGCGCGGCTTCGCGAACGCTGCGACCACCTGGCCGCCGAGCTGCTCGCCGGCCCGCCAGAGCTTGCATCCCTTGAGCCCGAGGTCGTGCCCTCTGTCGGGGCTGTCGGTGGTGGCGGCGCTCCCGGACTCGGGCTGCCGGGGTGGGCGGTGACGCTGCCAGCCGCCTTCGCAACCGCGCTCCGCCGCGGCGACCCGAGCGTTGCCTGTCGAGTGGAACGTGGTCGCACCCTGGTGGATCTGCGCTGCATACCCGAGTCCGCGGACGAGAGGGTCCTGCAGGCCATCAGGTCGGTTGCGGCGCCCGAGGACCCGCGCTGACCATGCAGGTTGTCGCCACCGCCGGTCACGTCGACCACGGCAAGTCCACACTGGTCCGCGCCCTGACCGGCACCGAGCCTGACCGCTGGGCGGAGGAGCGCCGGCGCGGGCTCACCATCGACCTTGGCTACGCCTGGACGACCCTCGCCTCCGGCCGGCAGCTGGCTTTCGTGGATGTGCCCGGACACCAACGCTTTATCGGCAACATGCTGGCCGGTCTGGGTCCCGCACCCGCGGTGATGTTTGTGGTCGCAGCCGACGAAGGCTGGCGGCGCCAGTCCGAGGAACATCTTGCGGCAGTCACCGCGCTGGGCCTGCGGCACGGCATCTTGGTGGTCACCCGTGTCGACCTGGCGGATCCTTCGGATGCACTCGCGCAGGCACGCGCCCAGCTTGCCGCGTCGAGCCTTGGCGTGGTGGCGGCTGTGGCGGTCTCGGGAACGACGGGCGCGGGTCTGGAGGAGCTACGAGGTCTGCTCGACAACCTCGCTGGAGCCCTACCCGTGCCCGACCCGACCGCCCGGGTGCGGCTGTGGGTTGACCGCTCGTTCACCATACGCGGCAGCGGCACGGTGGTTACCGGCACTCTTGGCGCAGGGACAGTGAGGGTTGGCGACACCCTTGAGCTGCGCGGCAAACCAGTACGGGTCCGAGGGTTGCAGAGCTTCGGGCAGGAGCGCCAGGAGGTTCAGGGGGTGAGCCGGGTGGCACTGAACCTGAGGCAGGTCCCCGTGCATGACGTCGTCCGCGGTGACCGTCTTCTCACGCCAGGTTCGTGGACCCTCACGCAAACCGTGGATGCCCGCCTCCTGCCGCCCGTCCTGGCCTCCCGGCAGATCAGGCCACACTTTCCCGACAGTGCTTACGCCTCGGCCGGTGGGCAGTCCTTCAAGCCGGACGCCGGCTGGTCCCGTGAGCTGGCTGGTGAGCTGATGCTGCACATCGGGACGGTGGCCGTCCCGGTCCACCTGCGGCCGCTGGGCAGCGACACCGTGCGCCTCACTTTCAAGGGGGCGCTGCCACTTCAGGCCGGCGACCAAGCCATCCTGCGGGACCCCGGTCGCCAACGGATCGTCGCGGGCGCGCTCGTCCTCGACGCGGACCCCCCGGCCCTCCGTCGCCGTGGCGGTGCGAGCGTCCGCGGCCGCGAGCTCGTCGGCACTGACGGGACGCCGGACCTTCTCACCGAGCTTCGTCGCCGCGGAGCCGCGCGGGTGAGCGACCTGGCAAACCGTGGCATTTCCGCAGAGGTCCTCAGTGCCGTGACAAGTCAGGACGCGACCCGTGCGAACGCGCCTGACCCCACAAGCTGCGACGAGACCCTCCGGGCTGGCTCGGGACTTCGTCACGAAAGCGAGTGGCTTGTCAGCCCTGACCGCTGGGGGCGGTGGGTGCGTGACCTCACGGCGGCCGTTGACGCCGGCGCAGCTGCCAGTCCGCTAGACCCCGGGCTCAGCCTCGAAGCAGCCAGGCGAGCGTGCGGTCTGCCCGATGTCCGTCTCATGGCGGCCTTGGCCCGCGACGCTGGGCTCAGACTTGAAGGGGGGCGGGTTACCCGGCCGGGTGCCGCTCCATCTTTCGGTCCGGCCGAGGCCGGCCTGAAGGCTCTCGAGTCACGTCTGCGCGAGAGGTCCTTCGCCGCGCCCGAACGCCCGGACCTCGAGCTCTGGGGGCTCGGCCCGCGCGAGCTTGCCGCCGCGGAGCGGGCCGGGCGGATCCTGCGCCTCACCGACGACGTCGTGCTGCTCCCTGGGACTCCGGCCCTGGCGATGCGGGTTCTGGAGGGGTTGCCCCAGCCCTTCACCACCAGCGCAGCGCGGCAGGCCCTGGCCACGACCCGACGGGTCGTCATACCGCTGCTTGAGCTCCTTGATGCCCGCGGCTGGACCCGGCGCCTTGATGCCGGACATCGTGAGGTTCGCAGAGCATCCTCCGCCGCGCCCTAGCCCACCAACTCGGCCTGCGCTCCTGCATCTCTTCTCCCCACGACGCGCTGTTCGCCGGTATAGATGACCATCGAGCTTCCGCGCAGGAAGCCCACAAGAGTCATCCCCACCCCGCCGGCCAGCTCAGCGGCCAGGGAAGAGGGCGCCGAAACGGCTGCCAGCAAGGGAATTCCGGCCATCATGGCCTTCTGGGTCAGCTCGAAGCTGGCCCGCCCCGAGACCATCAGGACCGTACCCCGCAGCGGAAGACGATCCTCCTTGAGGGCCCAGCCGACGACCTTGTCCACCGCGTTGTGCCGCCCGACGTCCTCGCGCAACACTAGGATCTTCCCGCTCACCCCATCGAACAATGCGGCAGCATGCAGGCCGCCAGTCTTCTCGAACACCGCCTGCCGCGCGCGCAACTTCTCCGGAAACGTTGCCAGAAGCTCGGCGTCAACCCGCATGGCGTCACCTCGAATGTCGTATGCCGACAGCGTGCGCACCGCATCGATGCTCGCCTTGCCACACAGCCCGCACGAACTGGTCGTGTAGAACGAACGCTGCAGGCTGGGATCGGGTGGTGGCACCCCGGGCGCCAATGCGACATCCACGACGTTGTAGGTGTTCAGCCCATCGCCATTGATGCCCGCGCAATATCGCGCCGCGCCAAAATGCTCGCCCCGGGTAATGACCCCCTCAGAAACCAAGAACCCGGCGGCAAGGTCAAAGTCGTGTCCGGGCGTGCGCATCGTCACGAGGACGGGCCACCCACGATCAGGCGGGCGACCTTTCGCCGCGCGGTGACTCGACTCACCCGTCATGGGTAACACCTTCCCGAAGGCACGAACGGCGTTTCTGCGCCCTGCCCATCCCATTCGCTGGCGGTGTCGCCGAGTGCGGCTGCGGCTCGGCAAAGCTTCGAGATGGATAGACGGACCCAACGAAAGGCAACTGGGGCACACCTGTGGTGCAACGCGGATAAGATGCAGAACTTCGGCTCACACAAGTTGCTCATCGCCGACATCGTCGGTCACGAGATCCGTGCCGCCCCTCGAAGCCTCTTGGCGTCGGCGGCGGTCATGCAGGGTTCACGGGGGGGGAGTCGATCTCCGGCCACAGACATCGGCCGGGTCACGAGTCGCGAAGTACTACGCCAAGATGTCTGAGGACCCTCCTGGGAGGGAGTCGACTGCAGCGGCCGTGTGGATCATTGAGGGCTTAGCTCACAGAGGTAAACGACCGCGCCCGACAGGAGATGCCGGCCGCCGCTGAGTGAGGCGTGTCCCCGCTCAACCGTGCCCGGGGGGGAGCGCGGAACGGGGACGGGCTGGATTCATCATTTCAAACAGGGTCATGCCTAGCGCCAGGAACGAAGGTCCCCACGTCCCGAAGTGGGAACGTCATACGTGAACGTCGCAGGTCCAGCAGTTGCCGCCAGAGGCAGTGTCCGCAAGCCCGGCCCGGAGATGATTCCCGCTCACGTCCGTCATGCGGCGCACGTCAGTCGCCTCCGGAGCGGACATGAAGCCAGGGAACAGAAAAGGAACAAACCCAGGCCCACCGGACCGCACTAGACGAACCAGACGCACCGCCGTCGTGCTCAGAATGCCACCGCCCGTGCTCAACAGCACGGCAGCGAACTGTGGTCCCCCGTTCGGGACGAAGAGGCCGCAGGTTCAAATCCTGTCACCC
>Ga0209014_10002387_pt1 | contig 10907 bp, 11 predicted proteins | sample BarGraNGADG00212_FD_184491 | JGI IMG/M metagenome (GOLD analysis project Ga0209014, IMG submission 184491) | Arctic peat soil microbial communities from Barrow, Alaska - Barrow Graham LP Ref core NGADG0002-212 (SPAdes) (version 2) | ecosystem: Environmental > Terrestrial > Soil > Wetlands >... | reverse complement strand
GAGGCGGGCGCGACTCTCGGCGACCTCTTCACCGTCTGGGGCCGTGCGCTCGGCCCTGCCCGGCTTGTCGGCTTCCTCGGTGCTGTGCGTGTCTACGTGAACGGCGTGCGCCGGAGGATCGATCCGCGAGCCCTTCCCCTGCAAGACGGGGCGGAGCTCGTCCTCGAGCTCGGCCCGATCATCCCGCCGCACCGCACGTATCGGTTCCCGCCCCGCTGAGCGCGTCATGCAGGCCCCGGTGTCGCCTGGAGCAAGAGCACGATCACGACGACGGCCGCAACACCTGCACCGAGGGCCGCCACCGCAACGAGGAGCTTGAGCCATGTCGTGTTCACGCGACCGAACGTCCTCCGCGCATCGCGAGCCCGCCGACCGCGACGGCGAGCGCGAGCGCACCGAGCGCCACGCCGACGAGCGCCAGCGTCGATGAGCCGCCGCCGCCGCCGAGCGACGAGCGCGCTTCGATGACCGGCGCGGGCGCGTCCGACGACTCGGGGCCAGCCCAGTCGACGACGGAGCCGTCGGAGTACGTCTGACGCACGTCGAATGTGAAGCTCCCCGACGAGGTCGTCTCCGCAAGGAACGAAAACGTTGAGTCTTCACCCGTGGGTACGGCGCCGCCGCTCCACGTCACCTTCGTGATCACCGCGCTATCGCCGGAGCCTGATTGCTGCACCGTGCGCTTCCAGCCGGGTGACGGAACGAAGGAGTCAATCGAGAAACCCGACGGGGGCGTCAGCTCGATCGTCGTCGTTGTCGCTCCGTCCTTCTCTGTGGGAACGGCGAGCGTGAATACCTGCAGCTCTTTCGCGATCGCAACGGGCGGGCTCACCTCTGCGTGCGCGAATGCGCCCCCGGCTGCGGCGAGCGCTGCTAGCGCGGTGAGCGCGAACGCGGTGATGCGACTCCTGGTCGTCATGCCCTCTCTCTTTCTTTCGTCGGAACGGTCGGAGCGGACGCATCGCTGCGTCCGCCTGCGTCACACGCCGACGAAGAAAGGGGGGCCCCGCTTCGCGAGGCGGTGGGCGAGCACGCGCGCCCGCGGCAGTGTTGCGCCGGCCGGGACGGGCGTGAGGAGCGGGATGGGTCGTCCGACAGGCGGCCGGGAGGCGAGCGCGCGGCCGGCACGGGCCGCCGCCCGCAGCAGGAGCCGCGCGGCGAGCCAGGCGAGCAGCGAGAACGGCAGCTGGAGGGCAAGCCCCGGCAGGAACGTCGGCGCCGCGGCTGCGTGCCACGCGAACGTTCCCGTGTGCAGCGACAGCTCGATGATCTCCTGGAGCGCGAAGGCGAGCGGCGCGAGCAATGCGAAGGCCCACGCCGGCAGCGCGCGCACCGAGCGGCCGCGCGAGGCGTCGAGGGCGGCGACGAGTAGCGCGACGAGCGCGATCGCGAGCGCCGCGCCGAGCACGAGCGGCAGCCGGTCGAGGTAGCCGTGGCCGGTAACGAGCAGCGCGTGCACGCGGATCGACGTGCCGGGATACACGAGCCGGTACGTCAGCGCGTGCGCAGCCTGGGAGCCCGCGACGAGCAGCGGCACCGCAACGAGCCAGGTGAGGCCGCGCCTCATCCCGGGGACTTTGCCAGATCGAGGGTCAGCGACCGCGCAGGCGGTCGAACATGCTCTTCCGCGGCGGCGGCGTGACGGCCGGCTGCGCTGGTTCCGCAACCGGCTCGGGAGCGGGGAGGGCGGCATCCTCGACCGGCGGCTCGTCGTCAATCGGGGCGATCGTGCGCGGCACCGCCTGGCGCTCGCGCTGAGCCCGGATCGCAGCGTTCATCTCGTCGCGGTGAGACTGCTCCGCCATCGTCACGACATGTTAGGCACGGGCGGCCGGCCTCCTGCCGGCCCCGACCGGTAGGTTCCCGGGATGTGCTTCGACACCGACTCCTTCCCGCCGATTCCGGTCATCTCGGGCGCGGCCGTCTCGCACGACGACCTCGTGCTCGAGGCGGCCGACGGCAACCGCTTCGCCGCCTTCTCCGCGGCGCCCGACGAGCCCGGCACGACCGGAATCGTCGTCCTCCCCGACGTCCGCGGTCTCTATCGCTTCTACGAGGAGCTCGCACTGCGCTTCGCGGAGCGCGGGTACCCGGCTGTCGCCTTCGACTACTTCGGGCGGACGGCGGGCGTCGAGAAGCGCGACGACGAGTTCGACTACATGCCGCACGTGCAGGAGACGACGCCGGAGGGCGTGCAGGCCGACGTCGCGGCGGCGGTGGCGCACCTGCGCGCGCGGGGCTGCACCTCGCTGTTCACCGTCGGCTTCTGCTTCGGCGGCCGCCACTCCTGGCTCTCAGCCGCCGCAGGCCACGGCCTCGCGGGAGCCGTCGGGTTCTACGGCATGCCCGGCGAGCGCAACGGCGTTCCGGGGCCGACCGCCCGGGCCACCGAGATCGCGGCGCCGATTCTCGCCCTGCAGGCCGGTGACGACGGACACATCCTCGCCGAGGACAACGCGGCCTTCGACGAGGCGCTCACGGCGGCGGGCGTCGAGCACGGGGTCGTGACCTACGACGGTGCGCCGCACAGCTTCTTCGATCGCAAGCAGGAGCAGTTCGCCGACGCCTCCGACGACGCCTGGCGGCGGGTGCTCGCGTTCGTCGAGCGCTACGCGTCCTGATCGGGCTCGCCGGTCGCGCCGTGCGCGGCGGTCCACTCGGCCGCGAAGAGCGTTCTGTCGATCTGCCCGTGGAAGACGGGCACATCGTGCTCGACGCAGAAGCGGAGGACTTCCTCGCGTGCGATCCCGTGCTCGGCCGCAATCTGCTCGGGTGTGAGGTGATTCGGCATCTGAGCGCTGAGCGTACGCGGAATCCCGGCTGCGGGAGTCCCTGAGCGTTCCCGCAGCCGGCGGATTTCAGCCCGTCTACCGCCCCGGTGACCCGGTCGTGGACTCGCCCGTCCGGCTCTCACGGTCGTGACCTGCTCGCAGGCCCGCAGAGAATCGGGCGCGAAGCCCGTCGGAATACGGGAACTGCCTCAGACTTTCGCTACACTCCCGCGGCGCGGGGCGGCGTAGCTCAGCTGGTCAGAGCGCTGCACTCATAATGCAGAGGTCGGTGGTTCGAGCCCACCCGCCGCTACTTTAACGCGTCCACCTTCGAGGTAAAGACAGAGAAATGGCCACTGGAGTCAGAGTCGCAATCACGCTCGCCTGCACGGAGTGCAAGCGACGGAACTATCAGACGCAGAAGTCGAAGCGGAACTCACCCGACCGGGTGGAGTTCAAGAAGTACTGCCGCTGGTGCAAGTGTCACCAACCCCATCGGGAGACTCGGTAACCCCGACCTTGCATGGCCAGGCAAACGCGTCAGCAGCGCCGGGACAGGCGCGCGCAGCAGCAACCGGCTCTCGCCGGAGGCCCGCCGCCGCGTACTCCTCCGCGGCCGACCGCGAACGGGGGCGGCGACTCGGAGCCCGCGCGCAAGCAGCCGCGTTCCGACGAGCGCCACATCCCCGGCTCGGGGCCGATCCACTTCGTCCAGGAGGCCGTGGGCGAGCTCAAGAAGGTCGAATGGCCCAGTCAGAAGGCGGTTGTCAGTGGGACGGCCGTCGTGCTGATCGCCTGTTTGATCGTGGGCGTCTACCTGTACCTCAACGACACCGTGTGGCATTACGTCGTGCAGCACGTCTTGCTGCGATAGAGAGGACCGAATGTTTCGCTGGTATGTGATCAATACGTACTCCGGGCACGAGAACAAGGTGAAAGCCAATCTCGAGCACCGTGTCGAGTCGATGAACCAGCGCGCCCGCTTCCGGCGAGTCGTCGTCCCCACCGAGCAGGTGATCGAGACGAAGGACGGTCAGAAGGTCACGGCGGAGAAGCGCGTTCTCCCGGGCTACGTACTCGTCAACATGGATCTGAACGACGACGCCTGGATGGTCGTCAAGAACACTCCGGGCGTGACGGGTTTCGTCGGCGCCGGGTCGAAGCCCGTGCCGCTTTCGCAGCCCGAGGTCGACAGGATCCTGCACACCAACGCGGGCGGCGTCGCGCCGGCGCGCAATCAGGTCGAGTTCTCGCTCGGCGAGTCGGTGAAGATCACGTCCGGCCCTCTGGCCGACTTCGACGGCGAGATCACCGACGTGAACGCCGACGGCCAGAAGCTCCAGGTCATGGTCAACATCTTCGAGCGGCAGGTGCCGGTCGAGGTCGGATTCGACAACGTGAAGAAGCTCGACTAGGGGATTTGAGATGGCAAAGAAAGTACTGACGATCATCAAGCTCCAGATTCCCGGCGGTCAGGCGAACCCCGCACCGCCGGTCGGTCCCGCGCTCGGTCAGCACGGGGTCAACATCATGGAGTTCTGCAAGGCGTTCAACGCCCAGACGGCCGATCAGAACGGGCGCATCACGCCGGTTGAGATCACCGTGTTCGAGGACCGCTCCTTCACGTTCATCACGAAGACGCCTCCGGCGGCCGTGTTGATCAAGGAGGCGCTGCGGATCGAGAAGGGCTCAGCCGAGCCGAACCGGCTCAAGGTCGGGCGCCTCTCGCGCACGCAGGTCCGCCAGATCGCCGAGACCAAGCTGCAGGATCTGAACGCGCGTGACATCGATCACGCCGCACTGATCATCGCGGGCACCGCCCGCTCGATGGGAGTCGAGGTGGACCTGTAATGGCGCAGCACGGCAAGAAATACGTCGACGCGCGCGGCTCGATCGACCGCGAGAAGACGTATTCGCCGGTCGAGGCGATCCGCAAGCTCAAGGCGATGGAGCTCGCGAAGTTCGACGAGACGGTCGAGGTGCACTTCCGCCTCGGGCTCAACGTGCGTCACGCCGACGAGCAGCTCCGCGGCACGCTCATGCTTCCCCACGGCACCGGCCGCGACGTCCGCGTCGCCGTCTTCGCCGAGGGCGACAAGGCACGCGAGGCCGAGGAGGCCGGCGCCGACATCGTGGGCTCCGCCGATCTCGCCACGCGCGTTCAGGAGGGCTTCACCGACTTCGACGTGGCGATCGCCACGCCGGACCAGATGGGCAACGTCGGCCGGCTCGGCCGCGTCCTCGGCCCGCGCGGCCTGATGCCGAACCCGAAGACCGGCACCGTCACCTTCGACATCGGCAAGGCCGTGCGCGAGGCGAAGGCGGGCAAGCTCGAGTACCGGACCGACCGCGGCGCGAACGTGCACTTGGCGATCGGCAAGAAGAGCTTCGACGAGCGCGCGCTCGTCGAGAACTACGCGACGGTCGTGGAGGAGATCATCCGCGCGAAGCCGTCGGCGTCCAAGGGCCGCTACATCCAGCAGATCACACTGGCGAGCACGATGGGCCCGGGCATCCACGTCGACCCGACACGCGTGCGCGGGATCGTCGACGAGCTGGAGGGATCGGCTGAGACCGATTCCTCGCTGAAGGCAGCTACACTCGCAAGCTAAATCGACTAGAACCGCCGGAGACAGTTGGCAGTCGCCTTGATGAAGGGCGGCAGAAGTCCAGCCGAGGTGGGGACGAACGTGGAGACGCCCCGTGTACGGGCGAGGCCCCTCCGCTTCTCGGCCCGCCTCAAGCGGGCCTAGTCATTTCCGGAGGAAATGACCAGATGAAGAAAGAAGACAAGGAGCTCGTCGTCGCCGAGCTGACGGAGCGGCTGCGTACGGCCGAGACGCTGCTCGTGGCCGACTACCGCGGCTTGACGATGCCGCAGATCGACGCGCTTCGCACCCGGCTGCTCGAGAGCGGCGCCCGTTTCTCGGTCGTCAAGAACACGCTCGGGCGGCGTGCCGCAGAGGCGGCAGGCTCCGAGGCGCTCCTGACCCTGCTCGAAGGGCCGAGCGCGATCGCCTTCCTCGCGGCCGAGGGTGACATGGTGGCCGCCGCCAAGGCGCTCGCCGACATGGCCCGCGAGTCGAAGATCCTCGTCATCAAGGGCGGCGTGCTCCAGGGCCGCACGATGACGGCGGAAGAGGTCGAGAGTCTCGCGACGCTCCCGCCGCTCGACATCCTGCGCGGTCAGGTGCTCGCGGCGATCATCGCCCCGGTCACGGCCCTGCTGGGCCTCGTCACCGCACCGCTGCAGAACCTGTACGGCCTGATCGACGCTCGCATCGAGCAGCTCGAGGCAGGCGGCGACACGTCGGCGTCCGCGGCTCCCGCCGAGGCCGCCCCGGTCGTAGAAGAGACGGCTCCCGCCGAGGAGGCCGCTCCCGCTGAGGAGCCGGCCGCCGACGCAGAGACGACGGAAGCACCCGCGGATGAGGCTCCCGAGCCGGCCGCAACGGAAGAGACAACCACCGAAGACCACGAGGAGGCGCAGTAATGGCTGCTGTCGACACGATCTTCGAGCAGCTCGGGAGCATGTCCGTTCTCGAGCTGGTCGAGCTGAAGAAGAAAATCGAGGACGAGTGGGGCATCACCGCCGCTGCGCCGGTCGCGGTTGCGGCCGCCGGCGGCGGGGCTGCTGCGCCCGAGGTCGAGGAGCAGACGGCGTTCGACGTCATCCTCACCGGAGCGGGCCAGCAGAAGATCCAGGTGATCAAGGTCGTTCGCGCGATCACCGGGCTCGGCCTGAAGGAAGCGAAGGACCTCGTCGACTCGGCTCCCGGGCCGGTCAAGGAGGGCATCAACCAGGAAGAGGCAGATTCGCTCAAGGCGCAGCTCGAGGAAGCCGGCGCCTCGGTCGAGATCAAGTAACCCGCTTCATCGCTCGAGTTCGACGAGGGGCGCCGAAAGGCGCCCCTCGTCGTAAGGACCCGGGATTCCGGACGGCGCCCCGGCCCCCGGGGCGCCGTCCCCTTCCGCCCCTGGACGGACGGGGGGCAGCGCGCTACAGTTCCGAGCAATCCGGCAATCGCCCGCGGGCTTCGCTTGCGGTAAAGGGGTCGTTTCCGGTACTCTTGCTGGTTGCGCGCCGACGTTCGTCACGTCCGTGCGCCCGCCCATTGCCCGCACGCCTGCATTCAGCTGATTTCGCACGTCCTTAAGGGAGGCTTTTTCTATTGACCACCAAGGTCGCATCGCCCCGCGCGCGTAAGTCCTTTTCCCGTATCGAGAACGTCCTCGAGCTCCCGAACCTGATCGACATCCAGATCGCCTCGTTCAAGTGGTTCCTGGACGAAGGTCTCCGCGAGACCATCGACGACATCTCGCCGATCGAGGATTACACGGGCTCGCTCGCCGTTGAGTTCGGCAACTACATCTTCGGTCAGCCGCAGTTCTCCATCAAGGAGTGCCGCGAAAAGGATCTGACCTACCAGGCTCCGCTCTCGATGACGGTCCGGTTCGTGAACAAGGACACCGGCGAGATCCGCGAGCAGACGGTCTTCATGGGCGACTTCCCGATGATGACCGAGTTCGGCACCTTCATCATCAACGGCACCGAGCGCGTGATCGTCACGCAGCTCGTCCGCTCACCGGGCGCCTACCTGATGGAGCCGAAGGACGCGACGAAGCAGGTCTTCACCGCGAACCTCATGCCGAGCCGTGGCTCGTGGCTCGAGCTCGAGATCGACAAGAAGGGCATCGTCTACGCCCGCATCGACCGCAAGCGCAAGCTGCCGATCACGACGCTCCTCCGCGCCCTCCCGGCCGAGGATCCGACGACCGGCTTCAAGCTCGATACGTCGACGAATGAGGCGATCCTCGCCCTCTTCGGCAACTCGTCGTACATCGTGAACACGCTCGAGAAGGACCCTTCCACGCGGGAGGAAGAGGCCCTGATCGAGGTCTTCAAGAAGCAGCGCCCGGGTGAGCCGCCGACGCTCGACAACGCGCGGAACCTCCTGCGCGCGCTGTTCTTCGATCCCAAGCGCTACGACCTGACGAAGGTCGGCCGTTACAAGCTCAACCAGCGGCTCGGCGTCAACGTCCCGGAGGACACGCGCGTCCTCACCACCGAGGACATCGTCGCTCTCGTCAAGAAGCTGATCGCCCTGCCGGTCAACCTCGGCGTCCCGGAGGACACGAAGGACTTCGCCGCCGAGGCGTTCGGCATGCCCCGCGCACCCATCGCCGCCGAGCTCGACGAGTACGAGCACTTCGGCAACCGGCGCCTGCGCACGGTCGGCGAGCTGATCCAGGAGGCGTTCCGCGTCGGTCTCTACCGCATGGAGCGCGTCGTGCGCGAGCGGATGACGACGGAGGACGTCGACACGATCACGCCGCAGACGATCATCAACATCCGTCCGGTCGTGGCCGCGTTGAAGGAGTTCTTCGGCTCCTCGCAGCTCTCGCAGTTCATGGACCAGACGAACTCGCTCGCCGGGCTCACGCACCGGCGCCGCCTCAGCGCCCTCGGCGCCGGCGGGCTCACGCGTGAGCGCGCGCCGATCGAAGTGCGCGACGTCCACCCGACGCACTACGGCCGCATGTGCCCGATCGAGACGCCGGAAGGCCCGAACATCGGCCTCATCGGCTACCTCGCGTCGTACGCGACGGTCTCGGAGTTCGGGTTCATCCAGACGCCGTACCGCAAGGTGATCGGCGGCAAGGTGACCGACGAGATCGTCTACCTCGACGCGGTCGAGGAGTCGCGCTACACGATCGCGCAGGCCACCGCGACGCTCGACAAGAACGGCAAGCTGCTCGAGACCGCCGTGCTCTGCCGCTCGGCAGAGGGCGAGGCCGTGACGGCGCCGCCGAAGTCGGTCGAGTTCATGGACGTCGCACCGGCGCAGATCGTGTCGGTCTCGACGGCCCTGATTCCGTTCCTCGAGCACGACGACGCGAACCGCGCGCTCATGGGCGCGAACATGCAGAGGCAGGCCGTGCCGCTGCTCGTGCGCCAGGCGCCGCTCGTCGGCACCGGCCTCGAGTACCGCGCCGCGGTCGACTCGGGCGACGTCGTCATCGCGTTGCGTGCCGGCACCATCGTCGACCTCGACGCCGACAAGATCACCGTCGAGGCGAAGGACGGCAGGGACGACTACACGCTGACGAAGTTCATGCGCTCGAACCAGGGCACGCTGATCCACCACAAGCCGGTGGTCCGGCTCGGCGACAAGGTCAGGGCGGGCGAGGTCCTCGCGGACGGCAGCTCGACCGACAACGGCGAGCTCGCGCTCGGCGCCAACCTGCTCGTCGCGTTCATGCCGTTCGAGGGCTACAACTTCGAGGACGCGATCGTCCTCAGCGAGCGGATCGTCAAGGACGACATCCTCTCGTCGATCCACATCCACGAGTACGAGATCGACGCTCGCTCGACGAAGCTCGGCGACGAGGAGATCACCCGCGACATTCCGAACCGTTCGGAGGAGTCGCTCGCGCAGCTCGACGAGCGCGGCGTCGTCCGCATCGGTGCGGAGGTCGGCTCGGGCGACCTGCTCGTCGGCAAGGTCACGCCGAAGGGCGAGACCGAGCTGACGGCCGAGGAGAAGCTGATCCGCGCCATCTTCAAGGAGAAGGCGCGCGAGGTGCGCGACACGTCGCTCAAGGTGCCGCACGGCGAGGGCGGCGTCGTCATCGACGTCAAGACGTTCGCACGTGAGTCGGGCGACGACCTGAGCCCCGGCGTGAACGAGCTCGTCCGCGTCTACGTCGCGAAGAAGCGCAAGATCGCGGAGGGCGACAAGCTCGCCGGCCGCCACGGCAACAAGGGCGTCATCTCGAAGATCGTCCCCGAGGAGGACATGCCGTTCCTCCCGGACGGCCGCCCGGTCGACATCGTGCTCAACCCGCTCGGCGTGCCGAGCCGGATGAACATCGGCCAGGTGCTCGAGACGCATCTCGGCTGGGCCGCGGCGCACGGCGTCTTCCACGAGAACGGCGACCGCAAGCTCGAGGACGACAGCTGGAAGGTGCGCCGCCAGGTGGTCAACGGCGGCGACCCGAAGGCGATCGCGACGCCGGTGTTCGACGGCGCCACGCCGGTGGACGTCGACGACGCGCTGATCGCGTGGACGGAGCAGAACCCCGACTCGCCGATCAAGATGCACGTCGACCACAAGCGGGCGGCCGGCCGGAAGTGCTCGGGGAAGGTGCAGCTGTACAACGGCCGCACCGGCGAGCCGTTCGAGCAGAAGGTCACCGTCGGCTACATGTACATCCTGAAGCTGCTCCACCTCGTGGACGACAAGATCCACGCGCGGAGCACGGGCCCGTACTCGCTCGTCACCCAGCAGCCGCTCGGTGGTAAGGCGCAGTTCGGCGGCCAGCGCTTCGGCGAGATGGAGGTCTGGGCACTCGAGGCGTACGGCGCCGCCTACACGCTGCAGGAGATGCTCACGATCAAGTCCGACGACACGGTCGGCCGCGTGAAGGCCTACGAGGCGATCGTCAAGGGCGAGAACATCGCCGAGCCGTCGATCCCCGAGTCCTTCAAGGTGCTGCTGAAGGAGATGCAGTCGCTCGCGCTCGACGTGCACGTGCAGTCCGACGACGGCCGCGAGGTCGAGGTGCGCGAAGAGGAGGACGAGCTCCTGCGCGCAGCCGAGGAGCTCGGCATCGACCTCTCGCCCGGATCGCTGCGTGCCGTCGGCCGCCCGGCCACGGCGGAGGAAGTAGAGGAGGGCCAGGAGCGCGTCGATGTCGACGGCGAGCTGGCACTCCCGGCGGACGAATCGCTCGGTGACCTCGACGACGTCGAGATCTCCGAGGAGAAGGAAGCCGAAGAAGAAGTGGAGGCTGAAGTCGGCCCGTTGGGCGACAAAGACCTCGTTGACCTTGAACTCGAAGACTGACTTAGGGACTGAGGAGAAACTTGATCGACATCAATGAATTCGATGCGATTCGGATCGGCCTTGCCTCGAGCAAGCAGATCCGCGACTGGTCTTCGGGCGAGGTCACCAAGCCCGAGACGATCAACTACCGCACGCTGAAGCCTGAGCGGGATGGGCTCTTCTGCGAGCGCATCTTCGGCCCGACCCGCGACTGGGAGTGCTACTGCGGGAAGTACAAGCGCGTCCGCTACAAGGGCATCATCTGCGAGCGCTGCGGCGTCGAGGTGACGCGGCAGAAGGTGCGCCG
>Ga0209014_10002385_pt1 | contig 10910 bp, 8 predicted proteins | sample BarGraNGADG00212_FD_184491 | JGI IMG/M metagenome (GOLD analysis project Ga0209014, IMG submission 184491) | Arctic peat soil microbial communities from Barrow, Alaska - Barrow Graham LP Ref core NGADG0002-212 (SPAdes) (version 2) | ecosystem: Environmental > Terrestrial > Soil > Wetlands > Peat... | reverse complement strand
GTCGAGCCCGAGGACCGCGGCGCGCGCCGCAGGATCCCGGACCTGGCCGTCCTCCCGCCGCTCCTCCACGGCACGCCACCGTTCCTGGCGCTGCGCGCGACGCTGGGGCCGGGCGGCGCCGCGCCCGGGCTCCGGGGCCGCCATGCGGCGGTGACCGCCGTCCCCCACGGCGCGAAGACCTTCCTGGCGGCCGCGCTCGCCATCGCCGGCGGCGAGCGGGTCTGCTGGATCGCACGGGACGCCGAGATCGGCGACCGCGTGGCCGAGGAGCTGGTGGCGTGGCTGGGCGACCCGGCCGCGGTTGCCGTGCTGGAGCCGCGCACGGCCCTTGCCTACGAGCGGAGCGAGCTCGTCCGCGACGAGTCGGCGGCCCGCGTTGCCGCGCTCGCGGCATGGGGCGGCGGGCGTGCCCGGGTGCTGGTGGCCTCCGTCCAGGCGCTCCTCCAGCCGACGCTCGGCGGGGACGACCTGCCCGCGACGCCGCGGGCGATCCGGGTAGGGGATCGGCAGGTCCAGGGCGCGCTCCTGGCGGAGCTGCTCCGGCTCGGCTACGAACCGGTGGTCGAGGTCGCCGGCCGCGGCGAGTTCGCCCGGCGCGGCGGCCTCGTGGACATCTTCGCTGCGGGCGCGGAGCTTCCCGTCCGGATCGAGTTCTTCGGGGACGAGATCGACAGCCTGCGCCGCTTCGACCCCACCGACCAGCGCACGGTCGGACCGGCGGAGGTCGTCGACCTGCTGCCGGCGAGCGAGTTCCTGCTTCCGGCCGAGGGCACGGCGGGCATCCGGGCACGGCTCGGCCCGCTCGCGGGGCGGCTTCCCGAACGTCTCGCCGCCGACCTTGCCCGCTTCGAGGGTGCCGACGAGATCGGGGCGGTGCCGGCCACCGGGACGCGCGCCCTGGAGGCCGGGGACGCGGCCGAGGTGTGGGCCGCGATCCTCTGTCCCGTCACTGGCATCGATCACCTCCCGCCCGAGACGCTTCTCGTCCTCGACGAGCCGGGCGACGTGGCCGCCTCGGCCGAGTTCCTGTGGGAGCAGGCCGCGGAGCGACGGCGCGACCTCATCGCCGCGGGCGAGCTGCCCCGCGAATGGCCCGATGCGTACGTGGGACCGCGGGACTGGAAGGCGCGCCTCGTCCGCGGCCGCACGCTGGAGCTGACCTGGGAGCCCGGGCCGCTGGAGGCGATCGGCGGCGCGGCCGCGACCGAGGACCCGTTCGGCTGGCGCGAGCCGATGCTGCCGCCCGGCCGGAGCGCGAGCCTCCCGCGCGCCGTCGAGCGCTGGCGGGCGGGCCGGAGCGCAACCGTCCCGATCGCCGAGGAGGAGTCCGACGACGCCCGACCCGCGGTGCCGCCCGGGATCGTGGCCTCGCGGCATGCGCCGGGGGCGAAGCGTTCGCCGGCCCCGCGGATCGTGCTCGCCTCCGACCAGGCGCCGCGCCTCTCGGAGCTGCTGGGCCAGGCGGGGATCCCCGCCGGCGTGACGTTCCACCCGGCCGTCGCGCCGCCCCCGGGGGCCGTGACGCTCGTCGGGCGCAGCCTGAACGCGGGGTTCGCGGGCGGGCCGGACGGCCTCGTGCTCGTCACTGACCGCGAGCTGTTCGGGGCCGTGCGCGTCCGCCGGCCGAAGGCGCTCCGCCGCGTCGTGCCGCGCGACATCCTGGAGCGCCTCAACCCGGGCGACCTCGTGGTCCACGTCGACCACGGGATCGGCCGCTACGAGCGGATGCTCAGGCGCGGGAGCGACGGCGGGGAGCGCGACTACCTGGAGATCGCCTTCGCGGGCACGGACCGGATCTTCGTACCCGTCGAGCAGATCAGCCGGGTCAGCCGCTACGCCGGCGCCGAGCGGCCGGGCCTCTCGAAGCTCGGCGGCGGGGAGTGGGCCCGGACGAAGGCGCGCGTCCGCAAGGCCGTCTCGGACCTGGCCGAGGAGCTGCTCGAGCTGTACGCGGCCCGGGCCGCCGCCGAGGGCCACGCGTTTCCCCCCGACACGCCCTGGCAGCAGGAGCTCGAAGCCTCCTTCCCGTACGAGGAGACGCCGGACCAGCAGCGCGCGATCGTCGACGTGAAGGCGGACATGGAGGCCGGCCGGCCGATGGACCGCGTCGTCGTCGGCGATGTCGGCTACGGCAAGACCGAGGTCGCCCTCCGGGCGGCGTTCAAGGCGATCCAGGATGGCCGCCAGGTCGCAGTCCTCGTCCCGACGACGATCCTCGCCGACCAGCACCTGCGCACGTTTGCCCAGCGGTTCGCGGCCTTCCCGATCACGGTCCGGCTCCTCTCGCGGTCGGTGCCGCCGCGCGAGCAGTCCGCCACGCTGGCCGGACTCGTCGCGGGATCCGTCGACCTGGTGGTCGGGACGCACCGCCTGCTCTCGAAGGACGTCGTGATCCGAGACCTGGGCCTTCTGGTCGTGGACGAGGAGCAGCGCTTCGGGGTCGCGGCGAAGGAGCGCCTCAAGCAGCTCCGACGCGAGGTGGACGTGCTGACGCTCTCGGCGACCCCGATCCCGCGCACGCTCAACCTGGCGCTCGTCGGCGTCCGCGACCTCTCGGTGATCGAGACACCGCCCGAGGACCGCCTGCCGATCCAGACGCGCGTCGCCGAAGCGTCGGCCGGCCTCGTCAAGGACGCCGTCCTGCGCGAGCTCGATCGCGGCGGGCAGGTCTTCTACGTCCACAACCGGGTCGAGACGATCGAGGCGCAGGCGGACCAGCTCCGCCGGCTCCTGCCCGGGGCGCGGATCGTGGTGGGCCACGGGCAGATGGACGAGCGGCTGCTCGAGGAGGTCATGCGCACCTTCGCGGGCGGCGAGGCGGACGTCCTGGTCTGCACGACCATCATCGAGTCGGGGCTCGACATCCCCAACGCGAACACGATCGTCATCGACCGCGCCGACACGCTCGGCCTGGCCCAGCTCTACCAGCTGCGGGGCCGCGTCGGGCGGAGCTCGCGCCGCGCCTACGCGTACCTGCTCTACCGTCGCCGCGACCGCCTTTCCGACGAGGCGCGCAAGCGGCTCCAGGCGATCTTCAACGCCTCCGAGCTGGGCGCCGGCTTCCAGATCGCGCTCTCCGACCTGGAGATCCGTGGCGCCGGCAACATCCTGGGCGGCGAGCAGTCGGGGCACATGGCCGCGGTGGGGTTTGACCTCTACACGAAGCTGCTCGCCGAGGCGGTCGAGGAGCGCAAGGCGACCTGGGAGGGACGCGCGCCGCTGCTGGCACCGGCCGGCGCGACGGTGGACCTGCCGGTCGACGCCCACCTGCCGGACGCCTACGTGCCCGACGAGGCGGCGAAGCTCGAGCTCTACCGCCGCCTGGCACGGGCACGAACGCCCGGCGACCTCGCCGCGTTCCGCCAGGAGGTGGCCGACCGCTTCGGGCCGCTGCCGCCCGCGGTCATCCGGCTCGTCGAGGTCGCGGAGCTGCGCCTCGCCGCCGAGGCCGCCGGGATCACCTCGCTCGCCCGCGAGGAGGGCCAGCTCGTGGTCCGCTTCGGATCGGGCCTCTCGCGGGGCGAGGCGATGCGCCTCATCGCCGGCGCGCCGCTCCCCGGCGTGCGGCCGGGCGACATGACGTTCGCCGCGAGCCAGGTCCGGATCAGGATCCCGCGGGACGCAGCCCGAGCGTGGGCGCTGACCCAGGCGATCGTGACCCGCGTGGCCGCGGCGCGCGGCCCGTCGGGCTCGGATCAGGCGTCGCCCGCGGAATCCTCACCGAGCCGGAACCGGTAGCCCACGCCGTAGCTCGTCGCGATGAAGCGGCGCGCCGGCGCGGCCTCGGCGAGCTTGGCGCGCAGGTTGCGCATCGTCACCCGGAGCAGGTGGAGGTCGTCGCGATAGCCCGCTCCCCAGACCGCCGTCAGCAGGTCGGTGTGGCCGACCACGGACTCCGGGCGCTCGGCGAGGTGGCGGAGGAGGCGGTACTCGGTCGGGGTCAGGTGGACCTCGTGATCCCCTGCTGTCACGCGGTGGCCACGCCCGTCGATGACGAGCCCCGGATGGCGCACCTCGTCGCCGGCGATCGCCACCGTGCGCGCGTTCGCCCGTCGCAGGACCGCCTCGATCCGGGCCATCAGCTCCGGGAAGCTGAGCGGCTTGGTCATGTAGTCGTCGGCCCCGGCGCCCAGGCCGCGGATCTTGTCCTGCTCGGCGTCGCGCGCGGTGACGAGCAGGATCGGCACCAGGCTCGTGGCCCGGATCCGCTCGATCACCTGCCAGCCATTCAGGCGCGGCAGGCTCAGGTCGAGCAGGACGAGGTCCGGCTCCTCCGCCTCGAAGCTGACGACCGCCTCGGCCCCGTCGCGGGCGACCCGCGGTCGCCAGCCGTGCCGCGCGACCCACAGCGCCAGGAGGTCGGCGAACTCCGGCTCATCCTCCACGATGAGGATGCGTGCCCCGGGCGGCGGGTCCGGCATCATTGGAGCACCGGCAGGCGGAACGAGACGGACATCCCGCGCCGGGTGGCGTCGAGCCGGATCCAGCCCCCGTGCGCCTCGACCAGGCGGCGGCAGACGTAGAGGCCGAGCCCGCTCCCCGGGATGCGGGATTCGCGCATGCGCTCCCCCCGGAAGAAGCGATCGAAGACCTGGGACGTCTCCCGCGGGTCGATGCCCTCGCCGTCGTCGGCGAAGGTCACCACCACCGAGTCCGGGGGCAGGTGGCGGGCGCGGATCGTGATCGAGGCGCCCGGCCCCGCGTACTTCTGCGTGTTGGCCACGAGGTTGGCGAGGACCTGCCGGATCCGGCGCGCGTCGATGTCGACCTTCGGCAGTGGGGGCACGTCGAGCGCGACGGGCGGTGCCCCGGCCAGCTCGCCCTGCTCCGCGACGAATGCCTGCAGGAGGCCGGCAAGGTCGGTCGGCGCCCGATCGAGCTGGAGCTGGTCGCTCTCGAGGCGCGACACGTCGATCACCTCGTCCACCAGAGCGCTGAGCCGGTCGACGGCATCGCCGATCCGCTCGAGGTGGTGCCGGCTCGTCGGCGCGTCCAGTCCGAGGTGCAGCAGGCTCTGGGAGTGCCCGCTGATCAGGGCGAGCGGCGTCCGGAGCTCGTGCGAGATCGTGGCCACGAAGCTCGACTTGAGCGCGTCGAGCGCCCGGGTGACGCGAAGGTCGCGCAGGACCGCGACTGCGCCCGAAGGCGCGCCCGTCATCCGTGCGTAGCTCGCCGCGACCGGGATCGGCATGGCATCCGCGCCGCCCACGACCTGCTCACGGACCAGCGGCCGACCGTGCGCCAGCACCTCCTGGAACGGGCACGTCCGTCCGCAGCCGCGGGTCCCGCCCGTCTCCGGCAGGCAGCCCAGGAACGCCTCGCACGTCGCCCCGATCCCCTCGCGCTCGGCCGCGCCGACCAGCCGTGCCGCCGCGCCGTTGAGGCGCGTGATCCGCCCATTCGCGTCCACTGCGATGATCGCGTCGCTGGCACCGTCGAGGATCGCGGCGAGGGTCGCCCGCTCGTGCACGAGGGCGCCGCGCAGCTGCGCGGCGCGAAACGCGAGGGCGAGCTCGCGCCGGACCAGGCCGAGATAGCGGGCATGCCGCACGTCGAGGACCTGGCCGGGCAGCGGCCGGACCGCCAGGTAGCCCAGCGCGACCCGGCTCGCCCCGCCGACGCCGAGGGCGCGGCTCTCCTCGAGCGGGACGCCGAACCAGCCCGCCCGGGCGGCCCAGCGCCCGGCCGTGGCGGAGTCGGCGAACGAGGCGGGCAGGTCCGCGCCGGCGTCCCGTGGGCCGTCAGAGCCATGGTCGGCTCGCCCCAGCGAGGCGACCCGGTGGAGGGTCCGCCGACCCGGGGCCGCCAGCCACAGCGCCGCGTCCCCGGCGCCGCTCGTCCTGGCGATCTCCGCGAGGACCGCGGGTGCCAGCTTCGCGAGGTCGTCGCCGGACGCCAGGAGCTGGCTCAGCTGGTACTGCGCGAACATCGCGTCGGCCTCGCGCTGGGCCTCATCGAACGTCCGCCGTCGCTCGTCCTCCAGGCTGGCCACGCGCGCCCGGAGCGCGTCGAGCTCGGTCACCGGCGTCTCCGCGAGGGGCGGCCGCCCGTCCGTCCGTCGAGCATGGAGCGGAAGAGCAGGAAGCACGAGGTCGCGCCAGGATCGCGGTGGCCGCGCGACCGCTCGCCGAGTCGCAGGGCGAGGCCGCGTCGGGCGACCATGGGGATCGTGGCACGGACGCCGGCCCGGGCCGCCCGCGCCGCGCGCACGAACGCCTCGTCCGGCGCGAGGCCCGCCGCCGCCCCGGCCTGCAGCGCGTGCACCGCGGGATCCAGCGCGTCGAGGATCGTCTTGTCGCCGAGGCGGCATCTGCCGCGACGGGCGAGCCCGGCCCGGCCCGCCTCGAGCGCCTGCGCCAGCGTGGGCAGGTCCACGGCGCGTCGCCCGTCGAGGGCGAAGCCCGCCTCGATGAACAGCGTGCCGTACAGGGGGCCGCTTGCCCCGCCGACGCTGGCCACCAGCGTGTGGCCGATGCGGCGAAGCAGCGCGCCGACGTCGAGCGGGCCGGCCGCCTCGGCCGGCGCCTCGTCCCGAAGCGCGCGGACCACTGCCTGCAGGCCCGTGCTCATGTTCGTGCCGTGATCGCCGTCGCCCAGCGCCGCGTCGAGCCGGTCGAGCAGCGCCTCGTGGCGCGCGATGGTGACGGCAGCACGCCCGACGAAGGCGACGACGTCCTCGGCGGTGATCGTGACCGCGGAGGCGCCGGCACCCACCGCAGCTCGGTCGGGTCGCCCTAGACTCATGCAGCGCAGAGTTTACCCTCCGCCGCGGGCCCATCCGCGGCGATCGCCGGCCCACGACGGACAGCTCGGGAGGTGCTCGATGGTCGCGCTCGTCCTGGTCGGCCACAGCCTCGAGCTACTCCATGGGCTTCGGGCGATGCTCGCCCAGGCGGCGCCCGGCCTTCTCGTCGGCGTGGCCGGCGGAACGGATGCCGGGGCGCTCGGGACGAGCGCACCGTTGATCCTCGACGCGGTGCGGTCCGTCCTGGCGGCGTCGCCCGAAGGGGCCGTCGTCCTGCTCGACCTGGGGAGCGCGGCGCTCGCCCTCGAGCTGGCGCTCGACGACCTGGAGCCGTCCGAGCGCGCCGTCGTCCGGGTGAGCCGCGGCGCCCTCGTGGAGGGCGCGGTCCGGGCTGCCGTGGAGGCCTCCGGCGGTGGATCGCTCGCATCGGTGGTCTTGGCGTCGGAGACGCCGGCCGGCCGGGACAAGCTGCCCGACGACTGGCCGATCGACGGGGCCGTCCCGGGCGGAATCGCGGAGCGGCCCGGCCGGTGAGCGGGGCGGTCGTCGTCGCCTGGCTCCAGCTCGCGGCGTCGCGCGTCGCCGCCGAGCGCGTGCACCTCACGGACCTCGACGCGGCCATCGGCGACGGCGACCACGGCATCAACCTGGACCGCGGCTTCACCGCGCTCGAGGCGCGCCTGTCTGCCCGCGACGTGTCGACGGAGGCCGCAGGCCAGCTGCTTGCACTGGCTGGCCGGACGATCACCGGCACGGTCGGCGGCGCCAGCGGGGCGCTCTACGGACGTGCCCTCCTGCGTGCCGCAGCCGCGCTCGACGCCTGGCCGATCGATGCCGGGCCGCCCGTGGCCCGGGTCGCGGCCGCGCTCCGCGCAGCGGTCGACGGGATCGCCGCGCTCGGCCGGTCGCGGCCTGGCGAGAAGACGATGCTCGACGCGCTCGTCCCAGCGGTCGAGGCGCTCGAGGCGGCGGCGACCGCTGGGGCCGACCTCGCGGACGCCCTGCGCCAGGCCGCGGACGCGGCCGAGGCCGGGGCCCGCGCGACGCGTCCGCTCCTGGCCACGAAGGGCCGCGCCTCGTACCTGGGCGAGCGCTCGATCGGCCATCTCGACCCGGGCGCGGTCTCGAGCGCGCTCCTGCTCGGGGCCCTCGCGGACGCCGCCGCGGGCGGCGTCTGACCCGCGCTTGCCGTCCACGCGGCAGCGCCCGACCGCCTGCCGAGCCCCTTCTGGGCGGCCCGCCCGCAACGTTCCTGCAACCTAGACGTTTCCTTGACGTTTTCCGCGACACCGCGGGCGTACCGTTTCGGCAACAGTGCTCGAGGGCACTGTGGCGTCGGCGTGATCGGCCGTCACGCGACCCGGGCCGGGGTCGCGACGAACGGCAGCGGAGGGATCGAGCGAGGTTCGCAGCCGGCGTTGGTGTCCACCCACTAGAGGGAGTGAGCATGAAACCAGAAGCATTCGTGGCCGAAATGATCGGGACCATGATCCTGATCCTCCTCGGCGACGGCGTGGTCGCAGGCGTCCTGTTGAACAAGTCGAAGGCGTTCGCAGGCGGCTGGATCGTCATCTCGCTGGCGTGGGGACTCGCCGTCTTCTCGGGCGTCGTCGTGGCGGGCCCGTACAGCGGCGCGCACCTGAACCCGGCGGTCACCCTCGGTCTCGCCATCGTCGGCAAGACCCCGTGGGACCAGGTTCCGATGTACCTGATCGCCCAGTTCCTTGGTGCGTTCATCGGCGCCACGCTCGTCTTCCTGCACTACTACCCGCACTGGGCTGAGACCGAGGACCCGGGCCTGAAGCTCGCCGTCTTCTCCACCGGCCCGGCGATCCGCAACCCGCTCTGGAACCTGGTCTCGGAGATCATCGGGACGTTCGTCCTGGTCTTCGTGATCCTGTGCCTCGGCGCGAACACCGCGAGCCTCGGCCCGTTGGCCGTCGCCCTGCTCATCGTCGTGATCGGCCTCTCGCTCGGAGGCACCACCGGGTACGCGATCAACCCCGCCCGCGACCTCGGGCCGCGGATCATGCATGCGGTCCTGCCGATCCCCGGCAAGGGCAGCAGCGACTGGGAGTACGCCTGGATCCCCGTGGCTGGCCCGCTCATCGGCGGTGCCGTCGCCGCGTTCATCTGGATGGCGGCATACCAGAACTTCATCCTGAACGTCTTCAAGAACTGACCTGATCTCTGCCGGGATCCCCGCGATCCCGAGCGCCGGCGGCAACGGCCCCGCCGCCGGCGCTTCGATCCGGTCTCCCTGCGTCCCACGAGCATCCGTTCGGTGACTCGCAACTGGAGGAGCGCATGAAGAAGCTCATCAACACCCCTGAGCGCGAGGTCGACGAGGCGCTCGCCGGCATGGCCGCGGCGCACCCGGACCTCATCCGCGTCGAGGAGCCGAACATCATCGTCCGCAAGGACGCGCCTCGACCCGGCAAGGTCGGCGTGATCTCCGGCGGTGGCTCCGGCCACGAGCCGATGCACGGCGGCTTCGTCGGGCTCGGCATGCTCGATGCGGCCTGCCCGGGCGCGGTCTTCACCTCGCCCGTGCCGGAGCAGATGCTCGCCGCCACGAAGGCGGTCAACGGTGGCGCCGGCGTCCTTCACATCGTGAAGAACTACACCGGCGACATCATGAACTTCGAGATCGCCGCGGAGATGGCGCAGGCCGAGGGGATCGAGGTCGCCTCGGTCGTCATCGCCGACGACGTCGCCGTGAAGGACTCGCTCTACACCGCGGGTCGCCGCGGCGTCGGCGGCACCGTGCTGGCCGAGAAGATCGTCGGTGCTGCCGCGGAGGCGGGCGCCGACCTCAAGACCGTCACCGCGCTCTGCCAGAAGGTCCAGGACAACGTCCGGTCGATGGGCATGGCCCTGACCTCCTGCACCGTGCCGGCCGCCGGCAAGCCCACGTTCGACATCTCCGACTCGGAGATGGAGATCGGGGTCGGGATCCATGGCGAGCCCGGGCGGCGGCGCGAGGCGCTCCGGCCGGCCGACGAGATCGTCGAGATGCTCGTCACGCCGATCCTCGAGGAGGGGATCTTTGCCAGCGGCGACCGCGTCCTGGCCTTCGTCAACGGCATGGGTGGCACGCCGCTCATCGAGCTGTACGTCGCCTACCGGAAGGTCAACGAGATCCTGACCGGCAAGGGCATCGTGATCGCGCGCAACCTGGTTGGCAGCTACATCACGTCGCTCGAGATGGCGGGTCTGTCGATCACGCTGCTCAAGCTCGACGACGAGCTGCTCCGCTACTGGGACGCGCCGGTCAAGACACCCGGCCTGCGGTGGGGAGTCTGATCCCCGTGATCTCCACGGGCGACTTCTCGCGGTTCCTCGAGACGTTCGCCGTCCGGATCCATGCCGCCAAGGAGGAGCTGACGCAGCTCGACTCCGCCATCGGCGACGCGGACCACGGGATCAACATGGACCGCGGGATGACCGCCATCAGGGAGCTCCTCCCGGGGCTCCAGGATGGCGATGCCGGGACGCTCTTCAAGCAGACCGGCATGAAGCTCATCTCGACGGTGGGCGGGGCCAGCGGCCCCCTGTATGGGACGTTCTTCCTCCGCCTCGGCACCGCGTTCGGCACGGCCACAGAGATCGGCCCCACCGAGCTTGCCGCAGGGTTCCGTGCCGGGCTGGAGGGCGTCATGGCCCGCGGCAAGGCCGGGCTCGATGACAAGACGATGGTCGATGCCATGGTTCCGGCCGTCGAGGCCCTCGAGGCGGGCACCGGGGATCTTCCCGCCGCCCTCGACGCTGCCGCAGCGGCAGCCGCCGCGGGTCGCGACCGGGTCACCCCGCTCGTGGCCCGGAAGGGTCGCGCGAGCTACCTCGGGGAACGCTCCGCGGACCACCAGGATCCGGGTGCAACGAGCACCACGATCCTCTTCGAATCCCTTCGCGACGCTTTGCACGCCGGCTGACGCCGGCGCGCGCCTTATCCGTAACGGAGAGAGACATGACCAAGTACGTAGGCGCGCTCGACCAGGGCACGACCAGCACCCGCTTCATGATCTTCGACCACGCCGGTGCCGTCGTGGCGGTCGATCAGAAGGAGCACGAGCAGATCTTCCCGAAGCCGGGCTGGGTCGAGCACGACCCGATGGAGATCTGGACCCGGTCGCAGGAGGTCATCAAGGGCGCTCTTGCCAAG
>Ga0209014_10002384_pt1 | contig 10912 bp, 6 predicted proteins | sample BarGraNGADG00212_FD_184491 | JGI IMG/M metagenome (GOLD analysis project Ga0209014, IMG submission 184491) | Arctic peat soil microbial communities from Barrow, Alaska - Barrow Graham LP Ref core NGADG0002-212 (SPAdes) (version 2) | ecosystem: Environmental > Terrestrial > Soil > Wetlands > Peat... | reverse complement strand
GCTATACCGGCGCTATCGGGGGATAAGCGGAAGTGAGCGGCACACGGTCAGAACGACGCGATTGACCGTGCGCCCCGAGGGCGCGAACTATCAGTGAGGGAGGTTCTCACCCGGATAATTGTCGATTGGTCCGGAAGCTGGCAGGCGGCACGGCCGGGTAACTGGCTGGGTCGGAGCCCTGCGACGAAGGCGGCCTTGGGCTGCTGAGCGATCCGATGGGCTGTAACAAAGTGAAGCCCGAGCAGGCCTCGAAAGTTCGAATGCGGATGCCGACCCTCCGGTCATTTGGGGAAGGCCGCACGTGTGGGGAAGTAATCGACACGCGCACCCACGCGATCCGCCGGGGTAGTGGGTACGGCACGTCGGAAGGGTGGTTCGCAGTTACAGGGGGAGACCCGTCGCGGACGAGGGTAGCGGCCTCAGCATTGCATCAGGCGATGGTCACGGCGGGATTCGGACGGGGCAGTAGGAGCGTTGATGCCGGGTAATGCCGGTGGAGCAAAGGGCCCCGACTTCTGGTGCGCTTTTGAAGATGGTGAGGTGAAGGTGATTGGTGATGAGCCTGACAACGCCTGATAAGGTCCGGAACCTTCAGAGAAAGCTCTACTGCAAAGCGAAGGCGGAGCCCACCTTCCGCTTCTATCTGCTCTACGACAAGATCTGTCGCGAGGACATCCTGGTCCACGCCTATCGGCTCGCCCGCGTCAATGCGGGTGCACCGGGTGTGGATGGGATGACGTTTGCTCGCATCGAGGAGCAGGGCCTGGAAGCATGGTTGGCGGGCTTGCGCGCGGAACTGGTCTCGAAGACATACCGACCTGATCCTGTGCGGCGGGTGATGATCCCCAAAGCGAATGGTGGCGAGCGTCCGCTCGGCATCTGCCTGTGAGTGCACGGAAACATACTCTCCCGCAGCCATCGACATATCTGCTAACTAATCTAACAAACAGCGACGTCCGAATCTTCTAATTATCGCAACGCGAAACGCAGGAATTGATCCACGTCAAACCTTGTACTGGACGTCGCCGCAACAAATTCACTTGGGCAAAGTTGTTGTCCGTGCTGCTATTCACGCAAGAAGGCGAGGTATCGCGATGGACGAATTGATTGAAGAAGGTTTGCCTTACCCGTTGGGCGCAAGTTGGAACGGCAACGGAACGAACTTTGCTCTATTCTCTGCGAATGCATCAAAAGTCGAGGTCTGCCTATTCGATGGAGAGCGAGAAGTTAGTCGCATCGAACTGGCGGAATATACGAACCAGGTGTTCCATGGTCACGTCCCGGATCTGGGACCCGGCACCTTTTACGGTTATCGAGTTCATGGGCCCTACGAACCCGATGCCGGTCACCGGTTCAATTCGAGCAAGCTCCTGCTTGACCCGTATGCGCGCGCGCATGCGGGCCGCCTGCAGTGGAACCCTGCCGTGTTCGGCTACAAGATGGAGACAGGCGACGACCGAACATTCGATGAGCGGGATAGCGCGCCCTTCATGCCAAAATGCGTCATTGTTGACCCCAATTTCGACTGGACCGGCGAAGCGGGGCGGCAGAACGTGCCCTGGGACCAAACGATTGTTTATGAAGCTCACGTCAAAGGCTTCACTAAAAGGCATCCCGGCATCCCCGAGAAGCTGCGCGGCACATATGCCGGATTCGGATGTCAACCGATCGTGGATTACATCAAATCGCTCGGCGTCACATCGGTCGAACTGATGCCGATCCACACGTTCATTAATGACGGCAGTCTGCTTGAAAGGAAGCTCGCGAATTATTGGGGCTATAACACGATCGGCTTCTTTGCACCTGACCCTCGCTACGCATCTGACGTGCCCAACAGCCTGCGGGAGTTCAAGGAGATGGTCGCCCGTCTGCACAGCGGCGGACTGGAGGTCATTCTCGATGTTGTCTACAATCACACCGGGGAGGGCAACGAACTGGGGCCCACGCTGTCTTTCAAAGGCATCGATAACGCCAGTTACTATCGGCTCCCCAAGGACAACAAGCGCCACTACATCAACGATACCGGAACCGGTAACACGGTTAACCTGTCGCATCCTCGCGTCATTCAGATGGTTACCGACAGCTTGCGCTATTGGGCGGAGGAGATGCGTATTGACGGGTTCCGCTTCGATCTCGGTACCATCCTTGCGCGCGAGGTCTATGGCTTCGATGAACAGAGCAGCTTTCTCAAGGCCGTCGATCAGGACCCGGTTCTGACATCCGTAAAATTGATCGCAGAGCCGTGGGATTGCGGCCCGGGCGGCTATCAAGTTGGCGCATTCCCGCCAGGTTGGGCGGAATGGAACGACAAATTCCGCGACACCGTCCGCGATTTCTGGCGCGGCGAGGCGACGGTGGCAGCACTCGCGCCCCGGCTTTCTGCTTCAGCCGAGCTTTTCAATCATGACGGCCGACGCGCCTGGGCGAGCGTCAATTTCATCACCGCGCATGATGGATTCACCCTCAATGACTGGGCGAGCTACAACGAAAAGCGCAACGGAGCCAACGGCGAGAACAACAAGGACGGCAATTCGAGCAACCGTTCCTGGAATTGCGGCGCCGAAGGTCCGACCGACGACAAGACCATTGTCGAGCTCAGGAACCGCCAGAAACGAAACATGCTTTCGACGTTGCTGTTGTCCCGGGGAACGCCGCTGATGCTTGGTGGCGACGAATTCGGCCGAACCCAGCAGGGAAATAACAATGCCTATTGTCAGGACAGCGAGATTTCCTGGTTCGACTGGAGTTTCAGCGAAGACGCCAAGGATCTGCTTGAATTTTCCAAGCGCCTGATCAAATTGCGGCAGGCATATTCGGTCTTGCGCAGAAGCCGTTTCCTGACCGGCCAGCACGACCAGCAGCTCGGCGTCCGCGACGTTACCTGGATCAATGCCAACGGCGGCGAAATGCAGGACTCTCACTGGAAAGACCCTTCGATGAAATGCTTCGGCATGCTGCTCGACGGGCGTGCGCAAAAGACCGGAATTCGCAAGCAGGGACAGGATGAGACGGTGCTTATCGTGATGAACAGTTATGAAGGGCTCGTTGACTTCACACTGCCTGACGCGCCGGTCGGGTCGAAATGGACCCTGTTGATCAGCACCGATATTCCCGATTCTGCGTCGGGAGCGGAATTTGCATTCGGTGCATTGTACCAGGTCACCGGCCGTTCATTATTATTGTTTTCGCCAACAAGAAAATCACGGGACAGCCGTTGATCGTCGGAGGTCTAGGCCGCAAATGCGTCCCTTAGGCTTGACTATCTTCACCTCCGTCGCAGTGAGGAGCCCGGACCGTCTTTGGTAGCAGCACGTATAGCTCGCCCAAATGTCAATTTGACACACCTATCGAGCCTCGGGAGCGCTACATGAGAAAGATTACTTTCGAAGACGATTTCACCAGACCGGGCCTGTCCAGCGATGGTTATGGCCTTGGAGTGTGAATCAATGAGTGAAGCGACCGCTGATTCGGTGAGAGGATTGACGAGCGACGAGGCTCACCGTCGACAGAAAACTCTCGGCCCCAACATATGCCAGATACGTCGGTCCGTCCGTTACGCTTGGCGCTTGAAAAGTTGTGGGTGCCGGTTCCGTGGATGCTCGAGACGGCGATCCTGCTCGAGCTGGCGCTTGGCAAGTATGTCGAGGCCGCAATCATCGCTGGTCTCCTGGTATTCAATGCCGTGCTCGGACTGTTCCAGGAGAGCCGCGCCCAGGCTACTCTTGCCGCGCTCAAGTCGCGACTCGCGCTGAATCCGTCGGTCCGGCGCGATGGCGCCTGGAAGACGGTCCTTGCCGCCGAGCTGGTGCTTGGCGATTTGGTGAAGCTGTCACTCGGTGGCGTCGTCGCGGCGGATGTGAAACTTACCGCAGGAAATGTCCTGCTCGACCAGTCCATGCTCACTGGCGAATCGGTCCCCATCGAAGCCGGCCCGGGCGTCCAGACATTCGCCGGCGCGCTGGTACGTCGGGGCGAGGCCGTGGCGGAGGTGAATCGCCATCGCGCCCTCGTAATTAATGCTACCATGGCCTCGATTCAGGAAGAAGTTCGCGCCACCGTCATCTTACATTTCCCGCAAGGCAGATTGATCGACCCGTGACATGTCGGAAATTACAAAAAAGTCGGGCGAGCAGAAAGACGCCGAAGCCGAAGTCGAGAGCTTTCGGAAGGACCTCGGCCCGTTTGTCGTTGCCGCTGAAACAACCTGAATGGCGATGGTACTTACGGACGCGACGGAGCCCGACAACCCGATCATTTTTGCCAACGAAAGCTTTCTTTCTCTAACCGGATACGACTGGGAAGAGGTGCTCGGCAAAAGCTTTAATTTTCTGATGGCGCACGGCGCCGATGCTGAGGCGCTGAAGCGAATTAAAGCCGAGTACGAAGGTTCGTTCAGCAGCGGGACGGAAGTTCTCTACCGCCGCAAGGATGGAAGCGAGTTCTGGGCCGCTGTCTTTATCAGTCCGGTTCGCGATGCGGGCGGTGACATCGTTCAGTATTTCGCATCGCTGGTTGATTTGACCAAACACAAAGAGGATGAAGTTCGATCAAGGATGCTCATCGACGAGTTGAGCCATCGCGTAAAAAAGATCCTTTCAACGGTGCAATCGATCGTCTGGCAGACGTTGCGAACGACCACCGACCCCATGGCGATTCGGCAATCCATCGAGTCCCGGCTGTTTGCGCTCTCCCGGTTGCACGACTTGTTGACCCGTGAAAAATGGGAAAGTGCAGGGCTGCTCGATATCGCTCACGATGCCCTGGAGCCATTCGGGGTCTCGGGCGGTCGGGCGGATAGCATTGTGATCACGGGTGATAATATCCGCTTCCCGCCAAAGGCAGCTTTGGCCCTTAGCATTGCGTTCAACGAGCTCGCGACCAATGCCGTGAAATACGGTGCAGCCGCGAAAGCATCATTGATTGCCACTTGAGCATGTTCGTTCCGTGCGTCATGGGCGCCTGTGTGGTTTACGACAACGTTTGAGGTGTGCAAATCGCATCTCACGCCGTGACTGTTCGAAGTCCTCGGTGCCAACGAAAGACCAAGCAACGTCGCGTGCCCAGGCCGCGATCCGGCATCGCGGCCTGCTGCTGTTGACCAAGCGTGGCTGAACGGCGCGCGTTGTTCAGGCGTGAACGCGCTTTCGGGCCGGTCTCGCGGCGCTCACCGACCTCGCCTTCAGCACCGCCACCGGCAAATGGGCGAACAGCTTGGCGAGGCGCAGCTGCGTCGCGTCCGCTTCGGCGAAGCCTGCCACCGAATAGCCGCCGATGTCGAGCGCGCCGTCATAGCTGTCGCCGCGGGGCCAGACCCGGCCGGCTTGCGAGAGTGCGGCGAACGATTTTGCGACGGCGATAATCGCGGCGTCGCGGCCGCGGCGCCGCGCAAACGCAATGACATGGTTGCGGTGCGGCCCGCTGACCTCGAGGGGTTGGTAATCGCCGTTGGTGAAGACATCGGCGAGTTCGGTGCGAAGCCTCAGCAGATGGCTGGTCCAAGCGAGCTTCAGATGGCCGTTGGGCCAGTCCCGCGCGAGGCTCTGCCAATCCGGTGTTTCCAGCGCCGCCAGCACCCGCGCGCGTTCCGCAAAGTCCACTGGCCGCCGGTTGTCGGGATCGACCAGCGACAGATCCCAGAACTCCGTGCCCTGATAGAAATCGGGCACGCCGGGTATCGTCGCCTTCAACGTCAACTGACTGAGGGAATTCAGCGCACCCAGCAGCGACAGGCGCTGCGCCAGCGTTTGAAGCGAAGTCAGAAATTCAGCGGAGGCCGCCGGGTCGAGAATGCACCCGAGGAAGGATTTCAGCCCCGCCTCATAGGTTTCGTCGGGATTGAGCCAGCTGGTTTCCTGTTTGCCCTCGCGCGCGGCTTTCAGGGCATAGGCCTGCATCCGTTCGCGAAATGAATCGTCGCACCCATCCGTAGGCCACGCGCCGAGCAGCGCCTGGTACAGCATGTATTCGAAGCTCGCCGACGGCGCGCGCATCTCGCCACGGTCGACGAGATGCGGCGCGTTCAGGATTTTCCAACGCGCCACGGCACGGGTCCATTCGCCGGGAATTTCCGCGAGCCCGATCAGTCGCGCGCGGGCATCCTCGCCGCGCTTAGTGTCGTGCGTCGCCGTCGCGGTCATGCCGTGCGGCCAATCCCTGGCGCGGGCCTTCATGGCATCGTGGAAGGCCTCTACCGGAAGCGCCTTCGCCGACGGGTCGCCGCCAACTTCGTTGAGCGCGAGTAGGCTGTGATAACGATAGAAGGCGGTGTCCTCGAGCGATTTAGCCATCACGGGACCGGTGAACTGCTGCAGCTTCAACGCGAAGCGGCGCACGCGCGGCGCACCGTGCGGAGCGCGGCCCGGCCGGATCAGGTCCATGGTCAGGGTGTCGCGGAGAAAATCGAACATGCCTTCATCCGCGGCAAACCACTGCGCGCGCGCTTTTTCGATGGCCTCCGAGATCAGCGCGCGGTCGGGCGCCGTGGGACCGGACGACGTCAGATAGGTGCGGTAGACCGGAAATTGCAGGATGTAGAGTTCCAGCGCCTGCCGCAGGCTGTCGGCGGAAAAATCGCGGGTGGAATAATGTCCGCCGGCGATGCGCGCGAGCAGCCGCCTCAGCACCGTGAATTCGCTGGTCAGCAGGGTTTCGAGTACCCGGCGTTTTGCCCCCTGCAGCACTGGCGCCAGCCGGGGCGGCTGGTTGCTGATCTGCCGCCATACCTCGTCGAGCGGCGCGAGGCCGTTGCCGTCGACCAGAACCCGCGTGATGGCGTTAAGCCACTCATAGCCCGTGGTGCCGTGGACGCCGGAAAACTCGTGCAGCTCTTCATGCTCGCCGAGGATTTTTTCGATCACCATGTAGAACGGCCCGGCGTCGGCCCCCCGGGCGTCGCGGATCAGCCGGCGCAGGCGCTGAAAATACTGCGCGGGATCGCGCAGGCCGTCGATGTGATCGACCCGCAGGCCCTGCAACCTGCCTTCGGCGATCAGCTTGCGGACCAGGCGATGGATGGCGGCGAAGGTGCCGGCATCCTCGACCCGCAACCCCGCGAGCGTGTTGACGTCGAAGAACCGCCGGTAGTTGATGTCGCTGGAAGCGAGCCGCCAATGTCCGAGCCGGTAGTGCTGTCGCTCCAGCAGGTGATGCAGGGCGAGCGTTTGCGCCGGCCGATCCGGTCCCGCTCGATAGGCGGCGAGCCCGCGCCCGATGATCCCGACGCTTCCGGCGATGCTCTTCAATTCCACCTTGAAGGAAGGCGCCTCCTTTCGATTGGGATGGCGCGGGCCGGTGTAGCGCGAGGCGAGCGCGAGAATGCGTTTTCCCGCCGCGCTGTCGTCCGCGCCGGCTTCCCTGACGACGCTGCGCAAGATCTCGCTGTAACGCTGCGGCGCGATCGGCAGGCGATGTTCGAAATACCAGGCCGAAAAGCTGCCTTCGCCGGCCTCGTAGCGGAGCTCGATATCGCCCTTTTCCAGCGCCTCGCCATAAGAGGAGCCGATGATCGGCAGCAGCACACCGCCCCTGGCGCGATAGGGCAGCAATTCCCAGTCGATGTCGAACGATGCCGCGTGCGGCGATGCCGGGCCCCATTCCAGCACGTCGAGCCACCACGGATTGTCCGCGAAATGGATGCCGACATGGTTGGGAACGAAATCGAGAATGAGGCCGAGGCCGTCGACTTTGAGCGCATCGCTCAACCGCACAAAACCGTCTTCGCCGCCGAGTTCCGGATTGAGCGCGGTGTGGTCGACGATGTCGTAGCCGTGAGTCGATCCTTTACGCGCCTTCATGAAGGGCGACGCATAGAGATGGGTGATGCCGAGCGCCTTCAGATAGGGGACGATTGCAGCCGCCGCGTCGAAATCGAAGTCCGCCGTGAGCTGGACGCGATAGGTGGCGATCGGAAAGGCCGGCGACATCAGCGCGCTCCGAGATGCCAGGCCACCGACCAGGGAGGAAGGAGATCGCCGATCTTGCCGCCCCAGAGTTGCCTGCCGATGAATTCGCGGCCGCCGTGGGGGATCGCTTGATCGGACAGGTTCGCCAGCAGCGCCAGCGTTGCGCCGTCTGCCATGCGCCAGTTCGCCGTCAACAAGCCGTTGTCGGCCGCCTGCGCCTCGCCGAAGGCCGCGCCAGCCAGCTGCGGGACGATTTCCCGATGACGGATCGCGAGCAGTCGTTGCACCAGCGCCAGCCGGGCCTTTCCCGCAGCTTCGTTGCGCTGGTCCCAATCGAGTACCGCGGAGCTAAAGGTCGACGGCTCCAGCGGATCGGGGACCTCGTCGCCATATTTCGCATAGGCCCAGGCGTATTCCCGACGCCGGCCTTTGCGCACGGCGTCGGCGAGATCGCCCTCGAATCCGCAGAAGAACGGAAATGGCGCTTGAGATCCCCATTCCTCGCCCATGAACAGCATCGGAATCGCCGGCGCCAGCAGGGTGATCGCCAGAGCTGCCTCGATTGCGGCTGTGCCCACATAGCTTTCGAGCCGGTCGCCGAGCGCGCGGTTGCCGATCTGGTCGTGGTTCTGCAGGAAATTGACGAAGGCGGTGGGGCCAAGCGTTCCGCTCGCCTCGCCGCGCAATTGCCCGCCGCGATGCGCGGATGCCTCGCCCTGATAGACAAAGCCGGATTCGAGCGCGCGGGCGATATCGCGCAGCGGCGCCCGGGCGTAGTCGCGGTAATAGCCCTGGGTCTCGCCGGTCAACAGCACATGCCAGGCGTGATGATAATCGTCGTTCCACTGCGCGCGGTATTTTCCGCGCGGCGGGTCCTGCGCGGCATCCAGCAGGCTGACGCGGTTGTCGTCGTTTTCCAGCACCAGATGAATATGGCGGCCGGTGCGCGCGGCGAATTGGCCGATCGCGGCGCTGAGATCGTGCAGGACAGAAATTTTGCCAGGCTCGGCGATGGTATGCACCGCATCCAGCCGCAACCCGTCGAAGCGGTATTCGTCCAGCCAGTACAGGGCATTCTCGATCGCGAAGGCACGCACCTGCGGCACCCGATAATCGATGACGTTGCCCCAAGGCGTCTGCGCCGCGGTAAAGAATTGCGGGGCATAGCCGCCGAGGTAATTTCCCTCGGGGCCGAAGTGATTATATACTACGTCGAGAAACACCATCAGCCCGCGCAGATGCGCCTCATCGATCAGGGCTTTGAGATCGTCGGGGCGGCCATAGGCGCTGTCGGGCGCGTACCACAACACGCCGTCATAGCCCCAGTTGCGCGAACCCGCGAAATCCGCCAGCGGCATCAATTCCAGCGCGGTGATGCCGGAGGCCACCAGGTGATCGAGCTTGCCGATCATGGCGCGGTAGGTGCCCTCCGGCGTGAAGCTGCCGACATGGGTCTCGATCAGGACGGTCTGTTGCCACGGCCGTCCGCGCCACTGCGAGGCGCGCCAGCGGTAGCTCGCGTGATCGATCACCTCGCTCGGCCCCGACACGTCGTCGGGCTGGAAGGCGGAAGCGGGATCCGGCACATCGATCTCGCCGTCGATCCGGAATTTGTAGCGCGCCCCAGCCTTGACGCCTTGTATGTCGGCGGAAAACTGGCCGTCTTCGCCGCGCCGCATCGGCTGAGGGGTTTCCAGCAGAAGATCGACGCGCTTGGCCGCCGGCGCCCACAGCCGGAAGGACGCGCCGTCCGAAGTCAGCCTTGAACCGAATTGCCGCTTGTTCATGCTGAACCCGCAAACGCAAGGGCCGAACGGTCCTGCCTCTTCCGTGTGATACCGCTGTGTCGCAGAAAATAGCGCAAGTGTAGCGTGTCCGGAATTGACGATCAGCCTCTTCCGGAAGCGCTCAGAATGTTGAGGGACCGCTTTTGGCGGCGGTCGTTCGCATGATGATGGATTTGGAATGTCCGCTCCTGGGCCGTGTGTCACGGGCGTAGCCGTCCAAACGGCGACGCGCAACTGTACGAGAGATGAAGGAGGAATGCGCTTAGTTCCGGCGTATCGCGACGGCATCGTGATATAAGGCAGCATACTGGCTCGCCCGATTGCGCCACGATACATCGGTCGACATGCCGTTGAGCTGCAATTTTCGCCAGACCTGCTTGTCATGGAACGAGTTGCTGGCCCTGCGCAGGGCACCGGCGAGAGTTTCGCCCGTGACTGGACCAAACTTGAAGCCGGTCGTCGCGCTACCGGCAATGTCGGCCTCGTTGGCGTCAATGACTGTATCCGCAAGGCCGCCGACCCGTGATACGATCGGGACCGCGCCGTATCTCAAGGCGCAAAGTTGCGTCAAGCCGCAGGGTTCGAAGCGCGACGGCACGACGAGGGCATCCGCACCGGCCTGAATGAGGTGGGCGAGGGCTTCGTCGTAGCCGATCAAAACCGCTATCCGACCCGCATTCGCTTTCGCGACCGCTTGAAAGCGATTCTCAAGATCCGGGTCTCCACTTCCAAGCAACGCAAGCTGCATTCCTTCGTTCACGATGGTGGGAACGTTCTCAAGAAGAAGATCGAGTCCCTTCTGCCAGGACAGCCGACTTATGACGCCGAGCAGAAGCGCATCAGGAGATGAATCAAGGCCGAGCCGCCGCTGCAGGGCAGCTCTGTTCGCCGCACGGGATTCCAGTTCCTTTGCGCTGAAGCGAGCGGCGATGTGCGGATCCGTTTCGGGGTTCCACACGGAGGTATCGATACCGTTGAGGATCCCGCTCAGGACCTGCGATCGCTCACGCAACAATCCGCCCAGTCCCATGCCCCCCTCATCTCCCTGAATCTCGATCGCATAGGTCGGAGAGACCGTCGTGATGCGATCCGCGAATTGCAGGCCCGCCTTCAGGAAGCTGATCATTCCGTAATATTCGACGCCGTGAATCGTGAACGACTCGGGAGGCAAACCGAACGTATGGAGCATTTCATGCGGATACTTCCCCTGGTAGGCCATATTAT
>Ga0209014_10002383_pt1 | contig 10916 bp, 9 predicted proteins | sample BarGraNGADG00212_FD_184491 | JGI IMG/M metagenome (GOLD analysis project Ga0209014, IMG submission 184491) | Arctic peat soil microbial communities from Barrow, Alaska - Barrow Graham LP Ref core NGADG0002-212 (SPAdes) (version 2) | ecosystem: Environmental > Terrestrial > Soil > Wetlands > Peat... | reverse complement strand
GCAGTAATCCGCTGATGCAGCAGAAGTGCCACCCGCAGCCAAAGCGGCGTCGCGCTTCGCTTGCCGCCGCACTCCACATCCGTGGTGCCGGGACATCCCGGCAACTTTGTCAACCGCCATGGCCCTGCGTGGGAAGGAAGCCACCGGTCAAAGCGGATGAGCCGACGAACAGTTGTGAGCCGCAACGAGCCGGGGGCCGGAGAACGGCCCGTGCAAACGAAGAGACCGGAGGGACCGATTCCAACAACGTGCGAAGACAGGTGATCTCCGGTGCCCCAACGGGACAGCCCTATATCAGCCCAGCAAGGCCCGCCGGAGCCTAGCTAGAACGTCAGAACTCAGCGGCGGGCAGAGGACCGCCCCGCCTGCCCGGTGCGAGCGGCTTCCGCGAGCTTGATGCAGCCCTGTTCCCACGCGCTGCCCCTCACTTGCATTTCTCCCGATTGGCTGCATCTTAGCCGTGACCAAAGCGGGTCCGACCCGGTGCTGAACTCGCGAGGTGTTTACGAATTAATAACAAAATGTTCTATGACTATCAAAAATGCTCCTGATCTAACTCAATGTCCGCCGCGCAGTTCGCGGGTGCGGCTCGGCGGTTACGTCATTCTGCCGCGCATGCTCGATAAGGGCCGCGCGACGCTCGCCGGCAAACACGGGGAATACAATTACGCCTGCCCCCTCGACCACCGCTTCCTGGACTTCGTCGGCGTCAAGCCTGACGCGCTCAAGAAACAACTTGCAGCCGGAAAGGGCGATGCCGAAATCCTCGAATGGATTGAGAAGAACGCGAAGCATACCTATACCGAACCGGAGATCCACGCGTGGTCGGCTTACCAGGAGCAGCGGGCGCCCGCGGACACCGAATCACGCGAGTTTTTCCATGAGGCGCACAAGAAGATCGCGCCCAAACGCGAGGATATCGCCACCTGGTTCGACCTGCTCGACGTGGATGATTACGTCTCGTTCGGCGGCAAAGCGTAAAGCCTCGCGCCGGCCGTTCGATGGCCGGTCCCCTGGTACTGCTTCAGGGCCGGAGGTTTGAGGGCGTGCGGCCCTACGCCGTCTTGTAGGCCTGGATCGAGCCGATGCGATGGTGGTGGCAGACTCCGTGAACCTCGACCTCAACCTCATCCCCGACCTTGTGGCCAAGCAGTGATTGGGCGACCGGTGAAAGGTAGCTGATGACATCCTTCTCCGGGTCCGAGTCCCACGCGCCAAGAATGGTGAAGTGCTCCGGCTGGTTCGTGGCCAGGTTGGTTGCCTGCACGATGGTGCCGATGCTTGCGACGTCGGTGCGCGGCGCCGCAAAATCAGTGCCGCGCGCGCGTGTGAGCTGGGTTTCCAGGTCCGCCTTGCGCGTCATCAGCAGCTTCTGCATTTCCTTGGCCGCTTTGTATTCGTGGTTTTCGCTCAGGTCGCCGTAGCTGCGGGCCACCGCGATTTCCTTCGAGTTGGCGGGGATCTTCTTCTCCACCAGCTCGCGGTATTCGTTCTTGCGCCGCTCCAGGCTCTCCCAGGACACCAGCAGGGTGGCCTCCTGTTTGGTTTGCTCGCCCGAGATCAGCACCTGGATCGTCGGGTAGCTCTTCACGATGCGCGCCAGCAGCGAGCGCTTGTCCATGTCATCGAACGACGGCGAGAGCTGCAATCCGCGCGTCAGGTCTTTGATGACCTCCAAGTCGGCGGAGCCGATGAGCTCAACGAGCAGTTGCTGGTCGTCGAGAATAAAGTCGCGCAACCGGTTGGAGCGGCGCTCGCTGAACTGGTCGCGCTCCATGGCGGTGAGCATCGCGCGAAAGACTTCCGGTCCGAGGATGTCCGCGAAGGAGTCGTTCCGGTCTTTGGCGAGCCAGAGCAGGAGTTCGCTGCTGGCAGAGTGCTGGCTAACGAGCCGCGCCACTGCTTCCTTGAGCTGCTCGATCTTGCCTTCCTGAATGAGCAGGCTGACCAGCTCGCGGCACACCTTGGCGGAAACGGTGTTGAGCGCCACCTGCAGCGCAGCTTGCCAGTGCTCAGGATTCGCAGCCTTGAATGACTCCAGCCCCCGGCGATGCTTGGATGCCGGAAGCTGCTCCAGCAGCGGCCCCAGCTTCGCATTCTGCGCCCAAATCAACGGTGCCGTGATTTCGCCTTCGCCAAGCGGCAAGTCCGCCATCTGCCGAACGTCATCACGGGCAAAGATGGCTTCGAGCGCCACTGCCGGCTGCGTGCGCTGGTAGCTGGGGATTTCGGTGTTGAACGTGGCGATGATCTCCGTGGCGGCAGCCCCTTTGTCCGTGAGGTCGTGCGCATTCCGGAGCAGTTCGCTGGCGACGGCAATGCGGGCCTTCAATCCTTTGGCCGCCCGGAATTCCCCCATCAGCCGGTCCTGCAGTGAAACCTCTTTGGTCTGATAGATGATCGGCTCGGTCTTCTTGAGGGGCACTTGAAAATGGCCGTCCTTCTTCAGCTCGCGCCGGGCGGCGTCCCACCATTTCTTCCAATCCTCGCGAATGACATCAGGTACGAGCACTTGCTGGAGCTGTTCTACCGTCGCTTTGCCGCCGTAGCTGTTCAATACCAGCTTAACCAGCTCCAAGTGTTGCGTCGCCGCCATCTGACGCAGCGCTTCCACGTCTAAGGCCTTGCGCGCGAGGATGTGGTCTTTGGCAATCGGCTTGAGCGACTCGGCGGCAAAAACCAGATCCATCGTGTGCCCGGGCTTGTTGTCGAAGTCGATCATGAAGCGGGCAAATACCGTATCCATCGTCTTGATGCGTCCAAAACCCCAGCTCCGGTGCATGCAGAAACCGGTATCGGTCAGTCGCACCAAGGCCTCAATATGGTGTCGCTCCAGTTTCCCCGCCGCCGCCATCTTCTCGAATTCTTCTTTCATAAAGTATCTTAACGCTCGCATCTCCCGAGCAGAACGGCTCTATTAAAGGTTGTGCGCGACGAAAAACCAAGAGAAATTGCACTGCGCATCCTGCAGCGGGATGCGGGCGGGGAGTTTGTGGAAGACCGGTTCGAGGCGGAACTGGCCCGAACAAGGCTTTCGCCCCCTGATCGCCATCTGTGCCAGGAGCTGGCCTATGGCATCGTCCGCTGGCAGGCCACCCTCGACTGGCTGATTGCCCGCAAGACAGACGCACGGCCCCAGAAGCCCATGCTGCAGAACCTCTTGCGGCTCGGCCTTTACCAGATCTTCTGGCTCAACCGCATCCCCGACCATGCCGCGGTCAACGAGACGGTCGAGCTAGCCAGGCAAAGCGGCTTTCACTCGCAGGCGGGATTCATCAATGCCGTCCTGCGCGGTTATCTGCGCGAGTCCGACGCCACCAGGCGCCTGCTGGCCGAGCTGAAAACGGCGCAGCCTCACCTCGGCTACTCCCATCCGGAATGGCTGGTGGCGCGCTGGCAAACACGGTGGGGCGCCGACCATGCGGCGCAGTTGATGGAATGGAATAACACCCCGCCAAAAGCGTTCGCCCGCATTAACACTTTGAAGGCCGACCCCGCTAAACTCCTGGTCCAGTGGCGCGACGAAAATGTGGAATATGACTTCGTCCGCCGGGACTGGGCCGAAGAGAACCTGGTCTTCGAGCTCAAAGCGCATCCGCCCCTGGGCCAGATGCCTAGTTTTCAACAAGGTTTGTTTTACGTTCAGGACCCCAGCACCCTGCTGGCGGTGCGCGAACTCGATCCACAGCCCGGCGAAACCGTGCTCGACCTCTGCGCCGCCCCCGGCGGAAAACTCACCTTCATCGCCCAATTGATGCGCAACGAAGGCCGCCTCCTCGCCCACGATACCACCCCCGAACGCCTGAAACCCATCGAGGAGAACTGCGCCCGCCTGGGCGTCACCTGTGTTCAGACCGTCTTACCCTCAACCCTCGACTCTCAACCCTCAACCACTCTCGACCGCATCCTGATTGATGCTCCATGTTCCAACACCGGGGTCATGCGGCGTCGCGTTGATTTGCGCTGGCGGATTCGTCCAAAAGAGATCGGGCGTCTGCGCGCGACGCAGCTCGAGCTGCTGAGTCGGGCGGGCTCGCTGCTGAAACCCGGCGGCCGGCTGGTTTACAGCACCTGCAGCCTCGAGCCGGAGGAGAACACCGATGTGCTGACCGAGTTCCTGGCTGGGCACGCCGATTTCAGACTCGAACACTCCCGCGAATTGCTGCCCTTTGCGGACGCTGTTGATGGGACTTACGTGGCTCGGCTGGTGAAGAACGGCTAAGCCGCTTCAAACCCTGCGCGCCGCCGTAAAGCTGCGCTCCGCCCCCGGGCCATCGGGGAGACACTGTCCCCCTCTGTCTCGTACACCAAAATGAACAGGTATCAATATGATTAGGGTTACTGAAACAATGAGGTAGTTTCCGCACAAAAAATGGAGAGGGTTTGGCAAGGCAGGTTGAGAGTGTTCCTGCGAATTATCGTTAAGTGTAATAATACATAACGAAATGTCGTCAGTCTCCCGGCAGGAGACAACGGGAGCTGAACCGGTTCGACGGAGACTCTTATGATGAAAATACAGCGCACGATTAAATACGATGCGGACCGGGTCAAAGGCTTCGGTCGAGAGGTCATGAGTGTTCCAGGGTGCGAGCAGTTGCAAAGCTGCATCCAGTGCGGCACCTGTTCCGGTGTATGCCCCCTGAGCATCTACATGGATTACACGCCCCGCCAGGTCATGGCGCTCACCCGCGGCGACTTCAAGAACGAGGTCCTCAGGAGCCACACCATCTGGCTCTGCGCCTCCTGTTACGCCTGCACCGTGGAATGCCCGCGCGAGATCCGCATTACGGACATCATGTATGAGTTGAAGCAGCGGGCCATCCACGCGGGAATTTATCCGAAGCGGTTCCCGATTCCCGTGCTGGCGCGCGAGTTCAGCGAGATGGTGAAAAAGCACGGTCGCATTACCGAGATGCTGCTGGTCATGAAGCTGTTTCTCAAGACCAACCCCTTCGCGGCGATGGGCAATTGGCGCTTGGGAATTGACCTGCTGAAGACCGGCCGGTTTTCGCTGGCCACGGAGAAGATTAAGCAGCACGGAGATATTGCCCGCATGCTGGACGCCACCGACGCCAAGAAAGAATCCTGAACATGAAATACTCATACTTCCCCGGTTGTTCACTAAAAGGGCTGGGCCGCGCCTACGAAGAATCGTTGCTGCCCGTAATGAAGCACCTCGGCGTTGAACTGCAGGAGTTGGACGACTGGAACTGTTGCGGCGCGACCGCCTACATGGCGGTGGACGAAGCTAAAGCCTGCGTGCTGGCGGCTCGTAATCTGGCCCTGGCCGAAAAGCAAGGTAATCGTCCCATCATGGCCCCCTGCGCCGCCTGCTACCTGGTCCTGAACAAGACCAAGCATTATTTCCATGACTACCCGGCGATGAAAGAGACCATAGATCGCGCGCTCGGGGCAGTCGGGCTGCGCTACAGCGGCGATACCCCGGTGCGTCATCCACTGGACGTCCTGATCAACGACGTCGGCCTGGAAGCCATCAAGCAAAAGGTGCGCAAACCGCTCAAAGGATTGAAAATCGCCACCTACTACGGCTGCCAGCTCGTTCGCCCCTATGCGACGTTCGACGACCAATACAACCCGATCACCATGGACCGGCTGGTCGAAACGCTCGGCGCCACCGTCGTCCGGTACCCGCTGAAGACCAAATGTTGCGGCGGCAGCCTGACTGGCACGGTGCCCGAAGCGGGCATCCGCCTGGTCTATATTCTCCTCAACGAAGCCAGGAAGCGCGGGGCCGATTGCCTCGCGACCGTGTGCCCTCTCTGCCAGTTCAACCTCGACGCCTATCATGCCCAGGTGACGGCGGAGTACGGGCCGGTGCTGGTGCCCACCGTCTATTTCACGCAACTCATGGGCCTGGCCTTCGGCCTGCCGGAGCGGGAGTTGGGTTTGAATCGGGCCGCTATTCCGTTCAAGTGGCGGCCGACCGAGGCGCCCCCGGTTAAGGCGGCTGCGGCGGCCTGATGAGGAATCGGTCGGCCGAAGCTTGAAGCCAAAGAACTCCGAACCTCGAATTCCTTAATCTGAAGATGAAACAGCAAGCTAATGGTGAGATTCGCATCGGTTTCTACATCTGCCATTGCGGCCACAATATTGCCGCAATGGTGGACTGTCCCGAGGTTGCGAAATACGTCGAGAAGCTGCCGGGCGTTGCCCTTTCCCGCGACTACAAGTACATGTGCTCGGACCCGGGCCAGGAGCTCATCCAGAAGGACATCCGCGAGTTCAAGCTCAACCGGGTCGTCGTTGCCTCCTGTTCCCCACTCCTGCACGAGCACACGTTCCGCAGCGCGGTCGAGGCCGGTGGCTTGAATCCGTTCTTCTTCCACATGGTCAACATCCGCGAGCACGATTCCTGGGTGCATACCGACCGCAAGGAGGCTACCGACAAGGCCAAGGCACTCGCGCGCGCCGCGGTCGAACGCGTGGCGTATCACCAGGCGCTCGAGGTGAAGAAAGTGCCGATCCATCCCGACGTGCTGGTGGTCGGTGGCGGCATCGCGGGCATTCACGCGGCGATGACCCTCGCCAACGCCGGCAAGAAGGTCTTCCTGGTCGAGCGCGAGCCCTCCATCGGCGGCCACATGGCGAAGTTCGACAAAACCTTCCCCACGCTCGACTGCGCGGCCTGCATCCTGACGCCCAAGATGTCCGAAGTCGGCGCGCACAAAAACATCACCCTCTGGAGCTATTCCGAAGTCACCAAGGTGGACGGCTACGTCGGCAACTTCACCGTGACCGTCAAACGCAAGCCCCGCTACATCAACGAGGACCTTTGCACCGGCTGCCAGGAGTGCATCTCGAACTGCGTCTATAAGGAGCCGAAGTTCCTGGACGAATTCAACGAGGGCCTCGGCAAGCGCAAGCCCGTCTATATCCCGTTTCCGCAAGCCACACCCCAGGTGGTGCTCATTGATCCCGAGGTCTGCCTCAACTTCAAGCACGGGGTGCTCATTGATAAGTGCAAAAAGACCTGCGTCGAGGCCTGCGGCGAGAAGAAGGCCATTGACTTCAAGCAAACGGAGGAGATCAAGGAAATCAAGGTCGGCACGATCATTGTGGCCACCGGGTTCCAGACCTTCGACGCCAAGCGCGTTCCGCAGTACGGCTACGGCATCTACCCGAACGTCTATACCTCCCTCGAGGTCGAGCGCCTCGTCAATGCCTCCGGTCCGACGGGCGGCGACGTATTGCTCCGCGATGGCAGGCATCCGAAAGCGATCGGCATCATCCACTGCGTCGGCTCACGCGATAAGAAGACCAACCGCTGGTGCTCGCGCGTCTGCTGCATGTATTCCTTGAAGCTGGCGCACCTGCTCAAGGAGCACACCGACGCCGAGATATTCAACTTCTACATTGATATGCGCACGCCGGGCAAGAGCTACGAGGAGTTCTACGACAAGCTGCTCGAAGAAGGCGTGCAGTTCATCCGCGGCCGCGTCGGCGAAGTCACCGACTGGGCCATGACCCCGGAGGAGGAAGGCAAGCTGGTCCTGCGCGTCGAGGACACGCTGGCCGGGTTTGTCCGGCGCATCCCCGTGGATATGGTGGTGCTGGCCACCGGGCTGGAGCCGCAAGCGGACGCGCAGGCCGTGCGGCGCATGTTCAATATAAGCTGCGGCTCGGAAGGGTTCTTCCTGGAGCGGCATCCGAAGCTGGCCCCGGTGAGCACCTTCACCGATGGCATTTACCTCGCCGGCGCCTGCCAGGGCCCGCGCGACATTCCCGATACGGTCGCCCAGGCCGGCGCCGCCGCCGCCGAGGCGCTGGTGCTGATTGACAGGGGCTACATCGAGCAGGAGCCGAACACGGCCTACGTGCTGGAAGAAGAGTGCTCCGGATGCAAGTCCTGCATCCCGCTCTGCCCATACACGGCCATCACGTTCGACGAGGCGAAGGAGAAGGCGACCATCAACGAGGCGCTCTGCAAGGGTTGCGGCACCTGCGTCGCTTCCTGCCCGTCGGGCTCAATCGCGCAGCGCCTTTTCGAAGACGACGAGATATTTAGCGAGATTCACGGCGTGCTGGTGTCCTAGAAATCCGAAAGAGAACAACATGAGTTCAACGACTACCAAACCAACCTCCCCACCCGCGCCTGCCGTCGTCCCTTGGCAGCCCCGCATCGTTGCCTTCTTCTGCAACTGGTGCACCTATACAGCAGCGGACCTCGCCGGCGTATCGCGGCTGAAGTACGCCTCCAACATCCGCGTCATCCGGCTCATGTGCTCCGGGCGGGTTGATCCGCAGTTCATCCTGGATGCGCTGGCCCGCGGCGCTGACGGCGTGCTCATCGGCGGCTGCCATCCCGGGGATTGCCATTACGCGGAAGGCAACTACAAGATGCTCCGCCGCTTCCAGATGTTGAAGCGGATGCTCAATGACCTGGGCATCGAAGAGCAACGCGTGCGCTTGGAATGGATTTCTGCCGCCGAGGGCGAGAAGGTCAAGCGAGTAGTGAACGAGATGGTTGGCCAGGTCCAGAAGCTGGGCCGGCTGGGCATCCCACAGAAGTTCGAGGAGTGGGACAAGGAAATGGAACACTTTGCCGCGCAAGTGGCAGAGAAAGCCGCCACCTCCCCCTGCGCCTGCGCCGCGCCAGAGCAGCCAGCCCTCGCCACGGCCTAATCACGTGAACCCGGCACCCTTAGCTCCAAGCTCCGCGCCTGGCTCAGGCATTCGGATTTCGACCTTCGGATTCCTTTCGGATTTCGGGCTTCGGATCTCGGATTTCCATGCCCTCCGTCTCCCGAACCCGCCTGCACTCTCAATCTTATGAGCACGTCCTCAAAACCCAAAATCGCCCTCTATTGGTGCGCCTCGTGCGGAGGCTGCGAGGAAACCGTCGTTGATCTGGCCGAGGACATCCTCGGGGTCGTTGCGGCGGTGGACATCGTCCTCTGGCCTGTGGCGATGGACTTCAAATACAAAGACCTCGAGGCGATGCCCGACAAGTCCATCACCGCCACCCTCCTCAACGGCGCCATCCGGTCCACCGAGCAGGAGGAAATGGCCCGCCTGCTGCGCCGCAAGAGCCAGTTCCTCATCGCCTACGGCTCCTGCGCCGTCAGCGGCGGCATTCCCGGCCTGGCCAACCAGTTCTCGCGCGAGCAAATCCTGAAGTTCAACTACGAAGACGCGCCGACGCTCGGGAATGGCGGGCCCAAGATTCGCCCCCAGTTGAAGTTCGCCGAGGCCGGCCGCGAAGTCTCGCTGCCCGAGCTTCACAATGTCGTCCGCTCGCTCGACCAGGTGGTGGAGGTTGATTACTACGTGCCGGGCTGTCCTCCCACGCCCAACTTGACGAAAGCCGCCATTACGGCACTCCTCGAGGGCAAGCTGCCGCCCAAAGGCTCCGTCCTGGCGCCCGACATCGCCCTGTGCGACGAGTGCCCGCGCAAGAAGTCCAAGCCCACAAACGTCAGCTTCACCGAATTCAAACGCCCGCACCAATTGCTGGCGGATCCCGAACTCTGCTTCCTGGCGCAAGGCGTCGTCTGCATGGGACCGGCGACCCGCAGCGGTTGCGGCTCCCAATGCACCACCGGCAACATGCCGTGCACTGGCTGTTTCGGCCCCACCTCGCGGGTGCGCGACCAGGGGCTCAAGATTATGTCCTCCCTCTGCGCCAACGTCGCGCCGAAGGACGAAGGCGACATTGACAAGGTGCTGGCCGGCATCCCGGACCCCATCGGCACCTTCTACCGTTACGGCCTCGCCAAGAGCATGCTGCGGCGGAAGGTAAACCTGACCACACCCAGTGCCTGACCCCCTTGTGACGCCCAGCGACACATCCAGATGCCGTTTGCAGGGTGAGTTCCGTTCCCCCTCACCCCGGCCCTCTCCCCAAGGGAGAGGGAGCCACGAGGCCAGCGGCTCGATCCTTCCAGGCGTAACAGATTCACGGACGTGCTGCCGACGATTCTCCCTCTCCCTTAGGGCTGTGCATTCCCCACAAGTCCTCTACTCCGTCCCCCAATCCCGAAGGGATTGTGTCCTCCAGCCCAGGGTTGCGAGCAGCGAGCTACCCTGGGTGAACGGGGTCGGGAGGTGCCAACCCCACCGGGGTTGCGGCCTCCGTTCCCCGCTCTGCCGTCGCAACCCTGTTGGGGTTGATCTCGCTCGGGTGCCTTTTCCCAGGGTAGCTCGCTGCTCGCAACCCTGGGCTTTGAGACGGAATCCCTTCGGGATTCGCCTGCTCGACGATGCGAGTTGTGGAGAATGCACAGCCCTGAGGGAGTGGGCTGGGGTGAAGGGGAACCGCGCTACCGAATCACCAACCGGGCTTGTCCTTGCCTTGGACACCCGCACAAATGTCTGTTCCTAGACGAGACCCAATTTATGAATCCCGCCACCCAACAAGCTTTCGACCAAGGCAACCTCCGCGCCAACGCCGCCTACCAGTCGGTCCGCCGCAACGTCACCATCAATCCGATCACCCGACTCGAGGGTCACGGCAAGATTGACATCTTCCTCGATGACAAGGGCGACGTCGAACGCGCCTACCTGCAGGTGCCCGAGCTGCGCGGTTTCGAGGTGTTCTCCCTCGGCCGTCCGGCGGAGGACATGCCGCAGATCACCAGCCGCATCTGCGGCGTCTGCCCCACCGCGCATCATATGGCTGCCACCAAGGCCCTCGACGCCCTCTACCAGGTCGAGCCCACCCCGGCGGGCCGCAAGATTCGCGAACTGGTCTATAACACCTTCATGCTAGAAGATCATGCCCTGCATGTCTTCGTGCTGGGCGGGCCCGACTTCATCGTCGGCCCCGAGGCGCCGCCCGAGCAACGCAACATCGTCGGCGTCATCCAGAAGGTCGGCCTCGAAGCCGGCAAGAAAGTCATCAGCAGCCGCCGACGCCTGCGCGAGTTGATTGCCTATTTCGGTGGCAAAGTCGTCCA
>Ga0209014_10002382_pt1 | contig 10920 bp, 10 predicted proteins | sample BarGraNGADG00212_FD_184491 | JGI IMG/M metagenome (GOLD analysis project Ga0209014, IMG submission 184491) | Arctic peat soil microbial communities from Barrow, Alaska - Barrow Graham LP Ref core NGADG0002-212 (SPAdes) (version 2) | ecosystem: Environmental > Terrestrial > Soil > Wetlands >... | reverse complement strand
TCAGGCGAAGGCGGACCGGAGCGTCGAGATCACGCGGTCCTGGGCGGCGAGCGCCAGCGAGGATGACGACGGCAGGCTGATCGCCGCGGCGAAGACTCGCTCGGCAACGGCACCGCCGAGGCGCGGGGCATCGGCGTAGGGCGCCATGGTGTGAATCGGTGACCAGATCGGTCGGGCGTCGATCGCGGCAAAGGCCAGCGCGTCCAGCACCCGGTCTCGCTCGACCGCGTCGGGGACTGTCAGGCGGGCGGTGTAGAGCCAGAAGCTCGGATCCGCCCACGGCGCCCGAGCGGCCGGCCGCAGGGCGGGAAGCGCCGCGATCGCCGCGTCGTAGCGCGCGGCGATGGTCCTCCGGGCTGCCAGGAGCTCGTCGAGCTGCTCCAGCTGGGCAACTCCCAGGGCCGCGGCGAGGTTGGTGAGACGGTAGTTGAAGCCGATCTCGTCGTGGTCGTAGGCACGGCCCGGGAGGCGCGCCTGGGTCGATAGGTGCCGGGCTCGACGGGCGAGCGCCTCGTCGTCCGTCGTGACCATGCCGCCGCCGCCCGTGGTGATGAGCTTGTTGCCGTTGAAGCTGAAGCAGCCCAGGCGGCCGATCGAGCCCACGGCGCGCCCGCCGAGGAGCCCGCCGACGTAGGCCGCGCCCAGGGCCTCCGAGGCGTCCTCGATGACGGGCACCCCGTGTCGCTCGGCCGCGGCAAGGACGGGGGCGAGGTCCGCGGGGTGGCCGACGAGATGCACGACCTCGATCGCCTTCGGTTGCCTGAGGCCCAGGCGGGCACGCCGATCAAGCTCGTCCGCGACGATCCCCGGATCCAGGTTGAGCGTCTCCTCCTCGACATCGACGAGGACCGGCGTGGCTCGCTCGTACCGGATCGGGTTGGCGGAGGCGACGAAGGTCAGGGTCGGGACGAAGACCTCGTCACCCGGCCCCACGTCCAGGACCCGCATCGCGAGATGGAGCGCCGCCGTGCCCGACGCGCAGGCAACGGCATAGCGGCTGCCGACCGCCGCCGCGAACTCGCGCTCGAACCGTTCGACGAAAGGCCCGACCGACGACACGTAGTTCGAGGCCAGACACTCCGCCAGGTACCGCCCCGCGTTCCCCTCGAGCGTCGGCTCCGCGAGCGGGATCCGCGAAAGGTGCTCAGAGCTGGACACGGTCGACATCGCCGGGCTCGGGGTGGGCGCGGAGCCACGCGATGGTCTGCCGGAGGCCGTCCTCCAGGCTCGTCGTCGCCTCCCAGCCGAGCAGGTCCCGGGCGCGGGTCGGGTCGGACTGCAGGACGAGCACCTCGCTCGAATCGGGGCGCAGGCGGCCGGCATCTTCGATCGGGATCGCGTCGGCGCCGACGAGGCGGCGGGCAAGGGCGAACAGGTCCCCGATCGACTCGCTGCGGCCCGTCCCCAGCTGGATCGTCGCGCCGTCGATCCCCGGCGACGTCGCCGCCCGGACGAAGCCGTCCGCCGTGTCGGCGACGTAGGTCAGGTCCCGGCGCGGATCCAGGCGGCCGAGGCGGACCTCGGTGCGGCCGGCGAGCAGCTGCCGGAGCATCGTGGGCAGGACAGCGCGCGCCGACTGGCGAGGGCCGTACGTGTTGAACGGACGGAGAATGACCGCCGGCAGCCCGTAGCTGCGGTGGTACGCGAGCGTCAGCTGGTCGGCTGCCACCTTTGTCGCGGCGTACGGCGACTGCGCGTTGAGGGCGTGCTCCTCCGTGATCGGGAGCGTCGCCGGCGTGCCGTACACCTCGCTGGTGCTCGTGACGATCACGCGCCGGACCCCGGCCCGACGGGCCGCCTCAAGGACGTTGAGGGTCCCCCGCACGTTCGTGTCCACGAACGACTCGGGCGCCGTGTACGAGTACGGGATCGCGATGAGCGCCGCGAGGTGGAAGATGATCTCCACGCCGTCGGTCGCATCGGCCACGAACCGGGCGTCGCGGATGTCGCCGAGCCGCACGTCGAGCGCCGCGCGCACGTCCGGCGTCGCCTCGTCCAGCCAGCCCCAGCTCCCGCGCGACGTGTAGAGGCAGAAGGCGCGCACCCGGGCTCCCTCGGCGACGAGCCGCTCGACCAGGTGGCTGCCGATGAACCCGTCCGCGCCGGTCACCATCACCCGGACGTTTCGCAGGGTCACGCGTCGTCACCTCCCCGGGCTTGGTCGAGCTGCTCCCGCTGCCCGACGTCGATCCAGTCATCCTCGATCTCGAAGGCGCCGACCCGCTCGCCACGATCGAGGGCATCGCCGATCAGATCTGGCATCGCGAGAGGCCGCCCGGGCTCGACGCGGGCGACGAGCCCGGGCGAAAGCGCGTAGATCCCCGTGTTGACGTCCCGGGTGAGTGCCGGCTTCTCCTCCAACCGCAGGACCCGGTCGCCGTCACGGTCCACGCAGCCGAACGGGACGGCGTGGACGTAGCGGCGAATCCCGATGGTCGCCACCCGGCTGCCGGCCACATGGGCGTCCAGGAGCGAACCGAGGTTGGCCTGGGTCACCAGGTCGCCGTTCATGACGAGAAGCGGCTCGTCCGGGAGCTTCGGCAGGAGGGCGAGCGCTCCGCCCGTGCCGAGCGGGACGTCCTCGCGGAGGTACCCGATCTGCGCCCCGAACCGCCCGCCGTCGCCGAAATGCTCCTCGATCTGGTGGCCGAGGTACCCGATCGCGAGGTAGATGCGGTGGATGCCATGGCCGACCAGATGGAGCACGATCCGCTCGAGGATCGGCCGACCCGCGACCCGGAGCATCGGCTTCGGAACCGTCTCGGTCAGCGGCCGGAGCCGGACGCCGCGGCCGCCGGCCATCACGACCGCCCAGTTCGGGCGGTCGACCGGGGCGATGGCCTCGTCCAGCAGGTGAAGCGCGATGGGATGGCCGGCCGCGTCGACGACGGGGACGGCGCTGATCCGGCGGGCGCCCATCAGCTCGAGGACCTCGGCCCGGCCCTCGCCGGGGGAGACGGTCACGAAGTCGCGGGTCAGGTGGGGGTGCAGGGGATCGTCGAGAGTGGCGCCGCCCAGGAGCGCCCGTCGCAGGTCGCCGTCCGTGGCCACCCCCACGAGACGGCCGTCGGGATCGACCGCGAGCGCGATCCGCCGCGCACCTTCGTCGAGGGCGCGCATCGCGTCCCGGAGCGTGCCGCTCACGGGCACGACGGAGCTGTCGAACGGCCCCATCACCGGGCACCACGCGGCCGCGCCGGCACGCCGACCACGGTGGCCCCGGCCGGGACGTCGGCCGTCACGGCGGCCCCCATCCCGACCACGGCATCGGAGCCGACGGATACGTGGTCCCGGATCAGGCAGCCCATCCCCGCGAAGGCGCCGTCGCCGAGCGTCGCGCCCCCGCCGAGAACGGCGCCCGGGCCGACGTGCGCGAAGGCCCCGACCACGGCGTCATGCTCCACGACAGCCCGGCTGTTGACGATGGCCTGCGCCCCGATCTCCGCCCCGGCGTTCACAACCGCGCCGGCAAGGACGACCACACCCGGGCCGAGCACGGCCGCAGGGGAGACCCACGCGGACGGGTGGACGAGCGTGGCCCAGGGCCCGGCGCCGGCCACGTCGTACCGGGCGGCCGCGGCCCGACGGGCGACGGGAACGCCGATGCCGCCGATCCCCAGCACCAGGGCTGCGCGGCGGTCCGGCGGGACGCCGACAACGGAGGCCAGGTAGGCGGCATCGCTTCCGAGATGGACCACGCCAAGCAGGGACCGGGTCCGCTCGGCCGGATCCGCGTCGACGATCCCGAGCACTTCCCAGGCACCGCTCGCCCGCGCGGCATCGACGACGACCCGGGCGTGCTCGCCCCCGCCGACCACGACGAGCGGGCGGCGCGTCACGCGGGCTCCCCCGACGGGGTCTTGCGAGGCGGCGAGGGCGGCGACCATGCAGCGATGATACCGGCGATCCGTTCGCCCACCCGCCCGTCCGCTGCCGAGGGATGCGCGGCCGCGACGGCGTCGCGGAAGGCCGGACCGAGGACACGCCGGAGCGCGGCCGCGATGGCCTCGGGCTCCGCGACGACGTCGACGACGTTGGCCTCCCGGCGTCGGCCGGCCTGCCGGTCGCCGACGTTGACAGCCGGGAGGTCGACCGCGGGTGCCTCGACCAGGCCGCTCGAGCTGTTGCCGAGCATCGCGTCGGCGATCCGCATGAGGCCCCAGTAGCGTCGCTCGCCGAGCGCCTCCAGGACGAGCGGGGCGCCGGGCGCATCGAGATCGAGGGCCAGCCACGCGCGCCGGATCGCGGTTCCGCCCGGGTCCGGGTTGGGCAGCGTGACGATGTAGGTCGCGGGCACGGCCGACATCGCCGCGATCACCGGATGCACGACCGCGGCCGGGTCGGGGTCAAGCGTCGCCGGGTGGACCGTGACGAGCACGACCGGCGGCGGAAGCGGGCGTCCGAGGTCCCGCTCGAGGGCCGCCCGGTCCGGGAGGTCGCCGCGGAAGACGGCGTCCAGCCCCGGCGCCCCGACGACGTGGACGGTCGCAGGATCCTCGCCCATTGCCACGATCCGCCGGGCGTACTCGGGGTGGCTCGCAAGGTGGAGGTGGGCCAGCTTCGTGATCGCGTTCCGGAGCTGGTCGTCGAAGGCACCCGCGGTCACCTCGCCCCCGTGGAGGTGGACGATCGCCACGCGCTCCAGCGTTGCCGCCAGGGCCGCGGCGGCCGTCTCCAGGCGGTCGCCCGCAAGGACCAGCGCGTCGATGGATTGCCCCCGGAGGGCACCGGCGACGAGCTCGACCGCGCGGCCGGCCTGGATCGCGGCCGGCGGATCCTCGTCCGACGACCCATCGAGCCACGCGAGCTCGGCGGCCGGGACGAAGCCGTCGGCGCGGATGATCGCGATCGTGCGCCCATGTCGGTCCGACAGGTGCATGCCCCCCACGAGGAGCACGAGCTCCAGGCCCGGGGACGCCTCGATGGCCGCGCAGGTGGACCGAAGGATCCCCCAGTCCTGGCGTCCCGTGGTGAGGACGGCGATCCGGCGGGCACCGGCGCTCATGTTGGATCGTCCGAGAGGTCGTCGCGCTGGACCGCGTGGCCGGTGGCGACGCGGCGCGCCAAGCGCCGCCCGATAACGGAGGTGAGCTCGCGGGGCGGGATCCCGGTCCCGGGCCGGAGGGCGACCACGTCGGTCGCGCTCACGATGGCACCCGCCTCGCGGTCGACTGCCCAGTGGAGGCTGCGCCTGGCCACGGACGCCACCTCCAGCTCCGCGGCCACGGGGACCTTCTCCCCGCTCCCGCGCGCGGCTTCCACGGCCCGCACGGCGGCGACCATCGCCGCCAGCTCGCCGGGCTCCAGCGACGCCGCGTGATCGGGGCCGGGAAGGGTCCGGTCGAGGGTGAGGTGCTTCTCGAGGAGATCCGCGCCGAGCGCAACCGCCGCGATCGGCAGCTCGGTGCCCGGCGTGTGGTCGGACCAGCCTGCCGGGACGCCGAACGCGGCCCGCAGCGTGCCGATCGCGCGGAGGTTCGCGTCGACCGGGCGGGCCGGATACGCCGAGACGCAATGGAAGAGCGCGACGGGCGGGCCCCCGGCGGCGGCGATCGTCTCGAGGGCGTCGGCGACCTCGACCATGTCCGCCATCCCCGTCGAGACCAGGAGCGGTCGTCCCTTCCGGGCGAGATGGGCGAGGAACCCCGTGTTCGTCAGCTCCCCGGAGCCCACCTTGAAGGCCGGCACGTCGAGGCGCTCGAGGAGGTCGGCGGAGGCCTCATCGAAGGGACTCGAGAGGAAGACGAGGCCGCGATCGCGCGCATGGGCCTGGAGGGCTGCCCACGCCTCGGGCGGAAGGGCGAGGCGGGCCAGCATCTCGCGCTGGTCGGCCGCCGCCTCTCCCGCGGCGCGCTGGTACGCCGCCGTCGGAGCGCCCGCCGCCGCGAGCCGCGCCGGATCGAAGGTCTGGAACTTCACGACGTCGGCACCTGCGTCGGCGGCGGCGTCGACGAGCCGGTGGGCCAGGGCCGGGTCGCCGTTGTGGTTGACCCCGGCCTCGGCGATGACGAGGCACGAGCCCGCGCCGACCAGGCGGTCCGCGAATGGAAACGGCCGCACGGGTCGCGCCCGCGCCAGGGCGTCGGCAACCACGAGGTCCATCTCTTCGTCCACGTCGACGCTCCGCTCCGGCGGTACGACGACGCCCCTCGTGCGACCCTCGATTACGAACCGGCGCGCGGAGTGGAGCTCGTCAGGGGCGATGACGTAGAAGGCGCCCGACAGCACGGTCCGGGCGTCGGCGGGCTGAGCCCCATGGAGGATTCCGGTCTCGTCCATCGCCCGGTGCCGCGCGATGGGGTGGGCCGGCGTGACCGCCGCCACCGGGGCCCCGGTCTCGTCGAAGCGGGCGATCGCGGCCGCGATGTCCGCCGGATCCGTGAGCGGCGACGTTGGCTGAAGCAGAACGACGGCGCGGAAGCGCCGTGCGGAGGCGGCCAACAAGTCGAGGGCGTGGAGCACCACATCGATGGAGGACGCGGCATCGCCGGCAAGCACGGCAGGCCTCAGGAAGGGGACCTCGGCGTGCCAGGCGACGGCGGACGCGGCGATCGTGGGGTCATCCGTGGAGCAGACAATGGCATGGGGTCCACCGGGGACCACGGCCGCCGTCGCCCGTGCCGCGCGGACCGCCCGCGCCACGAGCGGGATCCCCGCCACCAGGCGCAGGTTCTTGCCGGGAACGCGGCGGCTGTCCCCCCGGGCAGGAACAAGGAAGAGGACGGGTAGGGTCGAGGAAGGCGGCATGTCGGACGTGGGCCGCACGGTAGCTACCACGCCGTCCAACCTCCGTCCACGACCAGCCCATGTCCCGTCACGTATCGCGATAGATCGCTCGCGAGGAACGCTACCGCACCCTTGAAGTCGGCCTCGACGGCCATACGGGCGAGCGGCGTACGTGCCTCGTACCGCGCCCTGAACGCGGGATCCTGTCCTCGCTCAATTCCACCGCAGACGATCGCGTTCACCCGGATCCGCGGTGCCAAGCTCGTCGCCATCCACCTGGTCAATCCCATCAACCCGGCCTTGCTGGCAGCGTAGGCGGCAGGATTGTCGAGGTCTGTTCCCTCGTAGAGCCGCCGGTCGGGCCCGACGACGGCGTAGATCGAGGCGACGTTGATGATCGAGGCGGCTGCGGATCGCGCGAGCAGTGGCGCACAGGATTGGGCCAGAGCGAACGGCGCGGTGAGGTTCACGTCGATCGCCTTGCGCCACGTTTCAAGCGACTGGCTCTCGAAGCGAACTGCCCAACCGGTGAGCTGAGAGGTCCCGACGAGGGCGGCATTGTTCACGATGACGTCCAGTCGCCCGAAGCGCTCCTCGACGGCACTCGGCACGGCTTGGACCTCCTCGTCGATGGCCAGATCGACGGCCAACGGCATCGCCTCCACGCCGAGTGTCGCATTCAGTCGGTTGGCCTCCGCGACGCAGCGAGCAGGCTCGAGATCCAGCACGACAACAGACGCACCCAGCTCGGCCGCGGTATCGCCGATCGCTCGGCCGAGGTGCCCCGCCGCCCCGGTAACCAGCACCACGCGACCTGTCATCGCCATCATTTCGACCACGTGGGTCATGGGCGCCTCCTAAGCAGGCACTCCGCAATCTGCAGGTCGAGCTCAGTATCGATGTCGAGCGCTCTCTCCGGTGGCACGACTACGGCCTCTACGCGACCATCCCGCCAAGAGTCGTGGTCCCGCACGAATTGTGGCCGGACGGCGTATGCCACGGTCGTCATGTCGAACACCGGAGGTGCCGATTGCCGGGTCGTGACACCATCATTGGGGATGGCGAGCCGGACCGCCCCATCCTCGCCGATCTCGACCATGTTGAAGTACGGATTGCGACGCGCACTGGTGACGGTGATGACCAGGTCGCTCCCCGATGCGAGCAGTTTCTCAAGGCACGCGGACACGTCTTCCGGGAGCCTCAGCGGAGCCGTGGTCGGGACGACGACCATCGCCTCGATGGAGGTGGCCTGGGGCCCATCAGCCAGCGCTTCGAGGGCGTGTCGCCAGGCGAGCCACTCGGGAGCGTCGTCCGAGGCCAGGTCCCGAGGTCGGAGGAACGGCACTTCTGCTCCGTGCCCCAAGGCAGCGGCAGCAATCTCATCGTCGTCCGTTGACACAAACACCCGATCGATGCCCGGGACAGATCGCGCGGTCATGATCGCACGCTCAAGGAGCGAGCGACCCGCGAGCTGACGGAGGTTCTTTCCGGGCACACCCTTGGAGCCGCCCCTGGCGAAGATTCCAGCAACGATCACGCCGGTCACAGTTGCACCTCGCAGCCCGACTCGGCGGCCGTGCGAGCGGCCTCCACGACCCGGAGCGTCTCGAGGGCATCTTCCCCGGAGATTAGTGGCGTCGCCCGGCCCGCCACGCATTCTGCGAAGTGGGCAAGCTCCTCGCGATACATGTCGAAGCGAGTGTCCTCAGGGGTAGTCAGCTGCACCGGCATGTGATCCGGGCGCAGCCAACGCGTCTCGGCGGTCAGCAGATCCCAGACGAGCGAGCCTTCGGTCCCATCGACCCTTCCGGTCCTCGATGGGCAGCGGCGCAAGATGTCGAGGTGGACGCTGGCGACGGGACCGCCGGCGAACCGCACGATCACGTCAGCGGAATCTTCGACATCGACGTCGAGCGTACTGAGCCGCCCAGCCCATGCTCGAACTGCGGATGCGTCTCCGAGCAGCCAGCGAAGGTAATCGAACTCATGACTCAACTCGAGTAGCGCTCCACCTCCGAGATCTCGTCGAGCGGTCACAGACGTGCGGTAATCGCGCCCGGGACGCCAGTCAGGGAGGTATTGTCCGACATCGGCCCTTGCACTCTCGACGCGCCCAATCCTACCTTCAAAGATTGCGTCCCGGACACGGCGAATGGTTGGCGCGAAACGGAGAACGTATCCGACCAACAGGATGACGTTCAGGTTTTGGCAGACCTGGATGAGGTCGGCTGCATCGGGAGACCTCGCTGCGATCGGCTTCTCGACCAGCAAATGCACGCCCTCGCCCGCCAGCTGAGAGGCGATCGCGACGTGCGTGGGCGCCGGCGTGGCGACGATCGCGCAGACAGGTCGTCGCGCAAGGGCGTCGTCAAGACTGAACACTACCTCCGCCCCGGCGTCCTTCAGCGCGGCATCATCGGGCCCCGGCTCTCGACGGAGCACCGTGTATCTCGTGGCGATGCCCATCGCTCTCGCATTCGCGAGGTGCCGACGGGCGATGGCGCCAGAACCCACGACCAGCAGATGCCCCAGGTCGCCCCGAGCACGATCCTCCATCACGGCTCTGGTCGCTGCTGTTCGAGGGGCGCCGGTGCCAGTTGCGAACGATGATCGACAGGTTCCGGTGCGACAGGACCAGGAATCCTTGCGAGCAGCCAAGCGGCGAATCGCTTGTGCTGCATCTCGGTAGGCCAGGCGATCAGGGCTGCGACGACGTTGCACAGGCAGATTGCTGAGACGACGAGCAGAGGCTTCGGCAGCGGCAGATCGACCGCGACCATGGCCGCCAGAATCGTGTAGTGAATCAGGTACAAAGTGAGTGAGTATCCCGCGAAGAGTTTCGCCGCCCGCGAGATTGGAGTCGGATACCGAAACGACGACATCCGGAAGGTCGACAGCATGAAGAACAGGGCGCCGGCGAGCAGGCACGCGAAAACAAGGTCATATTCCTGCTTGGTCAGAAAGACGCGGTATGCAGCCGCGAGGGTAAGCAGAAGCGCCATGGCGAGTGACGTCCGGACCGACCACCTGGGAGGAAGCGTCAGGCTCAGCCAGAACGCGAGGGCTCCCATGATCCACATCAACGTCAGCGAGTTCCCTCGTCCGCCGACCAGATTGAAGAGCGGCAACGCGGCGACGAGAACCGCCGTGCCCAGGTACCTGACGGGATGTCGGGATCTGCTCGCGCCAGCCAGCACGAACCACCCGAACGCCATGTAGATCCACCACTCGATCGCCAGGGTCCAGAGCGGGCGCCCGGATCCGAACGTCGTCACCCCGGCGATCCACGGTTTGACGATGCCCGGCACGAATCGGCTCACGAAGGTCGCGAAATCATGGTCCTGGACCATCGCCAGGTTGGCGACAAGCGAGCTCACTGAATACTGGCCGGCGTAGGCGTACCTCGAGGAGTCGTGGAGGATGACTACAGCATCGAGGGCCACAATAAGGGCTAGACCGGGCAGGAATCCGCTGAAGATCCGAGCGAATCGCTCGATCGCATACGTGCGGAAAGTGTACGGACCCTTGGCCCGCTTCCGCCAGACCGTGTAAGAGATGAGGTAGCCCGACAGCACGAAGAAGACGACGACGCCGATGTTCTGCATGTACGGCGCGGAAGGTGGCTGGAGCTGCGGAAGAACGCCGAAGAAGCTGATCGTGTGCCCGACGACGACGGCCTGTGACGCGAGCGCCCGGATCCCGTCAAGGGACACGCTCATCGACTCGTTTAGAGTGAAGGCGCCGGAGCCCCGCCCAACAGGATTGACCCGAGATTCAGCCGGGGCCTCCAGAGGGATGCCTGGAGGTAGTCCACCGGTCGCTGCGCTTGGCGCCGTGGTGTCGGTCATTGATCGAACACGGCGCGAAGTCGGTCGTTCACCTCACTCGAAGGGCCGGCTGAACCACGAATCCCTAGTGCTGCCCGCACGCGCGCGGTGGCATCGGCAAACAGATCGATACGTGTCACGAGTGCGATCGGTCGGCGTCCGGGGAGCCACGAAGCGAGACGCTGCTGGTGGTCGTCGGCGTGCTCGTGAAGCCCCGGGTCCCGCGGCACCCCGCGGGCGTATCGCCATAGGACATCGCCGTCATGAGCAAACCCGGCCCGCCATGCGTGATCACCACGGAGGCGTCGGTAGTGAGTCAATCAAGCCGCTCTGGCGACACGATGGACTCGAGCTGCCTGTGGCGGGG
>Ga0209014_10002380_pt1 | contig 10922 bp, 13 predicted proteins | sample BarGraNGADG00212_FD_184491 | JGI IMG/M metagenome (GOLD analysis project Ga0209014, IMG submission 184491) | Arctic peat soil microbial communities from Barrow, Alaska - Barrow Graham LP Ref core NGADG0002-212 (SPAdes) (version 2) | ecosystem: Environmental > Terrestrial > Soil > Wetlands >... | reverse complement strand
GATGTATCCCGCACCCCGTTCCGAGGCGCTACGGCGATTCTGTGAGGTCGACTTTTTCGAGACGTCGCATTTTCGGATTAAACCGGCAGGCTCCTAGCTGATTCGTGACACTCAACGGGTTCTTCGACCCCAGCGACCCCGCGAAGAAGCCGCTCATCAACCTCTACGTCTACCTGCCATCAGTCGCGCGCGGTGCCATTCGCACCTTCGAGATCGACACCGGCGCTGACATGAGCCTGCTCTCCTACCAGGATCGTCTCGGCCTTCTGCCGGGCACCACGTCTTCGCGAACGCGCAATCAGCGGGGGGTGTTAGCGGTTCTGCCGCTTACGGGGTGGAACCAGCGATCCTTTTGGCCCACAACGGGGGACCGCCTGAAAACTGGTTCGCCAGACCGGCTTCGCTGTACATCGCGCTTTCCGCAGCTCAGTCGCCAGGGATCTCTCTGCTTGGTCGCGACTTCATCGCTGCTACGCGGCTCTTCATGGACATGTCCAACAACGTTGTCACGCTGGATCCGCTCCCCTAGCCCAGCCCCACGCCGTTTCCCTGAGGTAGAACCGCCGCGACGAACGTGCAGGAGCGGAATCCATGTCGATGTGGGTCATCCTGCGGGCGCACCCCTAACGGCCCCAGGTATGCGGCCTTGGTTGCGGAGCGAGTTTTCGGCGAACTGCTCGCGAAAGGTCCTCTCCGCCACTTTGGAAATCGCCGCGGGCGTGACCAGCGACTCGCGAGACTGCAAAAGGGGGAGGCCGTCGGCCTCCCCCTAACTGCGGCTGCGACGGGATACCTCACACAGCGGCGGCGGGAGGCTCGTCGTTTCCTCCCTGCCCCAGCGCTTCGATCTCGGCGTGGCGCTGACCGATCTCACCGGTGAGTTCGGCGATCGTCTTCATGTGGTCGTGGACCTCCGGCAGGTCGACCTGGAGCGTTCCCGCTTCGAGCAGCGGGAACACGAGGTGCCCGATGGCGTCCTTTTCCGAGTTGACCTTCGACTCCAGCCGCCGTAGCTCGAGTTCAAGCTTGCCGCGCTGGGCCTGTCGCTTGCTCGCAGCGGCCAGGTCACCGGTCGCTTCTCGTGCCTTCCTGAAGATGGACATTTCGGTTCGCATCCTTCCTCGTCCCACGGACGTGTCAGTCATACCGCCTCGATGATACCCACGCTGGGAACAGGCGAGACGGCGGCTTTACCGCGCCCAGCGGTTTTCGGCGAACATGGCTCGAAGGGGGCTCAGTCGAGAGCTGGCGGTTCGCAGAATTGGGCCATCAGGAGCCATCGCTCGAGGCCGAGCAGCTTTGGCAGCGAGGCCGCAATGCCCCTGGCGTGTCCTCGCATTCGCTGCGTCGAGTGTGTGTCGTTCTGGGTCGTCTCGAACTCGGTGCTCGCCACGGCGATCGCACGATCGAGTTCGTCGTGATGACGAAGCAAACGGTGCATGTGCGAAATGAGATAGGGCGCGTCCGACTTCAAGGAGTCGGCGAGGCTGCCATCAGCCGCGATGTTCGCCCGGTGTTCGCTCAAATAGTCCCGCAGTGCGGCGAGACGCCCGACGATTTCCTCGGCTTCGGTGTCCGTGCCGCCTGCTGCCCACTCCCGCAGAGCCTGTGTGAGGAACGCCTCCGCCTCCAGGAGGACCAGGTGCACCTGGCCGGTCGGTGGGAGGAGGTCCAGGTCCACTTCGCGGAAGACACCCTTCATTGCTGAGGAGGAGCCGGGAGCCGCAAACGACCGGGGCCGCGTACCACTGCCAGACACAGGCGTGAAGGAGGGCGGGTCGCTCGCGGGGAACGAATCCTTGCCGGCTTCCTCTACGGCGTCGTATACGTCCTTGATCTTGCTGAGCGTTCGAACCATCTCTGCACCTCCGTGGGAACAGCTTGATGTGCGTCGAGGCCGCTGTATGTTTGAAACTAGCAGACGCATACGTGGTGGTAACAATACTTTCCGGTAATGGTCCGGGGCCGACCCCTTTACGCCACCGGCGTCGGAGATCGGCGAGCATGGTCGTAGGGCGTGGGCAGTCGCCCGCCGCCCAGGTGCGGAGTGAAGGGTGAGGTACCGAACGTGACGACCGACGATAGGGCAGGGACGACCGGCGACGCCGACTCTGAGGCCATGCCCCAGGCCGTGGAGATGTACCGGCATTACACGGACGAGCAATCGTTCGCGCGGGACCGGGAGGCGTTGCGAGCCCTTGGGTGGCGGGTCGAGGGCGTCCGATCCTGCGCACCCCATCGCAGGCGCCTGCGACGCCCTCGACAACAGGACAGCGGCCCGGAAATCGACACCCACTACCTCCGGTCCACGTGGCCGGATTCCTGGCAGTAAGGGTGCAGGTGAGGAGTGTCGGCGGCCGTGCAACAGGCCGCGTCGCCGGTCCACGGAGGGAGTTCGGAACGCCATCTACGGGTTCGAGGGACCCCGTTTTGATGGCCCGGTGAGGTCGCCTACGCGATTGTGAAACGGCTCTCGCATCAGGCGTATGAAACGCCTATGATTGCGCCCTATCACACGGCGAAGCCGAGCGTGACATGGTCGGCTCCTCCGAACAGGGGAAAGTATGGAACTTCGCAATGTAGTCATCGTTGATGGCGCTCGCTCGGCGTTCAGCCGCGGCGGCCGCGGCAAGCTCGTTGCCACCCGCCTTGATGAAGCGGGCGCATCAGTCATCCGGGCTTTGCTCGCCCGCAACCCGAAGGTCAAGGGCACAATGATTGAAGACGTCGGCCTCGGCAACGTCGGTGGTGCCCCGGAACTTGCCGGCATCGGCGCGAAGACTGTCGCTCAACTCGCCGGCCTCCCGAACGAAGTGTCGGGTTACGATGCCAACCGCCAGTGCGGTTCGAGCATGGAGACCCTCCACCGCATCGCGCAGTCCATCATGGTTGGCGCGAGCGACTGTGGAATTGCGATCGGTATCGAACGCATGGGCCGCACGATGGGCGGCGGTGGCGCCCGTGCCACCACCCGCATCACCGAGTTCAACAAGCGCCGCCTCGAGCTCACCACTGAGCAGCGCAACATGGCTGCCGACCACTTCCAGACGTTCAGTGTGCCGTTCCAGGACCAGATCCTGGACTACTCGCCCGTCGTCTCGATGGTCCAGACCGCTCAGAACGTTGCTGAGGTCTACGGCCTCACCCGCGAAGAGATGGACCAGTTCACAGTCGAAAGCCACCGCAAGGCGGTTGCAGGCTATGCCGCTGGCGCCTACAAGGCCGAAATCATTCCTCTCGAAGTCGAAGATCCAGTGTTCGACCAGGAAGGAAACTGGGTTGAGGCATCGAAGGGCAAGACGATCGTCTTCGATCGTGACGAGAGCATCCGCCCCGGCACGAACATCGAGACGGTGAGCCAGCTCCCGCCGGTCAAGGGAATTGTCAGCCCGATGGGCCAGGACCTTCGCATCACGTCGGCCAATGCGTGCCCGACGAATGACGGTGTCGCCGCTGCGCTCCTCATGAGCGAAGAGATGGCGCTGCGCCTCGGCCTCGAGCCCCTCGCCCGCATCGTCGGCTACGGCGTTGCCGGCGTGAAGCCGCAGGTCATGGGCCTCGGCCCGATTCCTTCGACGAAGAAGGCGCTCAAGATGGCTGGCCTCACCGCCGACCAGATCGACCGCGTCGAATTCAACGAGGCCTTCGCGGCCCAGGTCATCCCCTCGTGCAAGGATCTCGGGATCCCGATCGAGAAGGTGAACGTCAACGGTGGCTCGCTTGCCCTTGGTCACCCTCTGGGCGCCACGGGCACCCGCCTCGTCATCGCCGTCGCTCATGAGCTTCGCCGCAGCAACCTTCGCTACGGTCTCGGCACCCAGTGCATCGGTGCTGGCATGGGCATCACGACGATCGTCGAGCGCATGTAGACATTTCGCTCTTCGGAGCGTTGAAAAGGGAGGCCGGGCAACCGGCCTCCCTTTTTGCTGTCTGCGCTACGAGCCGGAGGGCAGGATCGCGCCCGGGACGGAATCGTATTCGGGGAGGTAGGGCTTGATATCAAGGACGGGCGTCCCATCGATTGCATCGAGCCCGCGGACGCGAAGAACCACGGCTTTGCCCCGTCGCTCAACGCCGGTGAGTGGGACCACGGACACTCCGAGGTGGTTGGGGCGCAGCTGGCTGCGCGTCGCAAGGATGCCGTAGGCATTACCGCTCTGGAGCGTCACTTGTTTGGGGAAGTCGGGAGCACCGGCCGCCAGGTCCATGTAGAAGACGACGATCAGGTGACTGTAGCCTTCGATGCCGAAAGCCCTGTCGCGATGCTCAGAGCGCAACTCGATCTGGCTTTCCACCTCTTCCCAGCCACGCGGCATCGGTTTCGTGACCTCGTTGTGAACGTAGCCAATCGGGTCGAGCGTGACGGTCGCGGGAGCTTCTGGTCGGTGGAAGGGCTCCTGGCGGAGGCGGAAGAGCTTCACCCGTGAAGCGTCCACGAGCGTAGACGAGCACGCAAGTCAGAGGGGGAGAGTTAGAGCTCGCGGTAGAGGAGTTTGAGCGACTTCGTAAGGCGCTGGCGCAAGATCGGGTTGAAGCTTGCATCGACCTGGGCCCGCTCGACGACCTTGACACTGCGCTCGAACATCCCGCCGAGGGCCATTTCCAGGCGGCTCAGCTCCGGCAAGACGAACTGTCCCTGGCGGAAGTGAATGAGGATTTCGACCGTCGCATCATCAGCGAAGTCGGCGTCGAAGACATGACCGAAGATACCGAGCTCCTGGATCTTCGACCTGCGACAGAAGTCCGTCAGGTCCTTCGCAGTAGGCAGCGTGATGGGCAGACCGGCTGGCATCCCTCCGGGGTAGGATCCGAACGGGCGGTTTGATCTCTCGGCTATGCCCATCGTAGAGCCTCCTTCGAGGACTTCGTGCGGGCGACCGGGCTCAGTGCTGGTCGTGTACGAGACACCGCATTTTCCTTCCGCTCACCGGACATTTCCCACACCGTTGGTGGTCATATCCAATATCGGCAGGATTTAGGGGATTCTCCAGCGGCAAGATGAGAAAAATACCGGCATGCGTTTCACGAGCACCAGTTTGGGGCGTCGCGAGTGGCCTTTCACACCCCCCGGTGCTAAACTGTGAAGGTATCTGTACGGTTTCTCAGCCCGCCCAAAAGGCCGTGCAGCGAGGCAGATAGCTCCCGCATATGGTCTCAAAGCCAGCATCCATCGAGTCGGATCCGGTAGGCGGTAAGTCGTCCTACACAGCAGCCAACATCCAGGTCCTCGAGGGTCTCGAGGCCGTACGTCGTCGCCCTGGTATGTACATCGGTACGACCGACAAGTCCGGTCTCCACCACCTCATCAAGGAACTCGTCGACAACGGCGTCGATGAAGCGATGGCCGGTTACTGTAACCGGATCGAAGTCATCATCGGGAACGATGGGTGGTGCACGGTCACCGACAACGGCCGCGGTATCCCGGTCGACATCCAGAAGCAGACGGGCAAGACAGCGGTCGAGACGGTAATGACCGTACTGCACGCCGGCGGCAAGTTCGGCGGCGGCGGATACAAGGTGTCTGGTGGCCTCCACGGCGTTGGCGCGAGCGTCGTAAATGCGCTCTCCGAGAAGATGTGGGTTGAAGTTGTCCCCGACCCTGAAGCCCAGGGCAAGGGGCATGCCGGCAAGGTCTATCGACAGGAGTTCGAGCGTGGCACCCCGGTCACCGAACTCGTCGCATCGAAAATGGTCGGTGACCGGGGTCATGGGACGACCGTTTCCTTCAAGCCAGATACGCAGATCTTCGAAAACGTTGATTTTGACTTCAAGATCGAAGCCGAACGACTTCGTCTCTACGCGTACCTTACGAAGAGTGTCTGGTTCCACCTGCGCGACGAACGCGATGGCCGCGAAGTCAACTACTACTTCGAAGGCGGCATCAAGAGCTTCGTCCGGCACGTTAACCGTGAACGAGAAGCCATCAACTTCGACCCGATTTACGTGGAACGCGAAATCGATGGCAACGTCATCGAATGCGCCATCCAGTACAACGACAGCTTTAACGAGTCGGTCTTCACCTTCGCCAACTCAATCAACACGATTGACGGTGGGAGCCACCTCACCGGCTTCAGAACGGCCCTCACGCGAGTCCTGAACGACTACGCCCGCAAGGTGAAGGTCCTGAAGGACGGGGACGCGAACCTTTCTGGTGATGATGTCCGCGAAGGCCTCGTCGCCGTGATCTCCGTGAAGCTTCCCGAACCACAATTCGAGGGTCAGACGAAGACCCGCCTCGGTAACCCCGAAGTGGCGGCGCAGGTCCAGAGCGTTCTTGGCGAGGCCCTGGCGACCTACCTTGAAGAGAACCCGTCCGACGGGCGCCGGATCGTTGAGAAGTCCATTACGGCTTCCCGAGCGCGGGAAGCGGCCCGCAAGGCGCGTGACCTCGTTCACCGCAAGAGCGCCCTCGAGAGCGGCTCGCTCCCGGGCAAGCTCGCCGACTGCTCGACGCGCGACCCCGAGGAAGCCGAGATCTTCATCGTCGAGGGCGACAGCGCGGGCGGTTCAGCCAAGCAGGGCCGCGATCGTCGCTACCAGGCCATCCTCCCGCTCTTCGGGAAGATTCTGAACGTGGAGAAGGCCCGCCCGGACAAGATGCTGGGCCACGAGGCGATCCGCCTCCTCATCTCGGCGCTGGGTACCGGCATCCGCGAGACCTTCGACGTTGCGAAGCTGCGCTACCACAAGGTCATCATCATGACCGACGCGGACGTTGACGGTGCCCACATCCGAACGCTGCTCCTGACCTTCTTCTTCCGGAACATGCCCGAGCTCATCTATAACGGGCACCTGTACATCGCCCAGCCTCCGCTTTACCGGACGCAGCAGGGGAAGACGGTCACCTACCACTTCAGCGACAAGGAACTGGACGACTTCAAGAAGGGCCGCAAGGCCTCCTTCAGCGTCCAGCGCTTCAAGGGCCTCGGCGAGATGAACGCCGAACAGCTCTGGGATACGACCATGAACATCGACACACGGCTGCTGCTCCAGGTAGACGTGAGGGATGCGGCTGAAGCCGACACGGTCTTCTACCAGCTGATGGGCGAAGAAGTGATCTACCGGCGCCGCTTCATCCAGTCCCACGCGACGCAGGTCAAGAACCTCGACGTCTGACGCCCCAACGTGCCGTCGGGTATCCTGAGAGTCGTGCCGGAACAATACGTCGCCTCTGACAAGCGCACCGGACTAGAAGTCGCGGTAACGGGGGAGTTTCCCCCGCACCACGAAGACCGCATCCGCATCGCCCGGACGACCACTCTCTTCACCCGGCTGATGTCCACCATCCTCGCGACCGAGAACGAGACTCAGCGGCGCGAACGCTTCCTCGCGATCGAGACGCAGCTCGAACTGGCCGAGGCGCTCATTCGTGAGGACTTTGACGAGGTCCAACGCCTCATGCGCCAGACGATGGAGAAGATGGGCATCAGCAAGGAACAGCTGGACGAGATGACCCGGCGGATTCTCGAACAGTTCGGCGGCGAGTCGCCGCTGGGTCCCGATGGTCCCGCGATTCCGCCGCCGGAGAGCTAGAGTCCCGGGGTCATGACCCGGATCCCGTATGGGTTACTGTTCCGTGTGGCCTGGCACCTGTAACCTACCTCGCGATGCATCTTCTCTCTTACCTCTGGCTGACGATCAACATCACGATCGACCCGACGATGTTTACGTCGGGCCCATTCACGATTACCTGGCACGGCTTCTTCACCGCTGTCGGAATCCTCGGTGGGGTCACGCTGTCGGTCTTCCTGGCGAAGAGGGACGGGGTCCCGACCGAAGTCGCGCAAGAGATCGCGCTTGTCGGGGTACCGTGCGCCATCGTTGGGGCCCGCATGTTCTATGTCTTTGAGCACTGGGACATTTTCGGAAGCAATTTGCCCAAGATCGTGACCGGGATTACCGAAGGCGGCATCACCCTGTACGGCGGCCTTATTGGCGGCGTGGCTGGGGGCCTGGCGTACGCGCTCTATCACCGCTGGCCGATCGCGATCACGTTCGATGCGGCGGCACCCGGCATGCTCCTCGGGCAGGCAATCGGGCGCATCGGTGACCTGATCAACGGCGAGCATCTTGCGGCGCGGTCGAGCCTTCCCTGGGCGGTGAAGTACCTCAATCCCAACAGTCCGCAGTTCGGCTACTTCCTGAACCATCCCGACCCGAACCACCCGCTCAACCCGCTTGATACCTACTCGGTCCACCCCACCGCCGGCGGCTACGAGCTGGTGGGCGACCTGGTGATAATCGGTATCCTCCTGTTCGTGCTGCGACGCTTCGTGAAGGTCCCCGGCTGGATCTTCGCCAGCTATATGGCGATGTACGCGATCATGCGGTTCTTCCTCTCCTACTTCCGGATCGACGAGCAGGAACTATGGAAGATCCCTGTTCCGCAGCTGGTGAGCTGCCTGATGGTCGGATCGGCGATCATCGTCGCGGGCGTGCTGATGCGCTGGCCCGGGCCGATTACCCCCGAATACGCCGAACGCGTCTGGGGTGAAGAGGCCGAAGAGGGCGACGTGCCTCGCTCACGCCGCCGTCGCAAGCCTGACACGACCGCCTGATGCCCGCCGGGCATCAGGCCGTTCGCCTCTACCGGCGCGACGGGTGCCACCTCTGCGACACGGCTGAACGCGACCTTGCGACCATCGCACGTGAACTGGGGTTCGACGTCGAGAGCATCGACATCGAGGCGGACGACGCGCTGCATCACCGCTACCTGTTCGAGATCCCCGTCATCGCGCTCGGCGAGCGGGAACTGCTGCGGGCACCCTTCTCGTCGCAGACGTTGCGAGAGGCGCTGACCGAGGCGCTGGCGGATTCTTAGAGCATCACGTAGACGATAGCGGCCGCCGCCGGCAGTACGAACCAGACCAGCGCCGTCACCAGCACCGCGATTGAGGCGAAGAGGACGCTGTCGTCCTCGGGTGGGGTGCCTGCGTTGCCCAGCGTTTCCCAAAGGGCCGCGAGCGGCTGGCCCATGATGAGCTGCGATCGCCGGTGGGCGACTGCCGCCCCGCGCAATACGGCTGAAGAGAGTGACAGGGCCACGATGAAGAGCAGGAAGAGCCCCCCGAGGACAATCCGGCGGTTCGTGAAGTCGATCGCGCCCAGGTAGTTCGACAGCGAGGCAAGCGCTGGCACGAGGAGCCCGCCGACAATCAGGATAGGCGCGCCGATACCGCCGCCGCCAAAGCCGGGCGCGAGGCGTTCCATTTCCATGCGTGCCCGGGCGAGGGTGCGGCGTTCGGGTGTGGAAGACTCGCACTGGGCTTCGCGACGGGCGTAGAGGTTGCGCAGCCGCCCGACGATGTCCGACGCGAACGACTTCACCAGGTATTCGGCCACGAATTCGACGGCGACCTGTGCGAGGCCGGTCAGAGGGCCAAGCCGCCACACTTTCGGGTCGCGGGAGCCTTCGCGGTCGAGCACTTCGAGGGCGTGGATCGCGAGGCGATGGGCCTCGGGGAAGCGGTCCGGTTCGGCGAGCGGGGCCCGCTCAGCCATCCCGGCGGCGATGCGGCGCTCAGCCTCCTCTTCGCGGAGACGCGAGAAGGCCGCTTCGGCGGTATCTTCAGGGCTGTCGGCGAGGATTCGGCGAGTGCGGTCTAGCTGCTCGGTGAGCTCGTCGATGATGAGGCCGCCGGGACGGAGGCGGTCCAGCGGGGTCGCGGGAAGCTTCGGGAGGTGCGGCCGACGCTGTGGTGCCTCCTCCTCGGTCATATGCGGAGTCCACCCGGGCGACGCGTTGGCGGCGCTTTCCTCTGATAGAGGCCGTGCTCGTAGATGTAGGCCGCGACGGGCGCCAATGTCAGATAGCGGATCGTCTTGCCCGCCGCGATCCGCGCGCGGATGTCGGTGGAGCTGATGCCGATGTTCGGCATGTCGACCACCCGCATCCCCGCCTCAATCGTGGCCTGGTCTTTCCTTGCGACGACGATTGTGGCCAGCTGGCGGATACGGTCGGGCTGCTTCCAGGTGTGTATCTCGGCGAGGGCATCCGAGCCGAGGATGAGGATGAGATTGTCGTGGCCCTCGTCGCGGAGGGATTCGAGCGTGTCGACCGTGTAGGTCGGACCGGACCGCCGCACTTCACGGTCGTCGACGAAGAAGTGGCTGTTGCTGGCGGTGGCGCGGTTCACCATCGCGAGCCGGTCGCTGGCAGCGGTGACTGTCCGGCCACTCTTCTTCCATGGGTCGCCGGCGGGCAAAAAGAGGACCCTTTCGGCGCCGAATTGGGTGCGCGCGGACTCCGCGAGGACCAGGTGGCCGATGTGGGGCGGGTCGAAAGTGCCGCCGAGGAGGGCGAGGGGCGTGGTATCAGGCATTGGCGCCAGTTTACCTGAAGATCGTGCTGGCCTTCGCCGGGCGCAGGTGGCCTACCGCAAGAGCGTGGAATCCTGCCGAGGACCTGTGACGTGCGAAGGCTTTGTGCGACTCCGGCGGTGGTCACGAGGCAGTCGCGTCACACCGCGATGATGTCGTCGCGAACGAAGTGCAACCGCACCACTTTTGGAGTCTTGCCTTCCTCGAAGTGGCATCGAACGGCGTCCCGCACGCTGTCGTGAAGAGACCCGATGTCGTCGGCTTCCGTGAAGATCGCCTCGCCGAGGGCACGGGCTGTGTATCCGCCCTCGGGCGCTTCGGTGACCACGAAGATGAACTCGTCCAACTGCGCAGCCTCCGGGCCAATGATATATCGAGCACTATCACTGCGACTCTCACACGCCGATCATGCTCGCGGGAGACGCCGGAGGGTGGCCCGGGGGCAGAAGGAGACCAGTGAGCGGTTGGCGAGGCCTTCGTCTCCTGTTCGCCGGGATGGCACTGGCGTTGGGGCTCTTGGCCCTCGAGGCAGGCCGGGAGATTGCCCCGCGTGCGCTGGCGGCGCCGGCGGTCATCTACGCCGCGCCGAGCGGTACCGGGCC
>Ga0209014_10002379_pt1 | contig 10925 bp, 8 predicted proteins | sample BarGraNGADG00212_FD_184491 | JGI IMG/M metagenome (GOLD analysis project Ga0209014, IMG submission 184491) | Arctic peat soil microbial communities from Barrow, Alaska - Barrow Graham LP Ref core NGADG0002-212 (SPAdes) (version 2) | ecosystem: Environmental > Terrestrial > Soil > Wetlands > Peat... | reverse complement strand
TCAGATGAATGTGTTGGTCTGAAATTCGGATCATAGATCACAATTGCACCGTTTTCTTTTGCCGTGGTGGTCAGCATCATGAACTTCTTCCTGATCTCACTGGTAATGGCATAGATTGAACCGCAAAGAATTATATCATCCTTCCTGATCACTGGGAAATCAATGTTTAACCGCTTTTCAGGATAGTCCTGGTAAAAAGTGTAATTCGCATCATTTCTTTCATTAAGAAATGCTAGTGCTAGTTTTGTTTTACCGTGTGTAAAATGATCAACATAGTTTGTTCCCACTCCATTTTCTGAAAGGAAGCTATCGATTATTTTGCCAACATTGTCGCTGGCATACTCGCTGATAAAGAAAACCGGCAAACCAATCCTTCCGAGTGAAACAGTACTGTTAAGCATTGCTCCACCAGCTTTTGCTGCTTGCGGCTGCCCATTTTTGAAAATAATATCAAAAACAGTCTCTCCTATTCCGTAAATTTTTCTCATCTTAAATAAGTGTTGAAAATAAGTTATGGCGTGAATTTACTAATTTTAGCTTAATCATCCACCTGATCTACAATTTTACCGGAATCCTTTTTCGATACAGTTTTTCAATGACATAAAAAATGCATTAACTTATTTTTATATTTGCTTAGAATAATAAAAACTGTACAACATGAAAGCAATGATGCTCACCGGAATCAGACAGATGGAAATGCGCGATATTCCTGAACCAGTTTTAGTGCACTCCACTGACGTTAAAATACGAATGTCGGTTATGGGTATCTGTGGCTCAGATATTCATTATTATACACAGGGTCAGATAGGTACTCAAAAAGTAGAATATCCCTTCACCGTAGGACATGAGGGAGCAGGCGTTGTTGTTGAAGTTGGCAAATCTGTAAAAAGAGTTAAATCCGGTGATCAAATCGCTATAGATCCTGCAATGCCATGCTGGGAATGCGATCAGTGCCTTGCTGGAAGACATCACACTTGCCGGCAACTCCTTTTTCTAGGTTGTCCGGGACAAGCCGAAGGATGTCTTATGGAATACGTTGTTATGCCTGAAAGAAGCTGCTTTCCGCTCACCGGAAGGCTGACCCCCGATCATGGTTCAATTTCCGAACCTCTTGCGATTGGAGTCTATGCTGTAAAAAAATCTCTCGTTGTTAAAAGTCTTAATATAGGTATATTCGGATACGGACCCATCGGTATGAGTGTGATGCTGGCTTCAAAAGCACAGGGTGCTGGTAAAATATATGTTACAGACATTATTGATGAACGGATTAAAATCGCAGTAAAGGAAGGGGCTGCCCTGGCCGGAAACGCTCTGAATGAAAACATTGTCGGAAATATCAGGCATAAGGAGCCTTTGGGACTTGACCTGGCATTTGAATGCTGCGGCAAGCAGGAAGCATTTGATCAGGCTATTGAGCTCCTCAAACCCGGAGGAAAACTTATTGTGGTCGGAATTCCTGAATTTGATCGCTGGTCAATGAATGTTGAATCAACGCGACGTAAAGAGATCTCACTTCAGTTTATCAGACGACAGGTAGATTGTGTAGACGATGCTCTCGAGATGATGAAAAACGGATTGATCACTATTGATAATATGGTTACGCATCGATTCCCATTCGAAAGAACAAAAGAAGCCTTTGACCTGGTTGCAGATTACAGAGATGGTGTTATGAAAGCAATGATCGATTTCTAAGACTCTGACAGGAAGAAAAGAATTATCGGAAAAGATATGGGTCCCTGGTTCTACGCCGATCAGAGTAAAACAATATCCTTTCATCTTAAAAGATATTTTCTCCAAAACGTTTCATTGCTTCTGTAAGGATAGCTTCAGTTGCTGTTGCACCTGAGCGTGTTGCCCCTGCTGCTTTCATCTTCAGAAGATCATCAAGAGTTCGCACCCCTCCGGCACATTTTACCTGAACTCCTGGTCCTGAATATTGCCGCATAAGTTTCACGTCTGCCAATGTAGCACCCTTATAGTTGAAATCGCCATTTGGTTGTTTTACGAAACCGTATCCTGTAGATGTTTTAACAAAATCAGCTCCAACTCTGGTGCAAATCTCGCAAAGGCGAATCTTATCCTCCGTTTTGGTCACATAGTCAGTTTCAAAAATTACCTTAATAATGGCACCGTTCCTGTGGCAAATATCTGTTACAGCTTTTATTTCATTCTCCACATAGTCCCAGTCTCCGCCAAGAGTCTTGCCAATATTAATTACCATGTCGATTTCTTTGGCTCCGTCTATACAAGCTTGTTCAGCCTCAAACACCTTGACTTTGGTGGAACTGTTCCCATGCGGAAATCCGATTACACATCCAACAACGACAGAACTACCTGTGAGTTTGCTGACAGCCGTTTTAACCGCATACGGTTTAACACAAACTGAAGCTACATCGAATTTTCGTGCAACCTCACATTGTGTTAACAGATCTTCATCTGTGTGAGTGGGTTGAAGGATCGAATGGTCGATCATTTTTGCAAGGTCTTTAACGATTGTCATCTTATTATCTTATTATCAAATATTCTAAAAATTATTCCCTAAAATCTTTGCTGGTCCAGACAATTGACATTCCTTAAGTAAATAGTGTGTACAATATTATAAAATAAACTTATATTTTCGGGGTATATTTTTATATTTGACGTCCATTATCTGATTAAACCAAGTCGTATGAAAAACTATAAGATATTCCTTGAAGAACACAAGATGAGAGCCGATGATATAAATATCAATCTTATTGTTGAGTTGTTTACTTCAGAGATGTTAAAAGGACTGGAGGGAAAAGAAAGCACACTCCGGATGATACCAACTTATATAGAAGCTGATAATCAATTTCTTACCGGCGTCCCGGTAGTTGCTGTTGATGCTGGAGGAACTAATTTCAGAGCCGCCCTTGTTGAATTTAATGTAACAGGGAAACTTGAAATAAGCAACCTGATGAACGCTAAGATGCCAGGTCTTGAAGGTGAAATATCAAAGGCTGAATTCTTTAAAACTATAGCAGGTTATATTAAACCAAATGCGGAACTTTCCGAAAGGATTGGATTTTGTTTTTCATATCCCACTGAAATTCTACCAGACAAAGACGGTAAACTGCTGCAATTTTGTAAAGAAGTTCAGGCACCTGAGGTAGTTGGAGAGCTGATAGGGAAAAACCTGCTTGAAACTCTTGGAATGCCAGAGAAACAAATTGTTTTATTAAATGATACTGTTGCAACTCTTCTTGCCGGCAAATCAGCTTCCTTCGGTCGTGAGTATGACTCATTTATCGGTTATATCCTCGGTACAGGCACAAATACATGTTATATTGAAAACAATAGGAATATTCTGAAACTCAAAAGCCTTGATAAGGCAAAAAGCCAGATTATCAATATTGAATCAGGAGCATTTGGAAAAGTTCCCCAGACAGATATTGATATCGCATTTGATAATACTACAGTTAATCCGGGAAATTACAAATTTGAAAAAATGTTTGCCGGAGGGTATTTTGGCGGCCTCTGCCTGATGACTTTAAAATCAGCCGCTAAAGAAGGCGTTTTTACTGGAACCGTAGTTTCAGCTATAATGTCATTAAAGGAACTATCATCCGGGGATGTAAATAATTTTGTCTCCAATCCTGGTTCAGGCTGCGGCCCATTGTATGACATTATGAAAGATAAGGTCGATGAAGAAAAATGCATTGAAATCATAGAATGCCTGATTGATCGTTCAGCAAAACTCGTAGCTGCAAATATGGCAGCTGTTATACTTAAGACCAACAAAGGAAAATCAGCACAACGTCCAATATTGATCACTATCGAAGGAACTACTTTTTACAAAATGCATAAATTGAGATCATACTTTGAGGTGTACCTGAAAGATTATCTGAAAGAAGAAAGACTTAGATTTTATAAATTTACAGAAGTTCAACAATCCAGTCTGGTAGGCGCTGCTCTGGCAGCCCTGATAAATTGATAGTTACACCTGAAAACTTTAGAACTCATTTTTTCAAAAGAAATTCCTATCTTGGATTTCAATAAAAGGGAACGATATAAAAAGAAAAAAATGAGTAAAATTCTGGTCATCGGGAGTTCAAACACTGATATGGTGATTAAAACTGAAAAACTCCCGGCTCCCGGAGAGACAATCCTCGGAGGAACGTTTCTGATGAACCCCGGTGGCAAGGGTGCGAATCAGGCTGTTGCTGCAGCCCGACTTGGAGCAAAGGTCACTTTTATAACTAAAAGAGGCAATGATTTATTTGGAAATCAGGCTGTTGACTTACTTATGCGAGAAGGCATCGATACTCAGTATATCGTCAAAGACATTGAATTCCCTTCGGGAGTTGCATTAATAACAGTTGATTCTGCGGGTGAAAACAGTATCGTTGTTGCTCCAGGGTCAAATGGGAACTTGTTACAGGAAGATATTCCTCTGGTGATTTTCGAAACCGGGAAATTTGAGATCCTCCTTCTTCAGCTTGAAGTGCCAATAAGCACTGTAGAGTATGCGGCAGTTACAGCATCAGAACATAATATAAAAGTGATTCTTAATCCGGCTCCCGCATTCAAATTATCAGACAATCTGCTTAAACATACCTGGCTGATAACCCCAAATGAGAATGAAGCAGAGACAATCACAGGAGTTGCAATTATTGATCTTCCTTCAGCAGAAGGGGCAGCAGCTTTATTCCAGGAACGGGGTGTGAAAAATGTAATTATAACATTGGGGGAGAAAGGAGCTTTTGTTAAATCGGTGGATTATACCGGGTTGATCCCCGGAATAAAGGTAAGTCCTGTAGACACAACAGCTGCCGGCGATGTTTTCAATGGAGCTTTGGCTGTAGCTATTTCAGAAGGAAAAAACCTGAAAGATGCTGTTCTTTTTGCTAACAAAGCTGCATCTATTTCAGTGACACGAATGGGAGCCCAGGCTTCAGCACCTTATAGAAATGAAATAAAATAATTAAAATCTCATGAAACAAGCCTCCTTATTAATAATGATAATCCTTTTGCTATACTGGAGTTGCAGCAATGAATCAACAAGGAAAAATAATAAAGTGGTTAAGATCATTTTCGATACTGATTTAGGCCCTGATTATGACGATGTTGGCGCACTAGCATTTCTACATGCTATGGCAGATAGCGGAAAAGCAGAGATACTGGCAACGGTTTCGTCAAATAAACATGCTTTGGTCGCTCCTTCAATAAATGTTATCAATACTTATTTTGGAAGAGGTGAGTTGCCCATTGGTGCGCCAAAAACTATTGGGGTCAATCTTGGATCATCGCAACACTGGGCAGATTCAATTGTTAAAAAGTATCCTCATTCAATAAATTCCACCGCTGAAGTTGCCGATGCTGTTGATATTTACAGAAAAATACTAAGTAATGAAGCGGATAATAGTGTTACAATTGTTACAGTAGGTTTTTTGACTAACCTAAACAATCTTCTTAAGTCAAAACCGGATAATATTTCTCATCTCACAGGGAAAGAGCTTGTAATCAGGAAAGTAAAAAGGTTAATATCAATGGCAGGAAGGTTTCCTGAAGGGAAGGAATTCAATATCTACATGGATTCTGTGGCCTCAAAATTTGTGTATGAAAACTGGCCCGGAGAGATCATTTTTACCGGCTTCGAGATTGGCGCTGAAATTCATACCGGCTTAAAACTGATAAAAGCTGATATACAAAACAGTCCTGTAAAAGATGTATTCCGGATAAGCATTCCTCTTTCAGCAGAAGACAAAGAAGGCAGAATGAGCTGGGACGAAACAGCTGTACTTATTGGGGTATATGGAACAAATGGCTTCTTCGATACAGTCAGAGGGCAAATTATTGTTAATCCTGATGGAAGTAATACCTGGGAAAATAACCCTGCCGGGAAACAAATTTATGTGAAACAAAAAATGCCTGTATATCAAATGAGTATATTTATTGAAGAGAGAATGATGCATCAACCTATTTCAAAAAAATAAGTTATTAAATTTATACCTATGAAAAAGACTTATGTCCTACTATTATTATCATCACTGATACTGATCATTTCTTCATGTAAAAACTCAACAAACGATTTCAGGACTATAACGCCTGAGGTTCTTAAAGATAAGATAGCAGGTGGATGGGCTGGTAAGATGATAGGCGTTACCTATGGTGCTCCTACAGAATTCAGAGCACAGAGTAAAATTTTTGGAGATTCAATAATGTGGAAGCCCGCTGATATTAAGGGAAGTTTGTGGCAGGACGATATATATGTTCAGCTTACGTTCTTGATGTCAATGGATAAGTATGGTCTTGATGCACCTGCAAAAAAATTCCAGGAGATGTTTGCAAAAGCCGGATATCCATTGTGGCATGCCAATATGCAGGCCAGAAAGAACTACTATGACAGTATATTTGTCCCGGCTTCCGGCAGTCCGGAATATAATCTCCATGCAGATGATATTGATTTTCAGATTGAAGCAGACTATATTGGATTCATGTGTCCGGGTATGCCTAATACAGCCTCAGCAATTGCAGAAAAGATCGGCCATATTATGAACTATGGAGATGGAGTATATGGCGGTATATTTGTTGCAGCACTCTACTCTGAGGCATTTTTTGATTCAGATATTCTTCAGATAATTGAAAAAGCGCTTAGATCTATACCGGCAGAAAGTGACTACTTTAAAATCATTAAGGATGTAATTAAGCTTCATCAGCAATATCCTTCTGACTGGAAGGTCGCCTGGAAAGAGCTTGAAGCCAAATGGGGTGATGTAGATATTTGCGGTGCTGGTTCAACCTTCAATATTGATGCGAAGTTGAATGGAGCATATATAGTTATGGGGTTATTGTATGGGGAAGGCGATCCCATGAAAACCCTTGAAATAACCACCCGTTGTGGCCAGGATTCTGACTGCAATCCTTCAAATGCAATGGCAGTTCTCGGTGTAATAAAAGGATTCAGCGGTTTACCAACAGATATGCAGAGCGGAGTAAAATCAATGGGTGATTCGATTTTTATAAATACAACTTACTCCTTTAATTCTGCCGTAATAAGTTCGGACAAATATGCACATGATATTATCCTCAGGAATGGCGGAAATATAAATGATTCGAAAATTATGATTATGACCCAGACCCCGCTCGCTCCTGTTCCAGAGGTATCTTTTCCGAATGTGGTGTTTGATAAGACAGTATCGGTCTTTGATGGATCAGGATGGAAATTTAAGGGTGACTGGAAACCTCTCGAGATAACTTCAGATAAAGATAAAAAGATCACGAAACAGTCTATGTATGCAGAAAAGGCTGGCGACGAGGTTGTTATTGATTTCACCGGGACAGGGATTTCAATTGAAGGCAACTGGTTTAAAGAAGGCGGTAAAGCAGATATCTATGTTGACGGAAATCTACATCGTAAAATCGATACTTACTATAATTTTGCGAATCAGCAACATACGGTAAGTATCTGGCACGTTCTGAATCTTCGGCCAGGGGATCATAAGGTCAGAATTATTGTAAATGGTGAAAAACGGCCTGAATCTGCAGGAACAAGGGTTTATATTACCTCCATGACAATTTTTAAAACAGCGCCAAAGAAAAATGAAGAATATAGATTTTCTTTTGAAAAGTAACATAATAAAAATCTCAATTCATTTACGATCTATCTGTGAAGATCTGCGTGATCAGCGGTAAACAAATAAAATTTCCACAGATTGCTCTGATTGATTTATACTTTTTACTTTTATCTTTTATCTTTTATCTTTTATCTTTTATCTTATATACTATGTTTATTCCACAAAGTTATACACTGGCAATAATTCTCTGTATTATAACAATGATCTGCTGGGGTTCGTGGGGGAATACCCAAAAGCTAACTGGTAAATCATGGCGGTTTGAACTGTTTTACTGGGATTATGTTCTGGGAATTGTGCTGTTTTCGCTGTTACTCGGTTTTACTCTCGGGAGCACGGGTGATAGTGGACGGGGTTTTGTTCAGGACATAAGACAAGCGGAAACACATAATATTCTAAATGCTATGATTGGAGGCGTAATTTTTAACGCATCCAACATTTTACTGGTAGCCGCTATGGCAATTGCCGGAATGGCAGTCGCATTTCCGGTTGGGATTGGTATCGCTCTGGCTCTGGGAGTTATTATCAATTACGTTTATTCACCGCAAGGTAATGCAAGCTTACTTTTCGGTGGTGTTTCTTTGATTGTTGTAGCGATAATCATAGATGCTGTAGCCTATAAAAAGCATAGCCTGTCGTTAAAGAAAATTTCGGGAAAAGGAATTACCCTTTCAATTTCAGCAGGTATTCTAATGGCTCTTTTCTACCGTTTCGTAGCAAGTTCAATGGTAACGAGTTTTGATTCGCCGGAACCAGGTAAGCTCACTCCTTACACAGCAATATTCTTTTTTTCAATTGGTGTCCTTCTCAGCAATTTTCTATTCAACTACCTGATAATGAAACGACCGTTTGAAGGGAATCCTCTCTCTTTTAAAGATTATGCTAAAGGCAGTTTTGAGGCCCACCTTAATGGAGTTATGGGAGGAGTAATCTGGAACATAGGAATGTCAATGAGTATTATTGCTTCAGGAAAAGCCGGATTTGCTATTTCTTATGGATTAGGACAGGGCGCTACACTTATTGCCGCATTGTGGGGTGTGTTTATATGGAAAGAATTCAAAGGAGCTTCAAAATCAGTTAATACCCTTATTTTTATGATGTTCATTGCCTACCTCGCAGGTTTGTCCCTGTTGGTTTATGCAGGGACCTGATCAATTTTAACTTTCTTTGTTACATCAGGTCCTTTTCAAAGGCCTCCTTATTGAATTTATACTTATTATCCAGAAACTCAATGATCTTAAAAGTATCTGCGTAGGCATTTCCCAAACATGTTGAAGCACCCGGTGAAGGAGTTATATTAAAAATAATTTTTTCACCTGAAAGTTTTGCCTCACCCATTTCAAGTTTCCTGGTGGTATTATTTACTATCTGTGGCCGTGTACCACCAATCCCTTTGGCATATTGTAGTTCTTTTAATTTCAGCAACGGTACTATTTTTCTTACCTCTCTTATAAAAAGACGCTTACCTATAAATGGTAAATCATAAAGAAAATTTATAAAAATGTAGCTTAAGAGAACCTTATCAGATATAATTTTAAGAAGGCTAAGTATAGGACTCAATCCCAGTCCAAAGGTTTTCCAGTACTCTAAGAATGTTGACATATTATGCCTTTCCAGTTGGAATATTGGTTTTGCTGTCGGACCGAACCTGGTTATTTGCGCGCTATGCACCTCAGGATCACCATGAATAGCAGCGAAAGGGAGTTTTGGTACCTGTATTGTATATACTTTACCATTAAGCACTTTTGGAGCTGTATAAAAGCTTCCTGCCATTGATAATATGGCTAAGTTCTTTCCATAGCCGAGAGACTTTGCAATCATCAGACTATGACCTCCGGCGGCAATCATAACTACTGAGGACCTGAACTCACCCTTGTCAGTTAAAACAGTATAGTGATCTTCATTTTTCGAGATCTTTATAAGTTTCGTATCAAGATGAATATCTAAAGCAGGATTTTTCCTCAGGGCGTTCTCTACAAATGAATGACAAAGTCTTTTATAATCAACCGAATAGCCATCTTCTGTAGCCAGGGCGAGTATTTCCTGTCCCGGATCTCTTCCCTCAAGTACCCTTGGTTCTATTTTCCCGATCTCATCTCTATCTATCATTCTCAATTTTGGATAAAGCTCACTGAACGCAGGATATCTCTTTTTCAGTTCCTGAACCTGACTCGCTCCTACCGCTAGAACCATTTTAGAATATTTGCTGAATAACTTAAGATCGTTATCGGCCTGTTTTGCATTTTCAATATACCTCATAACCATATCTGCCATCTGCTTCACACTTCTGGCTTTATCTATTGAGTAGTTAGTCTCTATGTCGCCGAAATGAAGAGTCTGGCTGTTATTATAAGACGCAGAGTTTACAAGGCCAAAGTCGGAATATTTTTCAATTAGTCCGATACTTTTTATGTCTGTGTATTTACTTAAAGTATAGAATAAAGCAGTTCCGACAACACCGCCTCCAACAATAAGTACATCATACCTGGGAATTGTTTCGTTCATTTTGTTATTCTCTCGCATTTAATGGAATATATTCGTGTTTGCCATAGACATTTTTAAATGCAGGCCTGATGATCCTTTTTGCCGAAAAGGTCAGTTCCTCAATACGATGCGTACACCATCCTGAAACTCTTGCAATTGCAAAAAGTGGTGTGTAAAGCTCCTTTGAGATATCAAGACAAGCATAAACAAAACCGGAATAAAAATCAACATTAATACATACCACTTTAGTCGATTTTTCTCCTTTAAACACTCTGAAAACTTCAGGAGTGAGTCTCTCAACCAATGCATAAAGTTCAAATTCATCAAGACGACCTTTTTCAATTGCAAGCTCTCGTGCTTTTGTCTTTAAAATTGCAGCTCTGGGATCTGAAATAGTATAAACGGCATGCCCTATTCCATATATCTTACCTGATAAATCATTAGCCTTTTTATTAAGAATTCTTAGAAGATGCTGTTTTACTTCTTCCTCATCAGTCCAGTCTTTTATATGAATTTTCATATCTTCCATCATTTCCAGTACTCTCACATTTGCTCCCCCATGTAATGGTCCTTTTAATGAACCGATTGCAGAAGTTACAGAAGAATAAATATCGGTTTCAGAGGAACTGGTCACCCTCATAGTAAAAGTGGAATTATTACCACCTCCATGTTCCGCGTGAAGAACAAGCATGAGATCGAGCAGATCTGCTTCAAGCTTGGTAAAACCTTTACAATCACCTTTAATTAAATAGAGAAAATTTTCAGCCGGGCTCAGGTTAGCCTGTGGATGACGGATTGACAGAGTCTTTCCCTTGAAAAGGTGCCTGAGCGCCTGATATGAATATGCAA
>Ga0209014_10002378_pt1 | contig 10927 bp, 9 predicted proteins | sample BarGraNGADG00212_FD_184491 | JGI IMG/M metagenome (GOLD analysis project Ga0209014, IMG submission 184491) | Arctic peat soil microbial communities from Barrow, Alaska - Barrow Graham LP Ref core NGADG0002-212 (SPAdes) (version 2) | ecosystem: Environmental > Terrestrial > Soil > Wetlands > Peat... | reverse complement strand
CTTATGAATCTCTGTTTCCTGTCCTAGGAACCCAGACCACCTCTGCCATAGAAACGATGCAATTTAATAAAAGTGGATGAATCGAAACAAAATATTTCTTCTTCTTTATTTTGAGCCATTCGCACTAAGTCGCTAATATATGGTTAATTTTAATGCCAAGCATGTCGGATGCATGACTATAAGTTATCCTATTCTGCCGTGCTGCATCAACTATAGTATAGAAAAACTTTGGGCCTCTTGAGTTAACGCTTTTTTGTAGAGGACTGGATATTGCAAAGCCTTTTTTCTTTGGTTTTACTGCTTGGTGAATATCTTCAAGAAGAGCAAAAAACTCTTTTTGATTTATTAATCCCAAGCTTCTTTGTTGCCTCAAATAAACTTCACTACTAACCTTTAACTTTCTTGAATAGGAAAAGATGTCGCCCACATGAAATAATGGTCGCATTATATCTTCGGGAAGCAATGTTCGACCAGCGAATGAGTTATATTCAAATTCTTCTTTTTTATCTTCAAACGCCGAATCGGGTAAACATATAGCAGATTGTTTTTTTAATATATGACCTAATTCATGAAATAATGTGAAAATCTTTGAGGCTGTTGAATAATTATTATTTACGACTATACAGTAGGGGTATGAATCAGCGTAGCAGAAACCTTGAACTTCATCGATAGGCATACTAAACTGAAATATATAAATACCGAAATTATTCTCGAAAGACTGCCGCCAATTTTTATATGATTTTTCAATATTAGTATCAGAAATTTGAGCATTGATAGTATATTGTAATTTCTCTCTGATCCAACTTGAAACATTATCCTTTAGCAAGGATTGATTCCCAAATTTATTTTTGAATTCAGTCAGCCACTCATATTTTTTAGAATAGAAGTTGTTATCGTTTAACTCTTTGAGAATATCTAAATATCTTCGCGCACGCCTGAATACAAGATGGGTTTCAGGTGAAAGAAAGTCATCCATTAGATTCCTGAAGTCTCTTGGCTTTTTTGTGCTTTGAGGAATATCAAGAAGGAAAAAAAAGGCGATTTGTCGTTTGAGTATTTTAGCTAAACTTTTTAATTTACTAAATGGTATGCTACTATCTTGATCTTCCCACAGAAGGTAAGTTTGCTGCGTAATATCAATTTTTCTTGCTATATAGTCAATGGGATAGCCAGATTCTATTCTGGCCCACTTTAAAATTTCGGGATTAATTTTTAATCTACTAGTCTTATTCATCTATCCCTGACTTATAATATTTATGTTTTGTTATCTTATATGAAAATGCAGTTTGCAAGTCAATGAAATTAATACCAAGTTGCAGTCAGCAGGATACCGAGGCGGCAAGGAGGAGGCTCCGCAGGCGTATATGAAAATACGCTGAGGAAGCTGACGACGCTGCCAACAAAGGTAGCCGATTGAATGCAGCTTGGTACTCAATCAATTAGCGGCGCAAATATTTCACTGAGCGTCGGGTGCGGTATGACCCATGAACGCAGTTGCTTTTTGGTTAGCTCATTGGACACGGCCAGGGCAAGAGGTGAAATGAGTTCGGCGGCGTGATCGCCGACAATGGTTGCGCCGATGATTTTATCCGAATGAAAAACAGCTTTGACAAACCCCTGACTCATCAGCTCTGTTCGGGCAATAATGTTGGCGGCATACTGGGATCGAATAATTTCAACGAACAAGCCTTCTGCCTGAGCCAGCTTTTGTGTATAGCCTACGCGCGCAATCTGCGGATGGCTATACACAATGGAAGGAATGAATCTTTCATTATAAGAATAGTCGCTTACGCCGCAAATATGGCCTGCGGCGACTTTGGCCTGCTGCGCCGCGCGGTGCGCCAGCATCATGCCGCCGGTAACATCGCCCACCGCGTAAATACCCGGTACATTCGTCATCATATTCTGATCAACTTTAATTCCGGTTTTTGCATAATTGATTCCAAGCTTATCCAACTGCTCCGTATGCAAAAGCGGCTTGCGGCCGGTGCAAAGCAGCGCGCAACTGGCGCGCATTTCCATTTGTTCCCCATTTTTATGCACCTGCATCACAACACCATTGTCTGTATCTTTGAGGCTCAATAATTTTGTTGACATATGGATAGCAACGCCCAAGCGCGCTAATTCCTGATGGAGAAATTGAGCTGCTTCTTCATCCTCATAAATTAAAATACGTTCAAGTAGCTCGATCAGAATGACCTTTACGCCCAGTTCGGCAAAAAGAGTTGCGTATTCCACGCCGATAAAGCTGCCGCCAACAATAATGATACTCTCCGGCAGTGTATTGATATTGAGAATATCATCGGAAGTCAAAATGCTCTTTGAGGAATTGATGCCGGGGATCATCTGCGGAACCGAGCCCCAGGCGATGATGATGTTTTGGGCAGAGACGATTTCACTTTCCCCGGATGAATCGATATAGCGCACTTCCTTGGGGGAAATAATTTCTCCTGTTCCCAATTTAGTTTCTACCTGCGCATCGGTGATAACCTTATGCGCGCCAAGGGCGGCAACCTTCACAATTTGCTGCTGATGCTTTTTCATGACTGAAAAATCAACCGCGGCAGCCGAGATATTCACTCCCACTCTTTTAAGTTTTTTTAAGTCCGCATAAAATTTACTGCAAGTAAGCAGCGCCTTGGTGGGAATACAGCCTCGATGCGTGCAGGTGCCGCCCCAACCGTCTTTTTCAATAATGAGCACGCGCTTTTTATTTACCGCGGCAATTTCTGCTGCCGCCAACCCTCCCGGTCCGCCGCCGATGATGACTAAATCATATTTTTCGGACATCAATACACCTCACAATTACTGCAACCGCTAATTAGATTGCCACGTCGCGCGAGGCGCTCCTCGCAATGACACCTTATGATCCTGCTTGTGCTGCATGATAAGAACTCCGCACCAAGGGTCCTGATTCTACATAGTGGAAACCTTTTTGATACGCGATTTCTTTGAACCCGGCAAACTCATCAGGATGATAATATTTTGCCACCGGCCAGTGCTTGAGTGTTGGCTGTTGATACTGTCCGATCGTTAGACGTTCGCAGGAGACGGAAGACAGATCATCAATCAGGCGCAGAATATCATCACGCTTTTCGCCAAAACCAACCATAAAACCACTTTTGGCAACAACGGGAGTCGCGGCTATGCCCGAGAGCAGCTTCAGGGAGATATTGTAATTCCCCTGCGGCCGTAATTGGGCAAACAAAGGCTCAACAACTTCCATATTGTGGTTGATGACATCCGGCGTTGCGGCAATCACTTTTTCCAGCGCCCCCTGATTGCCCTGAAAATCAGGAATCAACACTTCGATTCTACAGGCAGGCAGTGCGTGACGCAACTCGCTGATACAATCGGCAAAGATATGCGCGCCACCATCAGGCAAATCATCGCGCGTAACGGATGTGATGACAACATATTCCAGTTTCATTTTCCGTACAGCACTAATCAAATGATGAATTTCTTTTTCGTCAATTGTCGCAGGCTTACCGTGTTCAACATTACAATAAAGACAATTGCGTGTGCAGATATTTCCCAGAATTAAAAAAGTGGCGGTGCCGCTGGCAAAGCATTCCGCCATATTGGGGCAGGCCGCTTCCTGACAGACTGTATGCAATTGAAGATCGGAGAGAGTTGTTCTGATACTGCGGCATTGATTAGCATAGGGAGGACGAACTTTGAGCCAGGAAGGCTTGCGCAGGAGTTGTGGTTTCGATTGTCTGTTAATCATGATGGTTACCAATTAAATTACTGTATGAAAAAAGGCGCAATTAAAATTGGTAGGGAACGGTAAGCCTGCCCGGCGTATGCCTGGGCGACCGCGTTCCCTACGGTTTTGGCGTGATGACTCTTTATGATCTTTTCCAGCAAACATCGGGCTTGCGCGCGGCGAGTACTTCGTCGAGCCGGCTGACGGGCGTTGTTAGCGGCGCATCTTTCACCCGCTGCGGATTTTCCTTTGCTTCATTGGCAATGGCGATCATGGCATCGCAGAAGGTGTCCAGCGTTTCTTTGCTTTCCGTTTCGGTCGGTTCAATCATGATGGCTTCGGGGACAATGAGCGGAAAATAAATGGTCGGCGGGTGATAACCGAAATCAATCAGCCTCTTGGCGATGTCAGTGGTGTGCACACCGTTTTGTGCCACTTGTCTTTTACCGGAAAAGACGCACTCATGCATGCAGACTCGATCATAAGGCAGATCAAAATATGGTTTTAATTTTTCTTTAATGTAGTTGGCGTTAAGTACGGCCATTTCTGTTGCATGCGTTAACCCTTCGGCACCTAAAGAGCGAATGTAAGTATAGGCCTTAACAACTACGTTGAAATTGCCATAAAAGGAGCGTATCCGCCCGATAGTATCGGGAAATTTACCCGACCAGCTATAGCTGTGACCGGTTTTGATAATGCGGGGTACAGGCAGATAATTAACCAGCTTTGCACATACTCCCACGGGGCCGCTGCCGGGGCCGCCGCCGCCATGCGGTGTGGAAAATGTTTTATGCAGATTGAGCTGAATAACATCAAAGCCCAAATCGCCTGGTCTTGCCTTGCCTAAAAAAGCATTGGCATTGGCGCCATCGCCATAAAGCAAGCCGCCTTTGCCATGAACAATTTGCGCAACCTTTTCAATGTTGCGCTCAAAAAGCCCCAGCGTATTAGGATTGGTGAGCATCAGCCCTGCCACATCTTTGGTCATTAAAGACATCAAGTGGTCAATATCCACGCCTCCTTCACTGTTAGAGCGCAGCGTAACCGTCTCAAAACCGCAAAGCGCTCCGGAGGCCGGATTGGTGCCGTGGGCGGTATCAGGTATAAGGATAAGAGGGCGCTTTTCGTTTTTCTTTTCAAAATACTTTTTAATCATCATAATGCCGGTAAGCTCGCCGTGAGCGCCGGCTGCCGGTTGCAGAGTGAACTCGGCCATGCCGAAAATATTGCTCAAATACTTCTGCATTTCATACATGAGTTGCAGATTCCCCTGGGCAGATTCATCATCGGCATAAGGGTGAAGACCGGTAAAGCCGGGTAGGACTGCTATATTTTCATTAACTTTGGGATTGTATTTCATGGTGCAGGAACCCAGTGGATAAAAGCCCAGATCAACACCGAAATTCCTGCGTGATAAATTAGTGTAATGCCGGACTAAATCAACTTCCGCCACTTCCGGCAAATCGAGCTCTTTGCGCAGATATTTCTTGCCGATCGCATCTTCAATATTGACAGTGGGCACATCGCTTGCGGTCACATCGGCAGCGTTTCGTCCCGGTTTGCTTATCTCAAATATTAACTCCATATAAAATCACGCCTCTATCAGAATTCAGTTACTATGACCCCCTCACCTAACCTCTCCCGCGAGGGGAGAGGGATTAAAGGTGCAGAACTACTTGAGGATGGCAACAACCTTGTCCATATCATCTTTCGAAATCATTTCCGTTGCGCAAAATAGCAGAGCATTTTCGAGCTCAGGATAATCTTTGTGTAATTCATATCCGCCAATGATTCCCTTGTTCTTAAGCTTTTCATTGACGGGCCGTGCATCGGGGCAACGCAAAACAAATTCGTTATAAACCGGCGCGGAAAATACTTCCTTCCATCCTTTAAGCTGTAAGAGTTTATTTTTTAAATACTGTGTTTTATAAATATTGAGTTCCGCAAGTTTGCGCAGATTTTTACCCAGAGCTGCCAGATATACGCCTGCCGCCAGCGCGCAGAGAGCTTCGTTGGAACAAATGTTGGACGTTGCTTTCTCCCGGCGAATATGTTGCTCACGGGTTTGCAGCGTCAGCACAAAACCTCTCTTGCCGTTTTTATCCACCGTTGCGCCAACCAGTCGTCCGGGTATCCGGCGCATAAATTTTTCACGCGCGGCAAAAATGCCCAGATAAGGGCCGCCGTAATTGAGCGGGTTGCCGAAACTCTGGCCTTCGCCCACAACAAAATCAGCGCCTGACGCTCCGGCCGGTTGCAGAATACCCAGAGACGTGCCATCGGTAAAACCGGCAACAAGCAGCGCGCCTTTATTGTGAGCTGCATCTGTAAGAGGAACAATATCTTCGATGACGCCGAAAAAATTGGGGCTTTGCACTAAAACGGCGGCAACTTGATCATCGAGCTCGTTTTGCAAAGCATTCAAATCAATTTGACCGGATGGCGCATATGGTATTTCAACGACTGTGTAGCCATTGGCCCACGAGTATGTATTTACCACCTGCCTGTATTCGGGATGCACCGAGCGGGCAACAATAATTTTAGTCCGATTGGACATCTTTGCGCAAAGCACTGCTGCCTCTGCCATTGCGGAAGCTCCGTCATACATCGAAGCGTTGGCTATTTCGGTGCCAGTGAGATGGGCAATCATTGTCTGGTATTCATATATCGCCTGAAGAATGCCCTGGCTGATTTCGGCCTGATAAGGGGTATAGGCTGTATAAAATTCTGCGCGCCCCACAATGTGTCCGACAACTGCCGGAATAAAATGATAATAAGCACCGGCACCCGTTAAAGTCAATTGCGGCAGTTTATTTTTCGAGGCAATGCCGGACATGGCGGCGATAGTTTCCTGCTCGGATAATGCGGCAGGAATATCCAGCACACTCTTCAATCGAAACTTTTGTGGAATATCGGCAAACAATTCGTCGATACTGGCGATGCCAACAACAGATTGCATTTGCGCAATATCATCGGGAGTGTGGGGATAGTAATCCATCTTTAGTGTTTTTCCTCTTTGACCAATTGTTCATAATCAGCCGCGCTAAGCAGCGTCTTTAGTTCGCCTGCATCGGCCAAACGCATTTTTACAATCCAGCCCTCGCCAAAAGCGTCCTGATTGATCAGTTCCGGCGATTCTTCGAGCTTCTTATTGACATCAATGATTTCTCCGCCCACTGGGGCGTAAACATCGGATACAGATTTTACCGATTCGACAACAGCCACCGGATCACTTTTAGCAACTTTTTTTCCGATCTCCGGCAATTCAACAAACACGATGTCTGTGAGCATTTCCTGAGCGTGATCGGTGATGCCTATGATTGCAGTTCCGTCACCATTATCTTTTACCCATTCGTGATCACGGGAATATAGTCTATCTGTAGGATTCGGTTTGGACATGTTAACTCTCCTTAGGTAAAATTTAATTAACTCTTCAAAAAGTTGTCACACCGGCTTGTGACCTTCAGGTTATGAACCCCGTATCAAGTACGGGGCAAGCTCCGGTGTCCAGATTTATTAATAATTATTTCTTCTCTGGATTCCGGCGTTCGCCGGAATGACAAACCAGGGTCATTAATTTTTTACTATGGCATCATTTTTCCCGTTTGTAAAAGGGGAGCTTGACAATTTTTGCCTCAGTCATTGTATTCCGAATAGCAACTGTTATTTCAGTATCCGGCGCACTGTAGGCCATGTCAACAAAAGCCAGGCCGATTGCTTTGTTCAATGTCGGTGAAAATGTTCCGGAAGTTACAATGCCGATCTCCCGCAGATGGTGAAATACTTTATAGCCATGCCGGGCAATCCCCCGGCCGGTCATTTCTATACCAACCAGTTTGTTGCCGATGCCTGAATTTTTTCTGGCCATAAGCGCTGTTTTTCCGACAAATTCTTTGTTCGCATCGACAATCCAGCTATAAGGCACTTCCAGCGGACTTACCGCTTCGGTCATATCCTGACCGTTGAGCATCATACCTGCTTCCAGGCGCAGTGTGTCTCTTGCGCCCAGTCCTGCCGGTTTCAAGCCCGATTGTGCACCGGCAATCATCAGCTTATCCCATATATTACCTATGATATTACCGGCAGCATAGATTTCAAAACCGTCTTCGCCGGTGTAGCCGCTGCGCGAAATAATTGCCGGTATTCCGGCGACCTGAGATTCGCAAAAATGATAGAAACGCAGAGTCTTCAGATTAGCCTCTGTCAGCCTCTGTAAAATTTCTTCAGAGCGCGGACCTTGCAGGTCCAGTTTGCCCATCGTGTCGCTGATATCTTTTAAACTGCAATCAAATCCTTTGGAGCGCCAAATTAAATTTATCCACTGCCAATCGCGGTCTTTGGGGGTGGCGTTAGTAACCAGCATATAGGAGTTTTCATCCAGCTTGTATACAGTTAAATCATCAATTATGCCGCCTTCTTCGTTGAGCAGGGCGGATAGTTTAACCTGTCCTATGGTTTGATCTGCCAGATTTCTGGTTAAAACCAGTTGTAAAAGATCAAGCGCCTGCGGACCTTCAACTTCAATTTCTCCCATGTGGCAGATATCAAAAAGGCCGGCAGCATTTCTGGTTGCTTTGTGTTCATCAATGACATTAGTGTATTGTACAGGCATGGCCCAGCCGCCAAAATCAATTATTTTGGCTTTTTGGGCAATATGTTTTTCATATAAAGGCGTTTTTTTCAATTTTACTTAACCAAATATTTTAAAATAACAGATAGCACAATGAGGATCAAACATACCGCGACAAACAAGTAACTCTTTTTTAAAGTACTGCTTCCAAGAACAATCAGGTTGCAATGAGGGCAAATCGTAAATCTGGAAACAATTTCACCTTTACACGAGGGGCAATGCAGCGCTTTTGATTTTTCCTGGGGTTCGCTTTTATTCACATTTTTCTTAAGCTCGGAATGAATATTATAACGCCATTTACAATCCAGTGTCGGGCACTCTCCCTGCGTCGGCATATTGTCGGTCCAAAGAAAGGACTTGTTGCATTCCGGGCAATTGATTTTTAGCATAAAACTGATTCTCCGGGCGCGATAAAAAATGTGGGAAAATTAGTTCTCTGTGCTGCTTTTATTACTGCGTAAGGACTACTACAACTCAGGTGACAATTCAAGATTTAATCAATAATTTTTTCTACAGATTAACCTTTAAAAAGTTTTTCATAAAATTCTTGTTTCTTCTTGGGATAATAAATTGCTCCTTCGTAGTCGACGATTAATTTACCATCCAGATGATCGAGTTCATGCTGCACAACGCGAGCGACGTAATTCAGATACCTCTTGCTGATTTTTTCTCCCTTTTCATTTAAGGCACGAACTTTTATTTCGGGGGAGCGGCTTATTTCTACCTGAATTTCCGGGCACGACAGGCAACCTTCGGTCATCGTTACTTTTTCACCACGCGCTTGAGTAATTCTCGGGTTAATCAAAACTTCAAAATCATCGGGGCTTTTTACTTTTCCCCCTTCACCGAAGCCTTTGGTGCGAAAAACAACAATTCTTTTGCTTATGCCGATTTGCGGCGCCGCCAGTCCCGAAGCGTCATCTCTTGCTAAAAAAGAATCAATCAATGTTTTAATCATCTTGCGTGATTCCTTATCCAGAGGCGCCGGTACTTCCTTGGATTTTTTTCTTAAAATGGAGGCGTTTTTTTCATTGATACCTTCATTATTCCATAGAGTTAAAACGATATCTTTGAACATGGATTATCACCAGAACATTGTTTTTCCGGCATATAACATCTATTCTTTTTTATTTCAAGTAATCGCCGCTTGCAATATAGGCACATCTTTTGTTAAACAATAATACCACTTCGCTTTTTTTGGATAACTTTGTTGGCATCGTCATCGGCTTCCTCAGCGTATGTAAAAATACGCCTCCGGTGCCTCCTCCTTGCCGCCTCGTTATCCTTTGAAATCGAAATGGTATAACTTGAACTAATGTAATGATACAGGTTTAGATGTGATTAATCAAATTGTTACCAAAATAGCCAAAAGGCAATTTGCCCGGGCGCTGAAATTTGAAGAAGGTGTCCTGCCGGAGCTTCCTTCCTGTGCGGATGAGAAACCTCGCCTCCTCTACATCCACATTCCTTTTTGTGAGGAGCTTTGCCCTTATTGTTCGTTTCATCGGGTACTTTTTGACGAGAGGCTGACCAGAAAATATTTTGGAGCAGTGCGGCGCGAAATTAATCTCTACCGTGAGAAGGGATATAAATTCAGTGGAATTTATGTGGGCGGCGGCACTCCCACAGTTCTCATAGAAGAATTAGCGGACTTGCTTAAGCTTGCCCGCGAAAGTTTCGCCATTAAAGAAATTTCCGTGGAAACAAACCCTAATCATTTGACTGACCGGAATATTGAAATTTTGCGGCGCAGTGGTGTCAGCAGGCTCTCCGTGGGCGTGCAAACTTTTAATAATGAGTTGCTCAAAAAAATCGGCCGTTATGAAAAATATGGCGCGGGCGAAGTTATCGCCTTGCGGCTCAAACAAACAATGGGTTTATTTGACACCGTCAATGCCGATATGATTTTCAATTTTCCCCAGCAAACTCCGCAAATGCTTAGTGAAGATTTAGCGATTTTACTCAATCTCAAGATGGAACAAATCACCTTTTATCCATTAATGGTTTCGACAATGACTCAAAGACTAATGGAGGATACTATTGGGCAGGTCAATTTCAGCCGGGAAAAAAAATTGTATCAGCTTATCATCAGGCGTCTTGCAGCAGAGTATGAATCTTCTTCCGCCTGGTGTTTTTCCCAGAAGAAAGGCAAGCAAGCGCTTATCGATGAATATGTAGTCGATTATGATGAATACGCAGGCCTGGGAAGTGGTGCCATCGGATATATTGCCGGGGTTTGCTACGCCAATACCTTTGACATTGCCGAATATATTGATTGCCTGGATCAGGGCAGGTTGCCGCTTAAAGCTTCCCGCGAATTCAATCTGCGCGATCAAATGAGTTATGATTTTTTAATGAAGCTGTTTAGCACTAAAATGGACGTTACCGCGTTAGAGCAAAAATATGGCGGAAAATTTTTAAAATCGCTCTGGAAAGAAATGATCGTTTTTATTCTGGCCGGATCTTTTCGCTATTTTCCACCCCATCTGCATTTAACACCGCGGGGGCGTTACTTTTGGGTGATTATGATGCGGGAGTTTTTTATCGCCGTAAACAACTTTCGCGATTACTGCCGCAAGCAGGCAGGC
>Ga0209014_10002375_pt1 | contig 10932 bp, 9 predicted proteins | sample BarGraNGADG00212_FD_184491 | JGI IMG/M metagenome (GOLD analysis project Ga0209014, IMG submission 184491) | Arctic peat soil microbial communities from Barrow, Alaska - Barrow Graham LP Ref core NGADG0002-212 (SPAdes) (version 2) | ecosystem: Environmental > Terrestrial > Soil > Wetlands > Peat... | reverse complement strand
CCGCGCGCCCAGCGGTCGCTGTACCAGGCGTGCGATGCGCCCACCTCAAACTCGTGCCTTATGCGCGGATGAATCTGCTCCACGTCGTCGAGCGCCTCGTCGATGCGCATCTCCTCGTCCATCGCGCCCCACTGGAGCGCGTCCTGGCCCCACGTGTAGGACGCCAGCAGGACGCCACGCGAGGTCGAGTCATCCGCCGTGGGTAGTTGATGCGCCGGATCGGCAGGTCGGTCACCGACGCCCCGCCGCCGATGCCGTCCTCCTTCTCCCAGAACCGCTCGCGGACCTGGAACAGGATCTTGGTCGACGCGTGGTAAGTTGAGCTGGCGGATGGCGCGTTCCTTGTCGTGCGAGAAGTCGGCCTCGATCGGCCGCAGCACCGAGAAGGGCACGGTGCAGATCGCGTAGTCGCCGCGGAACGTGACCCGGTCAGGACCGACGCGGCAGTGCAGCTTGACCTCGTCGCCATTCTGTTCGATGGCGCGCACTTCCGTTCCGAAGCGCACCTCGTCCTGGACCTCGCGGTAGAACGCTTGGGGCAGCAGGTCCATGCCTCCGACGATCGTCTGCATATCCACGTAGAAGCCGCCAAGCTCCTCGCGCAACGTCTCGATGAACGAGTTGTGCAGGTCGCTCTCGACGAAGTTCATGACCGCGTAGAACTCGATCGCGCCCTCGCTGAAGCCGCGGTGGCGCAGGAACTCGTAGAGCGAGTACTCGTCGTAGCGCTTGACGATCTCGGGCCAGGCGGCCTGGCCTTCGTGCTCGACCATCTGTTTCAGGTCGGCGATGGCGGCCTGCCACAGGTCGTCGGCCGAGTGGCCGTGCTCGGACGGGGCGAGATTGAACGGCAGCTGCTCAGGATGAGCGTTGGCCTCTGCCGCGGTCATGCGCTTGCCGCCGACGAAGACGAGGCCATTCGGATTGCCCATCACGAACGGCCGCATTGGGCAACTTGAACAGCGAGCAATACTCGAGCGTCAGGTCGTGGACGCGCGGGATGCGCATCGCGCCGGCCTCCGCGTAGAGCCCCGGCGCGAACGGCTCGCGCAGCGTGTGGACGCGGCCGCCCACCCGGCCCTGCGCCTCGAGGATCAGGGGTTGGTGACCCTGCCGTTTGAGCTCATATGCAGCCACGAGCCCGGCCATGCCGGCGCCGATGATGAGCACCTTCTTGCGCGCACCCGAGCGCTTGTGAAGTCCGTCGCGCGGCACGGCGAGCACGTCCTTGGGAACCGGCGGCGCCTCGTCAGGCGGCGGTTGGCCGCTCGGGTCCGTCTTGTTTTGCTCGGCCGCGAGCGACTGAATCTCGTCTGTCGACGTCCAACGTTTCTCGTCGGCCATTTGCCCTCCTTCGCGTCCAGAGGTTAGGGCCTCGCGCTGTACGCTGGCCACCATGTTTGGCCGGCTGGTGGCCGCAATCACCGCTCTCGTGCTCATCGTCGGCTGCTCAGCGACTCCACCACCGACGCCGATGAGACCGCCCCCGGTCACTGCTCCGATTCCCAGCGCGAGCTCTGTCGCCAGCCTGGCGCGCAGCGCCACTGCAACCGAGCCAGGGCCGGCCTCGAAACGGCCGACTGCCCCGCCATCTCCGATTGGGCCTCCAAACCTGACGCTGTCGGCTGACGAGATCGGAGCTCATCTCGACGCGTTGATGCAGATCGCGACGGCCAACAACGGAATCCGAGCGGCGGGAACTCCTGGCTACGACGCGTCCGCCGACTACGTTGCCACACAGCTGACCAACATGGGCTACGTGGTCCAGCGCGACCCGTTCCAGTTCACCTTCTTCGACGAGGCAGCGCCCGTCCAGCTCACCGTGGGCAGTCAGCATTGGAGCGGCGCGGATTGGCTGCACGCGATGCTCTACTCGGCCGGCGGCGAGGTGACCGGCGTGGTCCAAAGCGTGAAGCTCACGCCCGACGGGCGGCAGATCAACACCGGCGGCTGCGACCCGGACGACTGGTCGGACTTCGTCGCAGGTCACGTCGCCCTGATCGAGTCGGGTCCGTGCCTGCGCCGCGACCAGGTGTTGAACGCACAGTACGCGGGCGCGATCGGACTCATCTCGCTCTACCCGAACTGGACACAGGGCCAGACGCGCCGGCCGACGCTGCTCGATCCGCAGGGCGTGACGATTCCGGCCGTCGTCGCCGGCGGCGAGCCGACGCAAGCGCTGCTCGCGGCGGCCGCTGCCGGCGCCACGGTCGAGCTGGACTCGCAGGTGACCACGAGACCCGCGACGAACGACAACCTGATCGCCGAGTGGTCGGGCACGACCGACCAGGTCGTGATGCTCGGCGCGCATCTCGACTCGGTCCTCGACGGCCCGGGCATCAACGACGATGGCTCGGGAGTTGCCACGCTGCTTTCACTGGCGCACTCGGTCGCGGCCAATTCGCAGCCGTTCAAGACGATCCGCTTCGGGTTCTGGGGCGGGGAGGAGTACGGCGAGCTCGGCTCAGCCGCGTACGTGCACAGCCTGTCGCCGGACGAGATCGGCCAGATCTCCGACTACTTCAACCTCGACATGGTCGCCTCGCCCAACGCGGCGCGCTTCGTGTACGACGACTCGACGGCGCCGCCGGGCTCCGATGAGCTGACCCAGCTGTTGCTCGACGCGCTGTCCGCGGCCGGCAAGCCTGGCCTGATCACCGACGTCGGCGGCGCGTCGGATCACTACAACTTCGAGCTCGTCGGAATCCCCAGCGCCGGCGTCTTCTCCGGCCTGGACCGTCTCACCCAGTCGGACGTCGCCGTATTCGGCGGCCACGTGGACGAACCGGCCGACGCCTGCTACCACCTGTCCTGCGATACGCGCGCCAACATCAACATGGATTCGGCACTCACGCTGGGTGGCGCCGTGGCGACCGTCGTACACGACATCGCCTACTAACCCGCGGCGGCGCTCCCCTCGTCGACCGACGCGAACACCTGCGGTGCCTCGTGGATCTCCTTCGCAGCCCGTATCCCGGACTCCAGAGCTCCCTGGATCCAGGCGTGGTAGAGCGACGTGTGCTCGCCCGCGAAGTGGATGCGGCCCTCGGGCTGCACGATCGCGCTCTGCAGGCGCGTCTGCTGCTCCGGTTCGAACAGCGCGAAGGCGCCGCGCGCCCACTCGTCGCCGTACCAGTCCTGGACCGCGCCGACCTCGAACTCGGTCGTGATCGAGGGGTGGATCTGGGCGACGTCCTCGAGTGCCTGCTCGATCATCATCGACGGATCCATCGCCCCCCAGCGCAGGGCGTCCTGGCCCCAGGTGTACGAGGCGAGCAGCGTGCCGCGCTCCTCGCCCGGATCGGAGAACGACGGGTAGACGATGCGCCGGATGCCAAGATCGGTGACCGTCGTGCCGCCGACGATGCCGTCCTGCTGCTCCCAGAAGCGATGCCGCGTCTGGAAGACGATCTTGGTCGAGGCGTTGTAGTTCAGCTCGCGGATCGCCTTCTGCTTCTGGCGTGAGAACGGCGTGTTGAGGATCTCGATGTCGCGCAGGACGCTGAACGGGATGGCGCAGATCGCGTAGTCGCCGCGGACAGTGAAGCGGCCACTGGCGGTCTTGTAGTGCACCGTCACCGAGTCAGGATCCTGGTCGATGGCCGTGACCTCGGCGCCGAAGCGGACGAACGGCTTGAGCTGTTCGTAGAACGCGTTGGGCAACGCGTCCATGCCCGTCGCGATCTCCTGCATGTCCTCGAAGGCGCGACCGACGATCTCGCGCAGCTGCTCGACCACGGCCGCGTTCATGTTCGACTCGCGGAAGCTCATCACGCCGTACAGCTCGAGCGCGCCCTCGCTGAAGCCGCGCATCGTCAGGAACTCGCGGATCGAGTACTGGTCGTACTCCTTGAGCAGATCCTCGAGCTGGTCGTGGCCGCCCTTCTCGTAGCGCTCTCGAAACTCAGCGGTGGCCTCGTTCCAGAGCTGCGTCCATGTCTTGCCCTTCTCCGTGTCGGACAGGTCGAAGGGCAGCTTGTCCGGGTGCGCGTCGGCGTCTTCGATCGTCATGCGCTGGCCGTCGATGAACACGAGCGTGCTCGGATTGCCCATCACGAACGGCCGCATGGGCAGGCCGAACAGCTCGCAGTACGCCAGCGTCAGGTCGTGTACGCGCGGAATGCGCATTGCGCCGGCCTCGGCGTGCAGGCCGGGCGCGAAGTCGCGGATGGTCTTGACCCGGCCGCCGACGCGATGCTGGGCTTCGAGCACGAGCGGCTCGTGGCCCTGGCGACGCAGCTCAAAGGCGGCTACGAGACCGGCGATCCCGCCACCGACGATGATCACGCGCTTGGCCGTCTGCGGCAGTGGCTCCAGACCCTCAGCCGGCACGGCCAGTGTCTCGTCGGGCACCGGCTCGGCGATGGGCGACTGGTGCGGCGTCGGATCGGCAGGCGTTCCCTCGAGAGAAGCGGGCGTCGACTTGTCCTGTGTCATCCGCGCGAGTCTACTAAGCCTCCCGGAACAGCTCGCGCCGCGCGAGACCCGTGCGCTGGGCGACGTCGCGGGCGGCCGATGATCGGCTCCAGCCCTTGTCAACGAGCTCCTGGACCTCCGACCGACCCTCCGCAAGCCCGATCTTGGGTTCCTCACTTCCACGCTCACGACCACCGACGACGATGACGATCTCACCGCGTGGGTCGTTATCCGCGGCACGGGCGGCGAGCTCGGCGAGCGAGCCGCGCCAGATCTCCTCGTGGAGCTTGGTCAGCTCGCGGCACAACGCGGCGCGGCGCTCGCCGCCACAGCGCACGGCGAGCTCGGCGAGTGTCGCGGCGGCGCGGCCGGGCGCCTCGAAAAGCACGCTGGTGCGTTCGTCGCCGCACATACGCTCGATCAGCTCACGTCGCTCCCGGCCGCGCCGCGGCAGGAACCCCTCGAACGTCCAGCGCGCCGCCGGCAGGCCGCTGGCGACGAGCGCGGCGAGAACGGCCGATGCGCCCGGAATTGGAACCACGCGGCCGCCGCGCGCGACCCAGGCACTGACCAGCTCCGCGCCAGGGTCACTGACGAGCGGCGTGCCGGCGTCCGTGACGATGGCCAGGTCGCGGCCCGCGCCCAGGTGCTCGAGCAGCTCGCGCTCACGCGCCGGCCCGGACTGGGCGTGATAGGAGATGAGGCGTGTCTTGATCTCGTAGCGTGCCCACAGCCGGCGCGTGAGGCGCGTGTCCTCGGCGGCGACGAGCGGGACGCTGCGCAGCACGTCCACCGCCCGGACAGTCATGTCGCCCAGGTTGCCGATGGGCGTGGCGACCACGTATAGCGTCCCTGCAGCTGGGCTCCCCTGGCCCGCGTCAGCCACCGCTGCGCGGGATCGGCCGCCGTCTCGGGTAGAGGTAGTCGACGCCCGGCGTGCGCGTGGTCAGCTTGGCGACCGGCGGAACCTGGCGTTTGAACTCGTTGAGCGCGACCATGCGCGCGACTCGGTCGATCGCAGCACCATCGAAGCCCGCCGCGATGAGTTGCTCGCGGGAATGGCGTCGGTCGACCATCCAGTACAGCAGCCGATCGAGCTCCTCGTACGCCAGGCCCATCTCTGTTTCGTCAGTCTGGCCCGGCCAGAGGTCCGCGCTCGGCGCCTTGACCAGGATCGGCTGCGGCACGGCGACGTCGATCGCCAGCTGGCGGACCTGGCTCTTGTACAGGTCGCCGATCGGGTTGAACGCGCAGGCGTTGTCGCCGTAGTTCGTGGAATAGCCGAGCAGAGCTTCGGTCTTGTTGCCCGTACCGATGACGAGCCCCCGCCACGGCACGGACTGGTCGAAGGCGACCATCATCCGCGCCCGCGCTGCGAGGTTGCCGCGGCGCAGCTGGGTGATCTCCTTGCCTGCGATAGATGACTCGAGGTAGCCGTCGACGATCGGGCTGATGTCGATTGCGAGACTCGGCGTGCCAAGGCGGCGGACCACTTGTTCGGCGTCTGCGCGCGAGTCCGGCGACGACGTGCGATATGGCAGCATCAGGCACATCACGTTCTCGGCGCCGATCGCCTCGACCGCGAGGAAGGCGACGAGCGCCGAGTCGAGTCCGCCGGACAGGTTGAGCACAACCCGCTCGAAACCGGTCTGGGTGAGCTGGCCGCGGATGAACTCGGAGATGATGCGGCGCGCAATGCCAGTGTCGATCAGCAGCTCATCGGGCAGAGTGAACGGCAGGCTCACCGTCATTGCTCTTCGTCCACCATGCCCGCGCGCTCGCGCGTCATGCGTTCCAGCTGGCGGAGCACGAACTCGGGTCGCTCGTCGCGCAGGAGCGGCAAGGCGGTGCGCTCGCGCCGCACATCGTCGAGGTCGATGTCGGTCACGTACAGGCCGCTGTCGAGCATTGGCGCCTCGTAGACGACGCCGCCCGCCGGGTCGATGACCTGGGAGCCACCCCAGAAGGTGACCGACTCCTCGACCCCGACGCGGTTGACGAAGACGACGAAGCATGTCGTGAGCTGGGCATACGCGCTCATCAACGTGCGCCATGAGATGGCCGTACCCAGGCCGCCATCGTTGACGGCGGCCACGTCGCGGCCGGGCGATGACGAGATATTGATCAGGATCTGGGCGCCGTCCTCGGCGAGCAGGTACGGCACGGGCAGATGCCAGAAGTCCTCGCAGATGCACAGGCCCAGGCGCACGCCGAGGCGCGAGTCGACCGCCCGCAGCTGGGTACCCGCACCGAAGAAGCGGCGCTCATCGAACAGGCCGTAGTTGGGCAGGTACGACTTGCGGTAAACGTGCCTGATCTCACCGTCCTCGAGCAGCGCCGCGGCGATGAAGAGCTGCTCTTCAGCTGAGCGCTCGACGAAACCAACGATCGTTGACATGCCCGCCGCGGCGCTCGCCAGCGATTGGAGCCGCTCGTCGTCGCGGCGCATGGCGACCTCGGAGTTCAGGTCCTGGAGCAGGTAGCCCGTCAGGCCGAGCTCGGGAAAGACGAGCAGGTCGACTGCCTGAGTGCGCGCCTCTGCAATCGCACCGCGGTGCAGCTCAAGGTTCGCCTCGACGGCTCCAAGCCGCGGCGCGAGCTGACCCAGTCCGATCCGCAGCGTTGTCACCGGCTGATGTTAATCGGGCCGGTTGGCCGGTTGGCTCGTCGTCCGAGGCCCCGACCGACTCGGTTTACGCGTGCGGTGTGTGGATTTCGGTGCTCCCGCCCGGCGCGGCGAGCGGGAGGTCGAGGGCTTCCTCGCCTTCGGCCTGCGGACCCATATCAGCCCGCCTCTGGGATTCCTTGAGCGTCGCCGGCAGGTCGTCAACGGTCACCGGGAAGTGGCACGCAACCAGGTGGTCGGGCGCGACCTCGATGAGCGGCGGCACTTCCTCCGCACACTTCTGTTGTGCCTGGAAGCAGCGCGTCCGGAAGACGCAGCCACTGGGCGGGTCGATCGGGCTGGGCACGTCGCCGCGCAGGACGATGCGTGTCCGGTGACGCTGCTCCTCCGGGTTCGGGATCGGCACGGCCGACAGCAGCGAGTGCGTGTAGGGATGAAGTGGCCCCGTATAGATGACCTTGCGTGGGGCGCTCTCCATGATCTTGCCCAGGTACATGACCGAGACGCGGTGCGAGATCTGGCGCACGACGGCAAGGTCGTGAGCGACGAACAGGTACGCGATACCGAACTCCTGTTGGAGATCGCGCAGCAGGTTGATGATCTGCGCCTGGATCGAAACGTCCAGCGCACTGACCGGTTCGTCGCAGACGATCAACTTCGGGCGCAGGGCGACGGCGCGCGCGATGCCGATGCGCTGGCGCTGGCCGCCGGAGAACTCATTCGGATAGCGGTTGTAGTGCTCGGGGTTGAGACCGACGCGCTTCATGATGTCCTGCACGGCATGCCGGATCCCACCCTCGGGCACGACGTTCTGGACCTTGAACGGCGCGGAGATGATCGTGCCCACCGTGTGGCGCGGATTGAGCGCGTTGTATGGGTCCTGGAAGATCATCTGTGCCTTGCGCCGGACCGGCATCAGCTGCTTGGGGCTGAGCTTGGTGATGTCCTGGCCATCGATCTCGATCGAGCCCGCGGTCGGCCGGACAAGCATCAGGATCGAACGCGCCGCGGTCGTCTTGCCCGAGCCGCTCTCGCCCACGAGGCCGAGCGTCTCGCCCGCGTTGATCGTCAGGTCGATGCCGTCAACCGCCTTGACGTAACCGATCGTGCGCGGCAGGATGCCGCGCGACCTGACCGGGAAATGGGTCTTGAGTTGCGTCGCGCGGACGATCTCCTTCGCGGATCCGGACGCTGGTGCGGCTGGTCCGTTGAGGGTGATGTCATGAGCGATGGTCATTGATTTTGTCCTGCTGCCAGGGTGGCGAGCACCTCGCCGGTGATCCGTCGTCGTGTCTCGATGGGCAGATGGCACCGGACGAAGTGATTGGGTCCCGAAGGTAGCAGCTCGGGCCGCACCGTCTCGGAGAGACCGTTGGTCATCGCCGCGTATCGGCAGCGCGGCGCGAACACGCAACCCTTGGGCAGTTTCAGTGGAGATGGCGGATTGCCGGGAATCGGCAACAGCCTGCCCGCGACTTCAATGTCCATCCTGGGGATCGAAGAGAGGAGGCCCAGCGTGTACGGCATCTCGGGCTCGTTGAAGATCGTTTCCGTCGGGCCGAGCTCGACGATCCGCGCGCCGTACATGACTGCCACCTCGTCGGCGACATCAGCGACAATACCCAGGTCGTGGGTGATCATGATCACCGTCGTCCCGAACTCGCGCTGCAGGTCCTGGATCAACTCAATGATCTGGGCCTGGACGGTCACGTCGAGCGCCGTTGTCGGCTCGTCGGCAATGAGCAGGTCCGGCGAGTTGATGAGGGCCATGGCGATCATCACGCGCTGGCGCATGCCGCCCGACAGCTGGTGCGGATAGGCATCGACGCGGCGCTCCGCCGCGGGAATGCCGACGCGCTTGAACATGTCGACGACTTCGCGCTTCGCCTCGCGTTGGTTGACGTTGCGATGGGCGCGCATGGCCTCGATGATCTGGTCGCCGACTCGGTAGAACGGGTGCAGGCTCGACAACGGGTCCTGGAAGATCATGGCCACCTGGCGGCCGCGCAGGGCCTGCATCTCAGCCGACGACAGGCCCACCAGATCCACGTCGTTGAGCCAGATCTCACCGCTGACGTTGGCCGTCTTGCGGTCGATCAGGCCCATGATCGCCTGCGCCGTGACGCTCTTGCCGGATCCAGACTCGCCGACTATCGCGAGCGTCCGACCCTTCTCCAGGGTGAAAGAGATGTGATCGACCGCCTGGACAAGGCCGTCCTCCGTAGGGAAAGAGACGGAGACGTCGTTTACCGAGAGGAAGGGCCGCTCGGTTGCTGGTGTTGTTGAGATCCGGTCGACTGTCCGGGTCAGCCGACCAATCATCCGACCCTCACGCGCGGATCCACAACGGCGTACAGGAGGTCGACGATCAGGTTGGCGAAGATGATGAACGCGGAGCTGATGAGCGTCACACCGGTGATCACCGGCAGGTCCGACCTGACCACGGAGTCAACCGCCAGGGCGCCCAAGCCCGGCAGGCTGAAGATGGTCTCGGTGATGATCGCGCCGCCGAGCAGGTAGGCGAGATCAAGCCCGGCCGCGGTCACGATCGGCGTCAGCCCCGCGCGCAGCGCATGCTTGACGACGACGGTGCGCTCACGCAGGCCCTTCGCTCGGGCGGTGCGGACGTAGTCCTCGCCCAGCGTCTCGAGCACCTGGTTGCGTGTCAACCGGACGTAGAAGGCTGCGTTCAGGACCGCGATGACGATCCAAGGCAGGATCATCGTCTGCACGAACTTGAGCGGATCCTGGTTTGGCGGTACGAACTGGGGGAAGGGTAAGAGCCCCCACTCGAGCACCACGAAAAAGATCAGCACCAGGCCTATGAAGAACGACGGGAGCGAGTAGCCGATCAGGGCCGCGGTCAGGATCGTTCGATCCTGCCACTTGCCGCGGTGTAGCGCGGCGTAGATGCCGGCGGCCAGGCCGGTGAAGATCCAGATGATGAATCCGCCGAGCGCCAGCCAGAACGTCACTGGCAGTGCCTTGGCGATCAGGGTTGTGACGAGCTGATGCTTAAGGAACGAGTAGCCCAGGCACGGCGCCGGACAAACGACGGGAGATCCGGAGTCTGCTCCGAAGACGCGGCCGCTGAAGATGCCACCGACGAAGCCCGTGTACTGATCCAACGCCGGCTTGTCCAGGCCCAGCCTGTGGCGATTGGCCTCGAGCAGAGTAGGCGTGCAGATCTTGCCGCACGTGAGCCGTGCCGGGTCGCTGGGTATCAGGTTGAAGAGGATGAAGACAGCCATGGTCAGCACTAACAGGAGAAGGACCATGCCCAGCAGGCGGCGGGTGATGTATCCGACCACGGGACTTGCCTCCTTTGCTGACCTAAGGGCTAGGTTATGTTGGAAGTAATGCGCCAGGGGAGCGGCCTGTGAAGGCCGCTCCCCTGGCGAACTTGTCTACCTAGGAGCTCTTACGAACCCTTGACGTAGAGCTGGCCATACGGCCATGAACCGTACGATGACCACCTGTACAGGCCGCCAACGTTGGTGCCGCCCATGTCCTGGGCAAGACCGAAGAACGTGGGGATAACGAACACGTTCTTCATCGCGGTCGTGTTCAGGCCCTGCCACAGCGTTGCCTGAGCAGAACGGTCAACCGTCTGCTGGGCTGCTGCGACCTGCTCCAGCCAGTCGCTCACGCCACCGTTCTGGTCGTTCACGGCCGACAGGTCGAAGCCACCGTTCGGGGTGAACAGCGGCGGGATGACCGTCGTCGCGTTGGGCCAGTCGGCGCCCCACCCAGCCGTACCGAAGTCGTCCTGGGTTGCGGGGTTGAGGACTGTGCTGTAGTAGTGCGCCGGGTCGATGGGATTGAGCTTGATGGTGAACCCTGCGAGCTCAAGCGATGACTTGATGATCGCGGCGTTCTTATCATTCGTC
>Ga0209014_10002374_pt1 | contig 10932 bp, 9 predicted proteins | sample BarGraNGADG00212_FD_184491 | JGI IMG/M metagenome (GOLD analysis project Ga0209014, IMG submission 184491) | Arctic peat soil microbial communities from Barrow, Alaska - Barrow Graham LP Ref core NGADG0002-212 (SPAdes) (version 2) | ecosystem: Environmental > Terrestrial > Soil > Wetlands > Peat... | reverse complement strand
TGTCGTACTGCATCTGAGGATTGACCGTATACCCCTCGGTAGAGAGTTGCTCCTTCGACAGTCCGAGCTTACCGATCGCATCCAGCACGGCGCGCGTGCGAGACGCATTGTCTGCTGCAGCCGCAGATGCGGTTGTGGCGCGGGTCTGCACGGTGACCATCACCGATGCGCGGTCCGGCGTCACCTTCGCCTCGCCCTGGCCGGAAGTGGATAGAATGGGCACGACCGGTAGTGTGACTTGTCCGGACATGCTCGCGAGTGGGGCGAACAAGAGAGCCGCAATCGCCGGAAAATTTCGTGTACAAATTCTGGGAATCATGGAAGTCCTCGTCGTGAAGGTGATCGCGTCGCAAGAGTTAGTATCAAAACAGCACTAAATTGCGAATCGACTTAGATCGACGAGTGCAAGAGCAACAGTCGTCGAGAGGAGACGTGCTTACTTCGTCTTCTTGCACACCGTCATCTTCTCTGATGCGTGAACAGTTCTATTCGACGCAATACCACTTGAATCTCTTCCAGACCAGGGGTGCAGCCCGTTAGGTCTTCCGTCGCCGAACGCGGCCACGAACCGACGGAACGGCACGACGGCGCTTCTCTATCTCGATCACGAGATTCTGCAGGTCGGTCGGACTCACGCCAGGTGCGCCCGCCGCCTGAGCAAGTGTGAGCGGCCGGAGACGCGAAAGCTTCTGGCGCGCCTCGAGCGAGAGCGATAGCATCTCGTCATACGGCAGCGCCGCGTCGAGGGGGAAATCACCCATGCGGCGAAGCTTGTCTGCCTGCGAGCGCTCGCGATCGAAGTAGCCCGAGTACTTGATTTCGAGCTCCGTGCTGATGATGGCGTCCGCGGGAAGATCGGCACCCACGCCCATCACGCGAAAGAGATCACCGAGCGAGATATGCTGGCGTCGAGCCACTTCAGAGATGCGAACCGCATGGGCGAGTGGTGCACTGCCAGCGGCAGCGAGAACCGGCAACGCGTCCTCAGGGCGGATGGACGTTTCATCGGCGAGCGAGCGCGCTTCTTCTTCCGCTGCGAGTCGGCGCGCGACGATCGCTTCTTCCTCTTGATTGTAGAGATTGAGAGCCAGTGCAACAGGCGCGAGACGCCGAATCGCGTTATCCTGTCGCACGGTGAGACGGAACTCGGAGCGCGAGGTGAAGAGCCGGTAGGGCTCATCGACACCCCGCGTGATGAGATCGTTCACGAGCACGCCAATGTACGACGATTCGCGACCGAGCATGAGCGGTGAAAGTCCAAGCGCGAGCGCGGCCGCGTTCGCACCGGCGACTACTCCCTGCCCGGCCGCCTCCTCGTAACCGGTGGTGCCGTTGATCTGGCCCGCGAAGAACAACCCGGGCAGCACGCGCACTTGGAGCGTCGCGTCGAGCTGTGTCGGCGGGTAGTAGTCGTACTCGATCGCGTAGCCCGCGCGCGTCATGCGCACATGCTCGAGCCCCGGTACGGAATGCAGAATCTCGAGCTGCACGAGCGCGGGAAGCGAGGTTGAAAGACCGTTGACGTATAGCTCATGCGTGTCGTGACCCTCCGGCTCGAGAAAGAGTTGATGACGTTCCGCGCCCGGAAACTTCACGATCTTGTCTTCGATGGACGGACAGTAGCGGGGCCCACGCGACGCGATGGCGCCGCCGTACATTGCTGACTCGCCGATGTGCGTCTCGATGAGCTGCTTGCCAGCGGCGCCAAGGAAGGTGATGAGGCAGGGAAGCTGCGCTGGATGACGAGTGACGCCGTTTGAATCGCACCGAGGTGTGGGCCAGAAGTGCGACCAGGTATAGTCGAATTGCTCGATCTCGCTCTCCTGCCGGTCGAGCTTCGACGAGTCCACCGTGCGGCCATCGATACGCGGTGGAGTTCCCGTCTTGAAGCGGGCGACTTCCAGCCCGACATGCTCGAGCTGCTCGGCGAGGTGTGTGGCCGATGTCTCGCCTGCCCGCCCGCCGGCGAGCGAGGTGGTAGTGCCGATGTGAATGCGTCCGCGCAAAAAGGTGCCCGTGGTCACGACCACGGTGCGCGTTCCGAAGCGGCGCCCTTCGAGCGTTTCGACACCGATTACCTGATCGCCGTCGAACAGCAGGCGTGCAACGGTCCCCTGCACCGTCTCCAGCAACGGGTGCTCCTCGATGAGTGTCCGTACCGCTCGGCGATAGAGCCCGCGGTCGCACTGCGCGCGCGGAGCCCACACCGCCGGCCCTTTGCCGCGATTGAGCATCCGGAACTGGAGCGTCGTCATGTCAGTGGCGCGTGCCATAATGCCGCCGAGCGCATCAACCTCCCGCACGACAGTGCCTTTCGCTACGCCACCGATGGCCGGATTGCACGACATCTGGCCGATCGTCTCCAGTGCACTGGTCACGAGCGCAGTGCGAGCGCCTCGGCGCGCAGCGGCGACGGCAGCCTCCGTTCCCGCATGCCCGGCACCGATGACTAGCACGTCGAATTCGGCTTCGAACGGCGAAAAGGAAAGCGACATTCCGAAAGATAGTGCGGGCAGTAACTTCGGACACGCGTTCAATTACCAGAGAGCTCATTCCCATTCGACACGCGCGCACGTTAGGCGCGCCTTCACTCGAAGAGGAGCAATGCCACTTCCCGTCACGCAGGGTGTTCCAACGCTGTTCTTCCGTCGCGCGGCGTACGAGCGCGCGGAGCTCACGCGTGCCGCGCTCGATGTCCGTCTCGGACTCACGGACGCCGAATTTCGCGTCGAAGACGATCTCGTCGCGCTCGGCCCCATCTACGATGCCGATGCGTTGGGTACGCTCGTGGACGAGCTCGAGGCCAGCGGCCTGACGTACTACGAGGACTTTTTCGAGCTAAGTGGAAGCTGGCCAGAATGGCTCGTCATCCTCGCGCGGGCAGCAGGGCCGGCGCTCGCCTGACCGAGGTCAGAACAGACGCTCTTCGATGAGCGCCCAGAGCTCCACATGTGCTACGCCATCCTCGATGCGTTCGATGCAAATTTCCTGGCCTGCGGCAATCGCACCGCTGCCGATATCGCGTGCACGTACCACCGGTGTTGAATCGACGTCCTCATAGCGAATCATTCCCTCGCCACCGGCGGTGTTGTTTTCTGCCATCATAGCGACATTATAGCAAATGTCTGACGGCAATAAAGGCAAGCGCGGTGTGCGCCGATCGCTTCCCGGTGGGGCTTCCAGCCGGTGCACATCGATCTCGTCGTCATCTGGCGTGGGCCACCGTTCAGCGCGCGTCGCAATGGCAGGTGCGTGCCGAAAGAGCTTGCCCCACAGCGTTTGCAGGTGTGCGCCCGGTACCCACCACGCGGGGGTGTAGGTAAGTTCGCTAGAGCGGCTCACGAGAAGAGAAAGAGCGTTCAATAGGGGTGCGGATCGTCCGTACCGTTCCATTATACCAGCGTTGCGCGCATGGACGTTCAGATCTTCGGGGCGAAGAAGAATGCGGAGACGCGCAAAGCCCTGCGGTTTTTTGCCGAGCGTCGCGTGAAAACGCACTTTGTGGATTTGCTGGAGCGGGCGGCGTCGCGAGGCGAGCTGACCCGGTTCGCGCAGAAATTTGGGGCTGCGGCACTGGTGGATGAGGAGTCGCGCCGGTTCGCCGAGCTCGGACTTCGCACTGCGCGATATGGCGACGAACGCTGGCTCGAGATCCTGGTGGACGAGCCCCTCATGTTGAAAATGCCGCTGGTGCGGCACGGCAATGCGCTGACGATTGGCGCGGCGGAGACGACGTGGAAGAGCTGGTTGACACAGTGATGACGGCACACGCGGCGCGTGTGATCGCGACATGACGCAGGTCTCGCTCGGCGGAGTTGGAGTCGAGTTCGGCGCGACGACGCTCTTCACGGACATCACCGTGACGATCAGCGCCGGCGAGCGTTGGGGCGTGATCGGCCGCAACGGAACGGGAAAGACGACCCTCTTCCGGCTGCTCACGGGCGATCTTGCACCGTCCAAGGGAACGGTTGCTCGCCAATCCGGACTCAGTCTTTCTCTGCTCGGACAGCATCGAGACTTTGGCGCAGCGGCGACCGTATGGGAGGCCGCGGCCGGACCCTTCGCCGATCTGCTCGCGCTCGAGCAGTCGCTCGCCGAGCAGGCGCATGCGCTGGCAGAGGTGAGCGACGAGGCTGCGATGTCGCGATATGGCCACGACCTCGAGCGCTTTGAGCGCGAGGGCGGCTACACCATCGCGCCACGCGTGGATGCCGTGCTCCAGGGGCTGGGGTTCGACGCGGCCACCGCGCGTACGCAGGGGCTCGAGCAGTTGAGTGGTGGCGAGCGCGGGCGCGTCGGGTTGGCGCAACAGCTCGTCGCGCCGTCGGACATTCTGCTTCTCGATGAGCCGACGAACCATCTCGATCTCGAGACGACGCGCTGGCTCGAGGAGTATCTGCGAGAGATCGATCGCACCGTCATGCTCGTGAGCCATGACCGCGCTTTCCTTGCAGCCGTCGTGGATCATGTGCTGCATTTCGAGGGGGGTACCGCGACACCGTATACCGGCGGGTACGAAGCGTTCGTCGCTCAGAGAGCGGAGCGCCGTCTCTCGCAGCAGCGCGCTTTCGACAAGCAGCGGAAGGTGATTGCTGCACAGGTGGATTACATCGCTCGCAACCTTGCCGGCCAGAATACCAAGCAGGCGAAAGGCCGGCGCAAGCTGCTCGCTCGTCTCCCGCGCTTGAGCTCCCCTGTCGGCGAAGATGGCGTAATGGCGCTGCGGCTCGAAATTACCGAGCGTGGTGGCGATCAGGTCGCGGTGGCGGATGCGGTGACGATTGCGGTGCCGGGGCGCACGTTGATCGATCGCTTCAGCGGACGCATCATGCGCGGCGACCGGCTGGGCATTCTCGGTCCGAATGGCTCTGGCAAGTCCACGCTGTTGAAAACACTGGTGGGTGAGCGCGATCCGGAAGCGGGCGAACTGAAGGTGGGCAACTCGATTCGTATTGCGTACTACGACCAGAATCTCGGGCAGGTACCGCTCGAAAAGACGCTGTACCAGACGATCGAAGAACTGCGCCCGCATTGGGAACGCCGAATGATCCAGGGGCATCTGGGGCGTTTCGGTTTCTCGGGCGACGAAGTCCAGCGCAAGGCGGCCACGTTGTCCGGTGGTGAACGCGCCCGTGTCGCCCTCGCCATGCTCATGCTGACGCGTGCCAACCTGCTCGTACTCGACGAACCGACGAACCATCTGGACGTGGAGACGATCGAGATACTGGAGGACGCGATCGAGGGCTACGAGGGGACGGTAATTCTCGTGAGCCACGATCGCGCCATGCTGCGAGCGCTCGCGTCGAAAGTGTGGGTGCTGCACGACCGGCACATCACGGAGTTCGATGGCAGCTTCGCCGAGTGGGAAGTGGTGAGTGAAGAGCGTGCGCATGCCGCATCGGTGCGTGCGTCGGAAGAGGTCGCGCTCCGGCGCGTGGACGAGAAGAAACGCACATTGCGGCGGGACGAGCGACCGAACGCGGAAGACCCGCGCAAGGCGCTCAAGAGCGCTCGCGAGCGAGCTGACAAGACGGAGCGTGAGGTGGCGGAGCTGGAGAGCGAGGTCTCACGTCTCACGACGACGCTTGATGATCCGGAGCTCTATACACGTCGCAACGGTGTACAAGAGGCGCACAAACTGGGCGCGGAGCTGGACAAGGTTCGCACGCGGCTCGATCGCGCACTGGCCGCCTGGGAAAAGGAAACAGTGTCGCTCGAATCTCTCGAGCGCGCGACGACTGCACGCCGGTAAGGGAGACTGCCCGTGACCCCATGGGTCCAGCGTTTGTTGATCGCCAACGTCCTGATGTACTTTCTGCAGCAGACCGTGCCGGGGCTGACGGAGGCGCTGGCCTTTGTGCCCATGGCCATTCTCGCGCGGCCGTGGACGATGGTGACGTACATGTTCATGCACGGCAGCATCACGCACATCCTGTTCAACATGATCGCGCTGTACTTCTTCGGCTCGCGCGTAGAGCAGCGCCTCGGTGCGGAGCGGTTCTTCGTGCTCTACTTTGTCGGCGGCATCTCAGGCGCGCTCATGTCGTTCGCCTTCGAGCCGTACGCACCGGTTATCGGAGCCTCAGCCGGCGTGTTCGGCGTGATGCTCGCCTTCGCACGGTTCTGGCCGCGCGACCAGATCTACATCTGGGGCATCATTCCGATCGAAGCTCGCTGGCTCGTCGGTATTACGACCGTGATGGCGCTGTACGGTGGTTTCAGTGGCGGAGGTGGTGTGGCGCACTTCGCGCACCTTGGCGGGTTCATCGGCGCTTTCTTCTATCTAGTCTTTCTCGAGCGCCATCACGGCGCGAAGCGGTTCCAGCGTAAGGCGACCGCGGTCCCTGCCGCGGCCGATGTGATGCTGGGCAACTGGAAAAAAGTGAACCGCGACAGCGTCCACTCGGTGAACAAGGACGAGGTGAACCGGATCCTCGACAAGATCAGCGCAAGCGGCATCGGCAGCCTCACGCCCCAGGAGCGCCTCTTTCTGTCGAACTTCGTGCCTAAGGATGACCGGAAGCCGATCCTTCCCAGCTAGAACTCGCCGACGAAGTTGATTTCGGGCTCGAGTTCGTGTCCGAACTTGTCCTTTACGGCGCCCTGCACATGACGGATCAGGCCAATTACGTCCGCGCTGGTCGCGCGGCCGAGGTTGACCATGATGTTCGCGTGGATGAAGGAGATCTGCGCGTTGCCGACGTGAAAGCCCTTGAGCCCGCACTGATCGACGAGGCGGCCAGCTCCGACCCCTTCGATCTTCTTGAAGATCGAGCCGGCGCTCGGATACCACTCGAGCCAGGGATGCCGGGCACCGCGCCAACTCAGGTTCTCCTGCATGATGCGGTGCATGATGAAGGGGTCCTTCCGCTCGAGCTTGAAGGTCGCGGCGAGGGCGAAATCCTTTCGATGGTGGAAGATGGTGTCGTCGTACCCGAACTGCATGTAGTCGCGATTTACCGTCTTGCGCTTGTTCTCTTCCGTGAGCAACTCCGCCGACTCGAACACCTCCGCGATGAACATCGTGCGCTCCCGCTCGGGGGCAGGGGAGAGAAAGTGGAGATTCTGCCAGATCGCACCGCCAACGGTGCTCGGGATGCCAACGTAATGTTCCAGTCCCGACCACCCTCGCCGAATGGCTTCGGGAATGATTTTCGCCATCACGGCGCCGCTCTCCACCCAAAGCCGTCCATCGTCACCGAAGGTGAAATGCGACGCACAGTTTCGGATGACGAGGCCACGAACTCCCTTGTCGGCAATGAGGACGTTGGCCCCCAGCCCGAGCACGAAATAGGGAACCTCGGCGCGGCGCGCGGTTACGATGGCGTCAGCGAGCGAATCTGCGCTGCTCGCCTCGTACAGCAGATCGGCGGGTCCGCCGATCTTGAAGGTCGTATAGGGCGCGAGCGGCTCGTTCCGCTTGAGCCGGTCACCGCCGGCAAGCGCGACCGCAACGCTCTGGAGCGCAGCGGGAGAAATGGCGGGCGCAGACGATGGAGAGGGAAGCTTGGACATTGGCCAAGGAAAGAAATCATGAGCGCAGGGCAATCGCTACCACACCGCACACTTCTACGCATGACGCTGGCCGTCGTGCTCGCCGTTGTACTTGCGCCGTCGCTGCATGCGCAGCGCGCCGAACTCGAGAAGAGAATTCGTCGCGAAATGCTACCAAACGGACTCGAGGTCATCGTCGTGGAGAATCACGGCGTACCGCTCGCGACGGTGGAGGCGGACGCGAAGAACGGGTCCTTCACACAGTCGGCGACGTATGAAGGACTGTCGCACCTCTACGAGCACATGTTCTTCAAGTCGAACGCGAGCTACCCGCAACCCGAAGCATTTGTGAGCCGTGCATCCGAGCTCGGGGCCGTCTTCAACGGGACGACGCAGGAAGAACAGGTCAACTACTATCTCACGGTGCCGTCGGACAGCACGATGCCGGCGTTGGCGCTGCTCGCGTCGGCACTGAAGGCGCCGCTCTTTCTGCAGGACGAGCTCGAGCGCGAGCGGGCGGTCGTCATCGGCGAATACGATCGTGCGGAGTCCGATCCTTTCTACGCGCTGCGAACGGCAACGGGAAAAGCGCTCTGGGGCAGTGCGTGGAGCCGGAAGAATCCACTCGGCGAGCGTCAGGTGATTCTGGCCACGACGCCCGATCAGATGCGAACGATCCAACGAAAGTACTACGTCCCGAACAACACGGCGGTCATCGTCACCGGGGACGTGAATGCCGACACGATCTTCGCCGTGGCGCGTCGTCTGTTCGGCGACTGGCCACGCGCTGCGGACCCGTTCACGACCGATCCGATTCCCACGGTTCCACCACTCACGAAGAACATCGGCGTCGTCGTGGAACAGCCGGTGAATGCCGTCCTTGTCATGCTGCAGTGGCAGGGGCCGGGCGCGCACACGGACATTCCGGCGACGTATGCGGCCGATGTCTTCTCCGATGTGCTTAACCAGCCGGGCTCGCGCTTCCAGCGAAAACTCGTCGACAGTGGGCTATGGCAGTCGCTTGGCGTGAACTACTTCACGCTCAACCATGTGGGTCCGATCACGATCAGCGGCGAGGTCGCACCGGGCAAGCTGCGCGAGGCGATTGCCGCGCTCGACAAGGAGCTCGTCGACGTGGTGAAGCCGGGCTACATCACGACCGAAGCCGTGGATGGAGTGAAACGCACGCGCATCGTCGGTACGATGGAAAGCCTGGAACGCTCCTCGGGATTTACGCACCAGCTCGGATTCTGGTGGGCGGTCACGGGCCTCGACTACTTCTTCGGGTACGTGGACACGATGGCGAAACAGACGTCACAGGATCTTCAGCGTTATGCGTCCCGCTACATCGTTGGCAAGCCGCGCGTCACCGGCGTGCTGATCTCTCCGGAGACGCGCAAGGCGATCAAACTGACGGAAGCCGAACTCACCGCAGGAGGAACACCGTGATGCGCGCTCGCATGGCATTGTTGGGCGTCGCTCTGATGGCGGGAGTGAGCCACAATGCGGGCGCTCTACCGAGAATGTCACCGTCGGCAACCATGGTCGTTGCTCCGGACACCGCGACGACGACAAAGTTCGACGTCAATGGCGTCTCGGTGATTCTGCGGCGCAACACCGCGACTGAGGTCGTCGTGGCCAGCCTGTACCTGCTTGGCGGCACGCGACAGCTCACGCCGGCGACGGCGGGCATCGAGGCGATGGTGCTCGCGACGAGCGAGCGCGGAACGCGCCACTTTCCGGGTGCGGCGGTTCGTCAGCGTACGGCGCGACTGGGGAGCACGATCAGTATTGAAGCGAGCGACGACTGGAGCGCGATCGGTCTGCATGCGATCCGCGCGACATTCGATTCCACCTGGGCGATCTTTGCCGATCGCGTCATGGCGCCGACGCTGGATCCGAATGAGTTCGCGCTCATGCGCGACCAGTTCCTGACCATCGCGCGTGAAAAGAATACGCAGCCGGACGATGCGGCGACCGAGCTCGCGGACAGCCTCCTGTACCTGAATCACCCGAACTCGGTGTCGCCGACGGGTACACCGGAGTCGATCTCTGCGATCACGGTCGCTCAGCTCAAGCAGTACCACGCACAGCAGTTCGTTACATCTCGCATGCTGCTTGTCGTCGTCGGCAACGTGGACCGCGCGCAGGTGGAGCGGCTGGTTCGCACGACACTCTCAACCATGCCGCGCGGGACGTACAAATGGACGTCACCCCCGACAGTGACCACGACCGGTCGTGCGCTGGCGATCGACAATCGTTTGCTGCCGACGAACTACCTGCTGGGATACGTACCGGGACCCGCGGCAACGGATCCGGACTACACGGCACTCCGCGTCGCGACGGCGGTGCTCTCCGGGCGCCTGTTCACGGAGGTGCGTTCTCGCCGCAACCTGAGCTACGCAGTCGAGGCACCCTTCCTCGAGCGCGGACAAGCCATCGGCGGGCTGTACGTCACGACGGGGGATCCGAATCAGGTGCTGCGCATCATGCGCCAGGAACTCACGGAGCTACAGACGGAGTCGGTCGATCCCGTGGGACTCAGGCGACTCGAGCAGCAGTTCATCACGGAGTACTACCTGAAGAACGAGACGAACTCCGATCAGGCGAACGTGCTTGCGCGAGCCGAACTGTATCAGGGCGACTTCCGTGCGGCGGACCGATTCATGGAAGGGCTGCGCCGAGTGACGCCGGACGATGTAAGGCGTGTGGCGCGGCAGTATCTGAAGGACTTTCGTTTCGCCTACGTGGGTGATGCATCGAAGCTCGATCGGGCGCTGTTGAATCAGTTCTGACACTACAATTGCTCTGGAGCCGTCAACGAAAAGGTTGATCATCGCTGCGGCTCTGTCGCTTGTCGCGATTCAGTGTGAGGCGCAGACCGGAGCGCCGGGCGCTGCCGAGACAGCGCAGATACCTTGGTATCGCTTCCGCGTTCTTGGCCTGTTCGACGATCAGAGCGGGCTTCCTGTAGAAGGTGCGGACGTCATCGACGTGCTCTCGGGCAATTCGGTGAGGACGACGAGCACCGGAACGGCATCGTTGCTCTTTCTACCGGACGGCGGCGCCCTGGTTCGCATACGGAAGATCGGCTACAAGTTGCAGACGCTGATGGTGAGCATCGCGCCGGAAGACACGGCGCCGATCACGCTCATTCTCGAGCGCGTCGTCGAACTGCCGGCGATTGCCACGATCGATTCGGCGCCGCGTTATCGCTCATCCGGGCTGCGTGGGTTCGAGGCGCGGCGCCAGATGAAAGCGGCTGGTGAGTTCATGTCCGAAGCGGAGATCCGGAAGGATGAAGGGCGTTCCCTGGGCACTTCATTGATGGCGCACATGCCCGGTGTCGTCATCACGGCGGGCCGACAGGGGAAGATGCAGCTGGCGCGATCTCCGCGCTGCGCGCGAGGCGGTCAGCCTTCCATCTACCTCGATGGG
>Ga0209014_10002371_pt1 | contig 10939 bp, 11 predicted proteins | sample BarGraNGADG00212_FD_184491 | JGI IMG/M metagenome (GOLD analysis project Ga0209014, IMG submission 184491) | Arctic peat soil microbial communities from Barrow, Alaska - Barrow Graham LP Ref core NGADG0002-212 (SPAdes) (version 2) | ecosystem: Environmental > Terrestrial > Soil > Wetlands >... | reverse complement strand
GAACGGCGTGTGAACGTACATCATGTTGCCGATGATCAGCGGACCTCCTTCGTGGCCGCGCAGCACGCCGGTTGAGAACGTCCATGCCACCTGCAGCTTGCCGACGTTCGCCGCGGTGATCTGCTTGAGCTGCGAGTAGCGCTGATTGTTGTAGTTGCCCGCCGGCATCACCCAGTCTTTAGGGTTCTGCGACATCTTGATCAATTCGTCGTTGGCATTGGCCGCACTAGCGGCGAATGCCGCTATGGCTCCAAGACAGGTCGCGAGTAGCACCTTGCGCATGATGAATCCTTCCCCGGGTTTTATTTATAATTATTCGGCTCTCTTGCTTATCGCTGGGCCTTGCGTGTCCAGCGTCAACTCTTGCAGCGGCATGTTCTTACGACAGCGCAAACTTCAGCGACGTACTACTTAGTCTTTCTTCGACCGCCAAGCACGCTTGTCCACGCATCGACCCAGAAGCACGCCGCCCCCCGACTGTGAGGCTCCGTGCCTTGTGCCCGTCAGCGCATAGGTGAACTTAGAACGATGCCGCAATTTCTTCCTCCCCATGCGAGCCTCGGGTTCCCGCCCAAAGACGGCCCACTTGCTCTATTTTTATTTTTTCCTGTGTATCCCTACCCGGTTCGGCGATAGGAAACTTGCCCAAGAGGGAAGCACGCTTGCTCGAAAGCGAACTCAATGAACTTTTTAGCTGCCAGCCAGTGGTTTACGGGCGTTAACCGCAAACCTGCGCAGGGCCGCCCCTGGGGCAGTGCTCCGAACGGTACCAGCGCCAGGCACGGTGCAGGTTCCTCTTGACGACGCCCGAACTAAGTCGGAGGATTGTCAAATGGATATCCGGAGGAACGCTGCTCAGGCTCCAACGACCGCTTTGAATTGAGGCAAATGCCGCTTCATCGTGACCGAACGCCTCCGCGCGGCGGCGAGCGGTCACATTTTGATCTCGAGTCACTCATGTGGTTGGATCATGTCCAATAGCGTCCATTCACTCAGCACCTCCGGACTGGCGCCCAGGAAGCAGATCCAGTGTTGGACCGATGCACTGACGGAGCTTTGCGGCCAATTTGATGTTGATCCTCTGGGAGCTTCGTCGCTCGAGGGACAGATAAACTACACTAGCGTTTCGCGGTTAAAGCTCTGTCAGATCGAGGTAAGTCAGCATCGGGTTTCGCATCCCAATTCGCGGGTGAAAATAGGCGAGCATCCCTTCGTCAAAATACTGTTTCAGACACACGGCATTTCTCATTTCGAGCAGGGCGGCCGCCGCATCGAGCTAATGCCCGGCGATTGTCTCGCCTATGATGTATCCTGTCCGCATACTATCATTAGCCCATCGCTGACGCGGCACGACGTAGTCATCGTACCAACGGAACTGCTGCAAGAACGCGGCTTCCATTCGGCGAAGATGCCAGCATGCAAACTTTCGGCGCGCACCGGCACCGGCCGGATTGCGCATGACTTTATGCATGCCGCATTTGGCGAGGCTCCAAAACTGTCACCAAACAACGCAACCGGCGTCGCCGATACGCTGATCGATCTCCTGCTATTGCCGCTTCGCGAAGCTGGCGCGGTGTTCGATCGTGGCGGTCCAGCGGTGCTGTATCTGCGGGCTCAGGCCTTCATACGCGAACATTTGCGCGACCCGGATCTCAGCATCGACCAGATTTCCGCGGCGTTGGGCTGCACCAAACGCTATCTGCACATGTTATTCAGTGACAGGGGCATGACCGTTAGCGACTATATCTGGCGGGCAAGGTTACTGAACTGCCGTCAGGAGCTGGAGGCCCAGGGCGGGAAGACGATCACGGATGTCGCATTTTCGTGGGGCTTTTCAAGCTCATCGCATTTCAGCCGTGTCTTTAGAAGGTATTTCGGAATTGTTCCGTCGTCGATCCACAAAGCGCAGGCCGGCAGCCTGTTGCCGGACGTTTGACGCCGCGACTACCCGGGCCTTCCGATCTTCAAGCTGCGCGCTCATCATTGGGAACGACGGCCTCAATCGTTACACCGCTGTCAGTGGACACCACTGCCACTGTACCGCCCAATGCCATTACTCGCTCACGCATTCCAACCAGGCCTAGACCCGCTTTATGATCGCGTAACAGGCCGCTGCCATTGTCGCGCACCCGCACCAGAACCGACCCGCGGGGACCGCGGGTTATCCCTAAAGACTGTGGTGCCGGTTCAACGGTCACATCGATGCGCGTCGCGTCTGCGTGGCGGAAAACGTTTGTCAGGGCTTCTTGAATGATACGGTAAATCGTCAAATCGGCGGTCTCTCCGGACTCGCCGAGTGCAGGGGAAATCGCCGTTTCGATGACAATATCGGGACGCGCTTCGCGCCAAAGGCGCAGCAGCGCACCGAGCGCCTCGCGCAGTCCAAGCTCCGCCAGACCGACGGGCCGTAATTTTTCGAGAACGCGCCGGTTAAAATGCTGCAATGCATTAACCTGTTCCCAGATGGCGCTGCCGTACTTCCGCAAGGACTCGGTGTTCGGTTCGTGACTTTCCGCGATCCGCATCAGCGAGCTAATGTGGGCGCGCAGCGCGAAAAGATAGGGCCCGAACTCATCATGCAGTTCCCGTGCAATCTCCTTGCGCTCGACATCCTGAAGTGAGATGACGCGTTCGGCCAGGCGCCTCTTGTCCTCAACTGCGTCACCCAATGCGACCGCTAGATGGTTCAGCTGGTTGCAGATCGCAGCCAGCTCGGGCGGCCCATCTGGTTTCACACGCGTGTCGTAGCCACCGGATTCGATCTTCGTCATCGCATCGGTAATCGCCTGAATTGGCGCCAGTGCCCGGCTGACGACCGTCATCGTGATGAGCAGAAGAGCGACTGCGATTGCGGAACCGACTTGAACCTGCGTAACGATTCCATCCCAGATTTCATTCATCTCATCGTTCGGATGCGAGGTGATGACGAGTGATCCGGATTTTCCGTTGACAGTTACCGGAACACTGACAGCCATCCGTTCCGGGTGCACGAGTGCAACGAACCACGCCGGCGGCCCGCGCGACGCGTCAGCGACGTCAGAGCGGTAGACCGATACAGCCTTCGCCCCGACCGCGCGGTCCTCACGCGTGATGCTGACATGACGCAGCCGATTGAGATCCTCGACAATCCGGTTCAGCCTCGCGTCGGGATCCGGCGCGTCATTCAGACCGGCGACCAATGTTTCGATAAACGCTCGCGCCAGTCGTACGACGCTTTGGTCTTCGGCCTGCACACGAGGCCCGGCTTGCAGCAGAAGCTGCGCGATATTGATCACCAAACCAAGCAAGAGAACCAGCGCCAGAAGCGTGTTGAGCCGCGCGCGCAAGGATAGCTTCTGCCACATAGCTCGTTCCCCTGCTCCTGTCGCGCCGGCCGCCGTTAAGGGGAGCGTTGACAGGCAAAGATTGCAGTTATCTAATTAAAGCCTATCGCATTTTGCCGGAGGTGCGTAACTTCGGACGAAGCGAAAACGATAGCGAGATTTTAGGACCAAGGCCAATGCGAGTTCTGATCGTTGATGATCACCCCATCGTGGCCTCCGGTTGCCGGGCATTGCTGGCCGGAGACCCCGAGATCGTCATACTGGAAGCGTCCGACGCCGAGAGCGGCGAGCGTGCGTTCGTGTCCGGGCAGCCCGATGTCTGCGTTCTCGATATCAACCTGCCAAGCGTATCAGGCTTTGAATTGGCGCGGCGGATTCTCGCGCGCGACGCGTCCGCTCGCATCATCATGTTCAGCATGAACGACGATCCGATATTCGCCGCGCGCGCAATCGAAGCCGGCGCCAAGGGCTATGTTTCCAAATCCGGAGATCCGCGCGACCTGGCCGCAGCCATTCGCGAAGTGGGCAAAGGCGGGACATACCTGCCGCCCGCGCTCGCCCGAAGCATTGCATTCGCCGGCCCTTCGTTCGCCCAGAGCCCGTTGGCGAAACTGACATCGCGCGAGATCGAGATATTGCGCTTGCTCAGCAAGGGCAAAAGTCTTTCCGAGATCGCATGGCAGGTCCACGTTTCCTACAAGACGATCGCCAATACGTCGTCGATCATGCGCCAGAAATTGGGCGTACGGACGTCCGCCGAACTCGTGCGGTTGGCGATCGCAAGCAGTCTAAGCTGATGGAAAGCCGAGTTGCCAGCACCGGAGTCGTGACATCATGACGATCGAAACAGTCTCCCTCAATCGATCGCATGGCGGTGTGCAGGGCGTCTACAAACATGCAAGCCGCGAGACCGCAACCGGCATGACCTTTTCGGTCTATGTCCCGCCGCATCAAGGCAGCGCGAAGCTCCCGGTGATCTGGTATCTGTCGGGTCTGACCTGCACCCACGCCAACGTCACCGAGAAAGGCGAATTCCGCAGGGCCTGCGCCGAACTCGGCCTGATCTTCGTCGCGCCGGATACCAGCCCGCGCGGCGAAGGCGTGCCCGGCGATCCCGCCGCAGCCTACGATTTCGGGCTCGGCGCCGGTTTCTATGTCGATGCCACCCAAGCGCCGTTTGCGCGCAATTATCGCATGTGGAGCTATGTGACGGAAGAACTGCCCGGTTTGATCGCCGAACATTTTCCCGCAGATCCCCAGCGGCAATCGATCCTCGGTCATTCCATGGGGGGACACGGCGCGCTGACGATCGCGCTGCGCTATCCCGGTCGCTATCGCGCCGCCAGCGCCTTTTCGCCAATCGTCGCGCCGTCTGAAGTGCCGTGGGGCATCAAGGCACTGGGCGGCTATCTCGGCGACGATCGGAAGGCATGGCGCAAGCATGATACCATCGCGCTGATCGAGGACGGCGCCCGGTTTCCCGATCTTCTCGTCGATTGCGGCGATGCCGATCCGTTCCTGTCCGAACAACTGCGCCCGGAACTGCTGGAGCGTGCATGTGCAAAGGCCGAAATCCCCCTCACTCTGCGTCGCCAGCCGGGCTACGACCACAGCTACTACTTCATCTCCACCTTCATGAACGATCACCTGCGCTGGCACGCCGCGCGTTTGAAAGCTTAAGCGCTCGCCCGAACCGCTATTGCGGTTGCGGCGAGCCGTAATTGGGCGCGAGCAGCCGGTTGCGTAAAAGATAGCTCGCCGCACGCGACCAGGATTCGTCGGTATTGCCGCGAAAGTCCACGCTCATGGATGTAATGAGATGTCCGGTATGGACGTCCCGTATGTAAACATTCATGTTGAGAATAAGGTTCGAGACCTTCTGCACCACGCCAGTGATGGCGAGATCGGCGCCGAGATCTTGCGCGTACTGCGCGTCGCAGCCGCCACACGCCTGCAGGTTCCTGCCGTGCGCTGCAGCATTGACCGGCGCGATATCAAGAATGATGTACCTGGCGGATTCCGCCAGTCCCTTGCGCAGCTGATCGCCGGCGCGCAGCAGCCGCGCCTGCTCATCTGCCCGCGGCCCGTCGGTTTCGCCCTGCAGGCTGGTGTCGAGCAGCTCGAAATCGAACACAGCGACCTTGGGAGAATCGGCGCGGGCCGGTGTCGAACACAGTAGCGTTAACGCCATGACAGACGAAAGCTTCCACATGATCAATCCACCTCGCGCCGCGCTCGGCGACGAAATGTCTATTGCAACGTAGGGGGGATCGGCCATGTTTCAAGCAGGAAGCCTCGCCATGGCCGGTTGCCATTGAAGCGGCGCTTCAGGGAGAAGTCATGATCCGATTGTTCGCCGGTGTAATCGCCTTGAGCGCGCTGGCGACTGCCGCGCTCGCAGCGGACCCTGTCAAGATCGGAATCGGCTATCTTGGCCGCGCCGGTGTCAAACCGACACTATCCCTGGTCGAGCAGCCGGCCGAAAACGACGGCGAGGCCGGTGCCCGCCTCGCAGTCGAGGACAACAACACCACCGGCAAGTTCATGAATCAGCATTTTACCCTGGAAGAAGTCAGGCTCAAGGATGGCGACGACGCAGCCAAAGCGGCGGTAGCGCTCGCCGACCGCAACGGCTTCATCATTGCCGATCTTCCGGCCGACGCGCTGCTGAAGGCCGCCGACGCAATCCGTGATCGCGGAACCGTATTGTTTAACGCCGGATCGATCGATGATCGCTTGCGCGAGGAGGATTGCCGCGCCAACGTGATCCATACCGCCCCTACACGTTCGATGCTCGCGGACGGTCTGGCCCAATATCTTGTTTGGAAGCAATGGAAGCGCTGGATGCTGGTGGTCGGATCGCATAAAGACGACAAGCTGTATGCCGAAGCGTTGCGACGCGCCGCCACGCGTTTTGGCGCGAAAATTGTCCAGGAGCGAGCATTCGAGGACACCGGCGGCGCACGCCGCACCGACAGCGGTGTGACCCTGATCCAGCGGCAGATGCCCGTGTTTACCCAGCAGGCGCCCGCCTATGACATTCTCGTCGCGGCAGATGAGAGCGAGGTGTTCGCATCGTACTTACCCTACCGGACGTGGGATCCGCGGCCGGTCGCAGGATCCGCTGGCCTTGTGCCGAAAAGCTGGGATGCAGCTCAAGACCAGTGGGGCGCGGTACAGATGCAAAACCGGTTTCTGAAGCTTAATTCTCGGCGCATGACGGCGCTGGACATGCAGGCATGGACCGCGGCGCGGATGATTGGCGAGGCGACGTCGCGTACCAACTCCGGAGATCCGAAAACGGTGTTGGATTTTCTCAAGGGCCCGGACTTTTCGATCGGCGCCTTCAAGGGCCAACGGCTTACACTGCGGGATTGGAACCTGCAGCTTCGCCAGCCGATCCTGCTGGTGGACGGCCGCATGGTGGTGTCGGTTTCGCCGCAGGACGGTTTTCTGCACCAGGTCTCGGAACTCGATACACTCGGCGTCGATCGGCCCGAAACCAAATGCAAGTTACATTGAAGATGGAGAGATCGCGCATGTGGCAACGCTGTCTGCTTGCCGGGACGGCTATCTGGCTTGCGGCCACCACGCCTGCGGGGGCCTTCATCGCCTATGTGTCGAATGAAAAGAGCAACACGGTGTCGGTGATCGATACCGACAAGTGGGCCGTCACCAAAACCATCAAGGTCGGCCAGCGGCCGCGCGGCATCGAGTTTACCAGGGACGGCAAGTTCGTGCTGGTCGCGGTCGGCGATGACGATACCATTCAAGTGATCGACGCTGCGACCCAACAGGTGGTGGACTCCCTGCCCTCCGGTCCCGATCCTGAACTGTTCGTGCAGGATGCCGCCGGCAAGATCCTTTATGTCGCCAACGAGAACGACAACACGGTCACGATCATCGATCTCGAAAAGCGCGCGCGCGTCGGCGACGTTCAGGTCGGCGTCGAGCCCGAGGGCATGGCCATCAGCCCGGACGGCAAAATTCTGATCAACACGTCAGAGACCACCAACATGGCGCATTTCATCGACACCGCGACGCGCCAGATCGTCGCCAGCGTGCTGGTCGATGCGCGGCCGCGCTTCACCGAATTCAAGCGTGACGGTTCCGAACTGTGGGTGTCCTCGGAGATCGGGGGCACGGTGTCCATCATCGACCCGGCAAAACGCGCGGTTACCGGCAAGATTACATTCAGCATTCCCGGCATGCGGCGCGAGGCAATCCAGCCGGTCGGGATCGGCATGACCAAAGATGGCAAGACCGCTTTCATCGCGCTTGGCCCTGCCAACCGGATCGCGATTGTCGATGGCGCCAGCCATGTGGTCACCAAATACCTTCTGGTCGGCCAGCGGGTCTGGCACATGGCATTCACCCCGGACGAAAAATATCTGCTGGTGACCAACGGCATATCCAACGACGTCTCGATCATCGATGTCGTTGCGCAAAAGGTGATCAAGACAATCCAGGTCGGCGAGCTGCCCTGGGGCATCACGATCGCCCAGCCATGACGGCAACTGACGCGCCCATCGCCGGCCAAACCCCGCCGGACAGTCGCCGCCGCAGCGATCCGGCCGAAATTCCCGCGCTGTCGATCGACGGCGTCAGCCATTCCTACGGTGCCCGACGCGCCCTCATCGACATCGACTTCTCCGTGGCGCCGGCCAGCTTCACGGCACTGCTTGGCCTCAACGGCGCCGGCAAAAGCACGTTGTTCTCGCTGGTCACGCGGCTATTTGGCATCCAGGCCGGACGCATCAGCATATTTGGCCACGACATCGGCCTGGCGCCCGGCGAAGCGCTGCGGCTGCTGGGCGTGGTGTTCCAGCCGCGCACCCTCGACCTCGATCTCTCGGTCACGCAAAACCTGCTGTATCACGCCGCCCTGCACGGCATCGATCGGCGCGAGGCGCGCTTGCGCGCCGGCGAAGTGCTCGCCCGCATCGGCCTTGCCGACCGTGCCGGCAGCAAGGTGCGCGACCTCTCGGGCGGCCAGATGCGACGGCTGGAAATCGCACGCGCGTTGCTGCACCGCCCTCGCCTGCTGCTGCTTGACGAGGCGACGGTCGGTCTCGACGTCAAGGCCCGCGCCGATATCCTCGGCCATGTCCGGCGACTGGTCACCGAGCAAGGCATCGGCGTGCTGTGGGCCACCCACTTGTTTGATGAGATCGTTCCCAGCGACGACCTCGTGGTACTACACCAGGGCCGGGTTCTCGCGCACGACCAGGTCGCGCGCATCATCGCCGACACCGGAGCACAGGACATCAACACCTCATTCACGCGCCTCACCGAAGCTGCAGCCGATTGCGGGAGCCTTTCGCCATGAGCTCCACCGTCATCAAAGATCAACCGGCCGGGTTTTCGCTCGCGCAGTATGTTACCTGCCTGAACGGCATCGTGTGGCGCGAGGGCCTGCGTTTCCTGCACCAGCGCGAACGCTTCGTCTCGGCGCTGGTGCGGCCGCTGGTATGGCTGTTCATCTTCGCCGCCGGCTTCCGCCAGGTGCTCGGCATCTCCATTATCCCGCCATACGAAACCTACATCCTCTACGAGGTCTACATCGCGCCGGGATTGATAGCGATGATCCAGCTGTTCAATGGCATGCAGTCGTCGCTCTCGATGGTCTACGACCGCGAGATGGGCAACATGCGCACTTTGCTGGTGAGCCCGCTGCCGCGATGGTATCTTTTGTCCTGCAAACTTCTCGCGGGAACCGCGGTCTCGCTGCTCCAGGTCTACGCCTTCCTGCTGATTGCATGGTTCTGGGATATCGAGCCGCCGCCGATCGGCTACCTCACGGTTCTGCCCGCGCTGGTACTCTCAGGATTGATGCTCGGGGCGCTCGGCATGCTGATTTCTTCAGGCATCACGCAACTGGAGAATTTCGCGGGCGTGATGAACTTCGTGATCTTCCCGATGTTTTTCGCTTCGTCCGCCCTTTACCCGCTGTGGCGGGTGCAGGAAGGAAGCCCGATGCTTTACTATGTGTGCTTGTTAAATCCCTTCACCCACGCGGTCGAACTGACCCGCTTCGCGCTGTACGGACAGATGAACTGGATCTCCCTCGCGGTGGTCGGCGGTTGCACCGCGGCCTTCATGATCGGCGCGGTATTCGCTTACGATCCATCACGCGGCCTCAGCCGCCGCGGCCCCGCCGGAGGCGAAACATGAGATCGCGGATCATGGTCTGGGTTTTGCTCGCGGTCGCCGGGTCGGCCGAACCTTGCTTTGCCGCTGACCCGCGCTATCCGGACTGGCCGTGCGCCCAGGCCAAGGTGCCGGACGTCTCGCTCGCCGCAGTGTGGGCCGGCCCACCGCTGGACGATGTCGCGGACAAATGGAAAGACGACGCCAAAGTGAGCGCACTGGTGCCGCGGCTGGCCGCACGGCGCACGCCGCTCGACGAAGCCCAGAAGGCGATCACGGAATTTATTGCCGGTTCGGCGGCGGAAAAGACCGCGATGGGCAAGCTGCTGTTCGCCGGCCTGTTCGATACGCTAAATGCCCAGCGTTCGTCTGTCATGAGCGGGCTCGAACGGGTGACGCGCAAACAGCGCGAAGCAGCAGACAGGATCCGCGCCGACACGCTGGCGCTGCAGGCCCTGCAGGATGCGTCCCCGCCAGATCAGCCCAAGATCGACGAACTCGGCAACCAACTGGTATGGGAAACGCGCATTTTCGAAGACCGCCGGCACGTAATCAAGTTCGTTTGCGAGGTGCCGACTGCGATCGACCAGCGACTGTTCGCACTCGGCCGTACGATCCAGCAGGAGATGGAATAGCTTTCACCGGAGCCGTCGGCGATGCGGCTGTCCGCTAGTGCGATGGCGGCAACGTCTCGCCTGGCCGCGGCTCCGATTGGGATTCCGCCAGTGGCAAATCAGCCGCCTGCCAGCCATCGGTTCCGTCGGGGTACCAAGCCACGTTGGAATACCCAAAGGACAGCGCACGTTTCGCCGCGTTCCACGACATCCAGCAATTCGCCTGACAATACAGCACAAGCGACCTGGTCTTGTCGCCACCGCTTGCCCGGGCAAGTCCCTGTCGCAGGTATTCTTCGGTCGCCGCCGCAAGCGTCCCATAGCCGGTGTCCGGCAGCCAGACGCTGCCGGGGATGTTGAGCCGCGGCTTGTCGCGCCAGATCGTCCCGGCGGGCAGGTTTGGTGGTTTCGGCGGGCGCGGCAACACGTCGATGAAGACGGCGGCGCCGGCGCGCCAGATCGCATTCGCCTCTCCTGTCGTGAGAACCTTGGCGCCTGACAGCGTTGCCGGAACGGGCGCACGATAATTGTCGCTGCGGTATCCTTCCGGCTCGGGCGCGCCATCCTGCGCGTGCGCCGCCACCGTCAAGACCAGCGTCGCGGCGACCATGCGCACCAGCTTCCACATCATGGCTGCTTCGCGGCCGTCTCCGCGGTGATCGGCCGATCATTCTCGTCGAGCAACGGCACACCGTAGTCGAGCAGGATCTTGTTGATCGCGGGCTGATTTTCCTGGATCAGACGGTTGAGCAACCGCTTCCAGTTCTGGTCCGAGCCACGAACGCCCATGCCGATGCGGTAGGCCAGCCGCGGCCCCGACGTTTCCTTGACCAGAGGCGTGACGTGAAGCGG